>Ga0194120_10000730_pt1 | contig 61388 bp, 62 predicted proteins | sample TA2MahCa65mmetaG_FD_148642 | JGI IMG/M metagenome (GOLD analysis project Ga0194120, IMG submission 148642) | Freshwater microbial communities from Lake Tanganyika, Tanzania - TA2015019 Mahale Deep Cast 65m | ecosystem: Environmental > Aquatic > Freshwater > Lake | place: Tanzania: Lake... | reverse complement strand
GCATGGCGGGTGTGGCTTCGATGCGATGGCGTGAACGGATCGGCGTCAGCAACCAATCCATACACTAAATCAGTATCTTACACCACACTCGCCAGCCCAAAATCAGGCCCTCGGTGAATAAGACGGGCTAGCAGGACGAGGACGGGTCTCACGACGCGATGATGATCAAAAACGAAGAGATTGAGAAGATCGTCCTTACGCTCGAACCGCTGGAGTCGGCCGAGCTTGCGGCGAGGCTCGGCGAAGATATTGCGGTCCGGTTCGGGCCGCGCGATGAAACCCCCGTTTCGATTGCCGCGCATGATGCGCAGGGGACTCTGGTCGCCGGCCTGAACGGCGTTTCGCACTGGCGCTGGTTCTATATTCGCCATCTGTGGGTCGAGCAATCTCAGCGCGGGCGTGGCCTGGGACGCCGGCTGATGGCGGAAGCCGAGCGGATCGCCAGGCAGCGCTTCTGCGTCGGGCTCTATGTTGACACATTCGATCCGCAGGCGGCCGCCTTTTACGAAGCTCTCGGTTTTACCCGCGCTGGCGAGATCGCGGATTTTCCACCCGGACATGCGCGGCTTTTCTTCAGAAAGCCGCTGCAATGACGGGGATGATGTCGGCGATGGTTCTGCCGGCGCCTCATGCGCCGCTTGTCCTCCAGGATCGGCCCGCGCCCTCGCCGGGAGCCGGCGAATTGCGGATCAAGGTCGAAGCTTGCGGCGTTTGCCGCACCGATCTCCATGTCGTCGACGGCGAACTGACGCAGCCGAAGCTGCCCCTCGTTCCGGGCCATGAAATCGTCGGGCGCGTCGATGCGATCGGCGCCGGCGTGACCGGCGCGCCGCTTGGACAGCGGGTCGGCGTTCCCTGGCTCGGCCATACCTGCGGCCATTGTCCCTACTGCATGAGCGCGCGCGAAAACCTGTGCGACGATCCGCTCTTCACCGGCTATACACGCGACGGCGGCTATGCGACCCACGTCGTCGCCGACGCGTCCTATTGTTTTCCGCTGCCAGAGAGCGGCGATCCGGCGACGCTCGCGCCGCTGCTCTGCGCCGGCCTGATCGGCTGGCGCACGCTCAAGATGGCGGGGCCAGCGGAAGCGATCGGCATCTATGGCTTCGGCGCCGCCGCCCATATCATCGCCCAGATCGCGATCGCGCAGGGCAGGCGCGTGCATGCATTCGTTCGGCCGGGCGATCGGGCGGCGGCCGATTTCGCGCTGTGGCTCGGCGCGGCGTCGGCGCAGGATTCGGACGCGCGCGCGCCGGAGCCGCTCGACGCCGCGCTGATCTTCGCGCCGGTCGGGGCGCTCATTCCGCGCGCGCTCGCCGCCACGAAGAAGGGCGGCGCCGTCGTCTGCGGCGGCATTCATATGAGCGACATTCCGGCCTTTCCCTATGCGCTGCTCTGGGAGGAACGGCGGCTGCTTTCGGTCGCCAATCTCACGCGCGACGATGCGCGGGAATTCCTCGCGCTGGCGCCGACGCTGCCGCTCAAGGTGCATGTGACGCGCTATCCTCTGGCGCAGGCCAATGCGGCCCTCGCCGATCTGCGCGAGGGCCGGCTGCAAGGCGCGGCGGTGCTTATTCCATAGCTCGACGTATGGCCGTCATTGCGAGGCGCATAAGCGCCGAAGCAATCCATGCTGTTGCGCGATTCTGGATTGCTTCGCCGTCGGCTCGCAAGACGGCGGTTGTCATTCCCGACAGGCCGAAGGCCTGAGCGGGAATCCAGAGCCGATCCAAGAATGCTGGTTTTGCACTGGTTTCCCGATCGCGCGCTTAGCGCGCGTCGGGAAAGACATCTGGAACTGGGGCTAGGAACGCCAAATCAAACGCTGTCTTGATCTCGGCGACGATGGTTTCCCTGTCTTTCGAGGCGTCGAGCTTGATCCATTCGATCGCGCCGGTGGCTTTCTGCATTTGCGCCTCAAGCACGTCGTGGGTGGCGTCGGACACGTCATCGATCCGCGCGTCGACGCGCGCTGCGCGCCGCGCCAGATCGAGATCGAGCCAGACGCCAAGGAACGGCGCGCCCGCACGCTCGGCCACGGTTCTGATCGTCTCGCGGTCTTCGGGACGATCGAAGACGGCGTCGACGATGACCGGCCAGCCGCGCGCGGCCGTTCTCGCCGCCTCATTGAACATTTCGCCATAGACTTTCGCCGACACTTCGCTCGCATAGGCTTCCTGCGGCAGACGCGCGGTCGGTGCGACGCCGAACAGCCGCTTGCGGATGCGATCGCTGTTAACGACGCGCGCGCCGGGCGGACATCCGACCGATGGCGCGAGCGCTGCGGCGACGCTCGACTTGCCCGACCCGCTGAGGCCGCCGATCGCGATAACGGCGCCTTTGGCCGGAGCGAGCAGCGTCATCGCGAGACCGAAATAGAGGCGCGCGCGTTCGCCGTTTCCCTGCGAGGCTTCGACATGGGCGCGTATGGCGGCGCGCAGCGACATGAAAAAGGGCAGCAGCGGCAGGCCGTCGGCCTCGTCGCACGCATCGAGATAGCGGTTGAAGGCGAGGTTTGCGAAGGCCGGCCAGCCCGCCCGCCAAAAATCCATCAGCAGGAAGCCGAGGTCGTAGAGCACGTCGATGGTCGCCATCTCATCGTCGAACTCGAGACAGTCGAAGAGCGTCGGCGCGCCGTCGAACAGACAGATGTTGCGCAGCGTCAGATCGCCGTGGCAGCGGCGCACCTTGCCCTGCGCCTTGCGCCTGTCGAGAAGCGGGGCTTGCGCATCGAGCGCATCGCCGAGCCGCGCGACGAACGCGTCGATCTCTTTCGCGCTTGCGGCCGCCGCATGGCGCAGGCTCAGGGCCGTGTCGTCCAGAACTCGGCGCATCGCCGCCGCGCCGCCCCTCTCATAGTCCGGAGCCGCCTCGTCATGAGTCTTGGCGACGCGACGCGCGAGCGACTCCACCATGTCGTGCGTCAGTCGGCCGTCCTTTGCGATTTGCTCCAGGAGATCGGCGTCGGCGAAGCGCCGCATGACGACCACCGCGTCGATCATCTCGCCTGCGCCATCGAGCGCCATCGAGCCGTCCGCCTCGCGGGTCACGCGATGCGCGCCGAGATAAAGTTCGGGCGCGAAGCGCATGTTGAGCGCCGCCTCGCGTTCGCACATTTCCAATCGGCGGCCCGGCGTCGAGAAATCGAGATAGGAAAAGCGCACCGCCTTTTTCAGCTTATAGGCGCGCGTCCGGCACAGAGCGACGATGGAAATGTGAGTCGTGGCGATCCGTTCCGCGCCGCCGTCCAGCGAGGCGAGAAAGCGCACGATGTCATCCTGGGCGCCAAAATCCATTTTGCGCCTCGACTTCGCCCCGCCGAAGGTCCGCCGCCCAACGTCCGAACCTTCCGGCGTCCGGATCAGGCTTATTCCATGCCCAGCGCGGAAAGATAAAGGTCGAGGATTTCCTCCTCCTCTTGGCGCTTGTGCTTATCTTGTCGGCGCAGCGACACGATCTTGCGCATCACCTTGGGGTCGAAGCCCGTTCCCTTCGCTTCCGCGTAGACGTCCTTGATGTCGTCGGCGATGGCGCGCTTCTCCTCTTCGAGCTTCTCGACTCGCTCGATAAAGGCGCGCAAATGTCCGCCGTCGACGGCGTTGCTGACCATGTGCATGTCCCGAGGCTGCTTCCGGACGGGCGAGGATGCGCGCCGGCTGGCCGGAGCCTTGCGACAAACCGGACGCGCTCGTCAAGGCGCAGCAGAGACTAATCCCCGAATTCCGCAACCTGCGCGGCGCACTTGAAACCGCTTTCCCGACCGCCGATCTTTGGCGGGACAACTGAAAGGCCGCAAGTCGATGACCGAGCGCGAACCTTTTTCCAGCAGCGAGCCGCCGATGAACCGGTCCGGCGCGCGCGCCGCGCCCTATATTCCGCCGCAGGCGCTCGAAGGCGTGCGCAGCCGCCGCATCATGGCGGTCATGCTGGACTTGATCCTCGTTTCCGGCATTTCGGCGGCGCTGTTCGTCGCGCTCCTTATACTGAGCGCCGGACTGTCGGCCTTCATCCTGCCGCCGCTATTTCCGATCGTCGCCTTTTTTTACAATGGCCTGACGGTCTCAGGTCCGAGAATGGCGACGCCCGGAATGGCGTTCATGGACCTGGAGATGTGGACCATGGAGGGAAATCCGGCGCCGTTTCTGCAGGCAGCCGTTCACGCTGTGCTATTTTACGTCACCTGGCTGTTCCCGCCGCTGCTGCTCGTGTCGCTGTTTACGAGCGACAAGCGCTGCCTGCACGACATTCTCGCCGATGTGATCGTTTTGCGGCGCTCGTCTTAAAATCTGCAATTTTGTCTCTGCAAATCTGATCTTGGCGTGCGCCGCTCGGGCGCTCTAGATTAATTTCGTATCCGGGATCACAGAGCGTGACGAAAGAGCCGCGCGACGCGCCACAATTCTACCTGACCTCTCCTGCGCCGTGCCCCTATTTGCCGGGCCGCGAGGAGCGGAAGGTCTTCACGCATCTGATCGGCCTTCGGGCGCCGGCGCTCAATGACACGCTCACCCAATCCGGCTTTCGCCGCTCGCAGACCATCGCCTATCGCCCGGCATGCGAGCAGTGCCGAGCCTGCGTTTCGGTGCGAGTGAAGCTCGAAGAGTTCACGCCCTCCCGCGGTATGCGGCGCATCCGCAGGCGGAACGCCGATCTTGTCGCCGAAACCCGTCCGGCGCGCGCGACGCAGGAGCAATACGCTCTGTTTCGACGCTATGTCGGCGCGCGCCATTCCGACGGGGGCATGGCCGACATGAGCATGGTCGATTATCAGATGATGATCGAAGACAGCCATGTCGACACCAGGCTCATCGAATATCGCCTCGCGCGCGCGAATGGCGAGATTGGCCCGCTCGTCGCCTGCTGCCTGACCGACCGGCTCTCGGATGGGCTGTCGATGGTCTATTCCTTCTACGAGCCTGAACTGGAGCATCGCTCGCTGGGCGCGTTCATGATTCTCGATCATGCCGAGCGCGGTCGCGGCTTCGGCCTGCCGCATGTCTATCTTGGCTATTGGGTCGAAGGTTCGCGCAAGATGGAGTATAAGTCCCGCTTCCTGCCCCAGGAGCGCCTGGGCATGAGCGGATGGGTCCGGGTGGGCTGAGCCCGACGCCCTGTCCGCGCCGCGCAGGCCACAAAATCGCCGGACTATTCGGTCCTTGTTAAGGCCGAAGATGCACAACTCGATCAAAACGGTCGGCGCGGTTCTTTAGACGCGCCGTCTTTCGGCTTGACCGCTGGGGCTTCCCGGCGATGCGATTGGAGCGATCTGTGCGAGAATCCGCATTTTTGCAGTTTGTCCGCGGCGCCGCGCTTGTCGTCGGCGCAGCGGCGCTTGCGCCGGCCTGCGCCGCCCTGGAACAGGACGGACAGGCCGAATGGGCGCAGCGTTATGACGCCGACGCCCGGCTCACGGTGTCCCGCTCGACGACCCCGATACTTTCGACGCAGACGGTCGCCGCCACCGAAGCCGCGATCGAGCGCTTTCGCGAAATCATCGCCAACGGCGGCTGGCCCCCGGTGCCGTCGGGCCAGCAATTGCGCCTCGGCTCGAACGGACCGGCCGTTTCGGCGTTGCGGCGTCGGCTGATCGCCTCCGGCGACATCGGGCCCGAAACGGGCGCGAGCCCGGTGTTCGATTCCTATGTCGAGGCGGCGGTGCGCCGCTTTCAGGCCCGTCACGGCATCACCGCCACCGGAATCGTCAATCAGCAGACGATTCAAGCGATGAATGTGCCGGCCGAGACCCGGCTGCAGCAGCTCGAGACCAATCTTGTGCGACTGCGCAGCTTCTCCCGCGACCTTGGCGCCCGCTACGTCACCGCCAATATTCCCGCCGCCACGGTGGAGACCGTGGAGAACGGCGAGGTCGTCACCCACCATGTCGCGGGCGTCGGCAAGATCGACCGCCAGTCGCCGGTGATGCAGACCAAGGCCATCCAGGTCAATTTCAATCCGTTCTGGACGGTGCCGGCCTCGGTGATCCGCAAGGATCTCATCCCCAAGATGCAGGCCGACCCTAACTACCTCAACGCCAATCACATCCGCGTCTATAACAAGGACAATCAGGAGCTGCAGCCCGAGCAGATCAACTGGCGCTCGCTCGACGCGATGAATTTCCGCTTCCGTCAGGACATCGGCGGCGACTTCAACTCGCTCGGCGTGGTGCGCATCGACATCGCCAACCCCTATGGGGTCTATATGCACGACACGCCCGCCAAGGGCGTGTTCGGAGACGATTTCCGCTTCGTCTCGTCGGGCTGCATCCGGCTTCAAAACGTGCGGGACTATGTCGCCTGGCTGTTGAAGGAGACGCCGGGCTGGGACCGCGACCATATCGACCAGGTCATCGCCTCGGGCGAGCGCATCGACGTGAAGATCACGCCGGCCGTGCCGGTCTATTGGGTCTATGTCACGGCCTGGGCGACGCCGGACGGGGTCACCCAGTTCCGCGACGACATTTATCAGCGCGACGGGCTCGGTCTGCGCGCCGCAGGCGCCGATACGGCCGCGCCGACGGTCGTGCAGGCGGCGCGGCCGATGCCAGCCGACGGCGCGTTTCCGGGCGACGACGACAGCTATTTCGAGGAGCGCCCGCGGCGGTAGCGGCGGCGCCTATTGCCCTGCGGCGGCGCTACGCGTTGCGCGCCAGGTGCCGCCGCATAGGTCGGTCGACGACGACCATGCGCCGGCGCCCTTGCCATTGCGCAGCGTTCCATGAAAACGCGCGACGCGCTCGCCCTGGCCGGTGAATCTCGCGACGATCGTCCCTCCTTCGTCGACATAACCCCAAGCGGCGCCGGACGGCGCGGCGATCTTATTGTCGATGATGTCGACGGACGGCGGGATGAGGAGCTGACACTCGCCGACCGTCGTCGCGGCTTCGATGCTCCATCGGCCGTTCGTATCGCTGACCGGGCCCGACAGCGTCTGTTCGTTCTCCGGCTTGGCCTTTTGGCCGTGCGGTTGTTTGGCGTAAGCCCCCCCAGCCGCGACGCAGGCGGCAAGCGCCAACGTTAGAATCCTCATTTGGCCTCCGAAAGCGCGCCTCGCAGCGCGCCATACATGTCGCAGCCTGCATAGATGAACGCCGTCACGCCGGCATGGCGCAGACGTTCCTCAAGTTCCCCCGGCCGGCCGGCGAGGTAAAGCCCTGCGCCCGCGCTCCTGAGCGCCAGCGCCGCCGTCTCCGCGGCGTCTCCATAGACCCTGTCGGATGAGCAGATGCAAGCGAGTTTGGCGCCAGACTCCCGGTAAGCGTCGACGATTTCAGTCGTCGATTCGGTTTCCGGGCCAAAAACGGCCTCGACGCCGCCGGCCTCGAAAAAATTCTTGGCGAAATTCGCCCGCGCCGTGAAGGCGGAGACCGAGCCGAGATTCGCCAGGAAAACCTTGGGTCGATGGCCCGACGCCGCCAGATGGGCGTCTGACTCCTCGCGCAGCCGCTCAAACGGTTCGGCGAGCCGATGCGGCGCGAGCGCAGGGCTCTTTAGCGCGCGCGCCGGCGGCTCGACGCTCTCGGACGAGGCGTCATAGGGCGCGAGAACCTCAAGCGCGCCTTCGTGAATGTCGGGGAATTGGTTCGCGCCGATCAGCTTGTCCTTGGCGCGGGCCATATTCTTCGCCCGCAGTTTCGCGGCCTCGGCGACGCGCGCCTGGAAGGCTCCCGTCTCCAGCGACCGGGGGAGCCCGCCTTCGGCTTCGATCTCTTGAAACAGCGTCCACGCCCGCTGGCACAGCGCGTCGGTCAGCGCCTCGAAGCCGCCGGCGCCATTGGTCGGATCGTCGACAGCGTCGATATGGGCCTCGTCCTGTAAAACAAGCTGAGTGTCGCGGGCCAGCCGTCGGGCGAATTCGTCGGGAGCGCCCAACGCCTGCGTGAAGGGCAGCACGGAGACGGCGTCGGCGCCGCCGACCGCCGCCGAGAAGGCGGCGAGCGTCCCGCGCAGAATATTGTTCCAAGGGTCGCGACGCGACATCATCCGCCAGGCCGTCTCGGCAAAAACCAGCGCCGGCTTCGGAGAGAGGCCGCAGGCCTCTTCGACCCGCGCCCAGAGGCGCCGGGCCGCCCGAAACTTGGCGACGCCAAGCAATTCGTCGGCGTCGGCGCTGAAACGGAAGGCGATCAGGCCGCGCGCGGCGTCGAGGTCGACGCCGGACTCCGCCAGCGCCCGTAGATAGGCGAGCGCCGAGGCAAGCGCGAAGGCAAGCTCCTGCGACTCGGTCCCCCCGGCCGCATGCACGACCCGCGCGTCGGCGACCGCCGTGGCGTAGATGAAGCCCGCATCGGCGGCGGCCTTCACGTCTCGCGCAAAGCTTTTGGCGGCCTGCGGCCAGGGCTGCGCGGCGAATCCGTGCCGCGCCTGCGCCCCGAGCGGATCGAAACCCATCGACACCCGGGTGATCGAGGGTTCGATATGCTGGCGGTCGATGAACCGCATGAGCGCCTCGGCGGCCCCTGGCGCGCGCGGCGAATAGTCGAGCGTGACCGGAATGCCGTAGTCGAGGCGAATATTGGCGAGCAGATGGGCGATCGTGTCAGCGTCGTCGCCGACCAGACCCCCGCCATAGGCGCCGATCGAACCGGCGAAGACAAGGTGCAGCCCGTCGGCGCCGCCATCGAGGTCCTGCAACGCGAGGCGGTTGGCGGCGTCGGCGTCAGCCGCGTCGACGCGCGCGAGAATGGCCCAGCGGCCGGGGTTCTTGCGCAGGGCCGGGACGGGCGAAGCTGCGGCGTGGGCATAGAGCGGCGCGACGGAAAGACCGTCATAGGTCTTGGAGACGAGCGTTTCGAAGGACGCGCCTTTGAGCGCGCGATCGACGAGAATGCGCCATTGGGCTTCCGTAGCCTGTGGAAAAGCACCCGCCAGCGCCGTCTCCTGTCCCGTCATGTTCGCTGTCGCCCTCCATTGTTTCGCGCGGCCTTTTCGCATGAACCCGTCCGCCGGGCCACTGCAAATCCGCTGGTTGCGGAGCGGGCTTTATTTTCCGGGCCAAACGCCTTAACCAGTGCCGATCGCGCTTCGGGCGGGCGAGCGGCGCGGGAGGGCGGGGCGGAAGAGCCGGGAGTCTAGGCGGGCGGTCCGGCCGTGCGGCCCGATGAGAGGCGTCGGATCGGCGTCGCCGCGACAGAGCGCCGCGTGCGCTGTCGCGTGGTGGCGCAAAACCGTGAAACGGAGGGGACTCGTGACAGACAATGCGCAGGATAAGAGCCAGCTCGTCGACGAGATCGTAGAGGTGATCGCGTCGGAAGGCATGGTCGACCGAAGCAAGATCACTCCCGACACGTCGATCGAGAGTCTCGACCTCAAATCCGTGGACATCGTCATGATTCTCACGGCGCTCGAAGAGAAGTTCAACGTCTACATCCCGATGGACGGATCGCTGCAGGAAGCCAAGGACGTGAAGAGTTTGATCGAAGCGATCGCGGACCATATTCAGAAAGAGCGCGAGAAGCAGTAAATGGCGTTCTCGCCGGCGCGCCCCCAGGGGCGACGCGTCGTCATTTCCGGCATGGGCGCGGTCTGCGCCTCGGGCGTCGGCGCGCAAAAGCTCTGGGAAGCGGCGCGCGACGGCGTCGGCCAGATTCGGCCGCTCAAAACCGAACGCCCCTACGACGGCCGCATCAAGATCGCGGCGCAGGTGCCCGGCTTCGATCCGGCCGAACACATCGAAGCCAATGTGCTCCCCTTCTGTGATCCCTTCACGCAGTTTTGCATCGTCGCCGCCGACGAAGCGATGGCGCAGGCGGGGTTCAAGCGGAAAGACATTGCCGGGCCCCGAACGGCCGTCATTATCGGGTCAGGCATCGGCGGAATGACGACGATCGAAGACGGCATCTACCGCTATTATGTCGAGGGGACGAGGCCCGAGATGTTGAGCGTCCCGAAGCTCATCCCGAGCGCCGCGCCCGCGACGATCGGCATGCGCTATTCCTGCCTCGGCCCGACGTTTGCGATCGGCAGCGCCTGCTCGTCGGCGACGCAGTCGATCGGTCTCGGCATGCAGATGATCCGACAAGGCCTCGTCGACAAGGCGATCGTCGGCGGCGCTGAAGCCTGCGTCATCAATGCAACGATCCGGGCGTGGGAGGGCCTTCGCGTCTTGTCGCCGAATCTATGTCGTCCTTTCTCGAAGGGCCGCAACGGCATGTCGCTTGGCGAGGGCGCGGCGGTCTTTATCCTCGAAACGGCGGAATCGGCGCGGGCGCGGGGGCACGAACCCTTGTGCGAACTCGCCGGCTACGGCACCACGAGCGACGCCAAGGACCCGGTCCGTCCCGATCTCCAAGGCGCGTCGAGTTCGATCGCTCTGGCGCTTGAAGATGCGGAAATGGAGCCGCAGCAGATTCACTATGTGAACGCGCATGGCACCGCGACGCACGCCAATGACATCACCGAAGCCGAGGCGATTTTGCGCGTCTTTGGCGACTATGGGCGCGCGGTTCCGGTGTCGTCGACGAAGCCGATTCACGGTCACGCGCTCGGTGCGAGCGGCGGCCTGGAACTCGTCATCACCATTAAGGCGCTTCGCGAACAAATCGCGCCGCCGACGATCAACTTCCTGGAACGCGATCCCAAATGCCCGCTCGACGTTGTTCCCAACGCCGCGCGCCAGCACAAAATCGATGCGGCAATGTCGAACTCTTTCGCTTTTGGAGGGATCAACGCCGTGCTGATCGTTCGTCATGCTCCTTGAGCCGCCGCTCGCCCTCGGGCCTTTCCGCCTGCGCGTCGATCCTGCGCGCGTCGCGGCCTATGCGCGGGAAACGGGCGGCGACGAGGCGAGCGTGCCGCTCGCCTATCCCGCCGTCTGGCTTGCCGAGCCCTCGCTTTTTTCAGTGGTGCGCGACCTTTGCGCCGAACTCGACGTCGTGCCCGTGCATGAGTCGCAGAGCTTCTCCTATGACCTGCCGCTCGTCGCCGGAGAGAGCTATGATTTGCGCGTCACCATGAGCCGCGAGGAAACCCCGCCGCGACTGCTCATGGCGGCGACCGTCGCGACGCCCGGCGGCGAAAGCTGCGCGCGAATCGAAACGCTGCTGCGGCTGGCGCCGCGCGCCGGATTCGGGAGCGCGTCATGAGCGGCGACATCAAGGTCGGCGACACGCTGCCCGAAAGGATCATCGGTCCCTTCGACGCGCCGTCGCTGGCGCGCTACGCCGAGGTTTCGGGCGACGCCAATCCTTTGCATCTCGACGATGCGGTGGCGGCGGCGATCGGACTCGCCGCGCCGCCGGTGCATGGCATGAAGCTCCTCGCCGCTTTCGAGCCGATGCTGAGAGCATGGCGCGGCGACCTCGTCATTTCTTCGCTTGCCGGAAAATTCGTGCAACCGATCCTGCGCGGGGAGACCGTCAAGCTGTCGGGACGCGTGTTGCGCGCGACCGAGAATGAGATTTTCGTCCGCCTCATCGCCTATGGCGCGGCGCGGGCGCCCGGCATAATCGGCGAGGCGACTCTGCGTTTTCGTCCTCTCGTAGAGGGAGAGGGTCGGTCGGCGAAGCCGTCCGAGGCGAGGTAAAGCATGGGTATCAAGGACGACATGCCCGCGGGGTCGCCTTCAACGGCCGACCTCGCCCCACAAGGCGGAAATACCGCGCGCGTCCTCATCACGGGGGCGTCGAGCGGCATCGGGCGCGCCTTGGCGCTCGCTTATGCGCGCGAAGGCGCGAGCCTTGTCTTGCTCGGGCGTGACGCGGAGCGGCTTGGAGCGGCTGCAAACGCTTGTCTCGCGGCCGGGGCGGAAGAGGCAGAGACTTACGTCGCGGACGTGCGGGATCGCGAAGCGATGGCGCGCATCATTGAAGCCGCGCAGGAGAAACGCCCCCTCGACATTCTCGTCGCCAACGCCGGCGTTTCGACCGGGTTGTCGCCCGGCCAGATTGTCGAAACGCCCGAAGCGGTGCGCGCCATGTTCGCGATCAATGTCGCCGGGGTCTTCAACACCGTCGAGCCCGCCATCGCGCCGATGTGCGCGCGCAAGAGCGGCAGGATCGCCATCGTCGGCTCGATGGCCGGGGTGCGCAGCCTTCCCTATTCGCCGGCATATTGCGCCGCGAAGGCCGCTACGCATATGTGGGCGGATTCGCTGCGCGGGGCGCTGGCGCCGCACGGCGTTTCCGTGAGTCTGATCGTGCCGGGCTTCGTCAAGACTCCAATGACTGCAGCGCTTAAGGCGTGGCAGCCCGGCGCCGTATCTGACCAGCGCGCCGCCCTGATAATCAAGCGCGGGCTGGAGCGACGCCGGCCCGTGATCGCCTTTCCGCTGTTCATCTATGCGGCGATGCGGTTCTTCGCGCTGTTGCCGCCTGCTGTCGTCGACGGAGTCATGCGGCGTTTCCATGTGGACGTGCCGGAAACGCCGGAACGAGAGCTTTCGTGACGCTCCTGACTCTTCTCTCCTGGGTCGCGGGCGTCTACTGGATCATCGCGGTAGGACTGCTTTTCGTCTCCGTGGCAGGGACGCTCGTCCAACCCTGGATCGTCGCCCGCCGCGCGACCCGGCAAGACCAGCCGCCGGTCTCAGTGGTTCTTCCGGTAAAATTGCTCGAAGAGACGTTCGACCGCACGCAGGAGTCCGCGCTGACGCAGCGCTATCGCGACTTCGATGTGACGGTGTCGGCGACCGATCTCGATGCGCCTGCGGTCCGGCGCATGCGCGACATTCTCGCGCGTCATCCAAACGTTCCTTCGCGCGTTCTTCTTTCGACGGCGAAATTCGCCGTAAGTCCCAAGGTGGATAATCTTTACGCGCCTTTCATGCAGGCGACGCATGACGTCATTTTTATGAAGGACGCGAATGTGCTGCTCGAGCCGGATGCGCTGGCGCAGCATATCCGGCATCTGACGGCTGACGTCGGGCTGGTCTGCGCCATTCCCTATTGCGCGCGGCTCGAAAATTTCGCCGCCCATGTCGAAGCCGCGATCATCAACGGACCGCATGCCCGCATATTGTTTCTCGCCTCGGCGTTGGGCCAGGGACATGGCGTCGGAAAAATCATGCTGTTCAGGCGCTCCGACTTTATGCGCGCGGGGGGCTTCGACGCGATCTCGCACACGGTCGGCGAAGACAACGCCTTGGCCAAGGCGATGCGACGGATCGGCAAGCGGCCGGTTTTCTCCCATAGACCCGTCCGGCAGGAGCTTGGCGCTCGCAAATTTGCGGACGTCTATCACCGGCAATTGCGTTGGATGGTCATTCGCCGCAACGACGAAATCATTTCCTTCTTGGCCGAGCCAATATGCCAAGCGCTTCCAGCGGTTATCGCTTCGGCGCTGGCGGCGCCGCTCGTCGGCTTCGACCCCGCCGTTGCGGCGTTCGCGACGCTTTTCCTGTGGTTTGTGGTCGAGACATTGCTTTATATGGCAAAAGGATGGCAGTTATCCTGGGTCGCCCCGGCGGTGTTCGTGGTTCGCGAGGCGACAATGCTGGCGGTCTGGTTGAACGCCTGGCTCACCGACCGCGTGGTCTGGGCGACGAACAGCGTGAACGCGCGCGCGGGGGCGAGGCCTGCGCCGGTTCCGCATGAAGAAGGATAGGCCGTTTGGTGCTGGGGCTTTTTCAATTCCTTGTCGACGCGGTCGTGATTGTCTGCGCTTCGATATTGGCGGCGATCGGGATCGGCTATCTCATCGTTATCGGCCGCTTCCTTTACGACCAGTTGCGGCGCGTGCGCGATTCGGAAGCGCCCGCGACGCCTGACAGCGATTTGCCGAGGGTGTTGCTGCAAATCCCCGTATTCAACGAGCCGCTCGTCACCGAGCAATCGTTGCGCTGCGTCGCGCTTCTGGACTGGCCCAAGGAAAAGCTGCGCATTCAGCTTCTTGATGATTCTACCGACGAGACGAGCGCGCGCGCCGATGCGGTGGCGGCGGAGCTTCGCGCCGGCGGCGCCGTGATCGACCATGTGCGGCGCGCCGACCGCTCGGGATTCAAGGCCGGCGCCTGCGCGCACGGCCTCACGATAACCGACGAACCTTTCGTGGCGATGCTCGACGCCGACTTCCGCCCGCCGCCCAATTGGCTCAGGCGAACGGTGCCGCTGTTCCTGACCGACGATCGCGTCGGCTTCGTACAGTCGCGCTGCGAGTTCCAGAATTTCGAAAAGAACTGGCTGACGCGCGCGCAGGGTCTCGTGCAGGACGGACATTATCTCGTCGAGCAACGCTCGCGCGCGCATGCCGGCTGGCTCTTCCAGTTTAATGGCACCGGCGGCATATGGCGGCGCGCAACGATCGACGACGCCGGCGGCTGGTCGGACTATTCGCTGTGCGAGGACCTCGATCTCACGGTGCGCGCGGCGCTCAATGGATGGCATGGGCTGTTTGTGTCCGAGCCGCCAATTCCCGGCCAGGTGCCGGAAGGAATCCGCGACTTCCGCCGTCAGCAAAGGCGTTGGTCGAACGGCTTCGTGCAGGTTGCGCAGAAAACCGTTCTGCCGATCTGGCGTTCGCCTTGGAGCCTGACGCGCCGCGTGATGGCGATCTCGCTGATCGCCCATCAGATTTTCTTTCCCACGGCCGCCATCGGATTCATCGCCTTTGTCATTGGCGGGCTTTTGCATGGCTCTCTCGCGCCCTATGCAGACGTGTTGGAGATCATCGGAATCATGACGGCGCTGGTGGCGCTTGGCATCACGCTGCCACCCTATCTCGCGCTTAGACGCGGGACCATCGTCGATTATCTGAAGACGGTCGCGTCGATTCCGCCGCTGATGATCTATCTCGCTTTCGCCAATGGCGCGAAAATCCTGCAGACCTTGCGTGGACGCAAATCGACGTTCAAGCGCACGCCGAAGCTCGATCACGAGCCTGCAGCGCCGATCGACGCGAAAGTGGAGTAGGGCGAGGCGCGCGGCGCGCGTTCACTCAAGTCGCGCCGGAGCCTCGAAGGCGCCGTTGTCGGTGACGATCGTCAGCGTCGCGTCGGCGGCCTTGGCCGGAGCGGCTCCCGAAAAGAGCTTAAGCTCGAAATCCTCTCCGGCGTGGCTGCTTTCAATGAAGAACGGCTCCTTCGCTTCCGCGAAGACGTCCTTCGCCTTGCCGGGTCCAAGATAGCGAAGCCGCCACGATCCATCGGCGGCGTTGCGCGAGAGCGCAAAGCGCTTTTTCGCTTCGTCCGCGGTGAGCTTTTTCGGCACCAGCCGTTCCGCGTCAGCGATCGCCGCCGCATGCGGCGAGGCGCCCTCGCGCGGCAACTCCAGAGACAAATCGGCGCGCGCCGGCAGGCAGATTTTGCCGCAGGACGCGTAATCCAGCACGAGATTGAGCGTCACTGGCGCATTCTGATCGCGCGGCGTCACCTTCAATGGCAGGACGACGCGCGAATCATAGCCGGCGACGATGGTCCCCGCCTCGTCGATGTGTTTGGGCGCCGGAAATGACGGTTCGACCCCGGCGACATTGACGGACTTCGAAAAGTCGAACGCCGGCGCCGAGCCGGCCTCGCCCGGTTGACGCCAATAGGTGATCGTCGCGGGATCGAGCGCGATCTCGACGGCGGCGCGATAAGCGCCGCCCTCTGGCGGGCCGGCCGATAGCAGCCGGGCGCTGGACGCCGCGCTCTTGACGGCCGCGGAAGCGAAACTCGCGTTCTTGGCGAGCGACTCCGTAAACACGCCCTGGGCGAGCAGCGCGGCGAGTGGCGCGAGTAACATAAATTTGGAGCGCGTCATGGGATTGCGGCGGCCCGTCTTTCAGTCAAGGCAGTCAGTTACGTCCAGTCAAGGCAGTCGGTTACGTCGGCTGCGCCGCTTGTTCTTGAGACGCGGCGAGCGTAGCATGACCCTATGAGGCCAGCAGGCAAGAAGCAAGATTTCGAAGCGCGAGATAGCGAACGCCGCAGCGGTCGTCCCGCCGAGCGCCGCTTCCTTGACGGCCAATTGCTGATCGCGATGCCGAGCATGCTGGATCAGCGTTTCGCGCGGTCGGTAATTTATCTTTGCGCCCATTCCGAGGACGGCGCGATGGGCATTGTGGTCAACCAACCGGCCCGCGTGCGCAATTTCCCCGATCTTCTGGTGCAGCTTCAGGTGATCGCGCCCCAGGAGCGCATCAGCCTGCCGAGCCGCGCCGAAGACATCCAGGTGCTCTCCGGCGGACCGGTGCAGACCGACCGCGGGTTCGTGCTCCACACGCCGGACTTCTTCTTGGACAATTCGACGTTGCCGATCGACGACGGCGTGTCGCTGACCGCGACGATCGACATTTTGCGCGCCATCGCGGCGGGACACGGACCGGACCGGGCGCTGCTCGCGCTCGGCTATGCGGGCTGGGACGCGGGTCAGCTCGAAGAAGAGATTCAGCGCAACGGCTGGCTGAATTGCCCCTCCGATCCCGCTTTGCTGTTCGATCGCGATCTTGAGACGAAATATGCGCGCGCCTTGCGCTCGATCGGCGTCGATCCCCAACGGCTCTCGTCGAACGCGGGACACGCCTGAGCGTTAGGCGCTTTTGAGCCGGCCGAAGCTTGGCCCATAGTCGACAGTTCCTTCCGCGGCCGGAAGCGCGCCATTGAGCGCCAGCGCCATGAAATGCGGTCCCGCGTAGGGCGAACCAAAACCGGCCGCAAGCTCAGGTCGAAATCCGAAACGTCCATAAAAGACGCCGTCGCCCAATACAAAGATCGCGCGCCACTGGTCGTCCCGCGCACGCGCCAGGCTCCAGCGCAACAGAGCGCTGGCGACGCCCTTGCTGCGATACGCCGCGGCGACGGCGACGGGACCGAGCCCCAGCGCCGGAAAGGGAGCCCTCATCCTGGAGAGGGCGGCGTGGCCGACGACGCGTTCATCGATGGCGGCGACGCAGCCAAGGACCAAGTCGCCGTCCTTGCGCAGCGCATCGACAAGTTCGGACTCGTCCGACCGCTTGAACGCCGATGCGAGCAGTTCGCGTATGGCGGGATGATCTTCGGGCGTTTCCTCGCGCAGAACCACGACGCCGCTCATGGCGCAGGGTTGCTGTAGAGATGGTGAATGGCGTCGATGCGCCGCTCGATGTCCGGCGTGATCGTGAAGTCGATCGACGCGAGGTCTGTCTTGAGCTGCGCCATCGTCGTCGCGCCGATGATATTCGACGTGACGAAGGGCCGCGACGTGACGAAAGCGATCGCAAGTTGCGCCGGATCGGCGCCGATATCATGCGCCAGCGCCAGATAGGCGGCGATCGCTTGTTCGACTTCCGGCTTCTCATAGCGCTGCGCGCGCCCGAACAGCGTGGTGCGCGCGCCGGACGGCCGCGCGCCGCCCTGATATTTGCCGGTAAGATAGCCTTGCGCGAGCGGCGAATAGGCGAGCAGTCCGACGCGTTCGCGCTCGGCGAATTCGGCAAGGCCGATCTCGAAGGTGCGATTGATAAGATTATAGGCGTTTTGAATCGAAACGACGCGCGGGCCATGGCCGAGTTCGGCGGCGCGCAGGAAACGCGCCACGCCCCAGGGCGTTTCATTAGAGAGGCCGATGTGACGGACCTTGCCGGACTTGACGAGACGGCTCAGCGCGTCGAGCGTCTCTTCGATCGGAATTTCATCCCGCTTAGTCGGCCGCCGATAGGTCGTGCCGCCAGCGCCCCAAAGCGGCAAGGAGCGATCCGGCCAATGCAATTGGTAAAGGTCGATGTAGTCGGTCTGCAGCCGCTTGAGCGAGCCCTCGATCGCATGATCGATATTCTTGGCGTCGAGAACGGTTCCGGCGCGCGCGGGGCGCAGCCAATCGGCGTCTCCGCGACCTGCGACCTTGGTGGCGATGATCGCCTTATTGCGGTTCTTGCGCGCGGCGAGCCAGCTTCCGATGATGCGTTCGGTCGACCCTTGCGTCTCTCGCCGCGGCGGAATCGAATAAATTTCCGCCGTATCGATGAAATTGACGCCGCAGTCGAACGCATAGTCCAATTGGGCATGGCCTTCCGCCTCGCTGTTCTGCTCTCCCCACATCATTGAGCCGAGACAGATCGCGGAAACCGAGAGGTCGCTATGTCCGAGTTTCCGGTATTCCATGAAGCGATCCCTAACGAGGCCGCGACCAGGGGCTCATCGAAGCGACGCCGGACGTCGACGAAATTCCGCCTTCACGGCGAATGATGCGCGCCCGCGATCCCTATCGTTTCTTTTCGCTGACGAGTTCGAGAAGGCCGACTCTTTCCAACTCGTCGGCGACGCGCGCCAGCCAGGTCCGGACGTAACCGCGCAACACAAAGGAATGTTCGGCCGGCTGGCCCTGCGCATCCTGATTGGCGATGAATGTCGAGAATGGCGCGCCGGACAGCTCGACCTGCTCATAGGCGAGTTCGCTGAGCTTGGGGATGGCGATCTCGCCCGAGGTGACGACATCCTCAAAATATTTCGCATGGGTCTGCGGATCCCACTCGAAAAAAGTCGTGTCGTTGACGTGATTCTTGACCATGAAATAATTGGCGTCCGCGACATAGGGCGCAATCTGGGCGATCTCCTCCAGCGACGAGATGGAGGGACCGATCACATGCAGCAGGACGAAGCGGAATTCGCCGCTCTTCACCGCATCGAAGAAGCCGATCTCGTCGAGCGCCAGAAGCGCGGGACTCAGGCCGCCGGCGCGCACGTCGATGACGCTGACTTTGGCCCGCGACGTGTTCAGCGTATCGATGATTTTCATCTGATCGGCGGGTTCGGTCAGATCGACGATCATCGTCTCGTCGGGGTGGAAGCGATGAAGCGTTCCGCGCGGCGTCTCGGTATCGAAGGCGCGCGCATGAATATTGTTGAGCGAAAGAAAATCGAGGATCGCTCTGGCGATGGTCGTCTTGCCGACGCCGCCCTTGTCCGCGCCGACGAGAATGACCGCCGGACGAACCGCGACGTTCGGGGCGGAGACCGGAGACTCGGCCGTGCGAGCCTGACTTGGCCCTCGCTTGGCCGGCGTCGTCCTGGTGATCTTGACCGGCTTCTTGGCCATGAGTGCTCCTATCGGATCTCGCGCTGGCGCCGCTGTTCATGAGGGACAAGAGCTTAGCAAACATGGTTTCCAAGTGTCAGCCCTGATTCAGCTAACCGCCTATGGCGCTCCATATTGTGACAGGCCATAACAACAGCAGAAATATGTTATATTCGATGAAGCTCCACAATTAGATCGTGAATTGACATTCGAGCGGTTTAGAGCTTTATGCGTTCGAAATACCGAACGTCCGCGGCGGCGCCCCCGAGCGGACCAGTCGACGCGTCAACTAGATGAGCAGCATCGAGAACATGGTGGCGCAACGACCCGCCCAGTCGCCGAAGCAAACTCTCCCGACCCTTCATGTGGAGGACCGTCACGGCGCGGTTCATGAACTGGAGGCGGTCGAGGGCTGGCGGCTGATGGAGATTTTGCGCGACCATGGCGTCGGCATGGACAATACGTGCGGCGGCGCGCTCGCATGCGCGGAATGCCATGTCATCCTCGATGCGGAATGGGCGCGGCGCGTGCCGCCGCCGAACGAAGAGGAAATCGAAAAGCTCGATGAATTGCCGATGCTTTACGAACATTCGCGCCTGTCCTGCCAGATCATCTGGTCGGACGATATGAGCGGGCTTCGACTGAAGCTGGCGCAGGAAACGTGATGGCCAGCTTCAAGCATCCGCAAATCCTCATCGCCTCGAATCTGACCGACGGCGAAGTGGTGTTTCTCGGCGCGTCAGGCTGGGAGCGCGACCATCGCCGCGCCCGAGTCGCGCTGAACGCCGAAGAGGCTGCGGCGCTCGAAGCTTCGGGCAAGCGCGACATTTCGGCCAATCGCGTGGTCGACGTTTATCTCGCCGACGTCGAGATCGGCGGGGATGGCGCGCCCACGCCTATGCATTATCGCGAGAGAATGCGCGTGAAGGGACCGAGCGTGCGACTCGATCTCGGCAAGCAAGCGGCGGGAGGAGCGCCGTGACCGCTCACGATCCCGAGGCGTTGCGCCGACCCAATGCGCCGACGACCACCTATCGCTACGATGACTATGACGCCGCTTTCGTGCGCGAACGCGTCGCCGAGTTTCGCGAACAGGTGCGCCGCCGGCTTTCCGGCGCGCTGACCGAAGAGGAGTTCCGCCCGTTCCGCCTGATGAACGGACTCTATCTCCAGCTTCACGCCTATATGCTGCGCGTCGCCATTCCCTATGGCACGCTGACCGCCCGCCAGATGCGCCGGCTCGCCGACATCGCCGACAGATGGGACAAGGGCTACGGCCATTTCACGACGCGCCAGAACCTGCAGTATAATTGGCCCAAACTCGTCGATACGCCGGACATTCTCGAAGCGCTCGCCGACGTCGAGATGCACGCCATCCAGACCTCCGGCAATTGCATCCGCAATGTCACGGCGGATCATTTCGCCGGCGTCGCGCCGGATGAAATCGAAGATCCGCGCCCGACGGCGGAGTTTCTTCGCCAATGGTCGAGCCTGCATCCTGAGTTTTCGTTTCTGCCGCGCAAATTCAAGATCGCGGTGACGGGCGCCGAGCACGATCGCGCCGCGATCATGGTGCATGACATCGGCCTGCGCATCGTCAGAAACGATAAGGGCGAGATCGGCTATCAGGTCGTCGCCGGCGGCGGTCTCGGCCGTTCGCCCTTCGTCGGCAAGGTCGTCGGCGACTTCGTGCCGCGGCATGATCTGCTCGCCTTTCTCGAAGCGATCATGCGCGTCTACAACCGCTTCGGCCGGCGCGACAACAAATATAAGGCGCGCATCAAAATTCTCGTCCATGAGAAGGGCATCGACGACATCCGCGCAGAGGTCGAAGCCGAATTCGCCGCGATGGACCGCTCGGTTTTCGTCCATGATCCGGAAGAATTCGAGCGCATCGCCGGTTTCTTCGCGCCGCCGCCTTATGAGTCGCTGGCGCGCGACTCTCAAATTCTGCACGCCGCGAAACTGGAGACGCCGGCGTTCGCCAATTTCGCCGACGTCAACGTCAGCGCGCACAAAATCCCCGGTTACGCCATCGTCACCGTTTCTTTGAAGCCGATCGGCGGCGTCCCCGGCGACGCCACCTCCGACCAGATGCGCGTGCTGGCCGACGCCAGCGAGCGCTTCGGCTTCGGCGAACTGCGGGTCAGCCATGAGCAGAACATCATCCTGCCGCATGTGAAGCAGGACGATCTCTTTGCGCTGTGGCGGATGCTCGACGCCGCTGGATTGGCGACGGCGAACGCCGGGCTCGTCTCCGACATCATCGCATGCCCGGGCATGGATTACTGCTCGCTCGCCACCGCGCGCTCGATTCCGATCGCGCAGGCGATCTCGAAACGTTTCGCGGACATGTCTCGGCAGCGGCGCATCGGCAAGCTCGGCATCAAAATCTCCGGCTGCATCAACGCCTGCGGCCATCATCATGTCGGCGCGATCGGCATTCTCGGCCTCGAAAAAAAGGGCCAGGAATCCTATCAGATCACCCTCGGCGGCGATCCGACCTTTTCGGCGTCGATCGGCGAAATTCTGGGACCTGGGGTCACCGCCGAGCAGGCGCCCGACGTGATCGAACATCTCGTCGATTTCTACCTCGCGGAGCGCGAGGAGGGCGAAGCCTTCATCGACACCTGGCGGCGCATCGGTCATGCGCGCTTCAAAGACGCCTTGCGTCGGGAGGGCGAAGATGGCGCTGATATCTGACGGCCGCTTCATCGAGGACGACTGGCGCCGCCTCGCGGAAGAAGAAGCGCTGCCGAAAGCTGGAAAGGTCATCGTGTCGCTGGCGCGGCTTCCGCACGCGCTGGAGGTCCTTGGGCCGGAGTCGGCGCTTGGCGTCATCGTTCCCAACACGACCGAAGTTTTGGCCCTCGTCGAGTCGGCGCCGCGACTGCAACTCGTCTCAATCTCCTTCCCCGCCTTTTCCGACGGCCGCGGCTTCTCTTTGGCGGGCCTGCTGCGGCGCGCGGGATTTAAGGGCGAGCTTCGCGCCAGCGGGCGACTCGTCGCCGATCAATATTCCCACGCGGTCGGCTGCGGCTTCGACACGATCGAAATTCCGGACGACCTTGCCGAGCGCCAGGGTGAAGAACAGTGGCGCGCCGCGCTCAACGCCTATGCGATGAGCTATCAGCGCGGCTATCCGGGGCGCGGCTCAATTCTCGAGGCGCGGCGGAGGGCGGCGCGACCATGAAGGCTTCGATCGCTGAAACGCTGGGGCCGCGGTTAGCGCCGCTCGATGTCGACCATCGTTTGCTGCTGCTGCGCGAATTCATTCCCGGCCGGATCGTTTTCACCACGAGTTTCGGGATAGAGGATCAGCTCGTCGCGCATTCGATCTTCACACAGGGTTTAGACATCGACGTCGCGACGATCGATACGGGCCGGCTGTTTCCAGAAACCTATGAGCTGTGGGAGCGCACCGAAGCGCGCTATGCGCGGCGCATTCGCGCGGTCTATCCGCAAGCCGCGCCGCTTGAAGCGCTGATCGAAGAGCAGGGGATCAACGGCTTCTACGCTTCCGTCGAAGCGCGCAAGGCCTGCTGCCATGTGCGCAAGGTGGAGCCGCTGTCGCGGCTGCTTGCCGGCGTTTCGGTCTGGGTGACGGGACTGCGCGCCGATCAGTCGATGGCGCGCGCCGACGCGCCGGTCATCGCCTTTGACGAAACGCACAGGCTGCTCAAGCTCAATCCGCTCGCAGACTATACGCGTGACGCGGTCGTCGCGGCGGTCGAGGAGTTTTCAGTGCCGATCAACGATCTCCATGCCAGGGGCTTTCTGTCGATCGGCTGCGCGCCATGCACGCGCGCCGTGCTGCCGGGCGAGAGCGAGCGCGCCGGCCGCTGGTGGTGGGAAGACGACGGCAAGAAGGAATGCGGCCTTCATATCGGCGAAGACGGGGTGTTGCGCCGCGGGGCCCCGCAGGAGGCGAACCAATGACCGCGCTCGCCGTGCGTCCGCTCGGCTATCTCGATCGCCTCGAGGCCGAGAGCATCCATATCATGCGCGAGACCGTCGCCGAATGCGAACGGCCGGTGATGCTCTATTCGATCGGCAAGGATTCGGCGGCGATGCTGCACGTCGCCATGAAGGCCTTTTATCCGTCCAAGCCGCCGTTTCCGCTGCTCCATGTCAATACGACATGGAAATTTCGCGAGATGATCGACTTTCGCGACCGTCGGGTGAAGGAGCTTGGCGTCGAGCTGATCGAATATATCAATCCCAAAGGGATTGAGATGAACATCAGCCCTTTCGTCCATGGCTCGAAGCTTCACACCGAGATCATGAAGACCGAGGCGCTGAAGCAGGCGCTGGATAAATACGGGTTCGACGCCGCCTTCGGCGGCGCGCGCCGCGACGAAGAGAAGTCGCGCGCCAAGGAGCGCGTGCTGTCGTTTCGCACCGCGCAGCACCGCTGGGACCCGAAAAATCAGCGGCCGGAATTCTGGCGTCTCTACAACACGCGTAAAGCGCCAGGCGAAAGCCTGCGCGTGTTTCCCATGTCCAATTGGACCGAGGCGGATATCTGGGACTATATCGCGCGCGAGAACATTCCGGTCGTTCCGCTCTATTTCGCCAAGGAGCGGCCGGTCGTGCGCCGCGGCGGCACGCTCATCATGGTCGACGACAATCGCATGGAACTCGCGCCCGGCGAAACGATCGAACATAAGATGGTGCGATTTCGCACGCTCGGCTGCTATCCGCTGACCGGCGCCATAGAAAGCAACGCCGCTGGTCTCGACGAGATCATTACGGAAATGCGCGAGAGCCGCTCTTCGGAGCGCCAGGGGCGGCTCATCGACCACGACGGCTCCAGCTCGATGGAGCAAAAGAAGCAGGAAGGGTATTTCTAAGATGCACGGCGCCGTCGCCACCGCTTCGCCGTCGCGCGCGCCGGCGCGACAGCTCGGCGAAAAGCCGCTGTTGCGGTTCATCACCTGCGGCTCGGTCGACGACGGCAAATCGACTCTGATCGGGCGCCTGCTTTATGACGCCGATCTTGCGCCTGACGACATTATCGCGGCGCTGGAAAGCGACTCAAAGAAGCACGGCACCCAGGGCGAGGCGCTGGATTTCGCGCTGCTCGTCGACGGTCTCGCGGCCGAGCGCGAACAGGGCATCACCATCGACGTCGCCTATCGCTATTTCGCGACCGACCGGCGCAAATTCATCGTCGCCGACACGCCGGGCCATGAGCAATATACCCGCAACATGGCGGTCGGCGCTTCGACCGCCGATCTCGCCATTCTGCTTGTCGACGCGCGCAAGGGCATTCTGCCGCAAACCCGCCGGCACAGCGTCATCACCTCGATGTTCGGCGTGCGCCATGTCGTGGTCGCGGTCAACAAGATGGACCTTGTCGGCTACAGCGAGGAGGTGTTTCGCAAGATCGAGGCGGATTTTCACGCCTTCGCCGACGCACTTCACTTTGCGTCGATCTATGTCGCGCCGCTTGTCGCCAAGGACGGCGACAATCTTGTCCACGCCAGCGCAAACATGCCCTGGCACGGCGGGCCGCCGCTTCTGTCCTATCTCGAAGGCGTCGCGGTGGAAGACACGACGCGGATCGCGCCCTTCCGCATGCCGGTGCAATGGGTCAATCGACCCAATCTCGACTTCCGCGGATTCTCCGGCTTCATCAGCGGCGGCAACATCCGGCCCGGCGATATCGTGCGCATTCTGCCGTCAGGCCGCGATACGCGCGTCGCCAGGATCGTCACCTTCGACGGCGATCTCGACAGCGCTGTCTCGGGTCAGTCGGCGACGCTCACGCTCGCTGAAGAGATCGACGTTTCGCGCGGCGATCTTTTGTGTTCGCCGGTCTCGCCCGCGAAAATCGGCGATCGTCTCGACGCGAAGCTCCTATGGCTGGTGCGCGAGCCGCTTGTCGCCGGCAAGAGCTATCTGTTGAAGATCGGGACGAAAACCGCGCCCGCCGCCGTGACCGTCGTCGACACGCGCATCGATATCGAAACCGGTCAGTCGCAACCGCTGCTAGGGGGCGCGACGCTCGCTTTCAACGAAATCGGCGACGCGCGCCTGTCGCTTGAAACCGTGATCGCCTGCGACCCTTATGTCGAAAATCGCGAAACCGGCGGATTCATTCTCATCGACCGCGTCACCAATGAAACGGTCGGGGTCGGCATGGTCAAAGCAGTCGCCGCGTCGAACGGCCGCGCGGCGCCGCCGCTGACCGAACTCAGCTACGCTTCGATGGAAGGCCTGCCGCCGGCGCGGGAGTCGTTCAAGCCGACGCCGACGCGCAGTCTGGTGAAAGCGCTTTCCTGGCTTGTTCCGGCGAGCGTTTCAACCTTCCTGATCGTTTACGGCTTCATCCAAAGCATAGAACTCGCCGCCGAAATTACTGGCGTCGAGATGATCGCGATCTTCGCGCTCTATTATCTGCACGAGCGGCTCTGGTCGCGATTGAACTTCGGACTTGCCGCGGAAGAGTCGCAGAGCGGGGACGATCCGGGCCTGTGATAGGAACTGGGATTGATGTGCTTGCCGGGAATGTCATTCCCGGCAGGCCGTAGGCCTGACCGAGAATCCAGGGCCGATCCAAGAGCGCTCGCTTTGCTCTGGATTCCCGATCGCGCTTCGCGCGTCGGGAATGACCTCCAACCACATCAGAAGACGACGACATGCGCCTTCAATGCGCTTCGTCCCAATTGGCGGCGGCGCGGGCGTCGACTTTCAGCGGCACGGAAAGATGGACGGCCGGCGCCGGCGCCTGTTCCATCACGCGGCGCGCCAAGTCGATCGTCGCCTCGGCTTCATCTGCCGGCGCTTCAAAGACAAGCTCGTCATGCACCTGCAGGAGCATCTGCGCCGAAAGCCTGGCGTTCGCAAGCGCGCTATCCATGCGGACCATCGCGCGCCGGATGATGTCGGCGGCGGCGCCCTGGATCGGCGCATTGATCGCGGCGCGCTCATAAAAGGCGCGGTCAGAGGCGTTGGCCGAGGCCATGGCGGGGAAGTGATAGACTCGGCCGAAGATGGTCGAGACTTCGCTCTTCTCGCGCACGGTCTTGCGCGTCGAATCCATATAATCGCGAATGCCGGGAAAGCGCTCGAAATAGCGCTTGATATAGGCGCCGGCCTCTTCGCGCGGAATGCCGAGCTGATTGGCGAGTCCGAAGGCGGAAATGCCATAGATGATGCCGAAGTTGATCGCCTTGGCGCGTCGGCGCGTTTCGGGTGGCATGTCTTTGATCGGCACATTGAACATTTCGCTCGCCGTCATCGCGTGAATGTCGAGGTCTTCGGCGAAGGCTTTCTTCAATTGCGGAATGTCGGCGATATGGGCGAGCAGCCGCAATTCGATCTGCGAATAATCCGCCGAAATCAGCACACGGCCGGGCGGCGAGACGAAGGCCTTTCGAATCTTGCGCCCCGCCTCGTTGCGCACGGGAATGTTCTGCAGGTTCGGCTCGGACGAAGAGAGCCGCGCCGTGGTCGTCGCGGCGAGCGCATAGCTCGTGTGCACGCGGCCGGTCTCCGGATTGATATAGCCGGGCAGGGCGTCGGCGTAAGTGCTCCTGAGTTTGGAGACTTGGCGCCAGTCGAGAATGCGGCGTGCGAAATCACTGCCTTCGCTGGCGAGGTCTTCGAGCACGCTCGCGGACGTCGACCAGGCGCCGGTCGCGGTTTTTTTCGCGCCCGGCAATCCCATTTTGCCGAATAAAATGTCGCCCAGTTGCTTGGGCGAGCCGAGGTTGAAGCTCTCGCCGGCAAGTTCGAAGATTTCGGCCTCCAGCCGCGCCATGTCCTGCGCGAATTCGCCGGAGAGGCGCGAGAGAATGGCGCGGTCGACGCTGACGCCGCGTCGCTCCATGCGGGCGAGCGTCGCCACCATCGGCCGCTCCAATGTCTCATAGACATTGGTCATATGCTCGGCGGAAAGTCGCGGCTTCAGCGCGCGCCACAGCCGCAGCGACACGTCGGCGTCCTCGGCGGCATATTCCGTCGCTCTGTCGAGCGCGACGCGGGCGAAGCCGATGAAATTGCGTCCCGAGCCAGCGACCTCGGCGAATTTGATGTTTTGATGTTGAAGATGCTTGAGCGCCAATTCGTCGAGGCCGTGATTATTCAGTCCCGAGTCGAGCGCATAGGAGATCAGCATCGTATCTTCGATCGGCGCCACGTCGATTCCGTAACGCGCGAGAACGAGCAGATCATATTTCATATTATGCGCGATCTTGAGGATCGACGGATCTTCGAACAGGGGCTTCAGCTTCGCGATCGCGTCAGTGAGCGCTATCTGGCCGGGCAGGAGCTCGGCGCCGCCAAAGAGATCGCCCGAGCCGTGTTCGCGATGCCCGAGCGGAATGTAGCAGGCGCGCCCCGGCGTGACGGCAAGCGAGACCCCGACGAGTTCGCAGCTCATCGGATCGAGCGAGGTCGTTTCCGTGTCGAGCGCGACGATGCCGGCTTCCGTCGCATCGGCGATCCATTGATCGAGGCGTTCGAGCGAGGTCATGCATTCGTAAGCGGAGCGGTCGATCTTCGTCGCCTGCGCCTCGGCGCGGCGCGCAGCGACGAGGCTTGCGGGCGTGAAGCCTTCCTTCATGCTCGCGCCGCCGGGCTTCGAAGTGGACTCCGCCGGTTCGGCGGCTTTCGGCGGAACAGGCGCGTCTTCCCGCACCTCGCCGTCGCGCGCGCGCCAGCCGGCGGCGCCGACGAAATTCGGATCAGGCAAGATCTCATGAATGTCGACGCCGTAAAGCTCGGCGACTCGCCTTGTGATCGTGGTGAATTCCATCGCCTGCAGAAAGGCGACGAGCGTCTTCGCGTCCGGATCGTGCAGGCCCAAATCTTCGAGGGGCGTCACGACAGGCGCGTCGCACACCAGCGTCACGAGCTTCTTGGAGAGGAGGATGCGCGCGACCGCGTCCGGCTCGGTCAAGGCCTCGCGGCGCTTCGGCTGCTTGATCTCCGGCGCCCTGGCGAGCAGCGTGTCGAGATCGCCATATTCGTTGATGAGCTGCGCGGCGGTCTTGACGCCGATGCCTTTCGCGCCCGGCACATTGTCGGTCGAATCGCCGGCGAGCGCCTGCACGTCGACCACCTTGTCCGGAGTGACGCCGAAATAGTCGACGACCTCGGCTTCGCTGATCAGACGTTCCTCGCGCGCGCCTTTCGCGCCGGCCGTTCCGGAGGCGGGATCGTACATCGTCACGCCGGGACCGACGAGTTGCATCAGATCCTTGTCGGCCGAAACGATCAGCACATCCGCGCCCTTGGCGCGCGCCTGCATGGCGTATGTCGCGATGAGATCGTCGGCCTCGTAGACGTCCTGTTCGATCGGCGTGAGGCCGAAGGCCCGCACGGCCGCGCGCATCAGCGGGAATTGCGGAACGAGGTCTTCCGGCGGCTCGGCGCGATGCGCCTTGTAGTCGGGATAAATCTCCTTGCGGAACGAATGCTCGCTCTTGTCGAAGATGATGGCGAGATGCGTCGGCTTCCTGTCGGCGGCGCCTTCGCGCACGAACTGCAGGAGTTTCGTGCAGAACAGCCGCACGGCGCCGGTCGGCAGCCGGTCGGAGCGATAATTATATTTCGCATCCTGCCGAATCGACTGGAAATAGGCGCGAAAGACGAAGGAGGAGCCGTCGACGAGGAAGACGTGGCTGCCGGGGCCGACGGGCTTATGGGCGAGGGTCATGCCCCATCTTAACGGCGCGCGCGCGCCGCGTCATGACGCGCGCGCGCTGAATCAGCGGTTTGACCGGCTCGGGCGCGGGGCCTAGAAGACGGCCATGTCCCACAACAGCTTCGGCCATCTTTTCCGCGTCACGACCTTCGGCGAGAGCCACGGGCCGGCGCTCGGCGCGATCGTCGACGGCTGTCCGCCGAATATTCCGCTCGAAGCGGAGGACATCCAGGTCTTTCTCGACAAGCGCAAGCCGGGACAGTCGCGTTTCACCACGCAGCGACGGGAAGCGGATGAGGTGAAAATCCTCTCTGGCGTTTTTACTGGCGGCGACGGCCGGCAGGTCACGACCGGAACCCCGATCGCGCTGATGATCGAGAACACCGACCAGCGCTCCAAGGATTATGGCGAGATCGCCGACAAATATCGGCCTGGCCACGCCGATTATGTCTATGACGCGAAATATGGCGTGCGCGACCATCGCGGCGGCGGGCGTTCCTCGGCGCGCGAAACCGCGGCGCGGGTCGCCGCCGGCGCCGTTGCGCGCAAGGTGATCGCCGGCGTGACGATTCGCGGCGCGCTGGTGCAGATCGGTCCGCATAAAATCGACCGCGCGCATTTCGACTGGGCTGAGATAGATCGCAATCCGCTGTTTTGCCCCGACGCGCGCACGGCGGAAATATGGGCCGATTATCTCGACGACGTGCGCAAGGACGGATCGTCCGTCGGCGCGGTGATCGAAATCGTCGCGGAAGGCGTTCCGGCCGGCTGGGGCGCGCCGGTCTATGGCAAGCTCGACGCCGACCTCGCCGCGGCGATGATGTCGATCAACGCCGTGAAGGGCGTCGAGATCGGCGCGGGCTTCGCCGCCGCCGCGCTCACCGGCGAAGAAAACGCCGATGAGATGCGCGCCGGAAAGGATCGTCCGACGTTCTTGTCGAACAACGCCGGCGGCGTGCTCGGCGGCATTTCGACCGGCCAGCCGGTGGTCGTGCGCTTCGCGGTGAAACCGACATCTTCAATTCTCACGCCCCGCCGCACCATCGATCGCTTCGGCAATGAAACGGAGATTGTCACCAAGGGCCGTCACGACCCTTGCGTCGGCATTCGCGCGGTTCCTGTGGGCGAAGCGATGATGGCCTGCGTGCTCGCCGATCATTTTCTGCGCCATCGCGGGCAGGTTGGGTGAGGCCAAGCAGCGCGGTCGGGAAGCTTTCCTGGTCGTCTGGCTGATATGGTGAGCCCCAAAGCAACGCCCACGGCTCGCGCTTGTCATGCTTGCGCATCGATTAAGAAGAGTTTGCTGCTTCCGAATCGAGAGAAGACCGAGAGCGGAGACCCTAATCGAAGGCGAAAACAGGGGCATCGCTTTCGCAATTGTCGCGCGTCAATTTTCGAAGCGTCGTTTCGCCGCATGGCGGCCCCTCGCAGCCTGCTTGACCGCGCAAGCGATCGAAACATAACGTCGACTTTGGAACCGAGAGGCGGCGGTGGCTCCAATCTTTCAGCGGATGCGTTTGCGCGCGCGCATGTTTGCGGCGCTGGTCGCCTGTCTGTTCCTCGCGCAGACGACGATCGCGGCCACACATCTTGCCGTGTTTGGACAAGGCGTCAGCTTCGGCGCAGTCTGCGCGCCGCAAGACGGAACGAAAGACGTCGAGGCGCCGCTCGTTCCTCCTAATCGTCATTGCCAGGGGTTTTGCTGCATCCTGCATGACGGGGCGTTGGCTGCGCCGCCTGTAAAGCCGGTCGCTTCGATCGCGCTGATTTTTTCAACGCAAGCGATTTCGCTTCCGCCGGCGACGTCCGGCGTTGCGCCGCGCATTGAGCCGAAAGGCGCGCCCCAATCGCCGCGGGCTCCTCCTCAGCAAGGCTGAAGCTTTTCCAGCGGACGACAATCCGTCCTTGCCCTTTCGAAGGCGGCGCGGACGAAAGCTGCGCGCGAGAAGCATTCAGGCTCTTCCGCCGAGTCGGCCGCTTTCATCAATGCGGCTGCCGATATGCGCGCATCAAGCCGTTGAGGGGGCGTCAGACGCCACCGAACAGCCCGGACATTTGGAGACACTCATGAGCACGACCAAAGTTGAAGTCAGTTCCGCCGCGGCGGGCGCCGAACGAATCCTGGATACGAAGCCGCTTCTTATCGGCGTTGGCGCGCTGTTAGCCTTCGTGGCGTTCCTGCGCCTTTACGAACAGATTTTCGCCTGGAGCGACGGCCTCGATTCCTTCGCGCCGGAGTATCAGCTCTATTGGATGAGCCTGTTGCAATTTGCGATTCTGGCGTCGTGCCTGGGCGCGGTCGGCGTCGTCGGCTACATGTGGCGCACGCGCGACCGCGATCTGGCGAATCTCGCCGCCCCGACTGAAATGCGCCGGCTCATTTATCTGGTTCAGTGGCTGCTGGTTTTCGCGCTCGCCCTCTATTGGGGCTTAAGCTTTTTTTCGGAGCAGACGGCCGTCTGGCACATGACCGCCGTGCGCGACACGGATTTCACCCCAAGTAATATCATCACCTTTTATATTTCATATCCGCTTTTCGCGATCATCGGGCTAGGCGCGTTCTTCTACGCAAGGACGCGCCTGCCCACTTTCGCGAGGGGCTATTCTCTCGCCTTCGTGGTGCTCGTCGTCGGCGTCTTCATGACCATCCCGAATGTGGGATTCAATGAATGGGGCCATACATTCTGGTCGATGGACGAAGGCTTTGCCGGTCCGCTGCATTGGGGCTTCGTCTTTTTCGGCTGGATGTCGCTTGCGACATTCGGCGTCGTGCTGCTGATCCTGGGGCGGATGAGCGAACTGCTCGGCGCGGATGCGCTGGGGAAATTGTACAAGCGCTAAGTTCGCCCTGAATGCTCGGCCGGCGCCGTCTATTCGCAGCGGCGCCGGTCGCGCCTTCTTTAAGGGAATCCGCTACGCCGCGAGGTCGGCGACCACCGCGTCGAGCACCGGGAAGCCTTCGGAGCTGACGCGCAGCCTGTTCTCGCGGGTGAATTCGACTAGCCCGTCGCCGATCAGTTCGCTGATCCGCGATTGCGACAGGCGTTTGCCGGTCAGCAGGAAATAGCGCTGCGGATCGACGCCCTCGCGCAGCCGCAGCCCCATCAGCAGGAATTCATCGCCTTCCTGCTCGGACGAGAGCAATTCATCATCGATGAGGCCGTGGCCTTCGGTCTCGACGCAGGTGAGCCACATTTCCGGATGCCGCTCGGCGGCCTGCGCCCGCCGTCCGCGCGGCGTGACCACTCGCCCATGCGCGCCGGGACCGACCCCGACATATTCGCCATAGCGCCAATAGACCAGATTGTGCCGGCATTCGGCGCCGGGCCGCGCATGGTTGGAGACTTCGTAACCGGGCAGGCCGGCGAGGGCGGTGACCTCCTGCGTTACGTCCCAGAGCGCGCGCTGAACGTCGGCGGCCGGCAACGCCATCTTGCCCGTATTGACCATCCGCTCGAACATCGTATCGGGCTCGATGGTCAACTGATAGAGCGAGACATGTTCCGGCGCGCGGGCGAGCGCCAGCTCCAGCTCCTTGCGCCAGGCGGCGGGGGTCTGGCCGGAACGGCCGTAGATCAGATCGAAGGAGGTGCGCGCGAAGACCGAATTGGCGACGTCATGCGCCATAAGGGCTTCCGCGACCGAATGCTGTCGCCCGAGTGCGCGAAGATCGATGTCGTTCAGGGCCTGCACGCCGAGCGAGACGCGGTTGACGCCCGCCGCCTTGAAGCCCTTGAAGCGCGAGGCCTCGACGCTGGTCGGATTGGCTTCGAGCGTGATCTCGCAGTCCTTGGCGAGACTCCAATGGCTCGAAATCTGGGATAGAATCGCTTCGACCGTCGACGGCGACATCAGCGAAGGCGTGCCGCCGCCAAGGAAAATCGAGCGGACCTCGCGCCCGGGCGTCAGCGCGGCGCGATGCGCAAGCTCCGCGCTGAAGGCCTCGACGAAGCGGTCCTCGTCGACGTCGCCGCGCCGGACGTGGCTGTTGAAATCGCAATAGGGGCATTTCGACAGGCAGAACGGCCAGTGGACATAGACGCCGAAGCCCGGGTCGAAAGCGTTGCGAATCGGTGTCGCCATGGCCCTTTATCGCACGGAACGGCGGGAAGGGCACGGCAGGCCGCCCCGCTTCCACCGCTCCTTTGGGAGGACGTATGGCGTTTTGGAAAGCTTGGCGGTTCTCGAGAGGGACGGCTCAACCCATCGATCCCGCGATGCGGGCGATCGCCGAGGCCATCTCGGATAATCTTGCGGCGCTCGGCCTGTTCGTCGATTCGCGACCATACGGGCGCAGCTTTGTTGAAATCAAAGCGTCGACCTCGCCAAAACTCATTACGACGCCCGACGGAACCGAGGCGTCCGGAATCGCGCTCCTGCTCGCCGGCGCCTATGAGCCGCCGTCGCTCGTTTTCGAACAGATCAATTCTCTGCGGCGCGGCCTCGGGCGCGCCATGGTCGAGGCGGTCATCACGGGGGCGAAGGCGCGGCCGGATGTTTTCCGCCGGCTCAGGGTCAATGACCTTTCGCCGCGCTTGCCGGACGGGCGGCGATGGTGGGAGCATGTCGCCGCGGCGCATCCGGAATTCGATTGGGTCATTACGCATGAAGAGCCGTTCAACAGCGCGAGATGAGCCGCCGACAATTGGCGCGCTGTCTGTTCTGCGCCGCTGGCTCGGTTTCTCTCGGCGCGCGCAGCAAGGCGCCCATCCGCCAAAGGCGGCGGCTGGCGATGTTGAGACCTTTGCGGAATTTTTGAAGAAGCAGCAAACGCTCGCGGCGCTCTGCCGGGAGTTCGGCTTTGACGCCGCGAAAGTGACGCTCAGCCCGCGGACAAAGACCTTCGACTTTCTCGGCCAATGTTTTACCTCCGAGGGACAGTCGCTCCCAGACGGCCGCATTGAAATCTACTACGACCCGAACATGAGCGACGCGCGGCTCGGCTGCTGCCTCGCGCATGAATTGCAGCATGTGCGCTATTTCGCGGTGCGCGATGCTTATCGGGCGGAGGAGGCGGACGGCCCCCTGCATCGCCGCTTCGCCAAATATGCGCCGGAAGCTCTCGCGGCGCAGCGCGGCGTCTCCAACTATTCGAACGAACATTGGGACGCCTGGAAAAGCGATGCGCCGCCGAAGCTGTTCTTCTTGGAACTGGAGGAAGGGGACAGCGAACCGATCAATGAGACGATCGCGGAGGTCGCCAAGGCGCTCTACAATTGGGGGCCGGACGTGCGCATCAATCCTTTATGGAGAGAGCTGCATGACGCGATCAATGAAGAATATGCGGCGCTTCGAAGATAGTGCGCCGTTCGTTCACGACTTGCGCTCGCGCTCCAGCAATGCGCGCTTGCGCGCGACGCCCCAGTAATAGCCGGACAGCGCGCCGTCGCTGCGCACGACGCGATGGCAGGGAACCGCGAGCGAAACCGGATTGGCGGCGCAGGCGCCCGCGACCGCGCGCGTCGCCTTCGGTGCGCCGATGCGTTTCGCGATCTCGGCGTAGCTTGCCGTCTCTCCCGCCGGAATGTCCCGCAGCGCAGCCCAGACCCGCTGCTGAAAGGCGGTGCCGCGCATGTCGAGCGGCAGATCGAACCGCGTTTGCGGCAGTTCGACCATCCCCACCGCCGCGGCGACGTAGCGTTCGAACGACTCATCGCCGCCGACCAGCGTCGCCTTCGGAAACCGATCCTGCAGATCGCGCAGCAGTTCTTCGGGGTCGTCGCCGAGCGAAATGGCGCAGACGCCTTTTGCGCTCGTGGCGACGAGCACTGCGCCAAGCGACGATTGGCCGATGGCGAAGCGGATCGTTTCGCTGGGCGCCCCGGCGCGATAGGCGGTCGGCGTCATGCCCAATGTCTCCTTCGCCGTCGCATAGAAGCGCGCACTTGAATGATAGCCGGAATCATAGATCGCCTCGGTCACTGTCTGAACTTCCCTGAGCTTGCCGCAGAGGCGCGCGCGCCGATGCGCCTGCGCATAGGCCTTGGGCGTGACGCCGGCGATGCGCTTAAACAGCCGGTGGAAGTGAAACGGGCTGAGCCCTGCGGCGCGCGAAAGCCGCGCCAGCGTCGGCGGCGCTTCCGCCGCCTCGATCATTCGGCAGGCGCCGGCGATTTTCTCTGCGTCCCGCTCCTGCTGCGACGGCGCATCGGGCCGGCAGCGGCGGCAGGGGCGAAAGCCCTGAGCCTCGGCTTCTTCGACCGTCGCGCAATAGCGCACATTGGCCCGCTTCGCCGGCCGGGACGGGCAGGACGGGCGGCAATAAACGCCGGTCGTTTCGACGCAATAGAAGAACGCGCCGTCATGGCGCGCATCGCGCGCGACCACCGCCGCCCAGCGCGTCTCGTCAAGATCGAGCGAATGCGCCTCAGTCATGTGTCTGGCCCTTTTCGCGCATCATCCCTTTATTGACGATCGCCGCAATGCGTTTCTTGCTGTCCAATCTCCGAACGGCTGACAGGCGCCTCAGGCGATCCTATGCTGCGCCTCTGAACCCGAAGATTGGATCTGACATGCCGGAACGCGACACCGCCTTCACGCGCCGAGCGGCGATCGTCGGCGCGGGCGCAAGCCTTGCCTGCATCGGCGCGCGCGCCGCTGCGGCGTCGACGCTGCTTGTCACCCACCCGGCCGCCCTGGCGCATGACATGGGCCCGGCCCATGTCGAAGGGCCGGAGCGTCTGCGCGCCGTTCTGCATGCGCTGGACGATGCGCGCTATGTCGGCCTCATGCGCGCCGAAGCGCCCTTGGCGCCGCAGGAGGCGCTGCTCCGCGCGCATCGTTCGGAGCACCTTTCGCGGCTTGCCAAATCCGCGCCTTCCGATGGCTATGCGCCCATCGGCCCCGACGTCGTCATGAACGGCGCCACGCAGGAGGCCGCGTTGCGCGCGGCGGGCGGCGCGATCGCGGCGATCGACGCGGTCATGCGCGGCGACGCCAAGAACGCCTTCGTCGCCATGCGGCCGCCGGGCCATCATGCGACGCGCGAGACGCCGATGGGTTTTTGCTTCTTCAACAACGCCGCCGTGGCGGCGCTGCATGCGCGCGTGGCGCATGGCGCCTCGCGCCTCGCCATCGTCGATTTCGACGTGCATCACGGCAATGGCGTGCAGGAAATTTTCTGGAGCGATCGAAACGCGCTTTACGCATCGACGCATCAGATGCCGCTCTATCCCGGCACGGGCGCGGTCGGCGAGACGGGCGAACACAACAATATCGTCAACGCGCCGCTCGTTAAGGGCGACGGCGGCGCGCAATTTCGCGAGGCGCTCGCGTCGCGCATTCTGCCGCGCCTCGACGCCTTCTCGCCGGAGATTATCATTCTGTGCGCCGGCTTCGACGCTCATCTGCACGATCCGCTTGGCGGCTTGCGGCTCGTCGCAGAGGATTTCAGGGACGTCACGCTGCGCGTGATGGAGATCGCGGCGCGCCGCTGCAAGGGCCACGTCGTCTCGCTGCTCGAAGGCGGCTATCGCCCCGAAGCTCTTGCGCGCAGCGTCGCGGCGCATGTCGGCGCATTGATGGAAGCGTGAGTTACTCCGCGGCTTGTCATTCCCGGCAGGCCGAAGGCCTGACCGGGAATCCAGAGCCAATTCAACGACTCATGTTGTGACTCTGGATTCCCGATCGCGCGCGTTGCGCGCGTCGGGAATGACATTCGGCTCACCCCAGCCGCGCCGCGAGCTTGCGCCACAGGGCGTTCTCCGCCCGAAAGACATAGTCGAGCCCGGCGCTGGCGACGCTTGTGGCGCCTTGCGCGATCAGCCAGTCGGCGAGCGCCGCGACCTTCGTCGTCGGACAGGAGAAACTCGCGAAGCGGCAGTCCTTGTCGCGCAGTTCGGCGCCGAAATTCGTTTCAGCGGCGCGCAGGATGTGTTCGCCAAGATCAGGCAAGGCGGCCCGCACCTCGCGCGTCGTGCGCGCTTCTTCCTCCGCGGCGATGCGCGAAAGTATGATGCGCGCCGCTTCGCGCGCCGTGTCGCTCCAGGGCGCCGTCAGCGAGGCGACGAGATTGGCTTGCGAGCGCAAAATCACGCCGTCCTCGACGATTTTCAGGGCGTTCGCCGCCAGCGTCGCGCCGGTGGTTGTGATGTCGACGATGAGATCGGCGGAGCCGGCTGCGGGCGCGCCTTCGGTCGCGCCCGAGCTCTCGACGATGCGATAGTCGGATACGCCATGCGCGGCGAAGAAGCGCCGCGTCGTGTTCACATATTTCGTCGCGACGCGCAGGCCGCGGCCATGGCGCGCCCGAAATCCGTCGGCGACATCGGCGAGATCGCTCATATAGCGCACGTCGATCCAGGCCTGCGGCACGGCGACGATGACATTGGCGGCGCCAAAGCCAAGCGGCGCGAGAAGCGCCACCGTCTTCTCGGCGTCGGCGATTTCTTCGCGCACCAGATCTTCGCCGGTGACGCCAAGATGGGCTTCGCCGCAGGCGAGCCTCCGCGTGATCTCGGCCGCTGAGAGATAGGCGACTTCCGCGCCCGAGACTCCGGCGACGGCGCCGCGATAGTCGCGCGCCCCGCGGCCCTGCGTCAGCTCCAGGCCGGCGCGCGCGAAGAAGGCGGCGGCGTTTTCCTGCAGCCGGCCTTTCGAGGGGGAGGCGATGATGAGTTTCTGCTCGGGCGACATCATGCCTCTCCCGCGCCGGGCGAAAGACGGTCGATCCAGATGGCGGCGCCGACGGCCGGTATGTCACACGCCGCGCCAAGCGTCTTGAACAGCCGGTCGTAGCGTCCGCCGCCGATCACCGCTTCGCCGTCGCCGCCGTGGCGCGCCTCGAAGACGAAGCCGGTGTAATAATCGAGATGGCGCGCAAAGCTTGCCGAGAAGCGCATGTCTTCGACGGCGAGGCCGCGCGCGGCGATGGCGCGGGCGCGGGCGTCGAACGCGTCGAGCGCGATGGAAAGATCGAGTCGCGCCTCGGCGGCCAGCCTCCGCATCGCCGAGGACGCGGACTCCGGCGCGCCTTCAATGGCGAAGAAGGCTTCGGTCAGCGCGCGCGCTTCTTTCGACACCCCGGCGCCGTCGGCGAGCGTCGCCTGGTCGAGAAAACGTTCGGCGATTTCAGCGGCGCTGCGCCCACCGACGGCGGCGATGCCGGCGATGGATAGCAAGTCCTCGACAAGACGGCGCGCGTCGGCCGGATCGACTTTGGTCAGCGCCGCCAAGACCCCCGACTGTTCCGACCCGCCGTTGCGTCTTGGCGAGGCGAAAATATCGGCGATCCTCTGGCCGCGGGCATGGCCGGCGGCGAGACGCCGCCGCCAGATCGGCGGCATGTCGAGGCTTTCGAGAAAGGCGGCGACGAGCCCTGCGTCGCCGATGTGAACATTGAGCCTTGTCGCGCCTGCGGCGGCGGCGGCTTCAAGCGCGGCGACAAGAATGTCGGCGTCAGCGGCTTCGCGGTCCTGGCGGCCGAAGCTCTCGATGCCGGCCTGAAGAAATTCCCCGTCGCCGGCCGCGCCATGCTCAGGCGCGCGGAAAATCGAGCCGCCATAGGCATAGGCCGCCGGCCTGCCAGCCTGGGCCGAGGCGAGATAATCGAGGCAAACCGGAATCGTATATTCGGGGCGCAAGCAGAATTCCGCGCCGGAGGCGTCGCTCGTCAGATAGAGACGGCCGCGGAAATCCTCGCCCGAGCGGTCGAGAAAGACGCCCGCCGGCTGCAGGAGACGCGGCTCGCAGCGCGCGAAGCCTTGCCCCGCGAAATGCGCGAGGATGGCCGCGAGGCTTGCTGCCTGACGTTGGGCGGTTTCGGCGGTCACGCGCTCGTTTTCCAAAAAATTCGCGCCCTCTTTAGCAAGCGCGCCGCAGGTGCGACACCCCCGTTCGCCGATGAGGGTGAACGGCGGAGCAGGAGCGGCGGCCTTTTCAGGGCCTCGCAGGCGCTCCGTCTGGCGCAACGCCAGCCTTGCATCCCCCGCGCGCCTCTGCCACATAAGGGCCGGGAGGTTGGCGGTGGACGCTTCACTCGCCAACCGGGTCAGGTCCGGAAGGAAGCAGCCCTAACGAGCTTGGGCGGGTCTTCGTTCAGCCTCCCACCTCTTTCGGCGAGCAGCGAATGGCGTGGCGTAATCTTGCGCTTCTCGCCGCTCGTCCGCCTCCGGATGGATGCTGATGGACCACGAGCACGATCCGCCGAGGCCATCGCCGGCGCCCGACGACGGACCTTCGCTCTTTGGCGCCGATCAGGCGCCGCCCTCGGCCTATCGCGTGCTGGCGCGCAAATACCGGCCGACCACATTTGCGGACCTCATCGGTCAGGAGCCGATGGTGCGCACGCTCGAGAACGCCTTCGATCTCAACCGGATTCATCAGGCCTATCTGCTCACCGGCGTGCGCGGCGTCGGCAAGACGACGACCGCGCGCATTCTCGCGCGCGCCTTCAACTATGAGCTGCCGGCGCGCGACGGCCGTCCGGCGATCAATCAGCCGACGATCCATATGGAGGAGATCGGCGTTCACTGTCAGGCGATCATCGATTCGCGCCATGTCGACGTGCTCGAAATGGACGCCGCGTCGCACACGGGCATCGACGACATCCGCGAGATCATCGACAACGCCCGTTATCGCCCGGTGATGGCGCGCACTAAGGTTTACATCATCGACGAAGTGCACATGCTTTCGAAGGCCGCGTTCAACGGTCTGTTGAAGACTCTTGAAGAGCCGCCGGAGCATGTGAAGTTCATCTTCGCGACGACCGAAATCGACAAGGTGCCGGTGACGGTGCGCTCGCGTTGCCAGCGCTTCGATCTGCGGCGCATCGACGCCGGCCTGCTCGCCGAGCATTTGCTGAACGTCTGCAAGGCTGAGGGAGTCGCCATCGAACCGGAAGCGCTCGCCATGATCGCCCGCGCGGCCGAAGGCTCGGCGCGCGACGCGTTGTCCTTGCTCGATCAGGCGATCGCTTATGGGGCGGCGCATTACGCGGGCGGCGCGATCGCCGCCCAGGATTTGCGTCTGATGCTCGGCGTCGCCGACAAGGCGCGGGTCATCGATCTTTTCGAGAGCGTGATGGCGGGCGATGTCGCCGCGGCGATCGACATTCTCGAAGATCAGTATAATGGCGGCGCCGATCCGGCGCAGGTGCTGCTTGAACTGGCTGAATTCACCCATCTTGCGACGCGTCTAAAGCTTGCGCCGGAGGCGGCCCATTCGGCGGCGCTGACGCCCGAGGAGAAACGCCGTGGCGAAGACGCCGCCGCGCGCCTTTCCGTTCCGGCGCTGACTCGCGCCTGGCAAATACTGATGAAGGGCGTCGAGGAATTGCGCGGCGCGCAGCGACCGCTGGCGGCCGCCGACATGGTGCTGGTGCGGCTCGCTTACGCCGCCGACATGCCGACCCCGGCGGAAGCGCTGCGCCGCCTGGGTTCTGGCGAGGACGTGGCGGCGACCAAATCCCAGTCGCCCCCGGCGCGAAGCGCGGGGCCCGGCGCAGCGCCGGCGCGCGGCCCGCGATTGGTTGCGGCGTCGAGTCCCGCAGTTTTTCAGCCCTCCGCCGCGCCGGCCGCCCGAACCGTGATCGAGAGCTTCGACGCGCTCGTGGCGCTTGCCGCGCAGAAGCGGGAGATGCGCCTCAAAATCGCGCTCGAATCCGAAGTGCGGCTGGTGCGATTTGAAGCCGGGTTGATCGAATTCGAACTCGCGCCCGGCGGCGCGCGCGAATTGGCCGCGACTCTGATGCAGAGGCTTCAGGCGTGGACCGGCGAGCGTTGGATGGTGTCGATCGTCGCTGCGGGCGGCGCGCCGTCTCTCAAAGAGCAGTGCGAAGCGGAGGAGCGCAGGCGCCGTTCCTCGCTCGAATCCGATCCGCTGGTGGCGAGCGTGCTCGCGCGTTTTCCGGGCGCGCAGATCGTCGCCGTGCGGGGCAGGGACGAAGGCGCATCGTCCGCCGAAACGCTTTATGATGAGGCGTCGCCAATCGAGGAAGACGACGGAGAAGCGCAATGATGGATTTCATGGGCCTGATGAAACAGGCGCAGCAGATGCAGGCCAAGATGGCCGAGGCGCAGCTGGAGCTCGAACAGACCGTCGTCGAAGGCGAGGCGGGCGGCGGGTTGGTGAAAATTGCGCTGACCGCCAAGGGCTCGATGAAGAGCGTCTCCATCGATCCGAGCCTGTTGAACCCGGACGAGAAGGAAATTCTCGAAGATCTGATCCTCACCGCGCATATGCAGGCGCGGAGCAAGGCCGAGGACGCGATGGCGGAGAAGATGAAGGCGCTCACCGGCGGTCTGCCGCTGCCGCCGGGGCTGAAGCTGCCGTTTTGAGATGGCTGTTGTGATCGCAAGAGTTTCAATCTGGGCGCGTAACCCTCTCCCTATGGGAGAGGGTGGCTGCGAAGCAGCCGGGAGAGGGGTTTCCGACTTGACGCAAGCGCATGTAGCGCTGCGGAAAAAAATGCCCCTCACCCCGGTCCTTCGGACCGACCCTCTCCCTATGGGAGAGGGTTGCGCGCGCTGAGACCATGGCCGAACGCGTCGCCGGTCCCGAAATCGAAAAGCTCGTGCAGCTCCTGGCGAAGCTGCCGGGACTAGGTCCGCGCTCGGCGCGGCGCGCGGTCCTTCATCTCATCCGCAAGCGCGAGGAACTGCTGGCGCCGCTCGCCGAAGCGATGCGCGTCGCGCAGGAGCGCATCCTCGTCTGCTCGATCTGCGGCAATATCGATACCAGCGATCCCTGCACGATCTGTCGCGACGCGCGCCGCGACGCGTCGATCCTGGTTGTCGTCGAGACGGTCGCCGACCTCTGGGCGCTGGAGCGGGCAGGGCTGCTCAACGCGCGCTATCATGTGCTCGGCGGGGTGCTGTCGCCGCTCGACGGCGTCGGGCCGGACGATCTTGCGATCGCGAGCCTCGTGGCGCGCGTGCGCGTAGAGGAGACCAGCGAAGTCGTACTGGCGGTCAACGCAACGGTCGATGGACAGACGACCGCGCATTACATCGCCGATGCGCTCTCGCCGTCAGGGGTGAAAGTGACGCGGCTCGCCCATGGCGTTCCGGTCGGCGGCGAACTCGATTATCTCGACGAAGGCACGCTTGCGGCGGCGCTGGAGCGCAGAACGGCCTTTTAAGCGAGGCGAGTCACTTCGCCGCCGTCGTCTTCGAAGCGATGATCTTGTCCCAGTCCTCGACGCCGATCTCGCCGCTGTATTTGTCGCCATTGACGAAAAAGGTCGGCGTAGAATTGACGCCGAATTTCTCGGCTGCGCGATCGCGCACCTTGTTCACGTTTTCGTAAAGCGTTTGATCCTTCAACACCGCTTCGAATTTTTCTTGGCCAAGCCCGGTCTGTTTCAACACATTCGCCAGTCCGTCGAGCGGCTTATCCGAAAAGGCCCAGTTTTTCTGCTGCGAGAAGAGGAGATCGACAGCCGCGTTGCGCTTGTCGCCGAGGTCGCGCGCCAGCATGAAAGCGGCCGTCGCCAGCGGATCGAGTGGGAACTCGCGCAGGATGAATTTCACCTTGCCCGTATCAACATATTTCTTTTTCAGCTCGGGATACACGTCGTGATGGAACGCCGCGCAATGGCTGCAGGTCATCGACGCATATTCGACGATGGTCACCGGCGCGTTCGCCTGGCCTTCGACAACGTCGGGGAGCGCGTTCGGCGCCATCAGCTCATCGGTCGAAACCTTGCCCGAGGGCGATTTGTCGGCGTAAGCCGGCGCGGCGGCGAAGACCGCGCAAGCGGCGACGACAAGAAAACGACGACGGGGCAGATAAGCAAAGGGCATGTGCGGTCCATAAGTGTTGCGGCGCGGAAGAGACCATAATCTCTTCGGTAAATGTGGCAAATCAAATTTCGACTTGGAACGGAAGCCGGCGCTACAATCCGTGCTTGGGTTGAATGAACCAGTAGAGCGCGCCGATAAAGGCGAGAACGACGCCGAACCAGAACACGACGTCGCCGATCTGCAGATCCTTCATCGTGTAGCTGAGAACGCTGACCGCCAGGCCGCCGATCGCGATCCAGAGCGGACGCTGGCCGCGTTCGTTTTTTTGCGGCCGCTTCTTTGATGGCCCGGACAAGCGCCTCTCCCTGACGTTTTGCCGTTCCGATCGTTTTATTGATGGTTTGCGAGCGGCGACGGCGCGTTTGCGGTTAGAGCAGGTTCCGAAAAAGTTGACAGACTTTTTCGATAAGAACCTGCTCCAACATTTTGATTTTGAGCGATTCCTTATCGATCACATGATTCCATGTGATCGATAAGCGCTCTAGACTTTCCGATCGCGCTTCCACAGTCAAGAATTGCGAACGAAAAACAGCCGCGCGATGCGGCTGTTCTCCCTGAATCCCTGCGCGCCGACGTTAGCGCGAATAGAATTCGATGACGAGGTTCGGCTCCATCTGCACCGGATAGGGCACTTCCGTCGCATGCGGCACACGGATGAGTTTCGCGGTCATCTTGGAGTGGTCGACGTCGTAATATTCCGGCGCGTCGCGCTCGGCGAGCTGCACCGCTTCAAGAACGGTCACCGCCTGTTTCGAGGCTTCCTTCACCTCGATCACGTCGCCGACCTTCACCTGATATGACGGAATGTTGACGCGCCTGCCGTTGACGCGAATGTGCCCGTGATTGACGAATTGGCGCGCGGCGAACACCGTCGGGACGAATTTCGCGCGATAGACGACGGCGTCGAGGCGCCGCTCCAACAGGCCGATCAGATTGTCGCCGGAATCGCCCTTCATGCGGATCGCTTCGGCGTAATATTTGCGGAACTGCTTTTCCGAAATATTGCCGTAATAGCCCTTGAGCTTCTGCTTGGCCTTGAGCTGCGTGCCGTAGTCGGAGAGCTTGCCCTTGCGGCGCTGGCCGTGCTGTCCCGGGCCATATTCGCGGCGGTTCACCGGGCTCTTCGGCCGGCCCCAGATATTCTGGCCGAGGCGGCGATCAAGCTTGTATTTGGCTTCTGCGCGTTTGGTCACTTTGACTCTTGTCCTCTCATCGATCGCGTTTGGCGCGAGAGAGCGACAAGACGAAAATCGCCCGAAGCCATGCGCTTGGGGCGTCGTCTCGACCCGCGTCTCCCGCCGCCCCGGCGCCGCCGGGGTTTGAAGAACGCGCCCTCCTCTGCCGTCGATCCGGCCGACAGGCGTTTGTTTCAAACGCCACGGGTGCTTGCCCGGCGCGAACGCGTCGCGTCAGGCTGGTGGGGAGCTAAAGGAAAGCGCTCCCCGCGTCAAGGTCTCCTGAAGTCTGCGATCCCTCCAAACCGGCCGAATTTACTGCCAAGGGAACGAAAATCCCTCGTCGTAAGGAACGATCATGCCGGCGTTGTAGGGCGGTCGCTGAGGAAGCGTTTCCTGCATATACCAGCTGCGCTGGTTGCGCTCGATGGGATCGTGATTGAGGTAGGTCTGCTGGACCATGTAGCGATTGGTGCTGCCGACCGGAGCCTGCGTTCCGGGGTCGAGCCAACTGCGGCGCTGAATGTCGATCGGGCCCCGGCTGTTATACATGCCGTCCGAGGCAACGCGGGAGCGCGACTTGGCGAGCGCGTCGCCCGCCGCGAACGCCACCAGACACGCGAGCCCCGCCGCCAGCACTGAATTTATGCGCATCACGATCCCCTTTTGGACTGAACGCCAGCGATCATAATAGCGGATCGTTTCGCAAAAGCGAACTGGCGCGGCCATTTCCAGCCGGCAATCCGCGATCAGAGTGAATTCGTCGGCGGGAGGCGTCTAGCGCGCGGGCGGCGCCAGCTGACGCGTCGGCTTTGCATGCGAGCGGCGCGCGGCGTTCTTTTGGGTCGGAATCGTCGCGGTCAGGTCGTCGCGCGAGATATTGTCGCAACCCACGGAGCGGGTCGCCGCCGCCTGCATGAAGAACGCATTCAGATCAGGCCGGTCCGGGCTCGCGGTATAACTGATGCGGTCGAGCATGCAGCCGAGCGCGACGCGGTCAATCGGTTTCCCTGCCTGGCCGCACGCGAGCCCGGCGATTTCGAGCGCAAGTCCGCCATCGATGAAGCGTGTCGCGAGACAATTGCGCTCGCTCGCGCCGACGCTTTCCGACGCAGGTTGGGACAGTCGTATTTCGGCCGTCTCGAACGAACCGAATCTGGCGATGAGTTCGCTCGGCTGACCGATTTTCTCGACATTCAGTCCCGCCTGCGCGGCATGTCGCGTCATATCGAGAAAGAAATCGGACGCCTTTTCCTTGTCGGCGATATCCTGATGAATGTCGACGCGCATGAACGGCGCGCCGGCCGCGAACTGGCCTATTGAAATCGTGTCGACGCGGCCAGAGCCGTTCTCGCCGTCGCGCGCGGCGATCGTCCGTTTCTCCCGGCTGAATTCGGGCGCGGCGATATCGAATGCGCTGAAGGGCTTCGCCATCAGCGCGGAAGCCTCGACGGCTTCGATGGAGATTTTGGCGGTAATTTTGCGGGTCGGCGCGACGGCGGCGGGCGGCGCGGTTTTCGCCGCGCCGCTCTGCTCGGCGGTTTCCGGTCCGCGGGGAATAATGACGAGGGCGGCGAGGAGTACGAACGTCGCGCCGACGCCCATTCCGACCGCTGCGCGCGCGCCGGCCGGCCTCGCGCGCAGCGGGCGCGTATAAGGGCTGTCGTTCGGGTCGAATTCGGCAACGCTCATGAGACGCGACTCCGGCGGCCTGGAGCGCCGCGCAAGGAACACGCGCCGAGCTTGCGTCGCCGCTTCGGAAATTGCGGTTAACGGCCCGGCATGAATTGAGTTTTGGTGAATGAAAGATTGACGCGCGAAGCCGCGCGGTCACGCCGCCCCGCATCGGCTTGCAATGCGGCCCTTCCCTCCAAGGAGAAGGCCAGCGCGCAAAAAAAAAGCCCGCGCCTTTCGACGCGGGCTCGAATCTGGCGACCGAGGCAATTTACTCCTCGGATTTCTTGCCCTTCTTTGGCGTCTCTTCGCGGGCTTTCAGCGCCGCGCCGAGGATGTCGCCGAGCGACGCGCCGGAATCGGCCGAGCCATATTGCGCGATCGCCTCCTTCTCCTCGGCGACTTCCAGCGCCTTGATGGAGACGGAGACCTTGCGCGCCTTGCGGTCGAAGAGCGTGACGCGGCCGTCGACCTTTTCGCCCACGGCGAAACGCTCGGGACGCTGGTCGGCGCGGTCGCGCGCGAGTTCGCTGCGCTTGATGAAAGTGGAGAGATCGGTGCCGGAGATCTTCACGTCGATGCCGGACTCCTTCACCTCGATCACTTCGCAGGTGACGACCGCGCCCTTCTTCACCTCGCCGCCGTCCTCGCCGCCGCCGACGGAAGCGAAAGGATCGCTGCCGAGCTGCTTCACGCCGAGCGAAATGCGCTCCTTCTCGACGTCGACGTCGAGAACCTGGGCGTTGATGACGTCGCCCTTCTTATATTCCTCGATCACCTGCTCGCCCGGACGGTTCCAGTCGAGGTCGGAGAGATGGACCATGCCGTCCACATCGCCGTCGAGGCCGATGAACAGGCCGAATTCGGTCTTGTTCTTGACTTCGCCGGAGACGCTTGAGCCGACCGGATGTTTCTCGGCGAAGGCCTCCCACGGATTCTGCAGGCACTGCTTGAGGCCGAGCGAAATGCGGCGCTTGACCGGATCGACTTCGAGCACCTGAACGTCGACTTCCTGGCTCGTCGAGACGATCTTGCCGGGATGGACGTTCTTCTTCGTCCAGCTCATTTCCGAGACATGGACGAGGCCCTCGATGCCGGGCTCCAGTTCGACGAAGGCGCCATAGTCGGTGATGTTGGTCACGCGGCCATGGAATCTGGCGCCGATCGGATATTTCGCCTCGATGCCCTGCCACGGGTCTTCCAGCAGCTGCTTCATGCCGAGCGAGATGCGGTGCGTCTCGTGATTGATCTTGATGATCTTCACCTTGACGGTCTGGCCGATGGTCAGCACCTCGGACGGGTGGTTGACCCGCCGCCAGGCGATGTCGGTGACATGCAGCAGGCCGTCGATGCCGCCGAGATCAACGAAGGCGCCGTAGTCGGTGATGTTCTTCACGACGCCGTCGATCACCTGTCCCTCTTCGAGATTGGCGACGATCTCATGGCGCTGCTCGGCGCGGCTCTCTTCGAGCACGGTGCGGCGCGACACGACGATGTTGCCGCGGCGGCGATCCATCTTCAGGATGTGGAACGGCTGCGGGACGTTCATCAGCGGGCCGACGTCGCGGATCGGCCGGATGTCGACTTGTGAGCGCGGCAGGAACGCCACCGCGCCGTCGAGATCGACGGTAAACCCGCCCTTGACCTGATTGAAGATGACGCCGTCGACCTTTTCATTGGTCTCGAACGCCTTTTCGAGCTTCACCCAGCTCTCTTCGCGGCGCGCCTTGTCCCGCGAAATGACGGCTTCGCCGAGCGCATTCTCGACGCGCTCCAGATAGACTTCGACCTCTTCGCCGACCTGCGGCGCGGGGTCGCGCCCGTAGCCGGTGAATTCCTTGATCGGGACGCGGCCTTCGGTCTTGAGGCCGATGTCGATGACGGCGACATCCTTTTCGATGGCGACGACCCGCCCCTTAATGACGGAGCCTTCGAACGCTTCGTTCTGGCCGTAGCTTTCATCGAGCAGGGCGGCGAAATCTTCGCGCGTGGGCGCGCGATCGGTAGTGACGGACATTTGTTCTCCTGAGACCCGTAAAGGGCGGCGCCGGCGAAGGGTTAGCGTTGCAGGTCGGCTCTCGACGATCGGACGTCCTCCGCCGCTTAAACGCGAGAGAGGACGAAAAGTTCGCTAAACGAACTGGCCGGCGCGGCCCGAGGTCGAAAACCAAAACGAATGCGCCGGCTTGATCTCCGGCGCGGGCGTTATCTATCAGCGACGCGCCGCCGCCGCAAGCGCTCCAAGCAGAAACCGTTCCGAAGAAGCTGCGGCAAAACCATGATATTGCAACGCGATAAACTACTAATATACTGATTTGATATATTAAACATAAAGTGAGCGCGCGCCGTATCGTCGAATTTACTGCTGGCGGAATCGACGTCGCACGCATAGGCTGCATCGCCAAGCTTGGACTGCGGTCCGGGTTCGCGCTGTTTCGCAAGGGCGCAATCGCGGAAGCAGGAAGAAGCGCGGATATCCTGTTGGGCCGCTGCTTCCCCGCGCCAGCCAAGGCCGACACAACGGCCGCGCGCGCTAAGTAGAAGCTGGCATACGCCGCGCGACCGGCGAGAGCGTCGACTTCCCTTCATCGCGAGGGGAATATGAAAGAGGAGAGAAAAATGAAGCCCAATATTATTTCAGGATCGGCGCTCGCCGCCGCCGCCGTCGCCCTTGCCTTGAGCGGCGCGTCAGTCGCGCCCGCCCATGCGCATGGCGCCAAGGCGACCCACGCCAAGACCCATTGCGGCGGCAAGTCAAGCTGCCGCGGCATGGCCAAATGCCACCACAAGGCGCAGTGTCACCATCATAAGGGTCACTGCAATATGAAGAACCGCTGCCACACCAAGAAGTAGTCGTCATGTGCGGGGACGGTTCGTTTGGCCGTCCCCGTTGCCGGCTTCGGCATAGATGGCGGCGCGAAAGGGGGACATGTCAATGGAAAGGCCTGCGCCTCTCGGCTACGGCTTAGGACTGAGGCCCGTCTATTACGACGAGATTCTGGCGTCGCGCCCGCCGATCGACTGGTTCGAAATCATCTCCGAAAATTACATGCTCGCCGGCGGCAAGCCTCTGGCGATGCTGGATCGGATCCGGGCTGATTATCCCATCGTCATGCACGGCGTCTCGATGTCGCTCGCCTCGACCGATCCGCTCAACGTCGATTATCTGCGGCAATTGAAGGCGCTCGCCGATCGGGTCGAACCGGCCTGGATTTCGGATCACGTCGCCTGGACCGGCGTTCACGGCGTCACGCTCCATGATCTGTTGCCCATTCCCTATACGCGCGAGTCGCTTGCGCATATCGTCGAGCGCATCCAGCGGGTGCAGGATTTCCTCAAGCGCCGGCTCGTCGTCGAAAACGCGTCGACCTATGTCTCCTTCGTCGACTCCGAGATGAGCGAACACGAATTCGTTCGCGAAATGGCGGAGCGCGCTGACTGCCTTTTGCTGCTCGACGTCAACAATGTTTTCGTTTCGAGCTTCAATCACGGCTTCGATCCGGTCGCCTTCATCGACGGCGTTCCCGCAGAGCGCGTCGTGCAGTTCCATATGGCGGGCCATACCGACAATGAGACGCATCGCGTCGATACGCACGACCAGCCGGTCTGCGACGAAGTCTGGGCGCTCTATGAGCATGCGCGCCGGCGCTGCGGCGACGTCTCGGCCATGATCGAGCGCGACGACAATTATCCGCCGTTCTCGGAGCTTCTCGACGAACTGCAACATATGCGCGATATCGACGCCCGCATCGCGAACGAGCGTGCGCGCAGCGCGGCATGAAGCTCGCCGATTTTCAGTCCCTGTTTCAGGAGAGCGTGCTGGCGGGCTCAGCAGAGGCGGATAAGCCGCTGCTGAAAAAATTGCGCTCGTCGCCGCGCGGGGCGACTCCCGAGACGTTGCTTGGCGTATATCAAAATGGCTATCGCCTGCGACTGGCCGATTTCGTGTCTCAGGATCACCCTGGGCTGCGCGCGGTCCTCGGCGGCGAGGCGTTTGAGGCGCTCATCGACGATTACATCGATCAGCGCCCGTCGCGCGATCCCAACGCGCGCTTTTTCACGACCGGACTGCCGGATTTCATGCGCGACTGTCCGACCTGGCGCGAGGATGCGCGGGCCGTATCGATGGCGCTGTTCGAACGCGCGATGGTCGACGCCTTCGACGCCGCTGACGAAACGCCCTTGGCGGTGCAGGCGCTGGCGGAATTCGCGCCCAATGACTGGCCGCGGCTCGCCTTCGATTTCGACCTGAGCCTCACGCTGCTCGAACTCGCCGCCGGCACGATCGCCTCCTATGACGCCGCGATCAGCGAGGAGCCGCCGGAGAAAATCGATGCGCCGGCGGCGGGCGGCGGCGTCGAATATGTCGCCGTGTGGCGCGTCGATCATGAATCGGCGTATCGCCAGCTTGAGCCCGACGAATATGTCGCGCTTTGCGAAGCCCGCGCCGGCCACGCCTTTGGCGACATCTGCCAGATGACCGCTTTCCAGCAGTCGGGCGAGATTGCGCCGGAGCGGTTGGCGCAATGTCTGTCGAGCTGGTTTCAGGACGGCATGATCATCGGCGTGCGCGTTGGCGGCGAAGATCAGTCGTCGAATACGCCTTCAAGCGCGTAATGCTGCACGCTCTTGCGGTTGGCGATGAGTTCGTCGGCCGTCGGCTCGCCCTTCATCGCGCGCGAGATCGCGAGTTTGGTCGCCTCGTAATTGGTGCGATAGAGGTCTTTTCTGTCGAGTTTCTTCTGGTGCTTGGCGCAGCGCGGATCGAGCCAGACCATGATGATCATGCAGAGTTCGTCGATCTGATCCTTGGGGATGATCCCCTCGGCGACGCAGTCGACGATGGCGTCGCCGGTCGCCGCCTGCACGATCCCGCCGAGCAGCTCGACATAGTCTTCCGATTTGACCGTCATTTTGGTGGTCATCATCGTGGCGGGGCGCACCTGCTGATTGAGGTCGCGGATGACGAACATGCGCGGGTGGCCGGCGACCTGACCCGCCATGCTGGCGAAGGCGTGCCCGACCGGTCCCTTGACGTTGCCGATCATGACTTCCGGCATCGCGTCGGTATATTGTCCGTCAGCCGCCAGAACCGTCGCTTCGCCCGTCGCCAGCCAGATATGCTCGGTCATCGTCGTTCCTCTTTTGTTGAATTGAGCGCTCGATAGCACCGCGCGATGTCACATGGAAGACGCGGCTCAAATCGCCCTTTTGGGCTATGCCCGTAGGATATTTACGCCGAGCGACATAAAGCCGTCGCGCATTTGCCGATCCGCGCGGCCAGCGGCTCCTTGTTTCGCTCGAGAGTTTCGATCAAGCCGCGCTTGATGCGGGCGACCAGCGCCGGCCCTTCGTAAACCAGCGCGGAATAAAGCTGTACCAGCGTCGCGCCTGCTTCAATTTTTGCGAGCGCCGCTTCAGCGCTGTCGACGCCGCCGACGCCGATCAATGGGAACTGCCCGTCGACGCGCAAAAAAGCTTGCGCGAGCATGCGCGTCGAAAGGTCGAACAGCGGCGCGCCGGAGAGGCCGCCGCTCTCTTTGGCCAAAGGCGAGCGCAGCGTTAAGGGTCGCGAGATGGTCGTGTTCGACACGATCATCCCGTCGATGCGCCTTTCGCGTGCGACGCGCACCACGCTATCGAGCTGATCCAACGTAAGGTCCGGCGCGATTTTCAACAGCAGGGGGCGCCGAATGCGCGCGGCGTCGCGCGCTTCGATCGCGCGGGCGAGCAGTTCGGAGAGCGCTTCCGGCTCCTGCAAATCGCGCAGGCCTGGCGTATTGGGCGAACTCACATTGATCGTGAAATAGCTCGCGACGTCGGCCAAGGCGCTCACGCCCGCGACATAGTCGGCGACGCGATCCGCCGCGTCCTTGTTGGCGCCGATATTGACGCCGACGATTCCGCGCGGCGCGCGCTTCGACAATCGCGCCAGCGCCGGCGCATGGCCGTCATTGTTGAAACCGTAGCGATTGATGACGGCGTGGTCTTCGACGAGACGGAGGGCGCGCGGGCGCGGATTGCCGGGTTGCGCGCGCGGCGTCAGCGTGCCGACTTCGACGAAGCCGAACCCCAAACCGAGCATCGCGTCTGGGACTTCCGCGTTCTTGTCGAATCCTGCGGCAAGTCCGATCGGATTGGGAAAGTCGAGACCGAAGGCGGAAACCGCGAGACGCGGATCGTCGGGCGGCGGCGCGCGCGGCGGCAGCGTCTTCAGCGCGGCGATGGTCGCGCGATGCGCCGTTTCCGCGTCGAGCAGGCGCAGAAACGGAGACGCGATCGCGAAGGCGTCGATCATTCGAGAATGTTAGAAAAGTCATGCCGGCCGTCCGCGCCGACATGAAGCGGATCGACGCGCGCGATTTTCTCGAAAGGAAGCGGCGCGTAAAGATGCGGGAACAGCGCGCCGCCGCGCGAGACTTCCCATTCGAGCGCCTCGCCGAGCGCGGCGGCGTCCACCGCGACGAGCAGCAAATCGGTTCGACCGGCAAAATATTTCGCGGCCGTTTCCTCGACCTGCTCAGCAGTTGATAAGTGAATGAAGCCGTCGGCGATGTCGATCGCGGCGCCGTTGAATATGCCGGAAACTTCCGCCGCGTCCCAGTCAGCGCGCGAGACGATTTTGTATATGCGAGTCACCGGTCGGCCAGCCTCATCCTGAGCGCGATTCACTCTGCGGCGTGCGCGGTTCTTTGCGCCGCGGTCGCGAGTTCGGCGCGGCGCGGCAGGCGCGCGACCATGCCGATCAACGCGCGGTCGGAGAGCGCCACCAGCCGCTCGCCGCGGTTCAGCCAATTGACCGCGTCCTCGATCGTCTCGGCGTCGGCGATTTTCGCTTCGGCCAAAGCGCGGTCGGCGCTGATCTGCCCGCGCTGCCGGGGGCGGCGAGTCGGCAGCCAGTCTTCATGCAGTTCGCGCAACTCCGGGTCGGCGTGAATCGCGAGCAGACCGTTGACGTCGTCTTCGCCGCCGCGGGCGAGGGTCTTGGTCAGCGCCCTGCCGCGCTTGGCGATCGGCGGCGTCGTCGTTTCTTCGGGAGTGTTCAGCACGCCGGCGCGCCGAAAGACCAAACCGAGCCAACGCTGACTTGTCACCCAGGAGATGAAAATCGCGAGCACCAGGCCGGCGATCGTCGGCGACATCCAGGCGACGAGCGAGGGCGAAATCATGAAGCCGGCGATCAGGCTCAAAAATCCGAGCGCAACGTGCCAGAAATGCCGACGGACAATATCCATAAAGGGCACGGAGCCGTCGTCCCGTCGCTGCGGATCCCATCCGGTGTCGAACCCAAAGACGATGTGCAGCACATGGCCGGTCTGGATCAGCATCATGATCGGCGCGAGCAGAGCCGACAGCACGATTTCGAAAGCCGTCGAGATCAGCAGCATGATCACGCCGCCGGAGCCTTTGCGCGTTTCCGGCTCGGCGACGGCGACGATCAGACCCAACGCCTTGGGCGCGAGCAGGATGCCCATGGTGAGGCCGAAGAGTTCGAGCGACCGCTCGGCGTCGAACCGCGGGAAGGTCGGGAAAAGCACGAATTCGCCGGTGAAATATTCCGGCCGGAAATAGCTCGCCTGGAAAACGATCAAGATGCCGATGAGCAGCTGCAACAGCCACAGCGGCGAAGTCAGATAGCCGAAAATGCCGGTGAGAAAATGCTGTCGCGACGCCCAATGAAAGCCTTTGCCGAACAAGACGCGCGCATGCTGTAGATTGCCCTGACACCAGCGACGGTCACGAATCGACAGATCGATCAGCGACGGCGGGCTTTCTTCAAATGAGCCGCCGAGCGTCGGCACCATATAGACGGCATAGCCGGCGCGCCGGATCAGCGCCGCCTCGACGAAGTCGTGAGAGAGGATGTGGCCGCCCCAGGGCGGACGGCCGCGTAAGTCCGGGAGGCCGCAGTGCCTGGCGAAGGCTTCGGTGCGGATGATGGCGTTATGGCCCCAATAATTGCCGTCGCGGCCCATCCAGGCCGACAGCCCGGCCGCGATCACCGGACCATAGATGCGCGCGGCGAATTGTTGGACCCTGGCGAACAGGGTGTTGCGATTGACGATCAGCGGCAGCGTTTGAATGATGCCGCTGTCGGGGTCGGCCTCCATCGCGGCGGCGAGCTGCACGATGGTCGGGCCGGACATCAGGCTGTCGGCGTCGAGCACGACCATGTGCTTATAGGCGCCGCCCCAACGCGAGACGAAATCCTCGATATTGCCGGCCTTGCGCGCCGAATTCTTTTCGCGCCGCCTATAGAAGATGCGGGCTTGCGGGCCGAGCCGCCGGCGGATCGCGACGAAGGCGCGCTCCTCCGCGATCCAAATATCGGGATTGGTCGTATCGGACAGGAAAAACCAATCGAAATGCGCGCCAAGGCCGGTCGCCTGCACGTCTTCGTAGATAGTCTGCAAGGCGGCGAAGACCCGGCTTGGCGCCTCATTGTAGATCGGCATCACCACGGCCGTGGTCTCGGCAAGCGCCGACGGCAGGGGCGGGCGCCGGCGCCGGCGCATCAGCAGGGCGAAACCGACGAGGCAGCTCGCAAAGGAGAGGGCGATCCAGGAAAAATTGAGCACGAACAAGGCCAGCAGCGCCCACTTCAACATCGTCACGCCGCCGACGTCGACGACCTTATACATTTCATGGGCGCCATAGGCGGTCAGCGCGAAACCGCCGCCAAAGGTTACGATTCGCGCAAGCCACGGCGTACGCCACAGCCATGGCGCCTCGGCTTTCCGACGCTGGCGAGCGTCGAATTTGAAAATATTCTGCGCCGGCATCGACAACCGGCTCTCCATCGGAGTCGGCGGCGCGGCGGCTGGGTCGGAATCGACGCTTCTCCGTTCCATGGCCGGCGGCGGTTTGTCTAAGGCGGCGAAAGTCACGACGTCCATCGGTAAAGCCAGGTCTCGCTGATCGGGCGTTCGTCCGACTGCAGAACGAGCCGAAGCTCGCAGTAGTTCGCGCCGGAGGGGTCGACATCGAAGACGACGCGGCACGACTTCGCTGACGCATTCAAATAGGTCTGAATATTGGTCGCCAATCCGGGAGAGGTCGTCAACGCCGCTTTTAGTTGCGCGGTGCGCTGCGGGTCGGCCAATAGATCGCCGGAAAAGACGACAACAAAACGGCGAAGCTTGACCGCCGGCGCGCGGCCGGAGCGCGCGCTCGCGGCGATCGCCAGCGGCGGCCGCGCCGGCGGCTCCCAGCACCAGAACTGCCGATAGGCGAAGGACGCCTCCTTGCCGGCGACGAGCGCGGCTTTGGGCCGCCAATAGGCGACGATATTGGCGTTGATTTCAGATTCCGAAGGAATCTCGACAAGCTGCAGGGCGCCTTCGCCCCATTCGCCGAGCGGTTCGACCCACAGCGACGGACGACGCTCCCAATGCTGCTGGTCGTCCTGATAGTCGTCGATGTCGCGCTGCCGGATCAGCGAACCGAAGCCCTGCGGATTGCCGTCGACGAAAGAAGAGAATTGCAAATTCTCGCGGTTTGACACCGGTCGCCAAAGCCATTCGCGCTGGCCGGTGAGCATCTGAATGCCGTTGATGTCGGCGACCATCGGCCGCCAGTCGTCGGGCCTGGCGCGGTCGAGCGGCGTGAAGAGCGAGGCGGCCGCAAAGCCGGCCAGTCCGAAATGATCGATTCCCGTTCGCGGGTAAAGCGTCAGTTCCGTGTCGATGAGCGTCGCTTCGCCCGGCCGCAGCGTGAAGCGGTAAACGCCGGCGACGCTCGGAGAATCGAGCAGCGCATGGATGACGAGGGCGTTGTCGCCCAGGGCGGGCTTCTCGATCCAGAAGCTTCGAAACGCGGGAAACTCCTCGCCGCGCGGATCGGCGGTCCGAATCGACAGACCGCGAGCCGTCACGCCGAGATTCTGTCCGCGCGCGACCGCGCGATAGAAGCTCGCCCCTTGAAATATGGCAAGTTCCGCTTCAGCCTCGCCATGCTGCGCGTGAAGCACCCGAAAACCCGAGAATCGCAGGTCGGGCAGCGCATCCGGGACATTGAGCGCGCCATAGTCGAAGCAGCGCCTTTCATACGGCAGCCGTACGGCGGCGGCGTCCTCGACGAGGTAGATGTCCACCGCGGCGGCAAAGATATGGCCGCGGTGAAGCGGCTCGATGCTGAAACCGGCGTTTTCCTTGCGCCAGATCGCCGAGTCCGGCTTCGTCTTGATTCCGACGAACTGTTCGTAGGAGAGATTGGCGAAAGGCTCGGGCAGGTCGGTCCGCGGCGGCGTATAGGGCTTTGCCGCCAGCGCGCGCGCCAGCTCGACGACCATGTCCCGCGAAAAAGGCGCCGACTCCGGAACCGTCGGGTTCGCCGTCTGGCCAGCCGCCGCCGCGCGTGACGGCGGCGGGACGATTCCCGCCGCTATTGCGCCCAGGCCCGCTTTCAAAACATCTCGACGTTCGAACATGAGCTACCAAAGGAAGCCGATCCGAGCGATCCAGAACGGGCGATTGAGCCTTTTGCGGCGCTGGGCTGGCGACAGTCCCTCTATACAAGAAAGCTAAGGAGACAAAATGGTTTTCTTGGCGGTTTTTGGGGGCTGCGCGAGAAGGCCGCGGCGCCTTGCGCTCTGCCGCTCGAATCTGCCAGAACCGCGGCTCAAGCGGCGCCGCTCCGCCGTTTCCTTTCGCAACGACTAGCCCTGGGCGTCCGATGCCGACAAAAAGAAGCGCGCTCGCGATCGTCCTCGCCGCCGGCGAAGGCACGAGGATGAAATCCGACCGCCCAAAGGCGCTGCATGAGGTCGCCGGCCGGTCCATGCTCGCCAATGTGCTGTCGAGCGCGGTCGCGGCGGGAGTCGGCCGGGTCGCGGTGATCGTCGGCCCCGATTGTGACCGCGTCGGCGCCGAGGCGCGCCGCTGCGTCCCCGACGCGCAAATGTTCGTCCAGAGCGAGAGGCGCGGCACGGCGCATGCCGTCCTTGCCGCGCGCGGCGCGATCGCAGAAGGGTGCGACGACCTCCTCGTGCTTTTCGCCGATACGCCGCTGTTGACCGCGCCGACGATCGGCGCAATGCGCGCCGCCATCGCCGAGGGCGCCGAAGTCGCGGTTCTCGGCTTTGAAGCCTATAACCCCTTCGGCTACGGACGGCTGTTGCGCGACCCGTCTGGCCGCCTTGTCGCAATCCGCGAGGAGAAGGACGCGAGCGACGAGGAACGCGCGGTCACGCTCTGCAATGGCGGGTTGATGGCGATCGACGGCGCCCATGCGCTCCACCTGCTCGAAAAGATCGACAATAAAAACGCCAAGGGCGAGTTCTATCTCACCGACGTCGTCGAACTCGCGCGCGCCGACGGCCGCGAAGCGAAGGTCGTCATCGCCGACGAAAGGGAAGTGCTCGGCGTCAACGACCGAATCCAGCTCGCTCAGGCCGAAGCCGTCGCCCAGGCGCGCCTGCGCCGCGCCGCCATGGCGGGCGGCGCGACGATGATCGCGCCGGAAACCGTGTTTCTAAGCGCCGACACGCTGATCGGCCGCGACGTGACGATCGAGCCGCATGTCGTCATCGGTCCCGGCGTCACGATCGCCGACGGCGCCGTCATCCATTCCTTCTCGCATCTTGAAGGCGCAAGCGTCGGAAAGGGCGCGACGATCGGCCCCTTCGCGCGGTTGCGGCCGGGCGCGGCGCTCGCCGCAAGAGCCAAGGTCGGGAATTTCGTCGAGATCAAGAACGCCACTGTCGCGCAAGACGCCAAGGTCAATCATTTGAGCTATATCGGCGACGCCGACATTGGCGAACACGCCAATATCGGCGCCGGAACCATCACCTGCAATTACGACGGCTTTCTCAAATATCGCACGACGATCGGCGACCACGCCTTCATCGGCTCCAATTCCTCACTTGTCGCGCCGGTGACGATCGGGCAGGGCGCCTATGTCGGCTCGGGTTCGGTCATCACCAAGGATGTCGCGCCCGATTCGCTCGCGGTGGCGCGCGGCCGGCAGATGGAGAAAGCGGGCTGGGCGGTCTCGTTTCGCGCGACTCAGACGGCGAAGAAGGCGAAGGGAGAATAGCCGATCGGGTTGAGGAGAGACCAATCTGTCCCCGGCCTTGCAGGTTCGAACGCGCAGGCTGACAAAGGACGCCCGATCGCATGAAAGGCGAAGCTTCATGAGAATCCTGCCGGCCGCCGCGATTTTGCTCACTGTTGCAGGCTCTGGATATGCGCAAGCCGATCAAAAAATTGATCGCATGATCGTAGACGCCGTGGAAACCTTCACGACGGATAGGCTTCCATGGGCAGACGAGCCAATCCTCCCGAAAGGCGCCAAGAGCGCGCTATTGGTCGGCGACCCAAGCAAGGCGGGCGTGTTTATCGCCTATCTCAAATTTCCGCCGAATTATAAAATCCCGTCCCACACGCATCCCTTTGCCGAGGTCGTCACCGTTCTGACCGGGAAATTGGGGAATGGCATGGGCGAAAAATTCGATGCGCGAAAGGGCGGCGTGCTGAATGCGGGCGCCAGTTTCGCCTTGCCGGCCGGTCATGCGCATTTTGTCTGGACAACCGATGAGGAAACGATCGTCGAACTGATCGCGACCGGGCCATGGGGCATCGCCTATGCCGATCCCAAGGAAGATCCGCGCAAGGAGACCAAGTAAGAGGCTCAGGCTGCTTCAAACCGGCGAGCCGCTGAAAACAAGGCAGGCCGGACTTTCTTTCCCGCCTATGCTAGAGTGCGCGCCATGATCGCGCTTTCCCAAGAGACCGAGGCCCTGGCCGAGCGCCTCGCGGCGGCCCGGCGGGTTTCTGTCGACGAGGCCGTCCGTCAGGCGCTGGAAGAGTCCGCGCGCGCGGCGGGCGTGTCGCCGTCGCGGCGATCCGCGCGCGCTTTGAGCGACGCCGAGATCGCTGCGAAAAAAGCCTGCATCGACCAACTCGTCGCGGAAATCGCGGCTCTGCCGATTCTCGATCCGCGTTCTCCGCAGGAAATCATGGACGACATCAACGAGCTATGATCGTCGTCGATAGCTCGGCATTGATCGCCATAGTCCTGAACGAGCCGGAAAGGGAGGCGTTCGAGTCAATCGTCATTCTCGGGCGTGGCGTGATGTCTGCGGTGAATGTGCATGAGTCCGCATGCGTTTTGCGTGCGCGCCTGGGCGAGGACGGCGTTGCGCTCATGTGGCGGCTAATGGCGGAATTCGAGATCGAAATCGCCGCCTTCGACGCGGCGCAGGCGCGCGCGGCGATCGCCGCCTATGCGCGCTACGGCAAGGGCGTCGATCCCAAAGTGCGGCTCAATCTCGCCGATTGCGCCGCTTATGAGCTCGCCAAGACGCTAGATTGGCCGCTGCTTTTCAAAGGCGCCGACTTTTCGGCGACCGACGTGCGCGCCTATCGCTAATGAAGTCTGCAGCGACGCGAACAGGCCGGAGCCGCCCTTAACCTTGAATCCCGTCTCGCTCCCGCGCCGATCCGCTTTGGCGGCGCTCCTGCTATTATCGCTTTGGAGGTCGTCATGTGCGGCATTGTAGGCATTATTGGAACGGGTCCGGTCGCGGGCAAGATCGTCGAATCGCTCAAGCGTCTGGAATATCGCGGCTATGATTCCGCAGGGCTCGCCACGCTGGAGAACGGCCGGCTGACCCGCCTGCGCGCCAGCGGCAAGCTGAAAAACCTCGAGGAAAAGCTCGCCTCCACGCCGCTCTACGGCGCCGTCGGCATCGGCCACACGCGCTGGGCGACGCATGGCAAGCCTAATGAGACCAACGCCCACCCGCACGCCAACGACCGCGTCGCCGTGGTCCATAACGGCATCATCGAGAATTTCCGCGAATTGCGCGCCGAACTGACGGCGAAAGGCCATGTCTTTTCGACCGAAACCGATTCCGAGGCCGTCGCCCATCTCGTCGCCGACGAAATGCGCGACGGCGCGACGCCGGAGAAAGCCGTCGCGGCGGCGTTGAAACGGCTCAAGGGCGCCTTCGCGCTCGCATTTCTTTTCGAGGGCGAGAATGATCTCCTGATCGGCGCGAGGCGCGGTTCGCCGCTCGCCGTCGGCAAGAGCGACGAGGGCGTCTATCTGGGCTCCGACGCTCTCGCGCTCGCGCCATTCGCCACCTCGATCGCCTATCTCGACGAGGGCGATTGGGTGACGCTGACGCGCGAAGGCGTGCGCTTCCATGACGCCCATGACGCGCCGGTCGAGCGGCGCTTCCAGCCGCTCGTCGCCGGCTCCTTCGTGGTCGACAAGGGCAACTACCGCCATTTCATGGCCAAGGAAATCCACGAGCAGCCGGAGGTCGTCGGCCGCACGCTGGCGCATTATCTCGATCTCGCCGAGGGCGTCGTGCGCCTGCCCTTCGACCTCAAATTCGATCCGCGGGCGCTGTCGCGCGTGACCATTTCGGCCTGCGGCACCGCCTATTACGCCGGGCTGGTGGCGCGTTACTGGCTGGAGCGCTTCGCCCGCCTGTCGGTAGAAATCGATATCGCCTCGGAATTTCGTTACCGCGAAGCGCCGCTGCCGGAGAACGGGCTGACCATTCTCGTTTCGCAATCCGGCGAAACCGCCGATACGCTCGCCGCGCTGCGCTACGCCCGCGAACATGGCCAGCACATTCTCTCGATCGTCAACGTCGAAACATCGACGATCGCCCGCGAGAGCGATACGGTCGCCCAGACCTTGGCGGGACCCGAGATCGGCGTCGCCTCGACCAAGGCCTTCACCTGCCAGCTCGCGGTCTTCGCCTGTCTGGCGCTGGCGCTGGGCCGGGCGCGCGGCGTGCTGAGCCGGGAGCGCGAACGCGAACTCGTTGCGGAACTCGTCGCCGCGCCGGGGCAGATGGCGCAGGCGCTGGCGCGCGAGGCGCAGATTGAACCGGTGGCGCGCGACGTGGCGCGGGCGTCGAGCGTGCTCTATCTCGGCCGCGGCCCGGCTTTTCCTCTGGCCCTGGAAGGCGCGCTGAAGCTCAAGGAGCTTTCCTATATCCATGCGGAGGGCTATGCGGCGGGCGAATTGAAACATGGGCCGATCGCGCTCATCGACTACGCCATGCCGGTGATCGTGCTGGCGCCCCCGGACGCAAGTCTTGAGAAGACCGTTTCCAATCTCCAGGAAGTCGCCGCGCGCGGCGGACATTTGATCCTGATCGGATCGCCGCATGCGCGGGACGCCGCGGCCGCGGAACTCGCCGGCTTTATCGAAATGGCGGAGAGCGTCGCGGGCCCGTTCGCGGTCATCGCTTACGCCATTCCCGCGCAGCTCCTCGCCTATCACGTCGCGACCTTCATGGGCAAAGACGTGGATCAGCCGCGCAATCTCGCAAAAAGCGTGACGGTGGAGTAGGGCTCAGCCCTTCGTGATGATCTCGACGGCGCTCAGCGCTTCGACGATCGCGCTCTCGACCGCCGGCATCCCCTGTCCGTCCGAATGCGCGAGCAGAACATTGCCGAAGCGCTTGGGCAAGGCGCGCATCGTCGCGACGATACCCGGCGCGGCGATAAGGTGATGGTGCCCCCAGCGCGTCAGCCGCGCTTCGACAAGCCGGGCGCCGCCGAACGCCTCAGGCAGAAAGCGCCGCAATTCTTCGACGATCGGCGCGGCGAGGGCGGCGCGATCGCCCGCGAGCAGGCGCAAGCGGCCCGCGCGCGGGTCACGAAACGGCGCGTAGACGGTGAGCACGCTGTGGTCCTTGGGCCGCTCGGCGGCGGGCAGCGCCGCTGTGGCGTCGATCGCATCGCTGAAGCTCTGCGCGCCGAGCGCCCAGCTGTCGTACCGCAGTTCCGGCGGAGGCCCCTCGAAACAGCAATTGGCGACGAGATAGCTGCCCTGTTTCTGCGAGGTCATTGTGGACGTCGTGGCAGGATCGACCCCGCGCAGGACGCGGCCCGAGAAGAAGTAGGGCGCCGCGACGACCGCCCATCGCGCTTCGAGGCAGCGGGGCTCGCCGGGGTGAAGCGCGTCGAACCATCCGACCCGGGCGTAGCCGCCCTCCGCCGGCTCGATCGCATAGACGGCGGCGCCGGTGACGATGCGCCCTTCGCCGGCGCGAGAAATCCGGGCCGCCATTGCGCGGGCGATCGCGGCGTTGCCGCCCGGGAAGGCATAGATCGGCGCGTTGATTTCCGAGAGGAAATTGGGGGATGTCCCGATCATTGTTGAAAAAGGAGGAGCGGCGTTGCTCGCCTTGAGCCGTTAGGCTCGGGGTGCTGATTCCACGAAAGGAAGCAACGCCATGCAGGAACATACCACATCGACCGCGATTC
>Ga0194120_10000729_pt1 | contig 61402 bp, 48 predicted proteins | sample TA2MahCa65mmetaG_FD_148642 | JGI IMG/M metagenome (GOLD analysis project Ga0194120, IMG submission 148642) | Freshwater microbial communities from Lake Tanganyika, Tanzania - TA2015019 Mahale Deep Cast 65m | ecosystem: Environmental > Aquatic > Freshwater > Lake | place: Tanzania: Lake... | reverse complement strand
GCGACTGCCGCTGCCGCTGCGTCTGTGGCTGAAGCCTGAAGCCTGTGGCTGTTTGCCTGTGGCTGAGAGGCCCACTCGGCGTGTCGAATTAACCGCCGGCGCAAACCTGTCACCCTGAAGGTGCAGGTTTGCGCCGGTTTCCCCGGGAAACCTGAGTTAATTCGATCGCCAAGGATTCAGGACCTTTTTTTGGCGGTGGATCATGGAGGCGCCAACGCAGGCCGGGGATTGGACAGTGCGCCGTTGGCGCGTGCGCCGCTTCGAGTCCTATCCGCTGGCAACAGCTTGTAGGGGTGGACGACGCCGACTTTGCAGCCGCACCTGGACATGTGCGGCAGCGTCGGCGATGCGCGGCCGGGTGCCCGCCGTCGTAGGCCCGCCGGTGTCATGCGGGATTTCGCCTCGCCCGGCCCCCAGGGTCAGCCGGCGCCGTAGTCGCGATTGTGGTGGTCCCTAAATTGTGGCGCCGGTCAGGGGCAGGGACTGGCACAGGATCAGGACCTGATCAAACCCCCGTGCGAACACTGACATCCGGCGCTGGCCCTGTGCCTGCGCCTGCCACTGTCCGGCGCAGCCGGCTGATGCTGAGAATTTTGCACGGCCGCAATGTACGTCCTAGCGGTGGCCTTTCGCCCGTAGCTCGCCGATGTGGCGTCGCCCGCATTGCCGCGCAGGCTCTGGGCTAGGAGCCTGTCGCCGAAATGCCAGTATCGGCAGATTCTGGCCGACAGGCTCCTAGGCAGGCCGCGGCTGCGGCCTGCCAGCGACCGAAACTGCCTGAATTTACTTCAGGCAGTTCTTGGTCGCTGCCCCGATCGCAACCACCACGGAGCCTGTCGGACGATAGTCCGACAGGCTCCTAGCCTGGTCCCCAGGGTCAGCCGGCGCCGAATTCGCACATGTGATGGTCCCCAAATGTGGCGCCGGTCAGGGGCAGGGACTGGCACAGAGTCAGGGCAGGACATCGATTTGCGGTGACGTCGGCCAGTCGGGTGCTGCGCGTTGCGACCTTCGATCCATGCTCAGCGAGTGGGGGCATGCGTGCCGGCCGGCTGGCGCGGACGGCTCAAATTACAAGTACGCCTGCTATTTGTATGCTGACACCATGCAATTGGTAGGGATGGGTGTATGGCGGAGTCAGCTACGTTGTCGCACCTCGGTCGACCGCCAAATCGGATGGCCCCGACCGGCGGCTACGTGGACGATGACGGCGTTCCTTGGTTTTCGCCTCCATCCAACTCCGGCTCAAACGTCGCGGCCCCCATATCGCGGCGGCCGTGCCAGATGCGCAGCACTTGCACTTCGGTTTCGGAAAACGCGTACACAACGCGAAACGGCGCAACGATGATCTCCTTGTACCCAAGCGACGCCCGCTCTGGTACCACGCGCCCCGAGTGCGGCCAGGCCTGCATGCGCCGAAACGCGGCGCGAAAACGCTCGGCCAAAGTGCGCCTTGCACGGTGGTCGTCGATGCCGCCGATCGCAGCCGCTAGGTCGTCCAGCGCAATTCGCGTCAGGCGAATGGGCAGGGATTCCGCCGGCTGCGGTGGCGGCGGCGGCGTCACGCCGCCCTTGCTGCGAGGACCGCTTCAACTTCTGCGTCGGTGGCAAATTCACCGCGCTTGGCCTGAGCGGCCCCGTGGTCGACCGCTTGTCCAAAGGCAATTGCCTCGTTCATGCGTTCGAACTGCGGCAGATCGAGCAAGACGGCGACTCCTCGGCCACGGCGGGTAATCAAGACTGGCCGCCCTGTGCGCACGACCTGGTCGAGAACCGCGGAGCCGTGGACCTTGAGGTCGCCGATCGGATGAACGTCTTGGCTGAAAATGGGTTGCGGCATGGACAACTCTCGGGCACGGCCGTCGACGTGGACCGCTGCTGTCAACGGTAGTCGTTATTGGGGTCGCATTCAAGGTCTGGCCGATGGCAGAGCGCGGCAGGGGCGCCCGGGATTGTGGTAGTCGGCGCTGTCGTTCATTCAGGCGTATCAACCGGCGGCCTTCTTCGTGGTGCACGATGGCCCGCAGAGCGAGGCGATGGTCGATGGCGTGGCCGTGCGGTGGCTGCCGTTGGTCGATTTTGCCGAGCGGGTGCAGGCGGTGGTGGAGGGGCTGCGGCGGGGGTGAGGGTGCGGCCCCAAGTTGGAGGTTTCGCAGTCTGGGTCGCGCAGGTCGCTGCCCTCGGGCCGGGCATTGCGGGTTGTAGCACCGAGTACGGCGCACCAGCGCGGCCGTGAACGCTGAGATCGCGTCCGCGGTCGAAGGCGCCCTTGCCTATCCGTATCCAAATGGATACGCTGTCAGCATGGCCGTGTTCCTCAGAAGCGCAGAGTTCGATACATGGCTGAGGGCGCTCAAGGACAACATCGGCAAAGCGCGAATCGTGCATCGAATTCGCAGCGCAGAGCTTGGCAATTTCGGCGACGTCGCTGCGGTAGGCGACGGCGTGTTTGAAATGCGCGTCCACGTCGGCCCCGGCTACCGCGTCTACTACGCGCGCCGCGACAGCGAGGTGTGGTTGTTGCTTGTCGGCGGGGACAAGTCGACCCAACCGCGCGACATTGCGCGCGCCAAAGCCATGGCCGCAGCCCTGGCCGGGAGCAACTCATGACAACGTTTTCCAAGTTTGAGGCGGCCGACTACCTCGCCAACGACGAGGTCATCGCTGAATACATTTCGGCGGCTCTGGCCGATCCGAACCCGGACGTCTTGCTAGCGGCGCTGAACGACGTCGCCCGCGCGCGCGGCATGGCGCAGCTGGCCGCAACCGCCAACCTCGGCCGCGAGAGCCTTTACAAGGCGCTTGCGCCCGGGGCCAAGCCGCGCTTCGAGACCGTGGTCAAGGTGCTGCACGGGCTTGGCATTGAGCTGGTGGCGACGCCTTCGGTGCGGTAGACCATCGGCGCAAACAAGGATCCAGGGAGGTTCAGCGCAACCGATGTGCCGGGCACCAGAGGCCATTCGCCCATGGAACCCTAGATGCGCTGTGCCGCCATGCCCACGCAAACTCTTGCCTCGCCCGGCCCCTCAGGGTCAGCCGGCGCCGCATTCGCGATTTTGGTGGTCCCTAATTGTGGCGCCGGTCAGGGGCAGGAACTGGCACAGGATCAGGACCGGATCAAACCCCTCGTGCGAACACTGACATCCGCCGCTGGCCCTGGGCCTGCGCCTGCCACTGTCCGGCGCAGCCGGCTGACGCTGAAAACTTCGCGCGGTCGCAATGTCCACTCTATCGCAGAAAATCTGCATGCTGGCCGCATGCCCCAAAGGAGTGCACCACTTGTGCCGTGCCGCCCGCTCCCGCCGAGGATGCACCATATCTTGACCATCAACGCGACAATTCGCACAATCTATGGCGCGCAGCACCGCCGCGCCGCCCAGCAAGATGCCCCGTACCACGCCACCGTTGCCGCTTCGCTTGCAGCGCACGCTGACCAACCTCGGCCACAACCTGCACCTGGCGCGCCTGCGCCGGCTGTACGCCGCCGAACTGGTGGCCGAGCGCGCCGGCATCAGCCGCAACACCCTGACCCGCGTAGAACGCGGCGATCCGGCGGTGGCCTTGGGCATCTACGCACGGGTCTTGTTGGCGCTCGGACTCGACGCCGACCTGGAGTCGCTCGGCCGCGACGACCAGCTTGGCCGCACCTTGCAGGACCTCGCCCTGACGACGCCCAAGCGCGCCAGGCGGCGAGCGCCGCGACCGAGCACGCCGTGAGTGCAGACCGCGATACCGTGCAAGTCGTCTTGGATTGGACGGCGTTGGGTGGCCAGCAACTGCTGGGCGAACTGCACCATGACCGGCTGCGCGGGCAGTCCGTGGTCGCATTTGAGTACGCACCGAACTGGTTTGCAGTGGGCCGCGGCCTGCAACTGGACCCTGAGTTGCCGCTTGGCCCTGGCCGCACCTGGCCGCGCCGCGGCACCTCGCCCACCCAACCCCTTGCCCCCAACCCGCAAACCGGCGAGCATCGCGCGGCCTTCTCGGAGCCCGCCCATGCCCGCCGACCCGCTGCCCGAAACCACTTCCCCAGCCGCAACTGAGGCCGATCCGACGGCGCCCGTGGTCCTGCAAGAGTGGACTCCGCTCATGCAGTCGCTCGACTGGCAGTTGGGGCTGATGGCCTACCAGTTGCGCGGCGCCCAGGCGTTCACCACCCAGGAGGTGCCGAACCTGGTCAACCAGGGTGGGCTTGCCGCCTACCGCGCCGCGGAAGTGCTTTTCGCCCATTGCTTGGAGCTCGACGGTGCCGGTGCGCTGGAAGCCGAAATCCACATCCAAGAGCTGGCGATGGGCCTGGGGCTGCACGCCGTGCAGTTGCTCGACCGTTTTGCGCTGCTCTGCCAGCAGTATGGCCGCGACTACTACGACCGCTTGACGTTTTGGGCCACCGACGGCACGCCGAAAGTGTTGGCCGACGCCCGCGACAAGGGGATTTTCGACCGTCACGCCGGCCACGTGGTGTTGGCGCTGTGCGACATTGCGGCCCCGGCTACGGCCCAGCGCATCGACACGGGCGAGGTCGTGGACCTGACCGGCAAGCTGCGCGCGGTGGTGATGACCTACGCGCTGTCGATTCTGCCGGCCCACAGCCTGCGGCGCATCGTCCGCCAAGGCGAGGCGGGGCCCGAGACCGGCTGGGGCCTGCTGGTCGCGCGCACGCTGCTGCGCCACCCCGACGACCTGCCGGCGTACACCTCCGCCAGCGCCGACAAGATCGCGCAGCTCGCGGCCGCCGAGGACCTGCGCGCCAAGGCGCCGCTGGTGCCGCTGTATCCACTCATCGACCTCGAACTGGCGCTCGGCAACGTGGCCCTGGGGCAAGTGGAACTTGGGGACGAAGTGGCCCGCTGCGCCGATGCCATCGCGACCGACCTCGACCAGGCGCCGCCGCCCGAGCCCGCGCCGGGCGACGTGCTCGGCGACGTGTGGGTGCTGCACTCGGGCGGCGCAGTGCGGGCGCTGCAGCAGGTGCTGGACGCCAACCTGCGCCCCGACGGCGTGGTGCTGTACCGCGACTACGGCCCGGCCACCGCCGAGCGTGCCAACACCAACCACGTCTACCAGCACTATGGGCCGAGCACCGGCACCGGCATCAACCACTACCTGCTCGACCGCTGGCTGGGCAGGCCCGTGGACCAGGGCGGCGCGGGCGCGACGGTGACGGCACCGCACGGCGAAGGCGAGGCGTCGATCAAGACGCGGTTGGTGGCCCGTGCAGCGCTGCCGCAGACGCGCGCGGCGTTCGAGTTGCACTTCGACATCCGGGCGTTCGACGGCCTGGAGGCGGCCATTGCCAACGCGCGCACGCTGCTCGGCGACCGCGACCCCAGGACGCTGGACGCCTACCGGGCTGCGCTTCAGGTCGAGCGCGACAACTGGTCGCTGCTGCACGAAGTCGGCGAAGTCGCGCTGCGCAACCTGGGCCAACCGGAATTCGGTCGCATGTTCTTGCAGGAGTGCCTGCGCATCAACCCATGGTACTGCGCGCCGGCCTGGGCGACGTTGGGCGACCTCTTGTGGACCCAGGGCGACATCGAAGGCGCGCGCGACGCCTACAGCAAGGCCATCGCCGCCAATCCCGAGCATCCGCGCGGCTATCTCTCCAAGGGTGCGCTCTTGTACGAGCAGGCGCAGTGGGCCGACGCGGTCGAACTGGCCGGGCAGGCCCTGGCGCGCGATCTGGAAGGGACCCACCGCGACCAGGCGTTGGAGTTGCACACCAAGGCGCTGGCGCAGTGGGATGCCCAGCGCCAACGGACGGCGGTTTTGCGGGCGCAGCGGGTGGCGGGAACGCTGAGGTAGCCGGGCGTGGCGGTCTGGTGGACCGGCCCACCCGTCAACACCACGCGTACCGCTCGATGCCCATCCACACCAGCGGCATCGGCCGGCCTTGCTGCAACCACGCCATCATCGGCAGCCCCGTTTCGCGCGATTGGCCGACGCCCGGCGGCTGCACGGCCGGCCTGCGCCAGGGGTCGAGGCCAGTATCGCGGTCGGCGTCCCAGAACTCCACCTGTCGCAGACCGAGTTCGGCGGCATGGGCCAACGCAGCGTGCACCATCTTCTCGGCGTCGTGCGGCGTGCGCGGCCGCCACGCCAACATGTGCAGGAGCGGGTCGGCCGCGTCGGCGCTCCACAGACAGAAACTGTCGCCGACCGCCACGCCGAGCACCGGGCTGGCCTCGGTGCCGCGGGCCCAGGCCCGATAGCGCGCCCGGGTGGCGAACCACGCGACGCGGTCCACCTGCACCACCTCGGCCAGCGCGGGCGCAGTCGAGCCGCCGACCCAGGCGCCGAGTTCCTCGCGGTCGCGCTCGAGCACGTCGGCCAGGTCGCCCAGGCCCAACTCCACGACCCCGGTGGGCGCCGCCATGTGGCCCGGCACAGCAATCACGGTCTTGCGCGCTGGGTGCAACAGATAGCCGGCCTTGCGGTACAGGTTCGGCCCGACGTCGGAAAACAAGGTCGAAACCGTGGTGCCCAGCGCGCGCAGTTCAACCGATAGCGCCGCCATCATCGCCGCCGCGTGGCCCTGGCCGCGCAGTTCGGGCACGACCAGCACGCTGGCGATGGCCTGCAAGGGCTCCAGACTGGTACGGCCGACGTCGTCGCAGTACCAGGCGGTGCCGGCGTAGGTTTCGCAACTGGCGAGCACTTCGCCGGCGTCGTCGACCCACAACCACATGCGCAGATGGGTGCGGCCGAACCCGCTTTCGGCCAAGGCGGCTTCGCGGCGCAGGAAAAGCGATCGCTCGTAGCCGGTCCCCCACTGCGCGTAGTGATGGGCCCAGCGGTCCGCCTGCTGTGCCGGCGTGGCCAGCACGAGTTCGGCACCTATCCTTGACTGCGTCATCACCGGCTCGCGACCGCCCAGGTGCGGGCGGCGCCAGAGGATCGCCCGGTCTGCGGTTGACGGCAAGCCTGCGCCGGGGTATCGAGCCGCCGCGGCCGGTTGCCGCCCACGGGTCCGATGCAAGATTTCCTGCTTCCCCTGCACTCGCTGTTGCGCTGGGTGGCGCTCGGCGACGTGGCCGCAGCGGCGCTGTTGTGCGCGCTGGCCCTGCGCTCGCTGCCCGAGTGGCGACCGATCCACAAGATCACGGCCTTGGTCGGCTTGATCGCCATGGACCTGCAGCTGTTGGTCGGCGGCGCGCTGTGGCTCAGGAGCCCGCTCGTGCAGGCCGCGCGCGCCGACATGGGCGCCGCCATGAAGGAACCGGTGCTGCGCTTCTTTGCCGTGGAGCACGCCGCGATGATGCTGCTGGCAGTGGTCGCCGTGCACATCGGCTATGCCAGGGCCAAGCGTGCGGCGGACGGGGCCCAGGCCCACAAGGCGGTCGCCATCGGATACGGGCTGGCGGTGATCCTGCTGCTGGCCGGCATCCCGTGGCCGATGCGGGCGGGCGTTGCGCGGCCGTGGTTGGTGTGGTAGCGCCCGCCGCGGCGACTCGCCCCCGGGCCTGGAGCATTGCCGACCGCGAGCGTCGCGCCTGTGAAAGGCAAGCGGTCGGGGTGGCATTATCTTGCGCAACCCCGCCACCTTGACTACGCTTGCGACCCGCCGACCGGGCAGCCGGGAACCGACCGTGACGATCCGCCGCGAAATCCAGTCGAATCCGGGCGTTGCGGTCGCGTTGGCATGGCTCGCGATCTCGGCCTGTGGTTCGACCGCACCGGCAACCCCTGCGGCCGACGGCGCGACCGCCGAGACGACTGCGGACGCGGCCGCCGGACCCAGCGATGGTGCGACAGCCGGGGACAGTGCGACAGCCGGGGACAGTGCGACCGCCGCGGACGGTGCGTCCGGCGTCGAAACGCCGACGGCCGACGCGGCCTCCGCCGACGTGGCCGGCCTGCCGGCCGCACCCACGCCGTATGCCTGGACCTGCCCGGATTTCTCTAGCGGACCCGTGGAGTTGCAGGTCGGCGGCTTTGGCCGAGGCTTGCTGGTGACGCTCCCCGAAGACCCAAAGGGCGCGGGCGTCCTTTTCCTCTGGCACGGGCTTGGCGACAGCGCCAAGAACTTCAACACCGCCTTCGGCGCCAAGCAGTTGGCCAAGGCCTTGAACGTCGTGGTCGTCACGCCCGATGTGTGCTGCAACACCGCCAGCGCCAAGGGCTGTTGCAGCATGATGACGGGGTGGCACTTCGTGGCCGATGCGCACCTGGACGCCGGGATTTTCGACGGCGCGCTCGCCTGCCTCGACGCGCAGCACGGCATCGACCGCAAACGCGTCTACACCATGGGCTTTTCGGCCGGCGCGCTGTGGAGCACGTGGCTGGTCATGCACCGCAGTGCCCAACTGGCGGCCGCAGCCATCCTGTCCGGCGGCGTCAACGACTTCAACCCGTGGTCCAAGCCGGCGCTGCCGGTGCCGGTGCTGGACTCGTCGGGCGGCCCCAATGACCAGTTCGGCCAGGGCTTGGTGGACTTCCAGGCCTCGACCGAGACGCTCAACAAGCACCTGCGCAGCGCCGGCCATTTCGTGGTGCACTGCCAGCACAGCCAGGGCCATACCGTGACGCCGGACATTGCGCAGTTCGCCGCGCAGTTCCTTCTGGCCCACAGCCACGACCCCGCGGGCCAGAGCCCGCTGTCCGCCGGTCTGCCCTCGAAGGCACCCGCAGGCTGCAAGATCGTGCCGTGATGGACCGTTTCGCCTACCTCGCTGCCCTGTGGTGCCTGGCCTCGTCGGTCGCGGCATGCGCTTCGACGCTCGCCCCCCAGGCGGTGCGCGGCATCGACACCGTCAACATGGCCAACCAGGGCGCGATGGCCGACGCGTCGCGCGCCTACCGCGTGGCGTTCTACGCCGACCCGACGCATCAGCCCGACACCATCGAGGTCTCGGCCGGCCTGGGCGGCACCAAGGTCCTGGTATCGCAGTGGACAGCGGAGCTGGCCCGGCAGATCAACCGCGTCATCGCCAAGTTGGGCCTGTACGACGAGCGCTTCCAGGAATTTGGCCAAGAGATCTTCAACCACGACATCGTCAACGGCGACGTGGTCTACGGGTGGCGCCCGCCCGAGGGCGGCCCCAAGTTCGGCCGGACCCGCGTGGCGACTCTGCGCCTGACGGAACTCAAGACCTCGACCGGCGGCGAAGGCATCACCGGCCAGGGCGTCATCGAAGTGACCATGCAAGGCTGGGTCCACCTGTACGCCTGCGAATCGAGCGGCGGCGACGACTGGATGGCCAAAACCATGGCGTGCCTGGGCGAGAAAATCGTTGGCGATCCGAGCTTCTGGAAGGCCGTCGAAGCCCTGCCGTGACCAACCCGGTCGTCTGTTTCGATCTCGGCAACGTCCTGGTCAAGCTGCGGTTCGACCGCTGCGTGCGCGAATTGTGCCGCCTGGGCAACCGCGACTACCGCGCAGTTCGCGGCCAGACGCCGCCGTTTTTTGACGAACACGGCTTGGCGCTTTCGTGTGGCGCGCTCGGCGCAGATGCGTTCTTGGACCGGTTGGCCGGCCAGTTCGGCGTAGGTCACCTCGACCGCGGCGTGGTGGCCGGCGCGTGGTGCGCGATCTTTGACCCGTGGCCGGAAATGGAGTCGGTGGCCCAAGCGGCGGTTACCAGCGGAGCGGCGGTGTGGCTGCTGTCGAACACTGATCCCATGCATTTTGCGTACATCCACGCCAAGATGCCGGTGCTGGACGACTTTTCCGGCTGGCACCTGTCGTACGAAATCGGCGCCAACAAGCCGGACCGGGTGTACTACGAGCGCTTTTTCGCCACGGCCGAGGTCGATCCCGGTGACTGCGTGTTCTTCGACGACCGCCCGGAGAACGTCGAAGCGGCGCGGTCGCTGGGCATGGATGCCGTGCTTTTCGCGGGCGATGTGGCCGCGGCGCGCAACAAGCTGCGGTCGATCGGGTTGGCCGTCGCGCTGTAGGCGCCATTTAGAGGGTGTAGCCAAAACCCCGTCCCGCAACGGCCGAAGATCCTGGGCATCTCGCGGCTTACGTCCTCGCTTCCTCGGTCGGCGCACTGCGAGTGCGCCTCGGTCGGTCGCTGCGGGCGCGCTCGCGATCTGCCGGCATGCTCTTCGACCTCGCAACAGACGAGATTTGGCTACACCCTCTTACGCCCGCAAGATCGTCACCGTCGGCGCAAGCAGGCGACCCGCCGCGGTCGGGTTCCAGACCAGTAACAGATAGTCGCCCGGGCCCGCGTAGCCCATCCGCGTTGCGTGGGCGACGGCCACCGCCGGCACGCTGGCACGGTCGCCGATCGGACCGACCACCTCCGGCAGCACGCCCCAGTGCAATTTGAGCCGGCGCGCCAAGTTCGGTTCGGCGCACAAAGCCAGGATCGGCGCGGCGGGCCGTTCGGCCGACACCATCTGCGCGGTGCGCCCGGTATCGGTCGGCACCACGATGGCCCGGACCTTGAGGTCGCGCGACAGTTGCGCCACGGCCCGCGACAGCGCTTCGCTCAACACGTCGTCGGGTCGCGACACGTCGAGGATGGCCGGGCCGTCGCCGACCAGCCGCCCGAACTGGTTGTACCGCCACTGGTGGCCCTCGACCATGCGCAACACGCGGTCCATGGTCTGGACGGCCGCGACCGGGTACTGGCCCGAGGCGGTCTCGCCAGACAGCATCACCGCGTCGGCCCCGGCGCGTGCGGCAGCGCTGACGTCGGTCACCTCGGCGCGGGTCGGCCGCGGGTGGGTGATCATCGACTCCAGCATCTGGGTGGCGACGATGACGGGCGTATTCGCGGCGATGCCCAGTCGAATCAGTTCCTGTTGGATGAGCGGCACTTCTTCGGCCGGCACCTCGACGCCCAGGTCGCCGCGGGCCACCATCAGCGCGTCGGCCGCCGCCAGGATGTCGCCGATGTGCGTCAGCGCCTCGGGCCGCTCGATCTTGGCGACGATCGGCACCTGGAAGCCCTCGGCCGCCAGCAACTGGCGCAGTCCGCGCACGTCGTCACCGTCGCGCACGAAGCTGAGCGCCAGCCAATCGACGCCAGCGCGCACGGCGAACCGGGCATCGGCGATGTCCTTTTCGGTCACGGCCGGCGCCGATACCTGCAAATCGGGCAGGTTCATGCCCTTGCGATCGGTCAAGCGCCCGCCGTGGACCACCTCGCAGGTCAGTTCGTCGGCGGCAACCGCCAGGATGCGCATCTCCAGCTTGCCGTCGTCGAGCAGGATGCGCGCGCCCACCCGGGCGTCGCCGATGAGCCCCTTGTACTCCGAAGGGATGAGACCCGGCCGGCCGAGTTCGGGTCGGACCGTGACGGTCTGCTGGGCGCCTGATTCCAGTTCGATGCCGCCGCCCTCGAAGCGGCCGACGCGGATCTTGGGCCCGCACAGGTCGGCCAGGATGGCGATCTCGCGGTGGGCCTCGGCCGCGGCCGAACGGATGGCGGCAATCGCGGCACCGTGCTGGTCGTGGCTGCCGTGGGAGAAGTTGAGGCGATAGACGTCGACGTGCTCGGCGAGTTTGGCGAGCACCCCCGGTTGCAGGCTGGCCGGGCCGACGGTGGCGACGATGCGGGTGCGGCGGAGCTTGAGGGCCACGCGGTCGAGGTCGAGGCGAAGGTGCGTCATGTCGGCAGGATGCGCGCGGGCGGCGTCGAATGCAACCGGGGCGTGGCTGCCGCAGCATGGGCGGCGCCAGCGCGCAGGGAGCGCCCAAAACCGTGCGCCTTGGACCGCAAACGGCTACAATTGGCGCTTCGGCCCGATCGCACAAGCGCGGCCCGGAGGCACACGTGGCATTGGTGAAGCGATGGGCATGGATGGCGGTGGCGGTGGTGGCGGCCGCAGCGGCGGGCTGCGAGGGGGAGGCGCCGGCCGACGACGTGGCCCTGCCCGAGGCCGGGGCGGGCGAGCCTGACACCGGTTCGCGGTTCGAGCAAGATGGCGGCGGCCGGTCCGTACCGGACACCTCCAGCCGCCAACCGGAGCTCAAGCCGCTGGACCTCGGCGGCGACGACCCGGGCGCTGTCCCTGACGGCGGTGACGGCGAAGGTGTTGCACCGAGCGATAGCGACGTCGGCGGTGCGACGGGTGCAGACGCGGTCCCGGAAACCAAACCTGCGGTCACCACCTGCGAGGGCCACTGCGGCATCTACATGGAGGACAACCCGTGCCACTGCTCGGTGCTGTGCCTGAGCGAGGGCAACTGCTGCGCCGGGTTCCAAGAGCTGTGCAAGTGCAGCAAGGACGGCGACTGCGACGACGGCAACGACTGCACCAGCGACTCGTGCAACAAGGCCAACGGCTACTGCTTCCAGCAACCGCTCAAGTCGTGCTGCAAGGCCGACAGCGAGTGCCCGGCCGGCGACGCCTGCAACGAGGCCAAGTGCATCAGCGGCACCTGCACCAAGCAGCCCAAGGACTGCAACGACGGCATCGATTGCACGCTCGATTTCTGCGAGGCCGGCAAGTGCACCAACAAGATCAACACCAAGAACTGCCTGCTCGACGGCAAGTGCTACAAGGCTGGGGACCAAGATCCGGCACTCGGCGCGTGCGCGACTTGCGACCCGGCCAAAAAGCAGGACGCTTGGACCGCGGCCCCCGGCAAGTGCGCCATCGACGGCCTGTGCCTGGGCTCTGGCGAAGCCAACCCGGCTGCGGCGTGCGCGGTGTGCGACGCCACCAAGTCCACGACCTCGTGGACGGTCAAGTCGGGCAACTGCCTCATCGACAACAAATGCTACAAGGCCGGCGACGCCAATCCGCAAAGTGCCTGCCAAGTGTGCGATCCGGTTGCGAACGCCGCCGCATGGTCCGGCAAGGCCGGCTTTTGCGCCATCGACGGGCAGTGCATCGCCGACAAAGCCGCCAACCCGGCCGATGCCTGCCAGGTGTGCGACGTCGCCAAGAACAAGAGTGGTTGGACCGCCAAGACGGGCTACTGCGCCATTGACGGCCAGTGCGTCGCCAACGGCAAGGCGGCCAACGGGTCGGGCGGCTGCAAGGTCTGCGACGTGACCAAGCCTGGCGCGTGGACCTTGAAGCCGGCCGGCACCACCTGCCTTGCCCTGGGTCCGTGCGCCACCACGCCAAAGTGCGACGACGCTGGCGTGTGCACGGGGCCCAAGAAACCAGGGTGCTGCGACGCCGACGCCGACTGCGCGAACGACCCGGGGGCCGTGCCCGGCGGCTGCAAGGTGGCGGCGTGCAACCTGGCGACCGGGGCGTGCGTGCTCAAGGACAAGCCCGACTGCTGCACCGACGGCGTGTGCTGCGACAAAGCCAGCAGTACTTTCCTGCCGGCGGGCACGGCCTGCTCGACCATGGCGTCGAACTACAAATACGTCTGCGAGGGCGACACCGGCTACAAGATCGCCCAGGTCGCGGGCTGCACGGGCACGAGCGCCGTCAAGTGCTCGTCGACCACGCTGGCCGACGGCGCCAAGACCGTGGCCAAGAAGTGTTCGGACGGACTCATGTGCGTCAAGAGCACCGAGACGTCGTTTTCGTGCAAGTAAGAGGGTGTTTACGTTTGAAACGCCTGCTACGCGTAACCATGCATCCCGCCATGCTTTGTTGTCGGTCGCCAGGCTCCCTGCGGCGTAGCTTGGGGCTACGCCTCAGTCGCCTGACAACCTCCGCCTCGCCTGACGGGCGCCTGATTCCGCTCGCGACGGCAATCAAACATAGACACCCTCCAAGATGGCGGGCGGCTCATCGGCCGTGCCGCCTGGCCCACACCCTTGCCGGCCCGCCCCATTCTGCCTAGCATCGCCCCCGCGCCGGCCCGCCCCGGCGGCGGACGGTGCGGCGTGAATCCCAACATTTTCAGGGCCTACGACATCCGCGGCGTCGCCGACCGCGACCTTGCCAGCCAGGTCGCCACCGACATCGGCCGGGCGATCGGCGCCGAAGTGTGGGCCCGCGGCCTCAAGCCGGTACTTGCGGTCGGCCGCGACGCACGGCTTTCCAGCCCGCGGTTGCGCGACGCGCTGATCCAAGGCCTCACCGAAACCGGCATCGACGTCATCGACATCGGCGTCTGCGCGACGCCCATGCAGTACTTCGCGGCGTTCACCTTCGACGTGGGCGGCGGCGTGATGGTGACCGGCAGCCACAACCCGCCGCAGGACAACGGCTTCAAGATCACGCTGAACAAGTGCAGCTTGCACGGCGACGAGATCCAGGGCCTGCGCAGGCGCATCGACGGCCGCGATTGGGCAGGAAACGGTGGCACTGGCACAGTCGCCTTCGCCGAGATTGCCGGCCCCTACACCGATTGGATCGCTGGCAACATCGCGCTCGGCCCGCGCAAGCTCAAGGTCGCCATCGATTGCGGCAACGGGCCGACCGGGCCGGTGTCGCCGGGATTGGTCGAGCGCCTGGGCTGTGAAGTCATTGGTCTTTTCACGGATCCAGACGGCACCTTTCCCAACCACCACCCCGACCCGACCGTCGAGGCCAACCTCGCCGACCTGCGACAGGCAGTGGCCGACCACCGTTGCGACGTCGGCATCGCCTACGACGGCGACGGCGACCGCATCGGCGTCCTCGACGAAAAGGGCGGAATCCTGTGGGGCGACAAGCTGCTCATCTTGCTGGCGCGCGCCATCTTGCGCGACGTGCCCGGCGCGGCCATCGTCGGCGAGGTCAAGTGCAGCCAGACGCTTTTCGACGACATCGTTCGCCACGGCGGCCGGCCGGTGCTCAGCCGGGTCGGTCATAGCCTGATCAAGGACCGGATGAAAACCGAAGGGGCCCAGCTCGCTGGCGAGATGAGCGGTCACATCTTCTACAAGCACAGGTACTTCGGTTTCGACGACGCGACCTACACGACCTGCCGGCTGCTCGAGATCTTGTCCAACGACCCGCGGCCGATGTCCGAGTTGCTGGCCGACGTGCCCCAGACCTTCGCCACGCCCGAGATCCGCTTGCAGTGCCCCGACGACGCCAAGTTCGGGGTGGTGGCGCAGGTGGCCGCAGCCTACAAGAAATCCCACGAAGTCATTGACATCGACGGCGTGCGGGTGATTTTTCCCGACGGCTGGGGGCTTGTGCGCGCCAGCAACACCGGCCCCGTGCTGGTCATGCGCTGCGAGGCCCAAAGCGCCGGCGGCCGCGACCGCATCCAGGCCGAGCTGACCCGCGCCGTCGAGGCTGCGCTGGGCGGACCGGTGCAGGCGGGCGCACACTGACCGCACCAGGAATCGCCGTCGCCGCTTTGGGGTTGCGGTGACTTCGCGGGCCGCATGGGGCACCATCGGGCCCTGCGCCGCGCCGCGGCGGGGAGTAGATCGTGGGCCGATCGTTGCATTTCAAGGTGTTGCCGCGCATCGGCCGCGTCCTGGCCGGCGTGGCCGTATCGATGTGCTTGGCCCTAGGACAGGCCGTGGCGCAAACGCCGGTCAAGAACCCGCCGCCGACCCTGGACTCGCGCGACCTCAAGGCCGGCATGAAGGGCCATGGACTGACGGTCGTGCGCGGCACCAAGATCGATCGCTTCGACATCGAGGTCATCGGCGTCCTGCACCACGCGCTGCCGAGGCAGGACATCATCCTGGTGCGCTGCGCCGGCCTGAACATCGAACACTCCGGCATCGTCGCCGGCATGTCGGGCAGCCCGATCTTCGTGCACGACCCCGCCAAGGGCGACCTGCTCATCGGGGCGCTCAGCTACGGCTTTGGCTTCAACAAGGATCCTGTCGCTGGCGTGACGCCGATCGCCGACATGCTGCCCGAATTCGACCGCAAGCTGTTGCCGCCGCCCGTCAACCAGAAGTTCTCGGCGCCCAAGAAGGGGGCGAGCGCGTTCGGCCCGTCGATCCGCACGCCAGATGGCACCGAAATGCGCCCGGTCGGTATCCCGCTGGTTGCCAGCGGCTTCCACCCAGACGCGTTTGCCGCGCTCAAGCACGAACTCGGCGAGATGGGGTTCGACCACGTGCACCTGGCCACCAGTGGCGCGGCGCCGGCTGCGCGCGACCGGGGCGCCCGCAAGGCCAGTCCAGCCTACGAGCCGGGGTCGGCGATCTCCCTGGCGTTGGCGCGCGGCGACATGTCGATTTCGGGCATCGGCACCATCACCTGGGTGCGCGGCGACCAATTCATCGCCTTCGGTCACCCGTTCAAGGGGCTGGGCCAGGTGCACCTGCCGGTCGGCAACGCCGACATCCAATGGATCCTGTCGAGCGTGGCCAGCTCGTTCAAGATGGGCAACGCGCTCGACGACATCGGCATCCTCGACCTGGATCGCCAGCCCGCGGTGGCCGGCCGCGTCGGCATCCACGCGCAGATGGTGCCGTTCACGGTCACGGTCCGCCACAAGGAACTCAAGACCACCGACGTGTGGCACGTCGAGGCCACGGACCAACCCGGGTTCTTCCCGCTGGTGGCCTCGATGATCGTGGGCAACGCCGCGCGGGTTGCGGCCCCGGTGGCCGAAAGCGTCGGCGTGGACCTCAAGCTGGCGCTGCACGTCGATGGCCGCGGCGTCGTCGAGACCCGCGACGTGTTCAGCGGCCTTTCGGGCATGCAGGGCGTGGGCGAGATTGGCGCCGTGGTCGGCAACTATGCCAAGGCCATCACCTTCAACGGGTTCGAGCGCTTGCGCGTCGGCGCGGTCACAGCGGAAATCGTGGTCAGCGAGTCGCGCAACCTCGCGTTCCTGGAGTTCGTGCGCAGCGCCGCTGAAGAAGTCGAGGCCGGTCAGCCGATCCCGATCAAGGTCGGACTGATGATCCCGAACGTCGAACCGCCGCTCCACACCCTAACCCTGACGTTGCCGGCCCTGCCGGCCTACCTCGCGGGCTCGCAGGTCACGGTGCAGATCGGCAGCGAGAAGGCCATGGGCCCGGAGTTCCCCGAGCCGGCCCATGTCGAAGATCTGCTCAAGTTCTTGCGGGCCCAACCGTCACGCAGCCGCCTCGCCGCCGTCGTCGCCATGCCCGAGCCGACGCTGATGCTGCGCGGGTCGCGGTTGACGGGTCTGCCCATGGGCGTGCGCGATGAGTTGCAGGGCCACCAGGTGATGGTGCGCACCGGCAAGGACACGTTGCGGACGGCCCAGGATACCCCTTGGGTCATCAACGGTTCCGCCTCCCTCAAGTTGCGGGTCAAGCCCTGATTGCGCTGTTTTCGAGGTCGCCATGTTTCGCACCCTGGGCCGTTGGGCCCCCGCCGCCGTCCTGACCCTGAGCTTGTGTGCCGCCCTGCCCGCCCGGGCCAGCCAGCCGGCGGTCTGGACGTGGGCAGACGACAACGATTTTCGCCGCGGCGACCTCGACGGGCTGGCGCTGCACCCGACGCTCGGGCTGTCGGTCGCGCCGCCGCTGCAGCGCATCGAAGTCGACGCCGACTTCATCCACTGCAAGGCCCGCGATGGCGCACGGTTGTGGTTGGGAACCGGCCTGCACGGCAAGGTGTTCGTGCTCGAGGGCGGCAAGGTGCGCGAGGTCGCCAAAGTCGAGGCGCCCATGGTGGCGTCGCTGTTGCCCGACGGCGCTGGGGGAGTGTACGCGGGGCTGGTCGGCAGCGGCCAGATCGTGCAGGTCGCGGCGGACGGCAAGGTGACCCAGATCGCCAAGGTGGACGCCAACCACGTGTGGTCCCTGGCCAAGCGCGGCGGATCGCTTTTCGCCGGCACCGGCCCGGGGGGCAAGGTCTTCGCGGTGGACACCGGCACCAAGGCCTCGAAACTCTACGCGGAAATCGGCGCAGATCACGTGCTGGTCCTGGCCGACGGCGGTGACGCGTTGTATGCCGGCACCGCGGACCAGGCGCTGCTCTTGCGCATCGAGGGCGAGAAGCAGGTGCGGGCCCTGGCGTCGTTCCCCGGCGCCGAAGTGCGCGCGCTCGCCCGCTCGGGCAAGGCCTGGTACGCGGCGGTCAATGGCGGCCAGACTGCTGCCCCGCTCGCCAACCTCAAGCCCACCGCCGAACGGCCCGGCACCAGCCCGCCGGCCAAGACTCCGGCCGCCGGCAAGACTGGCAAGGAGGGCGCGGCCAAGGGCAAAGGCGCGATCTGGAAGCGCAGTGACGACGGCATCGTGGCGCGCATGTACGTGTCGCCCGAAGGGATGTTGAGCGACCTCGGGGTGGTCGGCAACAAGGTCGTGGCGGGCGCGGCGCGCGGCGGCCGGGTGGTGGTGGGCGACGACTTCGGCGACGTGCAGAGCCTGTTCGACGTCAAGGAAGAGGAGATCCTGGGTATCGAGGTGGGACCGACCGGCGCCCAGACCTTGCTGACCGGCAAAAGCGCGGCTGTGTATCTGGTCGGTCAGGGCGACAGCGTCCCGGCGTACACGACCGAGGTGCTCGGCGAGACCGGCATCGCCCAATGGGGCCGCATCGACCTGGTGGGCGAGGGCGACCTGACCATCGAAACCCGCAGCGGATTCTCCGATCCGCCGACCGACACCTGGAGCCCGTGGACGGCGACCCGCAGCGGCCAGATCGCCAGCCCGCCGGCCAACTACCTGCAAGTCCGCGTCAAGTTTGGATCAGGAGCCCGACTGGTCGAGATGCGCGCCACCCGCCAGGTGGTCAACCGCGCGCCGATGGTGACCAAGATCGACGCCGTGCCCAACAAGCAAAAAGGCACCGTTGCGGTCAGTTGGGCCGCCGACGACCCGGACGGCGACGCCCTGGGCTTTGTCGTGACCTATCGGCCGCGCGGCAGCAAGCCCTGGATCAAGCTGCACGACCGGTTCTACGACAAGAAGTCGATGGAGTTGAGCCCGTCGGACATGCCCGATGGCTGGTACGAGGTGCGCATCGAAGTCAGCGACGCCCCGGCCAACGGACCGCGCGACGGCCGGGCCACCGCCCGCCTGTCCAAGGCCTTCTTGGTCGACCGCGGCAAGCCCGAGTTGCAGGCCGAACTCAAGGGCCGCGTGCTGTCGGGCAGCGCCCGCGACGCCGTGTCGCGCATCGTCAAGGTCGAGGTGTCGCTGGACGGCGAACCCACGCTGCTCGCCAGCGCCAAGGACGGCGTCTTCGATGGTATGCAGGAGGCCTGGGACGTGGACCTGGGCGCCGCCGTCGACAAAGGCGTGCACGTCATCCTCATCACCACCTGGGACGACGCCGGCAACAGCGGCACCTTGCGCCTGAACGTGGGCAATTGACCGAACCAGGGCCGCATCGGCCCCACCGTCGTGCGCAGTCGATGAGGTCGCTGGTCATTTGTGCAGCCGCAGCCGCCGCGCTCGTCGCTGCGCCGGTGCTGGGCCAGCAGGCAGTGCTGCCGCTGCGGGTGATGGTCGACACCACGGCCGACTGGACCCGCGTCGAGGTACGCGGCGCCCTCGTCCACGCCGTCGGCCACGCCTTGCAGGTCGCCGGTCCCGCCGAGGTGGCGACGCCGATTCTGCAGGGCAGCGCCATCGTGGTGCGCAAGCCGGTGCGCGACCTGAGTCGGGTGCGCCTGACGGTCGATTTCGCGGCGCTGCCGACCGGCGACCCGCTGCAGGTCCACGTCACGCGCGGCGACGCGGGCGGCACCGCGGTTCAGGTGACCTCGGCGGGCGGCAGGCTGGCCCAGGACCGCTCGTCGGGCAAGCTGCCGCTGGTCGGCAACCTGCGGATCCTGGACCTCACGCTGCGCGATTTTGGCAGGCCGCTGCCGCGCAAGGACTGGGGCCGGCGGGTGCTGGCGTTCTACTACGGGTGGTGGGGCACGCCGCACGGTCCGGCCAAGAAATGGCAACACTGGGATCCCGCCGCCCCCCACAAGGGCGTCAACCTGCCGCCGAAGTTGGGCCTGTACGATTCGCTCGACGGCGGCACCTTGCACATGCACACCACCTGGGCCAAGCAAGCGGGTATCGACACCTTGGTCATGTCGGTGTGGCAGCGCGACGCCCGGCAGGACGCCATCCTCAGGGCACTGCTCGACGCCGCTGAACACGACGGGCTGAGCGTGTCGGCCTACCTGGAAGCCGCAGACAACCATCAGGATTTGCGCAAGCAGCTCGAGTGGCTGGTGGGCAACGACATGCGCCACCCGGCGTGGCTGACCGTGCACGGCCTGCGGGTGGTGTTCCTGTACACCCGCATCTTCGACAAGGTGGACGCCGACGGCTACCGCAAGGCGCTCGATGGACTGCCGGTGTTGGCGATCGGCGACCGGATGCAGCCGCAATGGCTCGACGTGCTGGGCGGCCTGCACAGCTATGTCAGCTTTGTCTCGCCGGCGAGCTACGCCGATGAACTGCGCCTGGGCCGGCAGCACGCGCGGCTGCGCGACAAGCTGGTCGTGGCCACGGTGATGCCCGGCTACGACGACAGCAACATCCGCTTTCCCGGCACCTTCCACGCGCGCCGCGACGGCGACATGTTGCGCGACCACTGGCAGATCGCCCAAGCGGCCGACTGGGTGGTCCTGACCAGTTTCAACGAATTGCACGAAGGCAGCGAGATCGAGCCCACCGAACCCGAAGGTGACCTGTGGCTGCGGCGGATGCGCGGCTGGGCCGACGCCTTCAAGGGCCGCTCGCCTTGAGGTGGTCGCCGCTGTGGCTGGCGTGCGCCGGCCTTGTCGCGTGCGCCAAGCCGCATGCGCTGCCGGACGCCGCAGCGCTGCTGGCCGCCGAACGCGCCAAGGAGCAGGCCGTGGCCCACGCAGCCGAACGCGAACGGCGCGCTGCCGACGAGCGCGTCCATCAGGGGCAACTGGCGCTTGGCGGGGAATTCGAGGCGCTGGCCCGGGCGCATGCCCCGCTTGTCGGTCTTTTGCAGCGGTGGGACGCGGCGGGCGACGGGCGCGCCAATCCTGTCGCCGAGACCATTGCCGCCTGGCCCCGCCTGCCGACCCTGCAACCGGTGCTCGAAGCGTGCGAACTGCGGCTGCACGCACTCGCAAGCAAGCCGCTGCACCCCAAGGTCCCGCCTGAGTGGGCCGGTCGGGTGCGCCAGTTTTGTGACGTGGTGCGGCGCGCGGTGCCCATCGTGCAGCGCCAGGTGGTGGCGGCGGCCCGGCCTTTCTTGACCACGCCGCGCTGGGTGCGCGAAATCCCGGAGCGCTACGTCCAGCACGGCCGCGTCAATTGGCACGAGTGGCTGCACCTGCGCGCAGCGGAACGGCTGTGGGACCACCTGGCGCCGCCGCACCTGGCCGCGGCCCAGGCCGTGGGCGCCATCTTGCCGCGCGACGAGATGCTGCGCCCGGCGTTGGAGGCCCGCTCCCAGTTGGAACGCGAGGTGGAGCGCGGCCTGGCGCGCCTTGGGCTGCCGGCTGGCCTGGAGGAACCGGCATTGACGCGCATTGTGGCGCATCACTGGCCTCGCGCGCGCCGGCCCGCATCGGCACTGCACGGCCTTTTGCTGGCGGTGCGCGCCGTCGACGCCGGATGGCTGCCCTTGCGCGACGCGACCGGCAAGGTCAGCCGCGAATTGCGCGAAGCTGCCGTGCTGCTGCGCGCGACCGAACCGGCGTGGGCGGCCGGCTGTTGGGTCACCTGGGTGCGCCTGGAGCGGACCGCCGACGTCGTGCGGCTGGTGCGGACCGACGACGTGCGCAAGGTGCGGTGTCCCGGCCAAGGCGGTGGCGCGGCGGTGGGCACGTAGCCGGGTTTCTTGACGCCCCCGCGCAGTTGGCGCACCGTGCCGCCATGACGCCCGCGCGCCCCGCATCCGGTCGGCCCTTGCTTGCATGGATGGCCGTGCTCGCGTGCGCCGCGTGCGCCTCGCCCAACCTGGCCGGCCTGCAACTGCGCGAAGACGTCGCCTACGCCGGCACCCGCCACAAGAAGCAACAACTCGACCTGTACCTGCCCGACGACGCTGCCCGCTTCCGGCCGATCGCGGTATTCGTGCACGGCGGCGCCTGGAAGGAACTCGACCGCCGCATGGTGCAGTGGGTCACCGGCTACTTTGGACGCACGGGCGAGTTCCTGGCGCGCCAGGGCTACGTGGCCGCGGTGGTCGGCTACCGACAACCCCCCGAAGCGGGCATGGCCGAAGGGCTCGGCGACGTGGCGCGAGCGGTGGCGTGGCTGCAAGCGCATGCCCTGGAGCTGGGCGGCAACCCGCGCTGTGTCGTGCTCATCGGCCACTCGGGCGGCGCCCTTGTCGCCGGCCTGCTGGGCTACGACGGAGCGCGGCTGAAAGCCGTGGGCGGCGATGCGACCGCGGTGGCGGGTGTGGCGCACCTGGCGGGCCTGTACGATCCCGATGCCCTGCTGGCCCACGTCACCGGCAGCGACCGCGAGAAAATCGAGGGTTTCTATGGCCACGACGGCGACGCGCGGCGGGCGTGGGCAGTGGACCGCTTGCTGCTGCCAGAGTCGCCGACGACGGTGGTGCTGGGCGCGGGCGACGACACGCCGGGGCTGGTCGAGCAGCACCGCCGCATGGCGGAGCGGGTGGCTGCCGCCGGGCCGCGGCACGCCGCACAGGTCCTCGATGTCGGCCACATGGGTGCGGTGCCGCAGCCGGGCAACCGTGCGGCCGAGGCGATGCAAGGGTGGCTGGCAGCGGCGCGCGGCAGGTGCGCAACCGACCATGGCAGCGATCCGAGTCCGACGGCGCGTTGACCTGCACCGAAGCCAGATGGGCGACAACAGCCTACCGGCGCAGGGCCGCCGAGGCCGCTGCCGCCTCACCCTCGGCCACCAGCCGGTCGAACTCGGCGCCACCTTGCGCGGCCTCCTCGCGGTCGATGACCGGCCGCCGCGCGACCACAATGTGCTGGACCGGGCACGCGACGCCTGCGGCCAGCGCCATCGGTTCGCCGGTCACGTTGACGGCGATCAGCCGCGCCCCCGGAAACAAGCGGCAGGCGTCGCTGACCGGCAGGGCGCTCAGGCGGTCGGCGCCTGGGTCGATGCGCGCGGCGACCTTGAGGTCGATGTCCTCGAAAATGAGCGGGTTGGCGGCGCTCGCGCCGATGGCGTCGGCGGCGTTTCCGGCCACCACCGTGACCAGCCGCAAGCCACCGCCGTCTTTGCGTTGGTGGAAGGTTGCGTAGGGCAAGGCCAACTGCTCGATGGCGCGGTGCCCGAGGGCCGCGTCGAGCACGCGCACGAAGCGGGCGTGCGACAGCCGGCGAAAGGCCCCGAGGTCGAGGCCGCCGTCGGTCAGTCTCTTGACGGCTTCCGCGGCCAGGTACTTGAGCTTGTCCTTGGAGAATTCTCGCTCGCTTTCGACGACATAGGCTTGCAACAATCCGCGCATCCGCTCGACCGGATCGGCCTTGGGGTCGGCCGCGTAGAGCGCCCCGACCACCGAACCCATGCTGTTGCCGACGACGCAGTCGATGCGCACGCCTTGCCGCTGCAACTGCCGCAGGACGCCGGCGTGGGCGATGCCGTAGAACTCGCCGACCGAAAGCACGGCGCAGGTGCGCGTCGGTACTGGGGCGCGGCCGTGCGTCCCGGTCGCGCTGCACCCAACCGCCACGGCGAGGGCCAGCAACAGCGCGCAGGCACGGTTCAAGGGGCGTCCGCCGTGATCCAATGTGCCTCTGCCCACCAGTAGGGAAAAAGCGGCCGCGATCGGACCCGCAGGAAGCCCGCGGCGCGCAGGTCAGAAATCCACGCGCCGACCGGCTGCTCCCAAACGGTGCGCGACCGGCCGGCGGCAAAATAGCCGAAAAGCACGGGCATCAAGAAACCGGAAACCGCCGGTTCCGGGCAGGCGGCGTACTCGGCCACGCCCCGGCGGTAGCGCGCGACCAGGTCGCGCAGGGTGTCGTCCGCGTAGGGCGGCGACAGGTCGGGGGCGTCGAACTCGGCGATCGCCAGCGTGCGGCAGTGGTCGCGCAGCCAGCCCAAGACCTGCATGCGATCGGCGCGCGGCAGCGACTGCAACGCAAACGTGGAGGCGCACAAGCCAAAACGCGCCGACCGCAGGGCCGGGTCGCGGGTGATCGCCTGGGCCGTCGCCTCAAGGACTTCCACAGCGAGGGTGCGCGCATCCGCCCTGGCGCGCAGTTCGCCGGCCAGGGCGGCGCTCGGTTCGACCGCTACCACGCGCGCTGACACCTGTTCCAGCGCTGGCAGCAGGGCGCGGCCGTCGCCCGTGCCCAGGTCCAGGGCCGGCAGGGCGCGGTGCTGGCGCAGGGCCTCGGCATAGGCCGCCGACGTCTCGCGGTAGAGCGGCACGTTGCCCCCGGCGCGGATGAACGCGGCAAAACCATCCGGGCTTGCATAGACATCGACCGAACCGCGCGCGACAACCTGGCGCAGGTGCGCGGCCGCCGCGATCGCCAACGGCTCTGGATGCACGGCTGCAGCTTGGTCGGCCAGCGCGGACGCCCGGCCGACGTCGCTAGCGGCAAAGGCGCTGAGCGCCGCAACGAGGCCGGTGTCGCCGATCAACGCAGCCGCGCCCTCAACCGCTCGCTCAGCACGACCAGAGCCGGAATCTGCACGCCCTCCGCGGCGATCTGCTCGGCAAGTTCCCACAGGCTGCCGAGCTTGAGCTCGTCGACCAGGATCTTGCGGACAGCGTCGCGACCGCTTTGCGCCTTGGGGTTTTGCGCCACGCGAACGGCAAGCCGGGCCAGCGTGTCGGCCAGACCGCCGCCCAGGCTGGACAGCGCCGCCGATTCCCAACGCGTTTGGGGACTTGCGGTCGAGATCTGCCCCAGCAGGGCGTCCAGGCCGGTGACTTCGGCGGTGGCAAAGGTCACGGCCGCCGCCGGCAACGCCGCGAGTTTTGCCGCCTGGCCGACCTGCCACACCGCGAACAGGCGCGGCCGCAACGCCACGGTGGTCAGGTCGTGTGCCAACGTCTCGGGCATGCCCTGGCCGATCCACGCCTTGGCCCGGGCCACCTGGTCCTGACGCCCGCGCTGTACAAGGTTTTGGTACTGGGCCACGGTGTCGCCCGCCCAGGCCGCCAGTGCGTCGCCGCGCGCCAGGTAGGGGCGCAGCGTTTCGCCGGGCAGGTTGGCGAGCAGCCACTCGGTCGCCGCGGCAGCCGCGTCTTCGATCTCGACCAGCGCCTCGTATTGCACGGTCGCGGGCACCTGGTAGTTCAGTGCCGCCACCTGCCGCCGCAGCGCGTCCAGACCCAGCACGTCGCAGGCAAACGTGTAGGTCTGGCACAGTTCTGTCACCGTGCGGCCGTATTCCATCGCCAGGCGAGGCAGGAGCGCCGCTCCGGCGAAATCGACGATCGCGTTGGTCCACAGCGTCGCTACGATCTCATGGCGAAGCATGTGTCCGTCCACCGCCTCTGGGTAGCGGTCGCGCACGGCGGGCGGGAAGTAGTATTCCAGATAGCGCTTGGCCACCGGCTCGGTCGAACCGCGGTCCGCCGACAACTCGTTGAAGATCCACATCTTGGCGAACGCGGTGATGCGCGCCAACTCCGGCCGCGTCAGCCCTTGACCGTGCTTGCGGCGTTCGGCGATGACGGCCTTGCTCGGCAGCATTTGCACGACCTGATCGATCTTGTTGGCCGCGACCAAGAAGCGAATGGCGTCGCCCCACTGGCGCATGCGCGCCGGGCTCTTGAGTTGCTGGACGCTCAAACCCTGCGATTGCTGGTCGTTGTTGTGGATGACCAGTTCGCAGACCCGTTCGTCGATCTCGAAAAGCACCGGGTCGCGGCGCGCGAAGTCGATGCGGCCATCCTGCAAGAGCGGCGCGAAGGCGATCTTGAGGTTGACCTCATGGTCGCTCAGGTCCACACCGGCGCTGTTGTCGACGGCGTCCGTGTTCAGCCGCACGCCGCCCAGGGCCGCCTCGACACGTGCCGCCTGGGTAAAGCCCAGGTTGCCGCCCTCGCCCACGACTTTGCAGCGCAACTGCGTGGCGTCGACGCGAATGTTGTCGTTGGCCTTGTCGCCTGCGTCGGCATGGCTCTCGTGGCTCGACTTGACGAAGGTGCCGATGCCGCCGTTCCAGAACAAGTCCACGGGCATCTGCAAGATGGCGTGCATCAGTTCGTCGCCGCTCATCTCGGCCTGTTGCACGCCGAGCATCGCTTGCGCCTGCGCCGACAGGGCAATGGACTTGGCCGTGCGCGGATAGACGCCACCACCCGCGCTGATCTTGGCGGCGTCGTACATGACCCAGTTGCTGCGCGGCGTGTCGAAAAGGCGCTTGCGCTCGGTCCAACTGACCAACGGGTCGGGGTCCGGGTCCAAGAAGATGTGGCGGTGGTCGAACACGGCCAGGAACTTGACGGTCTGGGTCAGCAGCGCGCCGTTGCCGAAGACGTCGCCGCTCATGTCGCCGATGCCGTTGGCGGTGAACACGTCTTTTTGGGTGTCGATGCCCATCTCGCGAAAGTGGCGCTGCACGCAGACCCAGCCGCCCTTGGCGGTGATGCCGTAGAGCTTGTGGTCGTAGCCCTTGCTGCCGCCCGATGCGAAGGCGTCGCCCAGCCAGAAGCCGCGGCCCTGGGCAATGCCGTTGGCGGTGTCCGAGAGGTGCGCCGTGCCCTTGTCGGCAGCGACCACGAGATAGGGGTCGGCCTCGTCGTACACGACCACGTCGTCGGGGTGGATCGCTTTGCCCTTGACCAGGTTGTCGGTCAGGTCGAGCAGGCCGTGGATGAACACCTTGTACAGCTCGTCGGCCTGACGGCGGCGCGCGGCGTCGTCGCGTTCTGGCTTCTTGAGCACGAACCCGCCCTTGCTGCCGACCGGCACGATGAGCGTGTTCTTGACCATCTGGGTCTGCATCAAGCCCAGAATCTCGGTACGAAAGTCGTCCAGGCGGTCCGACCAGCGCAGACCGCCGCGCGCCACCTTGCCGCCGCGCAGGTGGATGCCCTCGACGCGCGGATCGTACACCCAGATCTCGAACATCGGCCGCGGCTCCTGCATCAACTCCACGTCTTTGCAGCGGAACTTGAAGGCCATGCCGCGCGCTTCGTCGGGGAGCTGGAAGAAGTTGGTGCGCAACGTCGCCAGGACGAAGTTGCGGAACATCCGCAGCACCTTGTCTTCGACCGCGTCTTGCACCGTGCGCAACTGGTCGCGGAACTTGCTGTCGAGCGCCGCCGCCACTGCCGTGCGCACCGGGTCGTTGGCAGCGCGCGCCTTGCCGTCGACCAGCGGATTGAAGCGCGCGTCGAAGAGCTCCATCAGGGTCGTGACCAGCCCCGGTTGGTTGTGCAACACCTGTTGCACGAGCGTGCTGGCAAACGTGACGCCGAGCTGCCGCGCGTAGGCGAGGTATGCGCGCATCACCTGCAATTGCCGCCAGTTGAGCTTGGCCGCGAGCAGCAGGCGATTGAGCGACGTGCTGTTGACGCGGCCATCCATGACGGCGTGCAGCCCGGCGATGAAGGCGTCGGCGTGCTCCAACAGTTGGGGCCCGTTGTTGGCGTCGCTGGCGATCTTGTAGGTCTCGAAGTAGACGGTGCGACCCTCGGTGTCGGTGACCGGGTCGGTGCGTTCGCCGAGCACGCGCACCCCGAAGTTGTCGAGGATCGGCAGGATGTCGGTCAGCGCGATGTCGACGGGGGTGTACACCAGCAGGCGGATGACCTTCTGGGCCGCATCGCGCACGTCGCAGCGCAGCCGGATCTCGGTCGGCCCGCCAGCCGCCACCGCTGCCAAGGACCGCAGGTCTTTGAGCAGGTGCTTGGGGTCGGTCCAGTCGGCATCGAGGTCGCCGAGCGAGCTGCCGAATTGCAAGCACAGCGTGTCAATCTCCTGCTCACCGCTGCCGGTCGTGCGCAGCGCCTCGCGCAAGTTCTCGAGCATCGGCGTGACCAGCGCCGACAGCGCGTCCGACAGCGCGTCAGGGTCCGGCGTTTGCAGGGGTGTCTTGGCAAACAGCAGCAGGTCCACGATCAGCGCATCGGTCTTGCCGTGCAGCAGCTTGATCAGCGCCTCGTCGGCGCCGAAGGCGCTCCTGAGGTGGTCGCGCAATTGGTTGCGGATGGCGTCGCTGTAGCGGTTCGCCGGCACGATGGCGAACACCTGCGCCGCGCTGCTGGCCGACTCGCAGCGGTACCACACCCGCGGCGGTCCGCCGAAATCGACGTCGATGGCCTCGTTGATGACGGCGCACAGACTCTGCTCGGACGCGGTCATCGAGAACGCCATCGGCAGGCGGTCGAAGAAACTGAGGAAGAGCTTCATGCGGTGCGACGCCGGCACCAGATCCTCGGCGGCCACCATCCGACCGAGCTTGCCGCGCAGGAATGGCACCTGGCTGGCCCGGCCGGTATCGGCCTTGTAGGTGAAAAGGCCCTGGAACACGACGCCGCCGTCCGGGTTGCCTTCGCCGTCGAACAGCCGCATCCGCACCTCGACCAGCGGGGCGTCGCGGTGGATCGGGCTATGGATGCGGCTCTGGTGGATGGACACCAGCGGCGCCGTGGTCGAAAACGCCGTCGCCGGGTCTGTCTCACAGCCAGCGTGGTCCGCCTTGTCGTAGCGGCCCAGGCCGAGGCGTCCCGTCGGCCGACCCTGGGCGTCGAAGCCGTAGGCACCCATGAAAATGAAGTTCTCGTCGATGAGCCAGTTGCCGAACGCGACTTCTTCGGCGAAATCGGGCGTGCCGATCCGCGCGCCGTCGGCACAAAACTGCAGCGTCGCGAGCATGTCGCGCACCAGGCGCTTGGTCATGCGAAAGTCGTTGGCGATGCGCTGGGCGCGCTCCAGGGCCGCGGCAATGGCCTGCCTGATCTCGGGACCGCGGTTGCCCACTGCGCTCGGCGACAGCATGTGGCAACTGAACGACTCAGGCCGCGCCTGCGGGTTGTCCGGCGTCAGGTCCACCAGCTTGTGGTCGGCGCTGCGCTCGACCGGCAGGATCATGTTGAGGGTTCCGAGCACCGGGACGTCGAGCCGCTTGAGCACCAGTTTGATCGTGTCGATGATGAACGGCTGGTCGGCCATGCAGGTCTCCAGGACCACCATCGGCAGGTCATAGCCGTGCTTGACTTTCTGGGGCCGCGAGCAACCGACCAGGATCTCGTCCGGCTTGCGGATCGCCACACGTTGCAGGCCGTTGTGGACGTGGTGGGCGAACGCCTCGACCGGGTGGCGGGCAATGAACTCGCCGTCGGCGCGCAGGCGCACGGCATACGCCATGAATTCCGCCTGCTCCCGCAGTTCGGGGCTGTCGAAAAGCGGCGATTCGCGCACGGCCTGCACGAACCGCTGCCGGCGGTCGCTGCGGTCGACGGCGCGGCTGGTCGGCAGCGGAAACGAGCCGGAGGTGCGCAGCGCGCGCTGTTTGCCACTTGAGTTCTGGGCAGGCGTCGTCATCGATTTTCCTTGTGTTGGGAAACGTTTGCGCGGCACGAGCCGAGTGCGCGCGCACCGGATGCGCCCCGCCCGCGACAGGGATGGGCGGCGCGGGGGCGCCGTATACACCCCGACCGGCGGCCCGGCAATACGCAGCGCGTCATGACGCTGTCGCGCATTTGCCTGCGCCGCAGTGCGTCACAACTCGTCGGCCGCGCTGCCCGCCCCGTGGGTCGCCTTGAGCCCGGTCAAATCGTCGATGCGCTCGAAAAACAAGGTCGCGCCGCGCTGGCGCATGAATTCGAACACCAGCCGCTGCGCCTCGCGCTCGCGAACGGGGTCGACGATGTGCGCCGCGATTTCGGCACGCACCGCCGTGTCGCGCCACGTGCTGCGCCGCGCGGGGTCGACCTTGTCCAAGTACGCGATGTGCCAACCAAAGGCCGTTCGAATCGGCGCCGACAACTGGCCTGGCCGCAGCCCAGTCACCGCTTCGGCGTACTCTTGGACCATGACGTCGTAGCCCTTCTGCTCGGCGTGCGGCTTGTGCTTGTCGTAGAAGAACTGCACTTCGGCCGCAGCAGCGTCGGGAAAGCGCCCGGCCAGCACCTTGACCCTGGCCCACATGTGCGAGCCGCTTTGCGGCGGGTCCTCGACGAGCGCGGCGTGCAGATCGCGCACGACGGGCTCGGCCTTGTCGATGCACAGCCGCACTTCCTCTCGCGCCAGGCACTGCTGGGGACTGCCCGAGCAGCACAACACCTGGGCGTCGATGGCAAAGTACGCGTCGGCATGGTCGTAGTGCACGCGGATCGCCGGGTTCTTGTAGGCGGTGGCGATGTCGGCGTCGGCCAAGGTCGCTGGCGTGACCCTGGCCATCGCGCGGTCGAGCAGCGTTCGCGCCGCCGCCTGCCGGTGCGCGTCCGCCGTCGCTGCGGCATGCCACCCCCCGGCGGCTGCCGCTGCTTGCGCCAGGATCTCCTCTTGCACCACCGCCGCGACCGCTTGATCGCGGGTCCAGTGCGGGTTGGTCTGCCAGGCAAGCGTCACCCGGTCTGAGCGCACGGCGACGCCGTTGACGCACGCGACGGATCCCTGCGGCGGGGAGGCGCCGGTGCACGCCTCGCTCGCCCAGGGCGCGGCAGCCACGGGACCAACCGGCAGTGCGGGTTGGCTTGGTTTGGTTTTCGCCGCGACCGCCTTGGCCGACGGCGAAGGCGCATCACTGCCGCAGCCTGCGCCCAGGCACGCGCACACCGCGGCAAGCGATTTCGCCCAGTTCACAGTTCGCGCCCTCCAGACGACGTGGCCAGGTCGAGACCGCTGCGCGCGATCACCCAGGTCAGGCAGACCAGCAACAGGCCGGCGAGGTAGTCCTTGCGCGCGACGGCGGTCATCGCCTCCCACATCGGCCAGCCCGACGCCAAGGCCAGTACGGCGCCCGCCCATTGTGGTCCCGTTTTCGGCATCAGCGCGCGGTCTGCATCCCGCGACGGCGGGCCGGTCGATTGTGCAACCGCTCGCAGGGGTTCGGCAAGCCGACGATGCGTGGCGCACAGGGCGGTCGCACTTCGGTTCCACAAAACGGCCAGTCGTGCTACACAGCCGCGCCCGCGCGTCGGCCTGGGCGATCGCCTTCGGTGTGCGGCGAGGAACTCGTGAATACTACTGAGAACGTCGCGCTGATCGGATTCGGGCCGTGGGGGCGCAACATCGCGCGCAACCTGCATCGGCTGGGCGCCCTGCGCACGGTGTGCGACCCGGACCCGCACTGCCGCGCGCTGGCCCAGCGCGACTACCCCGGCGTGACCGTGGTCGCCGATGCGGCCGACGTGCCCACCGACTGTGCGGTCGCGATCGCGGCGCCGGCGGCCGACCACGAGCGCCTCGCCACGCAGTTCCTGCAGCGCGGTCAAGCTTGTTTCGTCGAAAAACCGCTGGCGCTCGACGCCGCGGCCTGCCGGCGGCTGGACCAGTTGGCGCGATCGCGCGGCGCGTTGCTGATGGTCGGCCACTTGCTGCACCACCACCCAGCGGTCATCGAACTGGACCGTCTGGTGCGGGCGGGCGCCCTGGGGCGGCTGCAATACATCTACAGCAACCGCTTGAACCTCGGACGTTTTCGCCGCGAGGAGAACGCTCTGTGGTCGTTTGCCCCCCACGACATCGCCGTGCTGCTGCGGCTGGTGGGCGCGTTGCCAGCGCGCGTGTCGGCGGTCGGGTCCTGCGTGCTGCATGCGCGCATCGCCGACTCGACCGTGACCCACCTGCAGTGGGAGAGCGGATTGTGCGCACACGTGTACGTGTCGTGGTTGCATCCGTTCAAGGAACAGCGGCTGGTGGTGGTCGGCAGCGACGCGATGGCCGTGTTCGACGACCAGCAGCCGTGGAGCCACAAGCTGGTGCTGTATCGCCACGGGGTGCAATGGAAGGCGGGCATCCCGCAGCCCGTCAAGGCCGAGGCCGAACCCGTCGCGCTGGTCCAGGACGAACCGCTCGAGCGCGAAATGCGGGCGTTCCTGCACGCGGTCGCCCATCCCGACGAACCGATCGTTGCCGATGGCGCGGAGTCGGTGCGGGTGCTGACCGTGCTCAGTGCAGCCGAGTCGTCGCTGCAGCATAGCGGCGTGCCGATCGACCTGCAGGCCACGATGCCAGTGGACTGGTACAGCCGCGGCGTCCAGGTGCACCCCTCGGCCGTGGTCGGCGATGCCGCCGAAATCGGCGCCGGAACCAAAGTCTGGCATTTCGTGCACGTCATGGACGGCGCCCGCGTCGGCGCGGACTGCGCGCTCGGCCAAAACGTGTTTGTGCAAAAGGGCGCCGTCCTCGGCAACCGGGTGCGCGTGCAGAACAATGTGTCGATCTACGACGGCGTTCAGTTGGAGGACGACGTCTTTTGCGGCCCGAGTTGCGTCTTCACCAACGTCGCACATCCGCGCGCCGCTGTTTCGCGCAAGGCCGAATACGCGCCCACCCACGTCGGCCGCGGCGCTACCCTCGGCGCCAACGCGACCATCGTGTGCGGCCATCGCATAGGCGCCCACGCGTTCGTCGGGGCCGGCGCGGTCGTCACCCGTGACGTGCCGGACCACGCGCTGGTCGTCGGCAACCCGGCCCGGGTGCGCGGCTGGGCCTGTGCGTGCGGTGAAACCCTGGACCTGCCGCCGACTGCCGCAGAGGCGCGGGCCCGCTGTGGCCGCTGCAGCCTGCAGTGGCGGCTCACCGGCCAATCGCTGACGGAGGTGGGGCCGTGACCGCACCGCAGACGGTTCCTTTCTTCGACATGGCGCGCCTGCTGGAGCCGCTGCGCGACGATCTGCACGCCGCCTTTGACCGCTGTCTGCGCCATGGCACGTTCGTGCTCGGCCCCGAGGTGCAGACCTTCGAGGGTCGGCTGGCCCGCTACCTCGGGATGCCACACGCCGTCGGGGTGTCCAGTGGCACGGACGCACTGCTCGCGACGCTGTTGGGATTGCAGCGCACGGCCGGAGGTGTGGCGCCGCTGGCGCCCGGCGACGAGGTGCTGACTACGCCGTTTTCGTTTATCTCGACCGCGACCTCGATCCTGCGCGCCGGTCTGCGCCCGGTGTTCGCCGACCTCGCACCAGGAAAGCTGCATCCGGGCGTGGACCAATTCGAGGCCGCCTGGACCCCGCGGACGCGCGCCGTGCTGGTGGTCCACCTTTTCGGCGAGCCACTGGAACTCTCGCAGGTCAAGGGCTTGTGTCGGGACCACGGCGCAGTCCTACTCGAAGACTGTGCGCAGGCGATCGGCGCGACCTTCAAGCACGGGGCGGCGGTGGGTTCCGCGGGCCTGGCTGGCTGCTTTTCTTTCTTCCCGGCCAAGAACCTGGGAGCCCTGGGCGACGGCGGAGCGGTTGTGACGGCCGACGATGCGCTCGCTGCCTGCGTGCGCGAAAAGCGTCAGCACGGCCAAGCGATGCGCTATCAGTTCGAGCACTTGGGCGGCAATTTCCGCCTCGATGCCTTGCAGGCCGCGATGCTCGGGGTGTTGTTGCCCCACCTGGACCCGTGGGTGGCCGAGCGCCGCCGCAACGCCGCACGCTACCACGCCGCGCTCGGCCAGGTTGCCCGCCTGCGACCCGACCTGCTGCGCCTGCCCGCCGACGCGCCAGGACACAGTTGGAATCAGTACGTCGTGCGCACCGGCGACCGCGCGACCCTGCGCAATGCCTTGCAAGGTGCGGGGGTACAAACCCAGATCTACTACCCGAGCGCGCTGCACCAACAGGGCGCCTTGGCGGCGGCCCACCCGCCGGCCACCCTGCCCGAGGCGGAGTTGGCGTGTCGCGAAGTGCTCGCGCTGCCCATCGCGCCGGGCCTGACCGAGGCGGCGCAGGACCGCGTCATCGCCGCCATCCAATCCGCTTGGTAGCTGCGGCGCCAGCGGCCACACGTCGGGCGCAAGCCAGCCGACGCTTTCACCCATCTGGAGAGAACCCGATGAACGCCATGGACAAGCAGTGGATCGCGCCGAGTCGTGTGCGCGCGGACGAGGACGACGAGGACGACGACGAATCCGACGAACCGCGCCCAGCCAAAGCGGACCCCAAGGCCGGCGCGCGGCCGGACCTGTTCGAACGCCTGCTCAAGTCGCGGACCGTCGTGATTTCGAGCGGTGTCGACGACAAGACGGCGTCGCGGGTCATCCACGAATTGCTGGCGCTCGAAGCCGATGACGCCGAAAAGCCCATCACCATCTTCATGAACACGCCGGGCGGTTCGATCACCTCTGGCTTTGCCATTTACGACATGATCCGCTTTGTCCGGCCGCGGGTGCGTATCGTCTGCGCCGGGCTCACGGCCTCGATGGGCACTATCCTGCTGCTGGCGGTGGACAAGGCCGATCGGCTGGCGCTGCCCAACGCCGAGTTCCTCATCCACCAACCCTTGATTGCCGGCAACGTGTACGGGCCAACCAGCGATCTCGAAATCACCGCCAACGAAATCCTCAAGACGCGCGCCAAGCTCAACCGTCTGCTCTCGGAGCAGACCGGCCAGGCGCTCGAGCGCATAGAGCGCGATTCGCAGCGCGACTACTGGATGACTGCGCAGGAGGCGCAATCGTATGGGCTGATTGCCAAGGTGGTGACGCAGCGGGCGGAACTGGACGACTGACCATCCCAAAGGGCGCACGTCGAATCGGCAACATCGACGGACGGCGCCGCGAACGCAGCGACGGCTACATGTCGAACACGACGCGGCCGTCGAACTCGTCGTCTTCTCTGTGGCCGGTCACGTCGCGATCGACATGCGGCGGACGCTCGAGCGGGAAGCGCCCCGGGGGTTCCGCGTGCGGTTGGATCCGCTGCTGGCGGCGCTCGTCTTCACGCTTGCGGATCTGGTCGATGACAAAGGCATCCAACATCTTGCCCTCCGGTTGACCCGTCGCCTGACAGCCGCAGGTCCGTGCACCATTGGACGCGCGACCAGGGCGCCAAGTTCACCGCGCCCGCCGTGGGCGCCGCGCGGGCACCGCACAACTGCGGGCCCTCGCATGGTCAAGCTAGCACCGCGTCCGTAGGTCCGCAAATTTGCCCGTGTGCGTGGCCAGCTTGGGCGACGGCGGTGTCATGGCTTTGGCTGCCGCGCAGCACCGCGCGCCGCCATGCGATCAAGAAACTGACAGATTTCAAGGCCGTGGACCGAGTCCGGCTGGTCGGCCGGGTGCAACGCGAGGTGCTCAGGCAGGCACCCAGCGAGCGTGACATCCAGGTCACGGGTGGCGACCGCAACCAGGCGCACGGGCGGCGCCTGCGGATGGTGATGCACCGCGCACGCGGCCACCTGTGCCCCTGCCCCGGCCATGGCCGCCAGCAGGCGCGAACGCGACGCCCACGGGTACACGAAAACCGCGTGCCCGCCCGGGGCGAGCGCTGCCAGCGCGACGGCAACGAACCGCTCCAAGGTCGCCGAGCTCTCACAATTCGACAACTGCCGCTCGCGGTTGGCGCTCGGCGCGTGGCGGGCCAACGGCCGAAAGGGCGGGTTGCACAACACCAGGTCGAAAGGGCCAAGCGGCGGCGCCGTGGCAATGTCGGCGCAATAGGCGACACAGCGGTCCGCGACCCGGTTGCGACGCAGATTGCGCTCGGCGCGCTCGACCTGCTGCGGTTGCACGTCGACCAACGACCAGTGGCTGCCCGGCAGCGCCGCGGCCGCGAGCAAGCCGACCAGGCCGACCCCACATCCCAGGTCCAGTCCGCGCAATTCGGCGCAGGCAGGCGCTACCGTCGCGCCGGCCCAGGCCAGGACCAGCGCATCGACAGAGGTGCGGTACCCGCGCCGCGCTTGCAACAGCGCGATGCGTTCGCCGAAAAGGACGTCGAGGGTTTCGTCGGGCCGCGGGTCGAGGTCGCTGCCGGTGGTCACGGGCGCAGCGAACTACTGGGCGACAAACCGCACCGGACCGGCGTCGAGGCGCGGCGGCAGCACGACCTGAGCGTGGGCCGGCGGCGAAGGCATGCCGCGGTACAGCACGGCGGCGGCCTCGGCGGGCTTTTGGGTTTCGGCGTAGAAGAAGTAGCCGGCGGCGGCGGCGCCGAGCACACCCAGTCCGAGGCCTACGCCGGAAAGGACGCCCTTTGTCGTGATGCTGCTGTCAAACTCCTTGAACTTCGCCTCGTTTGCGGGCGATACCTTCTTGTTCGCGATTTCCTCCGGGGTGCAAGTGACGTTTTCGACGTCCTTGCAAAACGTGAAGTTGCCTTTGTTCAGGTAGCGCGACATCGCGATGCCCACGCCCAATCCGACGACCGCGACGCCCGCCGCAACCAACCCCGGCTTGCTGTTGTACCAAACGCTCCTGGCGCCGGCCGGAGGACCCTCGACCACGTTTTTGTCCGCCTTCTCGCCAAGGATGGTGACCAGGACCTTGTTGACCGCCCGTTTGCTGATGCCGACCTTGGGCACCTTGACGTCGTTGGCATAGCGCACGATGCGGTTGTTGCTGACATCGACCAGGAACGACACCAGCTTGCCATCGACCACACCGACTGCGCACACCATGTTGGCCTCGACGTCCTTGCCGACGCTGACCGCGTCCGCCTGGATGCGCGCCTCGGCGCCCTTGAGGTCCGCGTACATCAGGCCGACGTGGTCTTCCTCCAATGCCAGGTGCGATTCGTAGGCAATGTCGAAACTGACCTTGGCCACCGCGCCGCCCTCGATCTTGACGCGGTGCAGCATCGAACTCTCTTTGCCCAACTGCAGGCGCAGTGCGTACACGCCCGGGATCAGATCGGCGATGGTGGACGGTGTAGCGCCGCGGTCGTTGCCGCCCAGGATGATGCGCGCGCCCGGCGGGGAGCTGGCAACTTCGACGCTGCCCTTTGGCATCTTCTCCACCTTCTTGACTTCGGCTTTGAACAGCTCGACGACGTCGGGCCGGTAGTTGTCGTCGGTCACATTGGCCTTGAGCCCGAAGGTGGTGATGATGGTGCGAAAAACTTCGGCCGCCGCACCCTTGTCACCCGCCGCGACGTGGGCCGTGGCCAGTTGTGCCAGCACATCGAGGTAATCGTTGCGCAGCTTGTCGTCGGCGCCTGGCGCGCCCGTGGCTGCGCGATACCTGGCCTCGGCCGCGCCCAACGCTTTGATGGCGCCCGGGAAATCTGCGTTGTCGAGCAGGTCCGTGCCTTTCTTGCGCGCCTCGGCGAGCGCGGCCCGCGTTGCGTCGCTGATCGCCGACGGCACTTGGTCGCGGTCCTTGCGCACTTTGTCGGCGGTGGTCTTGCCGTCGACCAGGATGAGGTCGCCCGGTTTCTTCTCGCGAAAAGCGCTGATGATCTCGGCCATGTACTTGCTGGTCAGCGGGTCGGCCACCTCGCCGCCGCGCAATTCGACGATGGCCAGCGTGCGCTCGACATCGCCCCCCTCGGCGGCCCGGGCGGCAGGCGGCGCGACGCCGTGCACGATGGCCGCTGCCACCCATGTCCCAAGCGCCCAGTTTGCGGTGCTGCGCCTCATGTCGACCTCTTCGTGGACCGGGCGCTGGCGCCGATCGGCCTGCAATTGCCTGCGTGTTCGTTGGCGGCACCGGCGCGTGCCGGTGGGTCTGTGGCCGACGCGCTGGGCGATCGCGGCCATCCGGCGCGGCGCCCACGCTCGGCACGCGCAACGGGCGGCCGATGATAGGCGCATCGCCGCGATCGGTCAAGGCGACCGGCAAGGGGCGCTGCAACGCCAATCGGTTGAATTTTCGCGCGATCACTGTGGACGCCTGGTCCCGACCGGCGCCCGCACAACGGCCGTCGAGGACCAGGGAAGTCTCACTTTTGTCTCACCTTTGTCTCGCTTTCGGCGCCCGTCGAGACCGCGGGCGCGGCCGCACGCGGGCAAACACCTTCGTATTTTGCGTACGTTGCGCAGCAATGGAGGTTGGCACGGTTCATGCAGGGCCCGGTCTGCGGCGCCGATTGCGCCCGGAGGTCCCCGTGAACCTTGTCCACCGTTGCACTTCCTGCCGCAGCGCGCTGCTCGCGCTGGCACTGACCGCGACCGGCTGCCAGGCCTGCGCCCGCGACACCGCGCAGTTGCGCGACCGACCTGCGCCGGCACCGCGCGCGCAGGATGGCGGTCGAACGACACCCGAGAACGTATCTGTCGAATTGCCGCGGGCGACGACCGAGGTCGCGCACGCCGAGCCGCCCCCCCTGTTGCGCATCAGCGAGGTGCTTTTCGATCCGCTGCTGCTCGACGAGGGGGCGGGTGAGTACCTGGAACTGGTCAACCTGTCCAAGCGTTCGGTCCGGTTGGCGGAGATCGTGGTCGTGCTGCCGACCGGGCGGCGCGTGTCCCCGGAGCGCCCACACCTGCCCTGGCTGCGACGGGGCGAGGTTGCGCTCGCCCGCGGCCACGGCCGTCACCCGGACCTGGCCCTCAAGGGCCTGCGCCTGCCGAACACGGCGGGGCGCGTGGAATTGTGGTGGCGCGGCCAGCAGATCGACGTCGCCCAGTGGGTGGTCCCGCGCCGGCGATCGCGCCCCGGGGCAGCCTGGGAGCGCCGCGATCCGCGCATCGATGGGTCGCTGCCCGCCGCATGGCGCCTCGCCACGGACCCGGTCCACGGCGCCGAGCGCGGTTCGCCGGGCGCGGTCGTGTGGCCGTGCGATGCCCTGGTCGCCACGGCACTGGAGTCGGCGTGCGATCGCAGCACCACACCGCCTGGGCGTCCGCGGCGCAAAAACGCCAAGGGCCGGAATCTGTGCAATTCCGGCCCTGCCGTGGGTCGCTGGGGAGGGACTTGAACCCTCGACCTAGCGATTATGAGTCGCTCGCTCTAACCACCTGAGCTACCCAGCGACCGCTGCGCCACCCGCGGGCCTGAGGCGGCCAGCGGGCGGTGCGTTTGGCGCGGGCGCAGCGGCACCAACACCGTGCAGCCCCGCGACAGCCTGTGCTAGCGCTTGGAGAACTGGAACCGGGCGCGCGCGGCGACCCGACCGTACTTCTTGCGCTCCTTGGCGCGCGGATCGCGGGTGAGCAACCCCGCGGCCTTCAGCGGTGCGCGCAGCTCGGCCTGGAAGGTCGTAAGCGCGCGCGCGATGCCGTGGCGGATGGCGCCGGCCTGTCCTGCCAAGCCGCCGCCCGCCACATTGACGGCGACGTCGAAGCCGCCGGCCTGCTCAATGACCGTGAACGGCTCGTTGACCAGCATCTCCAGCGTCGGCCGGCGCAGGTATTCAGCGATCTCGCGACCGTTGACGGTGATCTTGCCGCTGCCCTGCGACAGGTACACGCGCGCAGTCGCCTCTTTGCGACGGCCGGTGGCGTACCAGCGCTTGGCCGGAACTTGGGAATCAGTGACGCGTTTGGTTGCCATACGGGACCTGCGTGGAAGGGCAAAAGAAGGAAACTACACCGGCAGCGCGATCGGGTTCTGGGCGGCGTGCGGGTGGTTGGGCCCGGCGTAGACCTTGAGCTTGGTGATAAGGCGGCGGCCGAGTGCGCCCTTGGGCAGCATGCCCCACACTGCCAACCGCACGGCCCGCTCGGACTTGCGGCTGAGGTAGATGCGCGCGGGCTCGCTCTTGATGCCACCCGGGAACCCGGTGTGACGGTGGTACATCTTGGCTTCCATCTTCTTGCCGGTCAGCGTCGCCTTGGCCGCGTTGATGACCACCACGTAGTCGCCGCAGTCGGCATTGGGCGTGAAGCTCGGCCGGTCCTTGCCGCGCAGCATGTTGGCCATCCGTACGGCGGCGCGACCCAGCACGGCGCCGTCGAGGTCGACGACGTACCACTGGTGGACGACCTGATCTTTCTGCAGGCTGGCGGTTTGCTTGGTCAGCGACATGACTACCTTGCTGGGTGCCGCTGGCGGTGCTCGACGCGCGGCTCACAAAGATTTCAGTTTCGCGGGGTTACCGAAGGCGCAGCGCCTGATTCGGTCCGGCGGGGGGCGAAATTTTAGTTGCGCTGGCCTGTTGTGTCAATGCGAATGCGGTCGCACCGGTTGAAGGTGCAGCGCAGGGTTCTAGATTCCACACGCTGAGCGCAACGCGGCTGTCGCGTCCGTGCGCTCCCAGGTGAACTCGGCTTGGTCGCGGCCAAAGTGCCCCCCGGATGCGGTGGCGGAATAGATCGGCCGCAACAGGTCGAGGTGGGCGATGATGGCCTGGGGCCGGAAATCGAACACCTCGAGCGCCGCCTTCTCGATCTTGTGCGGGTCGATGTTCTCGCTGCCGTAGCAGTCCACCTTGACGCTGGTCGGCTTGGCGACGCCGATCGCGTAGCTGACCTGCACCTCGCATTCACTGGCGAGGCCCGCGGCGACGATGTTCTTGGCGACGTAGCGAGCGAAGTACGCGGCCGATCGATCGACCTTGCTCGGATCTTTGCCAGAGAACGCACCGCCGCCGTGGCGACCCCAGCCCCCGTAGGTGTCGACGATGATCTTGCGACCGGTCAGGCCGCAGTCACCGTGGGGGCCGCCGATGATGAAAATACCGGTGGGGTTGATGTGGTAGTGGGTTTTGTCGTGCAGAAGGTGCGCCGGAATCACGGGTTCAACGACCAGCCTGCGGACCTCGGCCACCAGATCAGCGTAGTTGATCTCCGCGCGATGCATGGTGCTGACCACCACGGCGTCGACGGCGACCGGCTTGCCATCGGCATAGCGCACCGACACCTGCGACTTGCCGTCGGGCCGCAACCAAGGCGCCTCGCCGGACCGCAGCAGGTGCTCCAAGCGGCGGGTGAGCTTGTGCGCCAGCGTAATCGGCATCGGCATCAGTTCTTCGGTCTGGTCGCACGCAAAGCCGAACATCAGGCCTTGGTCGCCCGCGCCCTGCTCCTTGTGCAGACCCTCGCCCTCGGTGACGCCGACCGAGATGTCGAGCGACTGCTGGCCCAGGGACAGCATCACGCCGCAGGACTCGGCCTCGAAGCGGTCCTTGGGATCGTCGTAGCCGATGCGCTTGATGGTTTCGCGCGCGATTTTGCGGTAGTCGATGGCGGCGTTGGTCGTGATCTCGCCCGCAACGACGACCAGCCCGGTCGTTGCCAAGGTTTCGCACGCCACGCGGCCCTTGGGGTCGGCAGCCAGCACGGCGTCGAGGACGGCATCGGAAATCTGGTCGCAAATCTTGTCGGGATGGCCTGCGGTGACGGATTCGCTGGTAAAGGTGAAGTCGCGCATTGCTCGTCGTGGACCCCGGGGGTGTCGCTCGGGGGGGGGCGGAGCATGGGTAAGGCGGTCGGTGATGTCAAGGGGCCGGGCGACCCTAGGCGCGCAATGCCGCAGAGCAGTTGGTCGGCGAAGTGCTACACTATCGGCCCGCGCCCAAGCGCGAATCAGTTCCAACGCCATGAAAGTACACGTGAAATTGAAATTCGCCACTGTTGTTGGCGTGCGTCGCCTTGCGGTGGCCGGCGGGCTGACCCTTGCGCTGGTGGGCTGCCTGGGGCCGGGCGGCGGAGAATCCACGACCTCGCCTTCGGTTTCGAGCGTCGACGGCGGCGCTTTGCCGCGCTTCAGCGTCGATGGCGGTGCAGGGGCACCCAAAGATGCCAAGGCCGAGGCCGGCGGAGGTACGATCGACGCGGCAGCCCAGGCCGAAACGGGGCAGGCCCTGCGCACCGCTGACACCGACGGCGCTAGCGCGCATGATCCGGGCACCGTTGGATACGCCGAAGCCGACGGCAAAGACGCCGGGCCGCCACAGGCTGGCCAGGACAGCACGCCAGCCCCCAATTGCGAGAAAGACAAGTTCTGCGTCCAGGACGGCGACTGCCCGCAGACCAATTGCGCCGCAGGACAATGCATGGGCGGCTGCTGCATCGTCGCCCCGGTCGCCGACGGCAAGCTCTGCAGCGACGGCAATGCATGCACCACCGCGGATGCCTGCAAGACTGGCGTGTGCATGGGCAAGGCCAAGGATTGCGACGACGGCAAGGACTGCACGACCGACAATTGCAACAAGGCGAATGGCAAGTGCGTCAGTGTGGTTTCCGACAACTTCTGCCTGATCTCAGGAAGCTGTGTGGCCGCGGGCCAGGCCAGCCAATCGAGCGTGTGCAAGTCGTGCAACCCGGCCCAGTCGGCCGACGGATGGACGACTGCGCCCAACTGCTGTGCCAACGACACCGAATGCCCGGCGGCGGGCGTGTGCGACAAGCCCGTCTGCGACCCGGCGACCCACACCTGCGGCTTCGACAAGAAAGCGGGGTGCTGCACCGCCGATGCCGAATGCAACGACGGCAATGCGTGCACCAACGACAGTTGCGACGTGGCGACCGGCGTGTGCGCCTATACCAATGCGCCGTGCGTCGACCCCAATCCGTGCCAGACCGCGACCTGCGACGCCGCAACCGGACAGTGCAAACCGTCGACCAAAGCCGGGTGGTGCCTCGTCGACGGCAGTTGCCTGACCGAGGGCACGGCAAACCCGGCCAACGCATGCCAGGTGTGCAATTCGGCGCAGTCGTCCAGCGCATGGACCACGGCCATCGGCAGCGCGTGCAACGACAGCAACCCCTGCACCTACAACGACACCTGCAAGGCCGGCAGCGTATGCAGCGGCACGCCCAAGAAAGGGTGCTGCCTGAGCAACGCGGATTGCGCGCCCAGCGGCGACCCGTGCGCGGCGAACGTGTGCGATGCCAACCTGGGAGTGTGCCTGCCCAAATCGGTGCCCGGTTGCTGCAACAGCGGCACCTGCTGCGACGCGGCGACCAACACCGTCAAGCCTGAAAAGGCCGCATGTGGCGGCGGTGCGCTGTCGGTGGAATACCAATGCACCGGCCAGGCCATCCAGACCCGCGAGATCTCACCTGGTTGCGACGGAAAGAGCCCGACAGGCTGCTCGACCCAGACGGCTTACCTGCTCTATGGGCCGTGGCAGAACGTGCAGACCTGCCCTGCCAACACCATCTGCAAGGCCGCCGGCAGTGGCCAAAAGCCGACCTGCGAGTCCACGCAGCCGGCCGGTTCGTGCGCCAACTCGTGCGGCGGCCAGAGTGCAACGGGCGCGTGCTACTGCGATGCCATCTGCACGGCCGCCGGAGACTGCTGCAAGGACTACGTGACCACCTGTGGGTGCAGTTCCGGCGAATGTTGCGACACCGTCAAGAAGTATCCCAAGGACAAGGGCACGCCGTGCGGCACCGCCAAGACCCAGTGGCAGTGCAACGCCAAGGCCGTGCAGAAGCGGACGGGCAGCCCAACCTGCACCGGCAAGAACGTGTGCTCGGCGGCGACCGCCGACATCAAGTGGGGTGCGTGGACGACGACGCAAACGTGCAGCTCGACTCAGAATTGCGTCGCCGCGGCGGACGGCACGTCGGCCAGCTGCAAGGGCTCGCCCGCCGGCACCTGCATGGGGCACTGCGGTACGAAAAGCACGAGTTCGTGCTATTGCGACACCGCGTGCAAGGGCCTCGGCGACTGCTGTGCCGACTTTGACAGCGTCGGCTGTGGTCCGGTGCAGACCTGCGGCGCAGTGGCGACGAGTTCGTGCAAGGGCAAGTGTGGCGCACCAGGCACGGGTGGGTGCTGGTGCGATGCCTTTTGTGAATCCATCGGCGACTGCTGCAAGGACAAGGCGATCTGCGGGTGCAAGTAGCCGCGCTGTTCGACAGCCATGCCCACCTCGACGACCCCGACTGGCCGCCCGCGCGGCTTGCCGCCGACCTGGCCGCCGCGCCGGGTTGGTTGGGCACGCTGAGCGCGGGGTACGGGCCGGAGCGGTTCGCCGCGTGCAGGCAGGTGTGCGACGCGCTGCCCAATGTGTGGCGCGCAGTAGGTCTGCACCCGTGGTGGTTGGCTCAACGGGGTCCGGCGGAACGCGCACAAGGCTGGCAATGCGTCGTGGACGAGCTCGATCGGCACGGCCATCGTGTGGTGGCCATCGGCGAACTCGGCCTGGACAAGACCCGCAAGGATCAGATGGCGGCCAGCGACCAACTGCACTGGATGGCCGTGGCGCTGGACCTGGCGCGGCGGACCGGGCGCGCCGTAGTGCTGCATGTCGTCGGCTGGCACGGCCATGCGCTGGACGCGCTGCGGGCCGCGGGCGGACCCTGGCAGGGTGTGGTGCATCGGTTTTCCGGTTCCGCCGATGCGGCGGAGGCCTACCAGGCGCTCGGCCTGCACCTCTCGTTGGCGCTGGAACCGCGCTTCGATGCCGACCGTCGCGCCAGGGTGGTCCGGGCGATTGCCCCCGAGCGGCTGTTGGTCGAGAGCGACTGGCCGTTCCGCGACCTGGACTATCCGGCAGCCCTGGATGCAGTGCGGCGGATGGCCGAGGAACTGGCGGCGGCGCGCGGCGAATCGGGCGCGGCGCTGCTGGCGCGCAGCAACGTGAACTTCATGACTCTATTTGGACTTCGGTGATCATGGATGCCACAGCGACCGCCAACCTGCCGCCGCAGCCGCCGACCGCCCGCAAGCTCGCCAAGGCGCGGCCGGCGCAACGGCGCTTCGACCGGTTGGTGCGCCTGGTCAGCGTGCCAGGCTTCCGCCGACTCGAAGACGCCCACGTCATCGTCTTTGGCGTGGGAGGGGTGGGCGGCTATGCGGCGGAGGGGCTGGCGCGATCGGGCGTAGGTCGGTTGACGCTGGTCGACTACGACGTGGTGTGCGCCACCAACCTGAACCGCCAGATCCAGGCCCTGGCAACCAACGTCGGCAAGCCCAAGGCACAGGCCTTGGCGGAACGTCTGGTGGCGATCAACCCGCAGTGCGCGGTGCGGGTCGAAAACGCTTTCTACGGAGCCGACACCGCCGACCGCTTGCTACCGGCGACGCCGGCACCGGATTTCGTGGTCGACGCCATCGACAACGTCACCGCGAAACTGCACTTGATCGACCGCTGTCGCTCGTTCGGCTTTCCGGTGGTGTCGTCGATGGGTGCGGCAGGCAAGCTCGACCCGACGTTGGTGCGCGTGGCCGACCTGTACCAGACCCACACCGACCCGCTGGCGCGCGCCGTGCGCAAGGCGCTGCGCAAACACTACGGTTGGCCTTCCGGCGGAGCGGATAGCCGTGCGGCGGGGTCCGGGGTGCCGGTGGTCTATTCGCTCGAGTCGCGCCGCAAACCCATCGCCCCGGACTGGGACGCGGAGCACGGCTTCCAGTGCATCTGCCCGCCCAACGAGGCCGAGGTGCACCAGTGCGACCACCGCAATCTGGTCGAGGGGTCGGCGGTGTTCGTGACCAGCGTGTTCGGCATGACCTTGGCCGGGGTGGTCGTCCGCGCGATCGTCGGCGACCTCGCCGCGCCGACGCTGGCCGAAAGGCCCCGGCCATGAGCTGATCGGATCGCTGCTTGCAAAGGCGCAGCGCGACGCTGAACGGTGCGATCAGTAGTCCGAGAGCCCCTTCTTGGACTCGTCGCTGCCAGCCCTGACGCCGCCCGGCGTTCCGGTGCCTGCAAAGGCCATCATGACGTAGAACGTGGTCCAACTGGCCGCCTGACGCGCAGCGCCGCGCACCTTGTCGGGCACTGCCTCGCCGGGCTGGCAGCCGCCCTGCCGCCAGGCCGCCAGATGGTCGCGCACCGCTTCGATGGCAAAGGTCATCTCGCTTTTGCGCGCCGGGGTGAGCTTGTCGTGGCGCTGCAACCAGTGATCGGAGAGCAGGTTGTCGTTGGCCGCGAGACACAGGTAGGCGCACAGTTCCGCAAAGCCCGCGTCGAGCGGCGCCTCCATCGGCACCTCGAGGGCAGCGGCCTGGGCGCGGTCGAGCAGGCGCGCCGACAGCAGGGCCGCGGCGAGGAACGCCAGCGCGTGGCCGTGGCCGAGCGCCTGGGCCAGCAGCGCTCCGCCCCGGGCGGCCATGGCGGCGTTGCCGATCTCCGCCCATTCTGCCATGGCTTCCAAGACCTTGGGCGGCCAGGCCGCGGCCGGGATCTCGCCCATGGCGGCCAGTTCGTCCATGGCGGCGCGCGGGTCCGCGCTGGCGGCCAGGTAGGCCTGCAGGGCATCGAGCACCTGCGCGATCGTCGGCGCATGGTGCGCGTCGGCCCACTGCACCGAGAAATCGGCGTCGATGAGGTACAGCAGCATCCGCGCCAGGCGATCCTTGGGCCAGCCGGGAAGTTGCCAGCGCTCCCATAGTTCGCGCACAGCCATCCACGCGAGCACCCGTTGGCCCTCCTCGGTGCTGGTGCACTGTTCTATCCATTGGTCCTCGATGTCGGACTGCAGCGCTGCGGCCGCCGCCAGCGCGCCAAAGCGCTCGCGGTCGGTGTCGATGCCGATCTGCCGCAGCGCGCCCAGCAGTTGATCATCACCGAGGTCGCGCAATACCGGCTCGCCGCCGTCCCAACTGGGCTGCTGCGGTGCCGGCTGCTTGTGGGTGGAATCGTCGCGCGGTTCGCTGGACATGAAATTCCTTGGGGTGCGCTTCAGCGCGGCAGTTGGCGCAGCGCGGCGAGGACCTCGTCGGCGTGGCCCTTGACCGCAACCTTGGGCCAGGCGCGCACCAGGATTCCGGCGCTGTCCACCAGGAATGTCGAGCGCAGGATGCCCTCGATCTCCTTGCCGTACATGACCTTGCGGCCAAAGGCGCCGTAGGCGCGCATGACGTCCTTGGTCGCATCGGTCAAGAGCGGAAAATTCAGCCCGTATTTCTTGCGGAACCGCTGGTGCGCTGGGGCGCCGTCTGCGGAGATGCCCAGCACGATCGCGCCGAGCTGCCGGGCCCAGGCGTCGTTGCGGTCGCGGAAATCGCACGCCTCGACCGTGCATCCGGGCGTGTCGTCGCGCGGGTAGAAGTACACAACGACGGGCCGGCCGCGCAGCGCGCTCAACGTGACAAGGGTGCCGTCGTCGGCGGGCAGGGTGAAATCGGGGGCGGGTAGACCGACGGCAGGCATCTGGCTCCAGGAAGCGGCGCGGCACTGCGCGGCAATACGGCGATCCGGCGCGCGGCGGCGCGGGCGCAAGCATGGGCAAGGTCGCCGGGTTGCGCAAGCCCGCTTGCCCAAGCCCCGATTGTGCCGTAGGGTTGCCCGAGGAGGCCCCGATGCGCATCGCCATCATCAGTGACATCCACGCCAACATCCAGGCGCTCATCAAGGTGCTGGAACGCTGCGAACGCGAGGACGTCGACGAGGTCGTCTGCCTGGGCGACGTGGTCGGATACGGCGGCAACCCCAACGAATGCTGCGAATTGTTGCGCGAATGGTGCAACGTGGTGTTGATGGGCAACCACGACGCGGCCACCGTGGGCGTGATGGACGCCGACTACTACTACGACTCGGCGCGGCGCGTGCTGTACTGGTCGCGCCAGGAACTGAGCGACGAGAACTTCCGCTGGCTGTACTCGCTGCCCTACACCCACCAGCGGCCCGACCTCGACGTCGGTTTCTACCACGCTGCGCCGATCATGCCGTCCGGGTTCTTCTACGTGGTGCGCGGCGAGGAGGCCGAGGCCTTGACCCGCATGAAGGAGGGGTTTTTCACCCACAACTTCATCGGCCACTCGCACTTGACCACCGCCTACGAATACACCGGCAAGAAGGTCAAGGAGGTCACGGGCCACTACCAGTTCCACGAAGGGTCCAAGTATCTCGTCAACGTCGGGTCGGTCGGCCAGCCGCGTGACCGCAACCCCCAGGCATGCTTTGTGATTTTCGACGCTGAAACCAAGGCGATGCAGCATGTGCGCGTGCCCTACGACATCGCTGGCGCCCAGGCGCGCATCCGCGAAGTCGGCCACGACGAAAAGTTCGCCAAGCGCCTGCAAGTCGGCCAATAGGCGATTTTCGCGCGTTCCAACTTATTTTCAAGTGGTTGCATAGCAAACGCCGCACAGCGCGAGCCGCCCCAGCGCGATCTTGCGCGCACGAAGCTCCATCCTAAACTGCCCCGTCCTTTGGCGCCCGGAGGGCGCGCGGAGCCACGTTTTGCCCATGAAGCGCGAGCAAGTGTTCTTGATCCTCATCCTGGTGTTCGTCGGCGGCTACGTCATCGGCCGCGCGTCGCACAAGCCGTCGGCCGCGACCGGTCCGGCGATGCCGGCCGCCGCCGCGCCTGCCCAACTCGCTGCGGCGAGTCCGGTGCCTGCGGCCGTCGCGAGCCCGAGTCCGGCCCCCAGCCCGGCGCCGAGCCCGAGCCCAAGCCCGGCGCCGAGTTCCGCGCCCAGCCCGAGCCCAAGCCCCGCACCGAGCGCGCCGGCCGATCCGAACCAGATCTGGCGCGCGGTCATCCATGACGACGATGCAAAAAAGGGCCCCGATTCGGTCAACGTCAAGGTGGTGATCTTTGGCGCCTTCGGCAACCAGGAGACGGTGGACTTTGCCCCGGCGCTCGACAGCATCGTCAAGGAGTTCGGCGACAAAGTGCAGATCCGTTGGAAGCACAAGGTCGTGCCGATGCCGCATCCAGATTCGATCTACGCCAGCGAAGTGGCTGCGGCCGCCAATGCGCAGGGCAAGTTCTGGCCCCTTTTCGACAAGCTCATCAAGAACGCCTCGATCTCACCCAGTTCGATCGAGTCGGCCGCCAAGGAGTCCGGCGTCCAGTGGGACAAGGTCAAAAAGGAAGTCGAATCGGGCAAGTGGCGCATGCAGGTGCTGCGCGACAGCCTGCTCGCCAGCGAGATCGCCGCCAACACCTACCCGAACATCATGGTCAACGGCGTGCGCCTGGCCGCGCCCAAGACCTACGACCGGCTCAAGCCCATCATCGAGGAGCAACTCAAGAAATCTGAGGAGCAAGCCAAATCGATGGGCAAGCGTTGGGGAACTTCTTTTGAGGGCGTCGAACTCTACCAGGAGATCGTAAAATCTGGCAAGAATTTCGAGCAGATGGCCGGCCCCAAGCAGACCTTCGACACCGCGGGCAGCCCGATCCTGGGCAAGCCCACCGCCAAGATCCAGGTGGCGGTGTTCGAGGACTTCCAGTGCCCCTTCTGCGCCAAGGTTGGGCCGAGCCTCAAGGAATTCCAAAAGAAGTTCCCCAACGACGTGGCGATCGTCTACAAGCATATGCCGCTCGACATCCACGACAAGGCCCAGGCGGCGGCCGAAGCGTCGATGGCGGCGCTCGAACAAGGGCAGGACAAGTTCTGGGCCTACCACGACGTGCTGTTCAACAACCAGAACGCGCTGGATCAGGACAACCTGGTCAAGTACGCCGAACAGGCGGGCCTGGACATGGCGCGCTTCAAGAAGGCGTTGGAGAGCGGATCGGGCAAAAGCGTCATCGGCCGCGACGTCGGCGAGGGCCAGCGCGCCGGGGTGTCGGGCACGCCGTCGGTGTACGTCAACGGCATGAAGTATCAGGGTCCGCGCGGCTATCCGCCCGAGGGGCTCGAAGCGGTGGCGCGCACCTACTTCGGCCTATAGCTCCGCAGCCGCGTCGGCGAGCGCCGCCAGCGCCTTTTCGGCCACCGCGGCGGCTGCAGCGTCCTCCGTCATCCAGTCCAGACCGTCGTAGCGCCGCAGATCAACGGCACGCGAAGGCCAATGCGCCTGCACGGCGTCCACGGAAAGACTGCGACCCAGCGCCGAAAGTCGAGCGGGCGCGACGCGTCTGAAGCGCAACCGCGGATCGGGGTGCCAGCCCAACGCACCCAGGTACCCGGACCGCCGATACACCGCGGCCAGCCACACGTCGCCGCCTCGCCGAACGGGCAGCACCCGCGGCCTGTGCCCCAGACGTCGCAATGCGGCGGCGCCGAAGAGCCCGGCATCGATGGGGTTGCAGCGCCGGTCGCGCAAGACGGACAGCGGACTGCGCAGTTGCTGCCAATCGGGCTGCATGATCGCGTTCAGCCATTCCTGGATCTCGTCGGGATCGCGCATGCGGTCGAGCGCCGCCAACGCCACGTCCGGCCACTGGCCCACCAACGCAGCAAAGCCCAGCTCCGGTGGGCGGGTGTGTTGCGCGGTGTGCGGTACGGCCATGGTCCACAGCGGGCGCTGCACGTGCGCCAAGCCACCAAGGGTGCCGCGGCCGACCGTGACAAGCAAACTGCGGCCGCGCTAGACTGCCGGCCGTGCCGGCGGGCACCCGGAGACGAACGTGGCAACACCAGTCATTCCAGGCAGTTCACCTGACATTCGGGTGTGGCTCAACGGCCGGATCGTCGACGCGGACGGCGCCCGGCTTCCGCACCTGACGCACTCGTTCCACTATGGCCTGGCCGCTTTCGAGGGCATCCGCGCCTATCAGATCGCCCCTGGGCGCGGCGCCGTGTTTCGCCTGCGCGACCACGCCAAACGGCTGATCGACAGTGCCCACATCGCCACGCTCGACCTGGGCTTGCAGTACGGGGTGGACGACATTGCGGCCGGCTGCGTCGAGGCTCTGCAGGCCAACAAGCTGGCCGCTGGCTACCTGCGCCCGGTCATCTACATCGCCGACGGCGCCATGGGCATCGGGGCGGCCGGCAACCCGATTCACGTACTCATCGCTGCCTGGAAGTGGGGCGCGTACCTGGGCGAAGAGGGGTTGCGCAACGGCATCCGCGCCAAGATCTCGGCGTTCCAGCGTCCGGGTCACGCCACGGTGATGTCCAAGGCCAAGATCACGGGCCACTACGTCAACTCGATCTTGGCCAAGCGCGAGGCCCTGGCGTGCGGCGCCGACGAGGCGATCCTGCTCAACGAGCAGGGCTACGTGACCGAAGCCTCGGGCGAGAACATCTTCATGGTGCAGAGCGGCACGCTCATCACCCCTCCGCTCGGCATGAACATCCTGGGCGGCATCACCCGGGCGACGATCCTGCACATGGCGCGCGACCTGGGCATACGCACCGAAGAACGCCTGTTTGCGCGCGACGAGTTGTACTGCGCGGACGAGGTGTTCCTGACCGGCACCGCCGCGGAGGTGACGCCCGTGCGCGAGGTCGACGGCCGCAAGATCGGCATCGGCAGTCGCGGCCAACGGACGACCCAATTGCAGGCGGCCTTTTTCGAGGTCGTGCAGGGCCGCAACCCGGAATACGCGCACTGGCTGACGCCCTTCGACGTGGCGGCGTAGGCGGCGCGAGCGGAACCCGCGATGGCCCTTTTCGAGCGCTTCGAGTCCTGGACGGCCGATGATTTTGCGGCATGGGCGCCTGCCAAGCGCGCTTCGAACCGCTTCACGCCCGAGCGCGCTCGCGTGCGCGAACGGCTGCGCTCGTTGCTCGAGTCGGCGATCGAGCGGCAGGGGCTGGATCGCACCGGACTCGACCTGTGGTCGACCAAGGCCGAGCCGCATTTCTTCAACGACCACACCGTGGACCACGCCGCGGCGCTCTTGACGCGACCGAGCGCCGATCGCGACCACATCGAAGCAGCCTTGTCGACGGTGTCGGCGGCCAACCCAGAGCGCTTCCATGCCCATCTGGCGGTCCGGGCTGACGGCGAAGGCGTGATCGTCGAGTTGGGAGCCCCGGAGTCTGCCGCGTTCGACGTGCGCTGTGCGCGTGACGCGCTCGCTGACTGGGCGGAATGGGCCCAACTGCTGGGCTGGTCCTTGCCGGCGAACGACGCAACCGGCGTGGTGGTCGCGCGGCGGTGGTCGGTGGACGCGGCGTTGGCGTGGCCCGATCCCATCGGCGACCTGGGGACGTGGCTGAGCCAGGCGCTACCTGCGCTGCGCGCGCTGCTGACCGCCAGCGGCCTGCCCGACCGGGGCAATTCGCCAGCGAACCAGGACGCAGCCCCGCCCGCCGCTGCGCCACTGCCGGCACGTGTCCAAGCACCCGCGCGACCCTGGCAACCCTACCGGCCGCAGGCGCCCGCATCACCGCGCAAGGTGCCCAGCGAACCGCGCCCGAACATGCTGGAACGGATCGTGCCGTTCTTGCAGCCGCCGCCAGCGCCCCAACCGCCGCTGCGCCCGCACGGCCACGGCGACCGCGAAGGGCCCGGCCGGCGCGACGAGCGTTGGCAGCCTGCGGTGCGAGGTCGTTTCGACGACCGGTCGCCCCCTCGCGGGTTTTCGCCCGGCGAGCGACGCGGCGACGAACCCCGGACGCCAACGGCGCGCGATCTCCGGCCCCCTCCGCGCGATCCACCCAGGCCGCCGCCAACGCCACAGGGCCCGCCGCCTGGCGCAAGGGTCGTGCTGACGGCCGGATTGCTGGCGGGCAAGGAAGGCGAGGTAGTCGCCAACCTCGGCCGAACGGTCAAGGTGCGGGTCGGCAAGCTGGAATTCGAACTGCCTGCCTTTCAGGTTGCGCCGGCGTGACCCGTTTCACAGGGTGCCCATGCGCACCAGGGTCGCAATCGTGCTCCAACCCAGGGCGAACACCAGCGCGACCGCGCCCACCCACAGGAACTGCTTGACCACCCGGCGCGACGGCCACCAGGGGGGCGCCACCGGCGGAGCCCACGCGAGCGCGGCCGACGACACCGGCTCGGGGTCGGTGGACTGCGCAGCCATCTCCAATTCGGCGCGCTGCTCGGGCAACAGGTAGGCCCGCGGGTACATCATCGACGGTTGGCGCGCACTGCCAGCGGCATAGGTTTCCGGCGCAGTCTGCGCGGGGTGCGGTCGCCGTTGCGCGACCCGGCTGGCTTCGATCGGGCTCTGCGCCACAACCGACAACTGCGACGGCTGGTATTCGTCCAGCGCCATTTTGGCGAGCGGCGGCGTGGCGATGGCGTTCTGCGGCACCGATCCGGGCGGCGCGGCCAGCACGATCTTGCGCACGTCGTCGGCAAGGCGGCGCGCGTCGTAGCCCGGCGCGGTCCTGCGCATCCAATCGTCGAGCTCGTCGGCCAGCGCGGCCATGCTCTGGAAACGCTTGGTCTTGTCGCGCTCGAGCGCCTTGTGGATGATCGCCGACAAGTCGGTGGAGAGGCCCTGGGCAATGTTGTGGGCCTTGGCGATCGGGTCCTCGCGCACGGCCCGCAGCACCGCAAACGGCGAGTTGCTGCCGAGCGCACGGAAGAGCGGCTTGCCGGTCACCAGTTCCCACATGCACACGCCCAGGCTGAAGACGTCGCTGCGCGGGTCGACGGGCTCGGCGCTCGCCTGTTCAGGGCTCATGTAGGCGTATTTGCCCTTGATGATCCCGGCCATGGTCTGCTGGATGCGCGCGGCGACCTTGGCCACGCCGAAGTCGATGATCTTGACCTCCCCCAGCCGGCTGATCAGCACGTTCTGGGGGCTCACGTCGCGGTGCACGATGCCCAGGCGCGTGCCACTGTCGTCGCAAAGCTCGTGGGCATACGACAGGCCGCGAGCGATGCCCGAGCAGACGTGGGCAACCAAGTGCGGGGGCATGCACGAGCCGCGGTTCTCGCAGGTCGACGCCAGCGTGCCGAGGTCGACGCCGTCGACGTATTCCATGATGAAAAAGTAGGTGCCGTCGTGGCAGCCCAACTCGAAGGTCTGCGCGATATGGGGGTCGTCGAAGCGCATCGCCAGCCGCGCCTCCTGGACCAGCATGTCCACGGCGCTCTGGTCCTCGGTCAACTGCGCGTGCATGCGCTTGAGGGCGACCAGCCGGCTGTCGCCATGGGTGGTCGGCGCCTTGGCCAGGTACACCTCGGCCATGCCGCCGCGACCGAGCCGGCGCAAGAGTTCGTAGGGGCCAAACGGTTGCGGGAATTCGTTGCGCACGCGGTCGCCTGGTCGAGGGCGGCTACTGTATCACCGGGCTGCCAGGGCGCCAACGCGCCGCCGATGGCTCAGTTGCCGACGAAAACCACGAGGTCCGCGTGAACCAACTCGGGCAGTTCCTGCTGGAGCCCGTGGCCGGACTCCGGGAAAAGCCGAACCTGACACGACCCGGGCGAACTGGCCACTACTTGCACCCCGGCAGTGAAACGTGGGTACAGGTGCCCACAAACGTGTTGCACAAGTCCTGCGTGCACTTGTCTTTGTCGTCGCAATCGGCCGCCGTCTTGCATTTGGGGGTCTGCACGCACCCTGGGATCTTGGTGTGGGCGCACTGGCCCTTCTGCAAGTCGCAGTAGTCGGCCGTACACACGTCGCCGTCGTCGCACTCGGTCTGCAGCTTGCACTGCGGATTGGGCACGCACCCCGCGACCTTGGTGTAGATGCAGTTGCCGGTGAAGGTGTTGCACGTGTCGAACGTGCAGGTGTTCTTGTCGTCGCAGTCGCCGTTGACCTTGCAGCCGCCGCCGCAATTGGCAAGCTTCTGGTGGACGCAACCGGTGGCCGGCAAGCACGAATCCACCGTGCACGGGTCCACGTCGTCGCACGAAATCAAAGTACCGACGCAGGCCGGCGCGCACACGTCGTTGCTCGTACACGCGTTCTTGTCGTCGCACGCCTTTCCCGGGGTCGCAGCGACTGTGCACTTGCCGGCGACGCAGGCAGGGGCCGCGCACTGGACGCCCGTGGCCTTGCAGTCGGTTGCGGACTTGCACGTGCCCGCGCACCCGGGAATCGACACGAACGCGCACTTGCCGCTCAGCGGCACGCAGGCATCCATGGTGCACGCATCGTTGTCGTTGCATGTGGCCTGGGCACCCTGCGCGCACACTCCAGCCTTGCACACATCGCCGGAGGTGCACAGGTTGCCGTCGTCGCACTTGGTGCCATCGCCTGCCGGGCCTGTGGCGCATTTGCCAGTCTTGGCGTCACATGCGTCGGCGGTGCACGGGTTCTTGTCGTCGCACACTGCCAGCGTCCCCGCCGTGCACACGCCGGCCTTGCAGACGTCGCCGGCCGTACACAGGTTGCCGTCGTCGCACGGCGCGACGCCGACTGCGGCGAATTGGCACTTGCCAGCGGCGCAGGTGTCCACCGTGCACGCGTTGCCATCCTTGCAATCGGCGGCCACCTTGCAGGTCGCGCCGCAGCCGGAGATCGCGGCGTTGCTACACTGGCCGGTGGCGGCGTCGCACTTGTCGAGCGTGCACGGGTTGTTGTCGTTGCAGTTCTTGGCCAGGCCCATGCATTGGCCGCCCTTGCAAGCATCGGCCGTGGTGCAGGCGTTGTTGTCGTTGCAGGCCGTGCCGCTCTGACCGCTGTTGCTGGTGCACTTGCCCGTGTCCTTGTTGCAGGCGTCGACGGTGCAGGGGTTGCCGTCGTCGCAGATCACCGCCTTGCCGGTGCACAACCCTTGAGTGCACAGGTCGGTGCCGGTGCAAGGGTTGCCGTCATTGCACGGCGTTCCGGTCAGCGGCTTGTTGGCGCACTGGCCCTGCACGCACGCCGCGGAAAAGCAGATGTCCTTGCCGCCACAATCTGCGTCGCTTGCGCAGTTCTTGCCGCATTTGGGAATCGGGTTGAAGCCGCACTTGCCGGTCGCAGGAACGCACACGTCAACGGTGCAGGGATCGTTGTCGGCGCACGATGCGGCCGAACCCGTGCACTGGGCCGCCTTGCACGTGTCGTTGAGGGTGCAACCGTTGCCGTCGCTGCACACCGCTCCGTCCTTGACGGCCGTGGACGCGCACTTGCCGGTCTTGGGGTCGCACGCGTCGGCCGTGCACGGGTTCTTGTCGTCGCAAGGGATGACTTTGCCGCCCGCGCATTTGCCGGCGCTGCACGACTCGCCCGAGGTGCACGGGTTGGCGTCGTCGCACGGCCCGCCGATGTTGCTTGCCGCGCACTTGCCCGCCTGGCACAGATTGGCCGTGCACGGGTTCTTGTCGTCACAATCGGCATCGGCCTTGCACTGGCCGCCGCAACCCGGGATCGGCGCGTGCAGGCAATTGCCCGTGGCCTTGTCGCAGGCGTCGCTGGTGCACACGTCGTTGTCGTTGCAGGTCACGGCGACCACGCCCGCACAGAGGCCCTGCTTGCAGGCGTCGCTGCCGGTGCACGGGTTGCCGTCGTCACACGGTGTGTTGGTGGCCACGGGTGCCGCAGTGCAGTTGCCGCTGGCCTTGTCGCAGGTGTCGGCGGTGCACGGGTTCTTGTCGTCGCACACGGCCGGTTTCCCTTTGCAGACGCCGGCCTGCGCCTCGACTGCGCACGCGTCGCCGGTGGTGCATGGGTTGCCGTCGCTACACGGGCCGCCGGCCTGGGGTTTCTGCTGGCACAGGCCCTGCACACAACTGTCCGTCGTGCAAGGATTCTTGTCATTGCACTCGCCGTCGGTCTTGCACTTGTCGCCGCAGTTGGGGATGGCCGCAAAGGCGCACTTGCCCGCCAAGCACGCGTCGATCGTACACGGGTCGGAGTCGCTGCACGTCATCGGCGCGCCCTGGCAACTGCCAGACGCACACGCGTCCTGGGTCGTGCAGGCGTTGCCGTCGGTGCACGGCGTCGCATCGGCAACAGGTGTCGCTTTGCACTTTCCGGTGGCCGTGTCGCAGGCATCGGCGGTGCACGGGTTGTTGTCGGTGCACACCGCGGCCTTGCCGGCCACGCAGGCCCCGGCCTTGCACTGATCTGCGAGGGTACACAGGTTGCCGTCCTCACACGGCGCGCCATCGGCGGAAAAGGCGGCAGCGCACACCCCGGTCGCCTTGTCGCAGGTGTCCACCGTACAGGGTTTGGCGTCGTCGCAGACTTTGGCCTGGCCCGCCGCGCACTGCCCCTTGGCGCATGCGTCGGCCACGCTGCACGCGTTGCCGTCGTCACAGGGCCCGTCCTTGGGCGACGCCGCGCACTTGCCCGCCGCGCAGGTGTCGGTCGTACACGGGTTCTTGTCGTCGCATTGGGCGGCCTGCTTGCAATTGCCGCCACAGCCGGCGATGGGCTCGGCGGTGCACGTACCGCTCTGCAGGTCGCAGGCGTCGGCGGTGCAGGAGTCCTTGTCGTCGCACGCCTTGGCGGCACCGGCGCACATGCCCTTGCCGCACACGTCCTTGTCGGTGCAGGGGTTCTTGTCGTCGCAGGCCCCGCCGTCTTGCGGTACCGACGCGCACTTGCCGGCGGCCTTGTCGCAGGCGTCGGCCGTGCAAGGATTGCCGTCGTCGCAAAGGGCGGGTCCGCCGACGCAACCCGCCGAAATGCACGCGTCCTTGTCGGTGCATGCATCGCCGTCGTCGCACGGCTTGCCATCGGCCGGCTGGCTCGCGCAATTGCCGGTGGCCGCCTGGCAGGTGTCGGTCGTGCACGGGTTCTTGTCGTCGCAAACCGTCGCTGCGCCGAAGCAACCGCCGGACTTGCACGCATCGTTGACCGTGCACGGGTTGCCGTCGCTGCAACTGGCCGCGTCGTCGGGCACGGGCGTGCAGAACCCCGCGGCGCAGTTGTCCTTGGTGCAGGGGTTCTTGTCGTCGCAGTCGGCCGCCGTCTTGCACTTGCCTCCGCAACCGGCGATGTCGGTGGCCGTGCACTGGCCGGTCTTGGCGTCGCAGGCGTCCGCGGTGCACGGGTCGCCGTCGTTGCACACCGTGGCCTGCCCGGCGCACTTGCCGGCCTTGCAGGTCTCGGCCGTGGTGCAGCCGTTGCCGTCGTTGCAGCCTTCGCCCTCCGCGGTCGGCGTGGCCGAGCACGCGCCGGTCTTGGCGTCGCACGCGTCGGTGGTGCACGGATCGCCGTCGTCGCAGGGCACGATGACGCCGACGCAGACCCCGGCCTTGCACAGTTCGTTGCCGGTGCACAGGTTGGCGTCGTCGCAGGGACCGCCGTCGGCCTGTGGGTCGCTGGTGCACACGCCGGTGGCGACGGCGCAGGTGTCGGTGGTGCAGGTGTTCTTGTCGTCGCACTCTGCGTCGGCCTTGCAGCCGGGCTTGCCACACCCCGGATCGGGCGCGAACACGCACGCGCTGGAGTTGGGGTCGCAAGAGTCGGTGGTGCACAGGTCGCCGTCGTCGCACACCTTGGCCGAACCGCTGCACTGGCCTGCCGCGCAGGTCGCGTTCTCGACGCACGGCTTGTCGACGGTGCACGGGGCGCCGTCCGGGGCAGGCACGACCGCACATGCGCCGGCAACGCAGACGCCGACGTTGCACGAACCGGGGGCGAGCGCGCAGTCGCTGTCGTTGCTGCATGCCGCGCCGCCGTCGCCAGGTTCGCCGTCTGGGGCGTCGGCCGGAGCAGCGAATTCACCTGGCTCGGTGTCGGGCGGCCCGCCGTCGGTTGAATCGGCGAGATCGGTCGCGGCAGTCAGGTCGGGCAGCGCGCTGGCGTCGGCTGCCCCATCGCCGGGCGCCTTGGCATCGTCCTTGGTGGCGTCGACGCGGCCCGCGGTGGTGTCGGCTGTGCCGCTGGAATTGGCGTTTGTGCCCGCCGCGGCGACGGTCGCGTCGTCGCCGCACCCACCGGCCAGCGCGACCGACGCGGCAAGGGCAGCCAGGATTGCCAGAGATGGGATACGCATGACGGGTTGCCTCCGCGCCGCATCCTAGCATGGCCGGCGCGCACGCGCAGCGGCTTTGCGAAAAGCCACGGGTGCGGTTCGGGCGCGCGAAGGCCGTCGCCGCCATGCGTCTTCCCACCGCCGGAAAAACGATTTACCATGCCGCGCCGCGCCGGCCCGCGGGGCGGAGGCAACCCATGGATCCGATTGTCGCAGCAGTGGCCGTCGCTCTGGCGATCGCAGTCGCGGTCGGCCTGGTGGCGATGCGCAAGAAGGCGCCCGCCGCCCAGCCTCCCGATCCCGCACCTGCCTCGGCGCGCCCGCCGGTGAGCCCGGGGCCTGCGGCCAGTCCAGTCGCGGCCGCGCCCGCCGCCCCCGCCAAGCCCATCACTGTGCCGCCGGTGCAAGAGGCCTCGGCGCCGGCCGAGCTCGACAAGGTCAGCTGTACCTACAATTCAGCGGTCCACGGCGCCATGCCTCCTTTTGGCAAGCTGTCGTGCGCCGACGGCGTGGTCGTGTTCGAGGCGACCTCGCGGGTGGTCACCAAGGCCGGCGGTCTGGGCGAAGACGGGTCGTCGACCTTGCAATCGTTGGGCGCCATCGAGATGGGGCGCTTTCGCTTCGAGATTGCACCCAGCACGGTGCAGCGCGTGGATTTCTCGCCGAACCGCGCCACGGTGCATGCCGACTCGGGCATCTACCAGTTCGAGGGCCTGGCCAACTGTGGTCCGCAACTCAAGCCGTGGTTCGGTGCCCAGGGCTTGGCGGATTGACAGTCCGGCGAGACAGTCCCGGGTCAGCCCAAAGCAAGCTACAAGAAGCGGTCCAAGCCGCGCACACCGTCGCTCCGCTGGTCGGCCGCCGCCTGGTACTCAGGGTCGAGCAGCGCGTTGATGTGGGCCATGACCACGTCCGTCGCCGCGCGGAACTGGACGCCATGGGCCTCGCCAGCGGCCCGTGACAGCGGCGAATAGGCCTCAGTGACACGGTGCGGCCCGAGTTCAGGGCCATTGGGCTCGAGCGGCTTGCCGAACCGATAGACGATGCGGCCGCCTTTGGAGAACGGCGATCCGCCCGGGTAGGCCTTGTCGCTGCCGTTGCAGCCCACCGGCACGATGGCGGCGCCCAGGTGGTGCGCGACCTGCACGAGGCCAGTGTGGCCGCGCGCCAGACGGATGCTGCGCGTGCCCTGCGGAAAGACCAGGACGTTCAGGCCAAGTTCGCAAATCGCCTGACGGTTCAGGCGGATCACGTGATCGAGCAGCGGCGCGAAGCGCGCCTCGAACCACTGGACGAACCCGGCTGCGTCGCCCCCGCACGCGGCAATCCAGTTGCGCACCTGGTCGGACTGAGCGCCGACGTCCGCCGCTGCCGCATCAGCCAGGCCGTCGCACAGGTCGCGCAGGAACCGGTATTCGCCCTCGGCCGGCTTGCGACCGTAGCGCTGGCGGAAATCGGTGACGAGCACATAGCCGCGCGACGGCAAGGGGATGTTGTTGGTCGAGTCGAGGAAGGCCGCCGTGCCGCGATGGTCGTAGTACTTGCCCTTGACCCAGGTCGCCGTGAACGGGTAGCCGCGGCGGTACATTGCGTATTGGGCTGGCCAGTAGTTGTAGCGGTCGGTGTGGTTCATGGCCAGGAACACGCTGCGGTCGCGCGGCAGGTGGTCCAGGCCTTCGAGCACGATCTCGGTCTTGCGCGGAAACTGGTAGTCCCACGACAGTACGAGGTTGGCGTACGCGATTTGACCAAACGGGCGGCGGTGCAGGCGCAGGCGGTTGAGGCGGTCGAGATCGATCATCGGGTCCTTCCTGGGCCGATGATCGTAGTGCGGCCGGGCCGAGCGTGGCAACAGCTTGGCGGCGATGTGCCGCGTTTTCGCGGCCCTGGCGATTGGCTGGGCCGGCGACCATTGCCCGAAAGGTCAAAAGCGAGCACCATTGCGGCCACGCCGGACGAGGCCGTGGTGCAGCAAACACAGGACGAAGAAATCGCCATTGTGGCCGCTGCAAGAGCGCTACGGCGCCAGGGGCGGATCGAAGACGCGGCGCGCCTGCTGGACCACGCCTGGCTTGAGGCTGCGGCCGCTGGGGTGCGCGCCGGATGGATCGCCCTGGAGTTTGCGGATCTCGCCCTGGACCGCGCCGACCTCGACCGCGCGGGACAGTGGGCACGGGCGGCAGCCGACGTGCATGCGGGCGCTGGCGACGCGGCGGGGTGCGCGGCGGCCGCGCTGGTGTCGGGAGACATCGCCTGGGCGGCCGCGGACGGCGCCACGGCGCGGTCGCACTGGGCCTTGGCGCGCAGCCTCGCCGATGCTGCGGGCGCGGGGCCGCTCGCCGGCCGTTCGCTGCTCGCCCTGGCGATGACCGACGCTGGCGGGGACGCTGCGGTGATCGAGGCGCAGTTGGAAGCCGCGGAGTCACGGGTTGCGCTCGTGCCCGAGCTGGGCGACGACGAGGCGCTGTCGGCGTGGCGCGCCCAGGCCGATGCCGTGCGAGCGTCGCTGGCGCTGGTGCGGGCGCGGCAGGCGATCGTGGCGCACCGCTGGCCAGAGGCCCGGCTGCTGCTGTCGGCCGCAGCGCAGGCCGCTGGGGCGGCACTCGACCTGCCCATCTATGCGCACTGCCTGCGCATCGACGCCGTGTTGGCGCGCAAAGCGGGCGACCCCGCGGCCGCGGTGAGCGCCCTGCGGCTGGCGTGCCGGGCCGCGGAGCGGGCGGGTTCGGCTGCGCTCGGTTCGCTGTGCACCTGCGAGCTGGCCCTGGCCCTGGTCGACGACGAGCGGTTGGCAGAGGCTGCGACTCTGGTGCCAGCGGAAGTGCCGGCGCACCTGGCGGGCCAACCGGCCGTCGCTGCCGCCGTCCTCGAAGCGTTTGCCGTCGTCGCAATCGCCGGAGGCCAGGCCGCCGCGGCAGAGCCTGCGCTGTACCGCGCCGTGGACGAACGGCGCCGTGCGGCCGACGCGGCAGGGGAAGTGCGTGCGCTGGCGCTGTTGGCCGACGTGCTGCGGCTGGGCGGGGCGGGTCCCGACGCGGGTCGGGTGGTGCGCCAGATTCACGCGCGCGCCGATGCGGCAGGTCGGCCCGATCTGGCCTTGGTCGCCCACATGGCGCAGTTGCGACTGGCGGGCGACGCGGCCACACCGGCGCTCGCCGCGCGCTGCGTGGCGTTGGCCAGCCAGGCAGGGAGCGTGGCGGACCAGTTGGCCGGGCTCGATGCCGCCGCCGAGGTTCAGGGTCGGCTCGGCCACAGCGACGGGGCCCTGGCGATGGCGCGCCAAGCCGTCGCGTTGGCCGCGGAACAGCCGCTGCTGCGCTTGCGGGCACGGGCCGCGGCCCGCCTGGCGTGGGGTCTCGCGGAGGCATCCCAGGACGCCACCGAGGTCGAGGCAGCCTTGCACGAAGCCGCGCAGTTGGCGGAGACGGCCGGCGACGTCGAGGCGCGGGCGCGGACGCACCTGGTCGCGGCGAAGGTTTTCTCGGCACGCGGGCGCATCGACGAGGCGGCGCTCGTCGCCGTGCGCGCGGCGGAAGCGGCCAGCCAGGTGGGCCGGCCTGATCTGCAGGCCGAGGCCTGGTGTTCGCTCGGCGCGACGCTGGCGGGCGCGCGGCAGTTCAGCGACGCGCAGGCCGCGTTTGGCCGGGCGCTGCAGTGCG
>Ga0194120_10000722_pt1 | contig 61597 bp, 53 predicted proteins | sample TA2MahCa65mmetaG_FD_148642 | JGI IMG/M metagenome (GOLD analysis project Ga0194120, IMG submission 148642) | Freshwater microbial communities from Lake Tanganyika, Tanzania - TA2015019 Mahale Deep Cast 65m | ecosystem: Environmental > Aquatic > Freshwater > Lake | place: Tanzania: Lake... | reverse complement strand
TCAACAAATCGTGACAGATTTAATGTCCGCGTCAATATCAATAATTGACTTGGATTCAATCAGTTATAACATTATGCCTCAATAATTCACCCACACGTTTTCACGATGAGCCTTTTTTAATAAAGAGCGATTTACAGAGGAACTCAATGAGTAGATCTTTATTGATAGCTGCGTGGTTTATTGCAGCGTTTTTTTTTATGCGTTCAGAAGCTCTGGCAGATAATATTCTATTAGCTGGACATCGTGCAGTGTATAATCTCAGCCTTTTGAGGGGAGAGGGCGCAAAGGCGCCAATTCAAGCTCGGGGTTCGATTGTATTTGAGTTTTCTGGCTCTGAATGCCAGGGCTATGTGCAAAATTTTCATCAGTTAACGGAGATCCAGCCGGTTGAAGGTCAAACTAAATTTTCAGAAGTTTCCTCCGCAACTTATGAGGAGCCTTTGGGCAGAGATTTTCGTTTTAAGACAACAACAAAGATCGATAATATAATTACTGATCAGCTTGAGGGTGTTGCGAGTAGAGAGAATAAAAACCTTGCTATCCATCTTAAAAATAAAGCAAGCGGCCCCCTAATTTTTCAAGGAGAAATTTTATTTCCAACTGAGCATTTGCGTAGCATTCTTGAGACCGCTATTGCTGGTGGAACTCTATTAGAGGCACGTGTTTATGATGGGAGTGCGCAGGGTGATAGGATTATGCATACCTTGTCGATCATCGGTAAGCCGATGGTAGGGGCTCCCTCAGAAAAACCTGCCCAACTTAATGACTTGCGGGGATTAAAGCGCTGGCCAGTGGTGATATCTTATTTTGAGGTTGGACACATTGATGGTCCACCAATTTATGCCCTCTCGTTCGATCTTTATTCAAACGGTATATCACGTGCTCTGAAGCTCGATTACGGAGACTTTGTTCTTTCTGGCGAGATGGTGGAGCTGAGCTTTTCTCCAATATCAAAATGCGATTTGAAAAAAAAATAGATTAAAAACTCTATCTTAGGTGCTCTATGAATTCTATTCTTTAATTCTCAGATGATTATTGTTGCATCGCGCTCGATAGCCCGTCATTCATGAGTTTTCCGATATTGTTTTGGAACTTCATTTCTCCAAGTGTGCGGAAATTGACGGAAAGATAAATCGTTTGATTGTAGTTTTTGCCTGTATACCAAGGTTGGTAGACAGTCGAGTAATTGAGCGTCGCGCTCAAGCATTCGTCATTATAGCCGCCGCCTGCGCCCCATATCGCAGAAGAATAGAAAGATGACTTTGGTGTCACTTGGCTAAAAGATAGTGTCGGAAGGGGCTGATTTATTGCTGCGGCAGAGATAAAATTATTATAAAAAACGCCGAGCGGATTATTATAATATTGCTCATAGGCCCCTCCGCGCGACATATCAAGCGTCACACTGCCATTTAAGAAGTAGTTCTTGGTTACATCCCAGCGTCCGCTAGTGGAAAGACCGCGACGGAGATAATTGAAGCCAATTTGCGGTTGCTGATAATAGTTGGCATATTGAATACCCAATGTAATTGGATTGAGGTTAAGCGTAGCAAGCAGATCAATGCGACGGACGTCGAAGGTGTCTTTATCAAATCTTCCTTTACTCGTTAGAGAAAAGAATGAAGCAGGTGCGACAACAAGTCTGCCAACAACATCCGAAGTGCGTGTATTTAGGCCTGATGCAAGACCAACATTTGCTGCGTCTGCCATTGAATAGGCGTTGGCGCCTGCTAGCTGCGAGGATTGGCCGACCATTGCATTGATGAAGCCACCATTGGCGAATTGGGTTGTTGCCTGTCCGCCGTAATTGATACGCGTGCCAGTCTCAAATCGATCGTAGCCAGAATATTTGTTGATGTCGAACAAATTTGTATCGTCATAGACTAGGCTCTGCGCATCTAAATTCACGAGCGAGGGGATAGACGTTTGATTGGGTCTGGCGATCAGTTGTGCGATTGGCTCAACAACAACATCGCCCAAGGGGCTATGTGCGAGTAGGGGGTAACGGTATTCGACACCGGCGCCAGGAGTAATTTGGCCGCGGAATGAATTGTTTTGACCTGGTATGAAATAGGTTTGGTTATAATTAGAGATCGGTAGATTTAATGAATTATAAGCGCCATAGGTTCCGGTTGTATTATAATCAAGATAGCTGCCCATTAGTCGTGTGAAAGCAAAAGGCGACCAGACGCCACCTGTTGGGTCGATGATTTTTCTTTTCCAATTTGCGCTGACTACGCCGCGATTGTAATTGCCGCCTACGCCGCGAAGCAAACATTGACTCTGATTAGGATCACTATTTGGGGAATAGGTTTGACAAACATTATATAAATTATAACGACTATCCAATGTTTGTGGTTGAATAGATTGATAATTCGCAAGGCTAGCGGAAACGCTGTTGAAATTACTGTCAAGCTCGATCTGTCCGCCAATGCCTCCTGTTTTAGCCGGATCAACATCGTATGTGCGATTATAATCGATCATTGGATGTGTTGTAGGAAGTTGTGCTTGAATATCTCCAGGCAATAGGCCCTGGAAATACATAGCTTGCATGTCAAAGAAGCTGCGCGGGCCTTGTCCGGTTAAATAAGCTTTCGATTGGCTCTCTCTGAAGAAGAACATGTTGTTGAGTGTGCTATACATGCCAAAATCTTGCATGAAATAGCGATCTGTGAAGTAGGCGCCATTCCAGCCCGTCTTCCAGCGATCATTGAGATTAAATTCGCCAACACTCTGGACCACGCCTCGGAACGCGCGATCCCGCGCGCCAAATGGCGCTGCGGTAAATAGATTGCGGGCGCTTTGATTCAGGTAAGCGCCGTCAGCGCGTAGCATGACATTGCCATTTTCAAATTGCTTACGGAAGACGCCTGTCAGATACGGAATGCCATTGGAATAATAAGATGGCGTAAGCGTTATGTCCGTATCTGGCGAGATTTCCCAGAAGAAGGGAACTTTATAGCCCGTTCCAAGATATGAGCCATACATAACAGACGGCATCAAGAAGCCTGTACGACGCTTAACCGTTGGATCAGGTTGTGTAAGGTAGGGAAAATAGGCAATTGGAACGCCAAGCAATTCCATGCTGGCGTCTTCGTAATAAACTGTTTTCGTCTCGGCATTGTGAATGATGCGTTTGGCGCGCACCTGCCAGAGACGTGGACGATTTGGATCATCTTTACACGCCGCGCAAGCAGTATAGGTGCCTTTGTCATAGACGCGCGTATTGCCAACAAGTTCAGCGTGGGGCGCGCTCATCTGCGTATCATTCAATGCATCATATTGAAGACTATTGATGAAACCGGCTTTGAAGTCATCAGTCAGTTCGAACCGCTCGGCGCGTACGACGCTGCCGTCACGTTCTGTTAATTTAGCATGACCTTCAGCAAAAATTTGCTGTGTTTTACGATTGTAAATGACACGATCCGCCTCTAGAGCGCGGCCCTTATAGAAAATCTGAACGTTTCCACTTGCGGTAACGGTATCTGTATCTTGATTGTTGATGAGCTCTTTGGCTTCAACCACCATATTCTCATCTTCAGCTGTGCCGGCAGCTTGAGCTGGGGTAAGTGCAACTATACACATCAGTGACCCGCAGAGAATCCGCAAGCTTCGCTTAAAAAAGCGATTGAGCCAGGGTAGGCTGGATGGGCGGGATCGAGACGGCAAGAGCATTAAATCATCCGGCCGTGAGGAAAAGAAAATTGATAAAGCGTTGGTCTTGAAGGCGCCGAAAGATTTTTGGCGCAAGGCGCTTCAAGACTGTCCATGACACTGATCTTTGAAAAGACACTGATCTTTGAAAATATTTTACGGTTAAAATAAACCATGAAGGGGCTTAACGCGCCACAGCAATCGACTGCAGAAGCCTGGTGATCTCTAAAGAGCGTAAATAATTTACTACCGTTTAATCGTGTTTTTAGGCGCAAGCGCTCTCGACTTGTCTGCAGGTGCAGCACAAGATCTTCTGGCTTTCCGGTTATGTTGGTCCACGGGCCGGAGCGCATTGTTTCAACGTCAGAATTCACGCTGCGGAAGATGCGGACTCTTTACGTAGAAATCATGGCGAATGGGCCACTTTTCCCTCGAAAGACCAAAAGTCGAAAGTCAAAGTGAGCAGACTGTTAATCAAAGTGAGGGTTTGAAATTTAATTGTACAATTTGAAGACTCATGTTGAAGGAAAATTTGCTGTTTTTGGATCCCTTTTAGATGAGCAGAAGGTAAAGAAGGGAGCTGATCTTGCCCTTTTCCGCTAGGTGAAAGTTAAGCGACAAAGGGCATTAAATTTAAAATTACTTATATTCAATAAGTTGTAGAAATCAGATGTGGAGGCAGGGAAGCTAATCATTGCTGTTGATAATCAGACGGTGTCATCCCGAGAATGCCGGGGCGAAATATAAACTGAAGTCTGGTCGGTTAATAGAGGAAATATGAAAATTTTGGCGCGGCATTTGGGAGGAGGAAGTTAAAAAGGGGGCTCGTCCGAACCTCCGACATCATCCACAGATCTTGCGTCAGCAGCCAGCCAGAGAAGCTGATTTCAGGCCAATTTGAAACAACTGCCGACCGTTCTCGATCCTAAAAAACTGAACAGCCACGTTTTAGCCATAATTTGACAAGGGACAGAGGGCGTCCGCTCAACTGTGCGTTCCTCGGCTACAGGATAAGACATACTAAAAAGTCGGGCCTTTAGTGAGTTGTTCAAGATAATTATAGCTTGAACAATATCCTTCATTTCGGTTCTCGGGCAGCTTGCATGCAGGCGGAGCCATGACGAGGGAGGGGTAGGTCTTCGTCTTCGTCGCAACGAAGGGTTCTTTATTAACTCGGTCGCTATTGCAGCCAAACAAAGCAATCAAGGCGATGAGAAGGAACGTTTTTTTCATCACAAGACCTAAAAATCTCAATTGATCAAGAGATTGTCACTCATCCCAGCAATTAGCCTTTTTTTCAAGTGGTCAGAGCAGAAAAGTCATCGAAATGAGAGCCTGCAATAATCCAAGGTAGATTGAGTATTTGGCCGAGAGAAATACTTGGTTAAAAAATGCCAAAAGAAATCTTCAGGCTTCGCTAACATTCTGCTGCGCTTTGAGGTTAAATCCAGGAGCTAGATCAAAAAAATTAAAACAGATGTCGCTTGCGATGAATAAAGAGCTGAGCTAGTGCGCTTGAGGCGACACGAGAGACAATATCATCAGACCGGCTCGTCAGAATAATAGGTGCCCTAGCGCCCAACACTAGTCCAGCGGTATTGGCTCCAGAGAGGAAAACAAGTTCTTTGGCAAGAATATTTCCAGCTTCCAGATCGGGCGCAACGAGAACGTCTGCTTCTCCTGCTACGATGGATTTAATATTTTTAGTTGTCGCGGCATCTCGTGAGATCGCGTTATCAAAGGCCAGGGGTCCATCCAGAATGGCGCCGGTAATCTGGCTGCGTTCTGCCATTTTACACAAAGCAGCGGCTTGAATAGTTGAGGGTATTTTTTCCTCTATTGTCTCAATAGCTGAGAGTAGAGCAATTTTGGGACAAGCAATGCCAATGGCGTGCGCTAAATCAATTACATTTTGGACTATGTCACGTTTAATAAGTAGATTTGGATTAATGTTAATAGCGGCGTCTGTAACCAGAAGTAACTTATGGTAGCTTGGAGTATCAATGACGTAGACGTGGCTCATACGTCGTTCTGTCTGAAGGCCAGATCCTTTTTGTAAAATAGCTGACATAAGTTCGTCTGTATGCAAGGCTCCTTTCATAAGCGTTTGAAGTTCGCCTTGACGAACGCGTTCTACGGCTTCATCTGCTGCGGCATGGCTATGTGGCGCGTCAACAATGTCAATATCTGCAAGTGACAAATTGGCAGATTGAGCGGTTGATAGGATCTTATTTCGAGGTCCGATCAGCGTCGGCGTAATCAGTCCTCGGTCGCGCGCTGCTAGAGCGCCGCTAAGTGAGGGTAGGTCGCAAGGATGAACGATGCCTGCACGCGCCGGGGGCAGTTTTTCAGCTTGCTGGATGAGTTGCTCAAGGAGCATTCCGGCAGGGCGCAAGGTTTTCTTCATAATTACCATCGCTTTGTAAGGTTTAACTTTATAGTTTTTTGGAATTAGTCAAAATAGGAACTGTAATCTTAATTTTATTGCCGGTTAGATTTTAGCTATTTGACGGACCGTGGTCGTTATTTTTGTGGTCCATACTTATGTAAATGAGCGCCATTAGTTTTGAGCCACGCCTCTGCCCGATCTACATCAGCGCATAGCTGCCGTGTCAGTTTCCAAAATTGAGGGGAGTGATCAAGATGAATAAGATGCGCTACTTCATGCGCTGCTAGGTAATCTAGGACAAAGGATGGCGCAAAAATGAGGCGCCAGGAAAAATTCAAGACACGATTAGTTGAGCACGAGCCCCATCGACTTACTGGATCGCGTAAACTTATTCTACAAGGCATAACGCCAACGGTTTGCGTATGGCGATATACGGCTTTTTCAAGATCCTGGCGCGCTTCTCTTTTTAAAAAATCAAGAACACGCCTATTCATGTGAGCTCTCTCGCCGGCAACATATAGACGCATAAAGGTAGAGTCTTTTTCAGCAGGAGCGCTCCAGACTGTCCCTCTTATTGTTTCCTGATGGATTAAAATATGATCCAATCCACGAATAGGAATAACAGCCCCCTCTATGAATGGAATGGTCTCAGGCAAACGGTTAAGCCGTGCCGCAATCCACGCAGCATTGCGTTCGGCAAAATCATGGGCCTCTTTCAAGGAGGCTCGTTTAGGCATCGTCAAGACAGCATCTCGCGTTGCAAATCTGACGCGTAAAATAAATCTTTTAGCGTTTTGAATTCGCCGAATGGAGACGTTAATGTCTTGACCTGAATGCGTCAAAGTAATCAAATTTATTCCGTCAGTTTTAGGCGCTTGATACTCTCTGTGAACATGATCGTTTCATAATTTTGGTTTGCAGCATCAATGCTATAAAGTTTTTAGTTAAGGCTAGCTTCTTAGATCTGGACTTTTACAAATATTTTTCAATTTCATGGGCTGCGTCATAGGGGCGACGCGAAACATTAAATGGGCTAACAAAGTGACCATTTTTATCCATCAAATAAACAACAGTTGTATGATCCACGGCGTAATCAATATTATTTCCTGGTGCGCGTTTGGCGTAAATCCTATATTCACGCAACATCGGCTCAAGCTGAGAGCGCGGACCTGTAACGCCGATGATCCGTGAATCGAAATTAGACAAGTAATCTTTTAACACTTCTGCGCTGTCGCGCTCAGGATCCACTGTAACAAATAAAGCGTTGATTTTTGCCTTAGGGCCTAGAGCGCGTAAAATCTCTGACATTTCGAACAATGTCGTATGGCAGACATCTGGGCAATGGGTGTAGCCGAAAAATACCAAAAAAGGCTTCCCCATTAGGTCTTGTTCATTAATTGGCGTCCCCAAATGGGTCGTCATTTGAAACGGGCCGCCAATGAGAGCGGGGGACGTCGGGCGGTTACTTGTGAAAATAACAAAAGCTGAAAAAATCACAGCAAAAAATAGACCTGCGCTAATCAATAGCGTTTTGGAGACAGGCGAGGAGGCTTCCTGCCCTTTTCCACTTCGTTTGCTGGACTTTGCCAATCGTTTTGCGGGCGGCTTGGCCATACTAGGTTTTCCTAGGTTTGTTTATCTAGAGTTATTCTTTAGAATGAGCGATTGTTTAATTAAAGCGTAGCTTAGTCATGTGATCAAGATAAGGTCTTACGAAAAATTACCGCAAACCAATTATTTTAATATCCTGCTTTGTGGCTATCTCCAAATTTACATTTCTGTGGTTTCTCTTATGATCTTCAGCTCTAATATCTGTTGTGCGTTTTCTTATAAACCCAGTCGGGGCCATATCTAATTTGATAGAGGGAATGATTACGATGAGCTTGGTTCCAGGCGATTTAATGGATAAAATTCTCATTGGGGGCATCAGCGGGGAAAAAGAGGACGGCTATCAGTATCTTAAGCTAGCCATGGGCAACCGTCATGGCTTGATTTCTGGAGCGACAGGGGGAGGCAAAACCGTAACGCTTCAATTGATGGCTGAAGGATTCAGTAATGCCGGGGTTCCTGTTTTTTTGACTGACATAAAGGGAGACCTGGCAGGTCTGTCTCAGCCTGGCGACTCCAAACCAGCTTTCATCGCCCGGGCGAACGACTTAGGTATCGCTTATGCTCCAGATCGATTTCCGGTTGTTTACTGGGATGTCTTTGGGGAGCAGGGGCATTCCGCGCGGTCAACCATATCTCAAATGGGTCCCTTATTGTTGGCGCGTATCCTTGATTTGAATGATACGCAAGAGGGCGTGCTCAATATTATCTTCAAAGTAGCGGATGAGCAGGGGCTTCTCCTCATTGACTTTAAAGATCTGAGATCTGTTATAAACTATGTTGGTAAAAACGCGCCTGAACTTCGGCAAAAATACGGGGCAATCTCAAGCGCTTCGCTCAATTCGATCCAGCGGCAATTGCTTGTTTTAGAATCCCAAGGCGCAGAAAATTTTTTTGGTGAGCCTGCGCTTGAAATTTCAGATTTTATAAAAATAGACCGAGAGCATCGAGGGGTCATAAATATACTCTCAGCAGAGAGGTTGATGCGTTCGCCCAGACTCTATGCCGCCTTTTTATTATGGATGTTATCAGAATTATTCGAAACCTTGCCAGAGGTTGGCGACTTAGAGCGACCAAAGCTAGTCTTCTTTTTTGACGAAGCGCATCTGCTATTTGATGGCGCAACAAAAGCCTTATTGAGCGCAATTGAGCAGGTTGTCAGGCTCATTCGATCTAAAGGCGTCGGGGTCTATTTCATTACGCAAAATCCAACTGACGTCCCAGACGTTATATTAGGTCAATTGGGCAACCGAGTTCAGCACGCTCTTCGCGCCTTCACGCCGCGAGATCAAAAAGCGGTTCGAGCCGCGGCTGAAACATTTCGTCAAAATCCGTCATTTAAGACCGCGGAAGCGATTTTAAGCCTTGGCGTTGGAGAGGCGCTTGTCTCGATGCTTGATCACAAAGGCGCTCCCGAGATCGTTAATCGTGTGCTAATCTCAGCGCCAACTGCACGCGTAGGCTCGGTCTCGGCAGATGAGCGCGCTGCTAGCCTGAAGACAAGTTGGCTATCTGGAAAATATGACCATAGAATTGACCGAGAGTCTGCTTTTGAGAATTTGCGTGCGCGAGAGGAAACGCAACAGGCTCCTGCAAATGGCGGCTTACTGGGGACTATGGGGTGTTTGGTCGATATTTTCTTTGGTAGAGGCGATCGCAAGCGAATGTCGCCAGCGGAGCTAGCCATGCGTTCTGCAGCGCGTTCTGCCGGATCGCATATCGCCAAGAAGATATTACGAGGCGTGCTCGGGGGTATCAGCAAATAACCAAGACAGGCTTTTTAGGAACCTGAGGCAATTTTATTACATAACTTTAATACAAGTTTTAGGCTGCGGTCAGGCAAGCATATTCCCCTTTGATGAGGTTTTTGAGTATAGTTTCTATCACGATGGCTAGTTGTAAATAGCCTGTGTGCTGGGAGCGCCTGTCTTTGAGCGTTCCTCAAAAAGGATAAATGAGATGGCAAAATCTTTGCCGGTGATGTCAGAAGGCGGTTTAGCGCGTTATCTCTCAGAGATCCGGCGTTTTCCGATGCTGGAGCCTCAGCAAGAGTATATGCTTGCAAAAAGATGGCGTGAACATGAAGACCCTCAAGCTGCACAAGAGTTGATCACATCTCACCTTCGACTCGTTGCAAAAATAGCAATGGGCTACCGGGGGTATGGTTTGCCGATTGGAGAAATCATATCCGAAGGTAACGTTGGCTTGATGCAGGCTGTTAAGCGATTTGAGCCAGATCGCGGTTTTCGCCTTGCTACCTATGCCATGTGGTGGATCCGCGCTTCTATTCAAGAATACATATTACGTTCGTGGTCGCTGGTGAAAATTGGAACGACGGCGAGCCAAAAAAAGCTTTTCTTCAATTTACGAAAAGCAAAGAGCCGTATCTCCGCTTATGAAGAAGGGGACTTAAGACCAGAAAATGTCGAAAAAATCGCCAATCGTTTAGGCGTTTCGAAGCAAGATGTCGTCGATATGAATCGACGTATGAGCGGAGACTCTTCATTAAATACACCGCTTCGGGACCAGGGAGAGGGGGAGTGGCAAGATTGGTTGGTGGATGACCATGCTGATCAGGAACATGTTCTTTTAGAACAAGAAGAGACCAGTAATCGCCACAAGGCCCTCCAAGGCGCGTTAGCTGTATTAAATCCGCGCGAGCGCCGGATCTTTGAAGCGCGTCGTCTTTATGATGAGCCAGTAACGCTTGAGCAATTGTCAGAAGAGTTTGGCGTGTCGCGAGAGCGCGTGCGTCAAATAGAGGTTCGCGCTTTTGAAAAAGTTCAAGCTGCTGTGAGAGGCGGACTAGCCCGCTTGGAAGTAGCGCCGGTGACAGAACAAAGGATCTAGATTACGTCACGCTCTAATCATCGATCAAGAAATAGGAGGAAAAATATGAACCTTCCTCCTTTTAATTGGCCTGCTTTGTCTGTTCTTTGCTGAGAGCGGTCAGAATCTTTTCTTTTAATTCTCTAGCGGCTTCTGGCGCTAGAGCATGTCGAGCCATAGGATTATCAATAACTTCATGTATTGAGGCTGGTATTGTTTTTGAGAATAAATAAAGCCGATCAGAGAGAGCAATCGCCTCATCTATATCATGCGTTACAAGTAGAGTTGTGATATTTGAGGCGTCTATAACTCTGGAGAGTTCTATTCTTAATTCCTGTGCAAGTTGCTCATCTAGGGATACGAAAGGTTCATCTAATAATAAAATATCAGGTTTAATAGCTAATGCGCGCACTAAGGCGACGCGTCGGGCTAGGCCGAGGGATAATTGACCAGGAAAAAGATCTAAATGTTTATTTAAGCCAAAAATATCTAATAATTTAGCACAATATTCTTGCTGATCATGTGGCGTGGAGATTTTTAAATTATCGCTAATGCTACGCCAGGGTAAAAGTCTGGGCTCTTGAAAGACGGCCCCAAGACGCCAGGACTTTGGGTAGGTCACATTGCCTATAAAATCTTTATCAAGCCCCGCTATGATCCGCATTAAGGTGGTTTTGCCATAGCCCGATGGCCCAAGAATCGCGCCAACTTCGCCCTCTTTGAGGTAAAAGTGAATTGAGCTTAAAATGCTTTTTGAGCAATTTTTATCAGATGCGAATGATTTCGTTTCAACTGATACTTCAAGCATCGTTGTTGCGCCATCTCGATACGCGTCGCTCAAAAGGCTGCACTAGGAATGTCTCAATTATAAGCATAAGCGTAATAAATGGTAACGCATAGGCAAGCAAAAGTCGCATATCAAAAAGTTGAAAGGCGAGATTAATCTGAAAACCAATGCCATCGGAGCGTCCAAGCAACTCTACAATCAAAACAAGTTTCCAAACCAGAGAAAGGCCAGTTCGCATTGTGGCGGCGATGTATGGCCCAAGCTGGGGAATTATAATATGGCGTAGTCTATTTATTGCCGAAAATTTAAAAACAGTTGCCAAATCTTCATATTCTTGACTGAGCGATCTGGCGCCTTCTCTGATGGTAATAATAACATTAGGCAGTTTATTGAGTGCGACAGCTCCTATGGCGGCGGTTTCTGTTAGGCCAAACCAGATGTAGGATAGTACAATCACAACTAAGGCGGGTACATTGAGAAGTATGACGGTCCATGGATCTAGTAAGCGGTCGATCGTCTTCACCCTCCCCATCATGTAACCTATCGCTGTTCCAAGACTCATAGCCAGTAGAAAAGCAGCGCAGACGCGTAAAGTCGTCGCCATAAGATGGGTTAGAAGAGCGCCAGATTGAGCTTCTCTTACGATTGTTTGGACGACTATGATTGGTCCAGGAAGCTGTCGCGGTTCTGAAAGCAATGCTCCGATCTGCCATAAGATGACTAGGGATATGAATGAGAGCGCGCGGATCAATGTGGGCCTTTATAAAAAACATTCATATCGAGTGTTTTTGTCGGGCCAACAAGTTTTTCCCCGCCAATTTCCGCTAAAACCGAATATATTTTCGCGATGTCGGCTTGTTCTTCAGCAATCGATTTTTTAGGCGAGGACTCGGAGTAGCTTTTCCGATAGAGATCCAGAGTAGACGGGGGTTTGTTTTGTAAATATTTTGCGACAATATTCCAGGCTCGATCGTCCGTCTCAATTAATTCCCTGGCCTTTTTTGTCATGATTAAAAATTTTTGCAGAGTAGTTGGATTTTTAGCGGCGAATTCTTCATTAAAGACGTAGCCTGTGATAATAATTTTATCTTTCGCGCCTAATTCTTTTTCAATACTTGTGAGATCAATTACACGCCTAAATCCTTGAGCCTCAAGATCGATCGTAAAATTCCAATATTCAAGGACGGCGTCAATTTCGCCCTGCAGCGCCTTTTCTGCAATCAGTGGCGGCGCAGCATAAATTATTGTTGCTTCTTTTTCTAAATCGATGCCTTTTTTTAGGGCGGCGGCTTTTAAGAGGAGCCAACTTTTATCAAGCGGCCCGCCAGCAACGCCAACTTTCTTTCCTTTAAGATCCATAATCTCATTAATCTTTGGGTTTTTGGACATCAGCGCGCCAATGCCGGAAGAATAAGGATAAAAAGCAACTTTGACGCCGTTTGTCCGTTCGCGCGCAACCCAGAGCCAATCAGAAATAATCAGGTCGGTATTGCCGCCAAGAAGAGCTATCTTGCTGGCTTCAGGGGAAGCAAGCTCATTAATTTGAAGTTCTAGATCGGCTTCTTTATCTAACCCGAATGCCTGTGCGACTTGAATTTCCCAGTTTCCTGTGCCGGTTTTTTGTAGGGCCAGTCGAAGCTGTTGCGCAGCAGAGGCGACGCTTGGCACGGCAAAGAGGGTCGCGAGCCAGGCTAAAAGAGCGATTGTAGCGCGATTCATTTGTTTTCCGTATAGTAAGAGACGCCCTTCCTCATAGCGCAAGTAGGGCATGTCGTCATCATTTGGCGTTTGCGCTCGCCCTTTCTAGTAAGAATCGTTAATATTCAAACATGGCCACGAAACCTGATCTTTTTGGAGCCGCGTCCCGAAAGACGTCTGCTTCGCGACAAAGCGCCAAAAGTGGCGCAGGTGAATATTCTGCAGCTTCAATCGAAGTGCTTGAGGGGCTCGAGCCAGTGCGCCGGCGACCTGGCATGTATATTGGCGGGACCGACGAAGCGGCGATGCACCATCTTTTTGCAGAAGTGCTTGATAATGCAATGGACGAAGCCGTCGCGGGACATGCTACCTTTATCGAGGTGACTTTGGAGAGGGATGGATGGCTGCGCGTCAGTGACAATGGTCGGGGGATACCAGTTGATCCGCATCCAAAATTTCCCGGAAAATCCGCATTAGAAGTTGTGATGACAACTTTACATGCCGGTGGAAAGTTTGATTCGGGCGCGTATCAGACATCTGGTGGTTTACATGGTGTTGGCGTTTCAGTTGTGAATGCGCTCTCGGAAAAACTTGAAGTTGAGGTTGCAAGCGGCGGTCAACTTTATGTTCAGGAATTTTCGCGCGGTTTACCATTAGGTAAATTAATGGCGCGAGGACGGGTTGTAAATCGTCGCGGGACGTGTGTGAGGTTTAAGCCTGATGCTCAAATTTTTGGGGCGCAGGCACATTGGAAGCCGGCGCGTCTTTTTAGGATGTCGCGGTCAAAAGCCTATCTTTATGGCGGCGTAGAAATTCGTTGGCGATGTGATCCGTCGCTTATTGAAGCCAGTGCGGATACGCCAACTGAAGCAATCTTGCGTTTTCCTGGGGGACTAAAAGATTATCTGGCTCGAGAAGTCCAAGATAAGGAAATGGTCACAGACCAGCCGTTCGTTGGTAAGATTTCTCGTGAGGGCGGTCATGGTTCTTTAGAGTGGGCAGTTGCCTGGTTGGCTGAAGAGGATGGTTTTGTTCTCTCTTATTGTAATACAGTACCAACGCCTGATGGTGGCACGCATGAGGCTGGTTTACGTCTCGCATTATTAAAGGCCTTAAGGGATCATGCTGACCGCATTGGACAATCAAAGCGGGCAAAGGATGTTTCCGCTGATGACTTGATAGGCCAGTCGGCTGCGATGATATCTGTTTTTATTCGAGAGCCAGAATTTCAAGGTCAGAATAAAAGTCGGCTTATGAGTAATGAGGCTTCGCGCATAGTTGAAAATGCGATACGCGACGCTTTTGATCACTGGCTTGCAAGTGCGCCATCTCAGGCAAATAAATTATTAGATTTTGCAATTGAACGCGCAGAAGAAAGGCTAAGACGCCGAGCGGAAAAGGATGTTGCGCGTAAATCAGCAACACGTAAATTGCGTCTGCCTGGAAAGCTTGTTGATTGTACGAACAACTCAGCTCAAGGGTCCGAAATCTTCATCGTTGAAGGGGATTCCGCTGGCGGATCGGCTAAAGAAGCGCGTAATCGCGTGTCGCAAGCCGTTTTGCCTCTTCGTGGTAAAATCTTAAATGTTGCCTCCGCAACAAAAGATAAGTTAATGGCAAATCAGCAGCTTGCTGATTTAACCCAGGCGCTGGGGTGCGGCCTGGGCGCGCATTACCGTGAAGAAGAGCTACGTTACGACAAAGTCATCATTATGACTGACGCAGATGTCGATGGCGCGCACATAGCCTCATTATTAATTACTTTTTTTTACAGGCAAATGCCTAAACTGATTGAAAAAGGTCATCTCTATTTAGCCCAGCCGCCGTTGTATAAACTAACACAAGGGGCAAAAACGGTTTATGCGCGTGATAATGAGCATAAAGAAGAGCTTATTCTTCATCAGCTCACGGCTAAAAGTAAGATTGAAACCAGTCGTTTCAAAGGCCTAGGCGAGATGAGCGCCGCTCAATTAAAAGAAACAACAATGGATCCAACAAAGCGGACCTTGCTCAAAGTATTTGTTGTTAATGATGAGCGGGAAGAAACAGCAGACTGTGTTGAGCGGCTTATGGGGAATAAGCCTGAGGCGCGCTTTGCTTTTATTCAGGAAAAAGCAGCTTTTGCTGTAGAGCTTGTAGATATTTGATCGATATATGAAGGTTCCAGCGTGAACAAATTTGAAACGACTGATGCTGGCGTTAGTGGTAGTTTGGCGGATGTCGATCATGAAATAATGAATGATCCGGCGTATGCCTTGCAAAGAATGCAGCTTGCATTAGATGCTGGGAGTACAGGTATTTGGGATTGGAACCTTACCACCGGAGAGGTTCATCTTGATGGGCGGGTAAGAAAATTGTGGGGTATGAGCGAGTCGACGCCTGCAACTTTAGATATGTTTCGGAGCGCCATTCATCCTCAAGACCAAAGACGTTCTCGTGAAGCGGTTCAAACGGCTATAGACCCGGAAAATAGTGGCGACTTTGAGATTGAATATCGCGTTATTGGTCAAGAGGATCGCGTCGAGCGTTGGGTGTCAATTCGCGGTCGCACTATATTTGACCATGACAAAGCAATACGTATTTTAGGTACGGCGCGAGATATTACCGGTCGCAAGCAAAGAGAAAATCATGTGCGCGTATTATTGCGCGAACTGGTTCATCGATCAAAAAATCTATTGGCTGTAGTGCAGGCGATGGCGCGTCAAACAGCTATCGGCGCACTCTCGCTTGAAGAATTTCAGAAAAAATTTGGTGCGCGTCTTCAGGCCTTATCTATGGCGCATGATCTACTTATCTCTCAGGATTGGCGAGGGGCGTCAATGCATGATCTTATCCAAGCGCAGATGGGCTATTGTTTAGATCTCCCTAAATCTGAATTAAGCGATCGTGCTGCGATTAATGGCCCTGCGCTGATGCTCAAGCCTGAGGCGGCTCAAAATATTGGTTTGGCTTTACATGAGTTAGCTACCAATGCGCTAGCACATGGCGGCCTATCTCGGGACGATGGGGCTATTGCGATCAAGTGGGCTATTGAAGATGGACGATTGACCCTTGAGTGGCGTGAGAGCGGGGGGCCTTGCGTTGTTGCGCCACCGCGGGAGGGCTTTGGCCATAAAGTTATCAAGAGGCTGGTCGCACAAGCGCTAGATGGTGAAGCGACATTAAGTTTTCCACCAGAGGGATTAGTTTGGACATTATCCATACCGGCAGCATATGCACTCATAAAACCAGAGCCGATGTCGCTTACTTAATTTTGTTCTACCCATTTTATCAGCGGCTCGATCAAGGGTATATCCGCTTCAGGCATGCTAAAATTTTTTAACTCCTGCATCTTTACCCAGGCAAGATTTTGTCCTTCTGCTGGCTGCGCCATGCCGCTCCAAATACGACATGCATAGAGCGGCATGAATAGATGAAACTCATTATAAGTATGGCTAGCAAAAGAAATTGGATAGAGATGCTCTTTCTTTGCATGAACGCATAGTTCTTCTTCTAGCTCTCGAATAAGGGCCTGTTCAGGTGTTTCTCCCGCATCAATTTTTCCACCGGGGAACTCCCAAAATCCAGCTAGATTTTTTCCTGGAGGGCGTTGGGTAATTAAGATTTCCTGGCTATCAGTAATCAATGCGGCGGCGACAACATAAAGAATTTTCATGATAATGAACTTATTCCATGGTTTATCTTTTTATTACTAGCGCCAAAATTTTAAATCTTATTTGGCGCAGGATGACTTATAAATCTAAGAAGTATCTCTAGTTTTTATGTGAACTTCTAATCGAGTGCTTTATTAATAGATTAGATTTTATACAGCCTCTAGAGTGTATCTTGAAATACTGTATGTTAATCTTCAGCTTCTATAGTCGCCGTTAATAGCGATGTATTCCTTTGTTAAATCACATGTCCACACTCTAGCCACACCCTTGCTAATTCCTAGATCGATTTTAACGATGATGAAATCTTTTTTCATGAGCTGAGAGACTTCTGCTTCATTATAATTCGGATCGCGAAGCCCTTTGTGCGCAACCCGAATATCGCCAAACCAAATAGAAAGTCTATCTCTCTCCGCTTTTTCCCCCGCTTTACCAACCGCCATTACAACGCGGCCCCAATTTGCATCCTCTCCAGCAATGGCTGTCTTAACTAATGGGGAATTTGCAACAGATAGAGCAATCGTTTTAGCTGATCTGGATGAGCTTGCGCCGGTTACCTGGATTTCAATAAATTTTCTCGCACCTTCGCCATCTTTTACAACCTGATGAGCGAGATCAAGCATGAGCTCATTTAAGGCTCGTTTAAAATCCGTCAGCTTTTTATCGCCTGGCTGATCTATTTTTTCTAATCCGCGCGTTCGTGCCGCCCCAGTTGCAAAAAGTAACAAACTATCCGAGGTCGACGTATCGCTATCAACAGTGATGGCGTTAAACGTTCCTTTTGTTGCATTTGTGAGTAGCGCTTGTAGTGTTTTAGCCTCAATGCATGCGTCGGTAAAAATAAAAGAAAGCATTGTCGCCATATCTGGCGCGATCATCCCTGCGCCTTTGGCGAAACCACTTAGTGTCACTTCAATCCCAGAAATAACGGCTTTGCGCGTGGCAAGTTTTGGAAAGGTGTCGGTTGTCATTATGGCGCGAGCTGCTTCCGCCCAATTTTCTGGTTTGGTCTGTGCTATAAGCGGAGCAAGTTTTCCTTGAAACTTACTAGCGTCGAGAGGCTCGCCGATAACGCCGGTTGAGGCTATAAATATATGTTTGTCCTTTATTCCAGCTGCTGCAGCTAAAAGTTGTGCTGATAATTTTACGGCCCGAGCCCCGGCCTTTCCAGTGAAGGCATTGGCATTGCCGGAGTTGACCAGAAGCGCGCGTGCTTTGCCATTTTTTAATTGAGCGCGACACCAGTCTACTGGCGCTGAGGGGCATTTTGATTTTGTGAAAACGCCAGCAACCGTCGTTCCTTCATCGAGTAAAGCGAGCATCACATCAGGACGATCTGCATAACGTATACCAATTGCACCAGTTGCAAAGCGTACGCCCTCTAACGGCGCGATAGTGGGCGCAGATTTAGGAGCTAGAGGTGAAATTGTCGATTGTTGCGCCATGATAGTTAGCCTTGATTGTGTTTATCTCGTCAATCGTTAAATTGAGTAATTTATAAAGGAATATAAATTTTTTATTACAATCATGTGTCGACGCTTTATAAAGCGTCGACACATTTAAGATTTATTTTTTCTTGTCTTCTGGCTTTGTAGTTTCAGGCGGCTGATCTAATCGTTCAATTTTTGCGCCTTCGCGTAATTTTACAACTAATTCACTTTGCGCCTTCTGCACAACATAGCGAGCCACTTGATCCTTTACCTGATCAAGAGGTGGGAATGTTTTTGGTCGTTTTTCATCCAATTTGATAATGTGCCATCCAAATTGAGTTTTGACGGGTTCGGAAATCTGTCCGGGTTCAAGCTTGCTGGCCGCTTCACCAAATTCAGGTACCATGCGATCTTTGGTAAACCAGCCTAAATCTCCGCCCTTTGCGCCGGGATCTTTTGACAGTTCGCCGGCAACCTTATCAAAAGCCTCTCCGCCCCTTACCCGCTTAAGCGCAGTTTTAGCTTCTTCCTCCGTTGGCAGAAGGATATGGTGAGCGTGAAATTCCGTGTCAGGCTTCTGGTTTTTAGCCGCTTCATCATAGGCGAGTTTGATTGCGGGCTCTGTTGCGGCTGATTTTGCAATATTGCTCAGAAGTGTTTCCATCAGTGCTTTATCTCGAAGATAGGCAAGTTTTTTTGCAAAATCTGGCGTTTCCGATAATTTATCAGCTTGAGCCTTTTGAACGACAAGCTGCTCATCAATCAAAAAATCAAGAACGTAGCTCTCTCGCGCTTTTCCTTCGAGTTGACGCGGGATGCCTGGGCCAAGGTCATCCATGGCTAGTTTCAGATCTTCGTCGGTAATCTCTACCCCATTGACCTTTGCTAACGCTTTGGCGTGAACCGGTGCGCTACTTGAAGCAAGAAGGAGCGCTATGCTTGCGGCCCCAAAGAGGAGGGTAGTAGGAATTTTTTTACAATTCTTTGTGTCAGACATCAGTAATCTCCGGCTGATGGGGCATAATTGGAACGTTTATTGGATGCAAAGCAGAGGGGGCGCTTTAAACCCTCTGAATTGGGCGTTTCTATGCCAGGGAGGGTCATTCGACAACCGTCAATTTAAATAAAAAGCTTATTCAGTAACTTCTCCCAAAAAAGAAATGAATATCTCCCGTATTTGGCGTTCCTTCTCAATTAGACAGGCTTCTAGATGCGACAGGTCCGGGGAGCTGGTAAAGACGAGAAGTAATTGAGCGAGGCCAAGGCTCGACTTTTCTCGATTGAACGTTTCGTCAATCGAAAGGCGGATAATCTGGGTTAGGCCTTGGTATAGTTGGAAAGCCTGAATTAAATTTTCCGCCACATTGGGCGCTATCAGGCGAGCGATTGATAGATTGGTTAAGGCGTTAGTGATTGTTGTTGAATAAATATTATGATGGTGCGCTCCATGAAGCAGGAGCAGATATTGAGTTATAAATTCAATATCTATTACGCCTCCCGCTGTTTGTTTTAACTCCCATACGTTAGCGCTCTTTTTTTCAGAAGCTAGGCGCTGGCGCATTGATAAGATGTCATTTTTTAATTTTGTGGGATCTCTAGGCCGGACAAGAACATCACGAATGGCCTTCTCTACAAGAGTATTAAAGTCTCTGGAACTAACAATTACGCGCGCCCGCGTTAAAGCCATATGCTCCCATGTCCAGGCCTCATTAGCTTGATAGTCAATAAATCTTTCTATGCTGATAGCAATAGGTCCTTTGTTTCCAGAAGGTCTGAGCCGGAAATCTGTTTCATAGAGAATGCCTTCTGTTGTCTGAGCGGAGAGGGCGGTAATAAGGCGTTGTGTGAGGCGGGCATAATAATGGGGCGTTGGTAGTCCTTTTTCACAGCCGATCGATGAGGCTGTGGGATCCGCCTTGTAGATGAGGATTAGATCTAGGTCTGAGGCGGCCGTCATTTCAAAGCCGCCTAATTTTCCCATTGCAATGACGGCGACTTCTCCGTTTTCAATATAACCATTTTCACGTGAAAATTCTTCCAAAACATGGTGAAATAATTCGCGTAAAATAACCTCCGCCAAATTTGTATAGGCTGCGCCCGCTTCGACCACAGAAATTGATCCGGTGATGATACGTACGCCAATCAGAAACTTTTGTTCCTGACCAAATATTCTTGCACGATCTAATTTTTCTTCATAACTACTCGCTGCCTTTATTTGTAACGAGAGACGCTCAATGAGTTCAGTGCTGGTCGGTGTCTCTTTATAGAATTCTGGCTCCAATAAAGCGCCGAAGATACGTGGACGACGTGAAATCGTTTCAGCTAATTTTGGCGACGCGCCAAGTATAGCGGATAGGAGTGTCAGTAGCTTTGGATTAGCTGCAAGGAGTGAAAAAAGTTGTACGCCGCTAGGCAATCCTTTAATCATATTATCAAATGCGATAAATGCTTGGTCAGCATTTTGGGTCTGTGCAATCCGTTCTAACAGTGCTGGTGTGAGTTCTGTCAGCCGCTCACGCGCGATCGTAGAGCGGGTAGCTGGATATCGGCCAAAGTGCCAACTTCGAATAATTTCAGTAATTGTTTTGGGATTTTGGTATCCCATTTGTCTGAGAGAGGCTAATGTCTCGGGATCGTCTTGATCTCCTGTGAAAACAAGATTTCCGCCAGTGGTTGTTAATTCGGGAGATTTTTCAAAAAGCTGCGAGTAATATTTTTGTACGATAGTCAGTTGATAAGTTAAGCTTTGTGCAAAGTCGTCATAGCCGGTATAGCCCATCATTTTACCAATTATAGAGACGCCTTCATCAGTCTCAGGTAAACAATGCGTTTGTTCATCGGCAACCATTTGTATGCGATGCTCAACATCACGTAAAAAGATATAAGCTGTATTAAGCTCAATATAGGCTTTTTCTTCAATCCAGCCACTTCTCATTAATTGTTCTAGCATTTTTAGTGTTTCGCGGCCCCTGAGTTCTGGATTTCTGCCGCCTAGAATGAGTTGTTGTGTTTGAACAAAGAACTCGATCTCTCTGATGCCGCCTTTGCCAAGCTTGATGTTATGACCGTTCACCGTAATTGAGGCATGCCCTTTGTGAGCATGAATTTGTCGCTTAATAGAATGGACATCCGCGATTGCTGCGAAATCAAAGTTCTTTCGCCAAATGAAAGGGGCAAGCTCTTTGAGAAAATTTTCACCAGCTTGCAAATCTCCTGCTACTGGTCTGGCTTTAATAAATGCAGCCCGCTCCCAATTTTGTCCCATGCTTTCATAATAATTCATCGCTGCTTCGAGCGGCAAGGCTATTGGCGTTGCGCTTGGGTCTGGGCGAAGTCGTAAATCAATCCGAAATACATAACCATTTTCCATGTAGTCATTTATAATTTTTACAACTCTTTTTGTCATTTTTACAAAAAATTCAGTGTCAGCGTCGGGCTCGAGAAGACGGGCGCGTCGCCGATCAAAAAAGACGATTAGATCAATGTCTGATGAGTAATTTAATTCATAGGCGCCCATCTTTCCCATACCAAGAAAAATCCATCCGCTGCCGCGTTCAGGATTTCTTATGTCCGATAGCTCAATTTTTCCTGTTATTGTCGCCTCACGCAATGTAAATTTTATCGCAGCGGATAGAACGGCTTGAGCAATTAAAGTCAGAGCGTGAGTTGTTTTTAAGGTATCCCAAGTCTTGGCTAGGTCAGCCAGTGCAATAATCATCGCAGCTTCAGCTTTTATAAGACGAAGCTTATGCATTAGCTTTGCTTCGTCCATTAAGTTTTCACTTTGGGTAGTTTCAATCAGTCTGCTTATTTGCTTTTCAGGATCCATCGAGATGACGCGTAAGAGTCGATGGGGGTCCTTTAATGCAAGATGTGCGAGATGTTTTGATGAGCTGAAAACGCCCAATAAAAAGTCACGAGCATTAGGCTTGTCTGTGAAGAGGTCAAAAAATATGGCTTTGGTTTGTTCATCTTTTTCAATTATTTGGGTGAGGATAAGTTCTGCTTGTGTTCGCTCGAGAGGAGAAATAATAATTTTAAGATTGTTAATTATGGCCTCAGCTTCCAAAAGCGCCTCCTTATAAAAAATAAGCTTATGGAATAAATCAAAATAGACAACAAAATCATTGGCGTATAGATCTAGTTAGATTAACGACGGGCTTGGTGAGTTGAGAGATGAAAAAAAAGGATATCGCAGCTTATCTCTTACGCCTCACGGAAGCAGTCGAGCGGTTCGCGCCCCCTTTAGCTCCAAAGCCTGATTTTTCTTTAGCGGACGCCTTTATTTGGCGAAGATCATCGGGGGGGGAGTTCCATCCAGTTGTCAGTGTTAATTGCGTCGAATTAGCTCTCCTAAAGGGGATTGAACAGCAAAGTGATATTTTATTTAATAATACACAACGTTTTGCTCAGGGATTTTCAGCAAATAATGCCCTCCTTTGGGGAGCAAAAGGCATGGGCAAGTCATCTTTAATAAAGGCAGTTCACGGCGCTTTGTCCAATAGAGGCACGCTAAAATTAATAGAGATTCACCGAGAAGATATTGATGCGCTGCCTGATCTATTATTAACTCTCTCCCAGGCATCCTTTCGATTTATTGTGTTTTGTGACGATCTTTCTTTTGAAGGATCAGAGACGACCTATAAAGCGCTTAAATCTGCCCTAGATGGCGGCGTAGAGGGGCGGCCAAAAAATGTTATTTTTTACGCCACGACAAATCGACGTCATCTTATCGCACGAAATATTATGGAGAATGAGAGCGCCTCTGCAATCAATCCAAATGAGGTGATTGATGAGAAAGTTTCGCTTTCAGATCGCTTTGGCCTTTGGGTTGGTTTCCACAACTGCAGTCAAGATGATTATTTGTTGATGGTTTTTTCGTATGTCGATCATTATAAACTTGCCGTTTCGCCAGAGCTTGTTCGATCTGAGGCGCTAGAATGGTCGATCACGCGTGGTGCGCGTTCCGGACGGGTCGCTTGGCAATTTATTTGTGATTTGGCCGGTCGGCTAGGGCAATCGTTATAATATGGCATTCCATTAATGACTCTAGCGCACAGGCAGGAGAGAGTTTTCATGATCTTTTACTGAGTTGGGCAGCAATTCAAAGTTAAGAAGTTTAACAGGTTTGCTTTTTGGATTTGCTGAGGTGTGGGTAATGTCTCCCCGTTCAGTAAAGCAATCTCCAGTTTTATACAAAGATTTTTGGTTATTTATAACATAAGTTAATTCGCCTGAAATCACGCAACGGATGCCAGGCCCTGAGTGATGGTGATCTTTCATATAGCCTTGTGAGTCGATTGTGACTTCGGTTACCCTTATCAGATATTTGCCGTTTAACTCGGACAAATAGCCGAGTTCGTTTAATTGCGCCCGGAGCTTGCCATGAAAGCCTTTCAGATCAATCTTGCTTTCTGCATAACAGAAATTGGATGAACAAGAGACAATGAGACCTATAAATATGTATAATTTTCTCATTTTACCGTAGCTTTTAAGTTGCTTGTTTTTTCTTTAAAGTTGCATAAATCAATAATGATGCAGTGGTCGCATTCAGGTCTGCGCGCTTTGCAGACATAGCGCCCGTGCAAGATCAGCCAATGATGCGCATGTAATAAGAATCTTTCTGGAATGAGGCCCATTAAACCGTCTTCAACTTCTTGCGGCGTTTTGCCCGGCGCAAGCGGAAGTCGATTTGACAGCCGAAAAATATGTGTGTCAACCGCAATCGTCGGCTTATGAAAGGCGATATTCATTACCACATTAGCTGTTTTTCGTCCTACGCCAGGCAAAGACATTAGCGCTTCTCGGCTTTGAGGCGTTTGACTACCATATTCATTAACTAATGCCTGGCACAGGGCCATGATATGTTTGGCCTTTGTCCTAAATAATCCAATTGTTTGGATGAGCGACTTAAGGCGAGCCTCGCCAAGCTCAAGAATTTTTTCGGGCGTATCCGCTAGAGTAAAGAGCTTGTGTGTCGCTTTGTTTACACCAACATCTGTTGCTTGGGCGGACAGAACGACTGCAACAAGCAAAGTGAAGGGATTTGTGTAATAGAGTTCGCCTTTAGGATTTGGTGACGCTTTAGAGAATCTGGTAAAAATTTCCTCCACCCGACGGCGCTGGGCGGGTGTCGGTCTTTGCGTTTTTTTTGCGCTAGATTTTTGCGTCGCGCTTGGAGAATTTTTGCTTATTTTTTTCATTGAACTAAGCTAGCTTTACTTACTAGAGAGAAGTGTTGTGAGGCTGAGCCATGGCCGATGCTTATGCAAGAAAGATTTATGCCGCGCGCTTATCGCCGCATAGATCTATGTCGCCACGTTCATTCATGATTTTTATCATTGCTTTCCTCAGCCTTCAGCTCATTTACGCAGTACCATTTTTCATTCTTGGCGCTTGGCCAGTGGTTGGTTTTATGGGACTCGATGCTTTAGCGCTATATATCGCCTTCAGATTGAATTATCGCTCAGCGCGAGTCTTTGAAACGCTCGATCTTACTATGTTAGAGCTTGTTTTTACAAAGATAAACGTTCTCGGCCAGCAGCAAGAATGGCGATTTAACCCCTTTTGGGTCCGCTTAGAGCAACAAAATCACGAAGAATTTGGGATGCAGAGCATAGCTCTAGCTTGTAAGGGGGAGCGCATTGAAATTGGCTCTTTTCTTGGTCCAGACCAAAAGGCGGATTTAGCGAGAGATTTACGTAATGCTTTAGCTATTGCTCGGGAGGGCGTAAAATTTAATTAGTTTAATGGCTCTTTGTCAAAAAGCGCCTTAGCTTCTTCATTCAGACGCTGAGCGTTTTGTTTATAAAAACGCCAAATAACAAAGAGACCGATCAGTAACAAAACAAAAAGAATTTTAGCGGTCGGCGTTTGAACTTTTTCAAAATTTTCTGTTAGAATATAGGCGCCATAGCCAAAGCATGTCGCCCATAGGATGCCGCCTAAAGCATTGTAAAAAAAGAAGCGTAAAAAGGGAACATGACTAGCCCCAGCCATGAGTGCAGCAAAAACTCGCAGTAAGGTGATAAATCGTCCAAATAAGACTACGAGGCCGCCCCATCTATAAAAAAGATATTGAATGAGGCGTTGTTTTTGGAGCGAGAGGCCGAGTCTTGGTCCATAGCGGCGCAGAGCTGAATAACCAAATTTATATCCAATTAAATATCCTAAATTATCGCCAATGATTGCTCCGCTAGCAGCAGCAAAAACAACAAATTGTAAATCAATTACTTCATTGATGCGGGCATAGATAGCGGCGCCTATCAGGATCGTTTCTCCTGGCAAGGGGAGGCCGGCGCTTTCAAGGGCGATCATAAAAAATATGACCCAATAGCCATAAGTTGTTAGGAGCGTAGTGATTGTTTGTTGGTCGATTATCAAAGAGGTTTGTCAATTTAGAGCCATGAATAGTTTGACTCTATAGCTCACAAATCTAAAATAAAAGAGTTTTTCGTAATATTAACAAATAGACGAGCCGCTTACTCCGCTTTAGTGTAACTGAGCGGATTGCCCCCAGCTGCATGAAGCTTTAACCAGCGATAAGTCCATGTCTTGATTTAAGATCGTACAATCATTTTCTATCGCGGCTTCGAGCAGGGCTTTGAGCCCATGTAGAATCGGTTGATCGTGACCTAAAATTTGATCTTGTAATGCAATTTTAGCTGTAGCATCGGAGCGTAGGTCAAAATTTCTAATGATATTAGAAACAAGTCTACCAACAGTCAGATTGTGCTTTTTTGCACACAGAAGCGCTTGCTTTGCTAGATCGCCGCCAATTGAAGCAACAGCTGCTTGTGCAACATTCTCATTGGAACAGGAATGGATTAAATCTGCGATAAGCATGATCGTCTCCGTTCTCAGCATGCGCTTTAAAAAGATAAACCAAACGCTTGACTCATATCGTGCGATTAAAATTAACTGACTGCAAGTTTAATCCATGACGCACTGCACATACGGCATTTTACTCACTATCAAGAGTTAATGACGGTTTCATGTAAGGCTATTCTTACACAAAGCGATCTGTGGAGCCTAGATTACCCTCTCTGCGTCCGCCTAGAGCCACTTTAGGTCCTTTCTTGCACCCTGGGATTGCTGAGTGGGGGCGGTGGATATATGTTTTTCCTGTCTTTTTAGTTTATTTTGCCCAGCGAGTGGGGTGTTTGCGATAACCCAGGCTGTCGCTATTGCGTTGCAGCACATCTTTTACCACTGGCCAATATTATCTTGTGAAATCCAAGGCTCTTGCGGCAGAAGCGGGGCTCCTTTCTGAAGAAGCTCTATAGAAATGCCATCCGGCGTGCGGATAAAGGCCATATAGCCGTCCCGCGGCGGGCGGTTAATCACCATCCCGGCCTTCTTTAGACGGTCGCAGATGTCATAGATATTGTTTACCGAAAATGCGATGTGGCCAAAATTACGCCCGCCAGCATAGCCATTTTCGTCCCAGTTGTAGGTGAGTTCGATCAAGGGCGCAGCATATTGTTCCGCTGTATCAAGATCCTCTGGGGCGGCTAAATAGACAAGCGTATAGCGGCCCGTGCTGTTTTCTGTTCTTTTGATTTCTTGACATCCAAGCAAGTCACAAAAGAAATGGAGCGTATCGGTCAGACTGCTGACACGGATCATTGTGTGAAGAAAGCGCATTTTGTCTCCTGCTTTTCAACTAAACTGGAAATTTGCGGTAATTTATCCAAATATCAAGTTAAATTGATTTCTCTGTATCTCCTTGATAGGTCATTGGGAGCGGTTCAACCGAGCTGCTTTTTTTTCCATTGTTCAAAAGTACGATTTAGTTGATCCATGCAAAGTCGAAAGATCATAGCCGCGCGCGCCTCAATCGCTGCTAGCGCTTTGCTCGCGGCGGCTAAATTGGCCGCGGGTCTTTGGTCGGGTTCTTTGGCCCTACTTTCAGAGGCGGGACACGCTTTTGTTGATACTGGCGCAACGCTTCTAACTTATTTCGCAATTAAGGAGGCGGAAAAGCCTGCTGATGCCGAGCATCACTATGGGCATGGGAAGGTTGAGGCGTTGGCGGCCCTGGTCGAGACAGGCTTCCTTTTTGGTCTGGCTCTGCTTGTGATTGGAGAAGCGCTTCGTCGTTTTGGTGAGTCAAGCATCAAAATCGAGGCGGGTTGGCCGGTCTATGCTATTTTAGCTCTATCAATCCTCATCGACTTTTTGCGCGCCAGGCAGCTTGGTCTCATCGCGAAAGAAGAGCATAGCGAGGCCTTGGAGGCTGACGCCATTCATTTTGCGAGCGATTTAATTTCTTCAACGCTCGTATTGATCGGTATTGTTGCGACATATTATGGCTTTGAGCGAGGCGATGAACTGGCGTCTGTAGCGGTTGCGGGATTTATTGCAGTTGCAGGATATCGGCTTGGAAGGCGTACGATTAATACTTTATTGGATGCTGCGCCGCATAACTTAGGGCCCGAGATTGAAAAAAGTGTGCTGCAGGTTCCAGGCGTAATCGCGATTCAAAAATTAAGATTACGGAGCGTTGGAGCAGACATAGTAGGTGAAATTATCGTGAGTGTAGCGCGCAGCTTAAGAATGGAGCAGGCTGCGCAAATTAAGGAGTCGGTGACTGCGACGCTTGCATCAGTCGAGTCTCGCGCGCAACTAACGGTGGTTGTAGAACCAGTTGCGCTTGATGACGAAACAGTAATTGAACGCACAATGCTTGTTGCTGCGCGATGGCATCTTTCAGTACATAATATTATAGCGCAGCAGGTGAATGATCGATTGTCAATTGGTGTAGATATTGAATTAGATGGCGCTATGCCAATCGGTCAGGCTCATGCCATTGCGACAGATTTTGAGAGAGCAATTCGCGATGAATTTAGAGCTGATGTCGAAATCGAGACACACATAGAACCATTTTCGCCCCACGTATTGACGGGCGTTGATGTCTTGCCGTCCATTCGCGATAAGATCGTGCAGGCCTTGGAAGATTATAGCAAGATTACACAACAAATATTTGATATTCACGATGTGCGTGTTCGTGAGACATTGGGTGGGTGGATCGTGAATTACCACTGCTCTATAAAGCCATTGCTGCCTGTAAGCGAGGTTCATCATGCGCTTGATGATATTGAAAGACGGATGAGAGATCGGTTCCCGGAAATATTGCATATTGTTGGTCATGCTGAGCCGGAGGATCATGATTAATTTTAGATTATTAAATATAATATTAAACAGGAGATAAATGATGGCGGTAGAGAAGGCGTCGGCACTCAATAATCCAGCTGAGCTATCGTTTGAAATTGCAATGCAGGAGCTTGAACAAATTGTTACCGCTCTTGAAAAAGGATCTATATCCCTGGACGATTCTGTCGCGCTTTATGCTAGGGGAAAGATCTTGCAAGATAGGTGTGAGAAGCTTTTGTCTGATGCGGAATCGCGAATTGAAAAGATCGCTTTAGGTGAAAATGGAGAAATAAAAGGGGTCAAGCCTTTAGATATTGAATAAAGACTATTCAACATTTTCCTCTTCAGCCGCTCGTCGAGAAAGATATCTCACTCGAGCCATAAAAGCCCATGAAATAATTACTGCTAGCGGCAGACCTAATGCTGATGCAGTTTCTGCGCTCATAGATCGTGGCAGGAGCTGGGCATCCTTCAGGCCTTGCGCAATATAGGAAAAAAGCCCCGTCAGATAATAGGCGAAAGCTGCTACAGAAATTCCTTGAACCATGGCATTCAGCCGCATTTGCAATCGTGTGCGACGGTTCATATCGTCAAGCAGCTTGCTATTTTGTTTCTCCATTTCAAGAGTGATGCCCGTGCGCATAAGATTAGTTGCGCGTTCTACATCGGTCGAAAGGCGATGCTGCCTCTTCTCAATTGCATTACAGGTTTCAATCGCTGGATTAAGGCGCGTACTAAGAAAATTGGAAAGAGTGGGGTATTGGTTAGTTTTTATTTCCTCTAATAAAGCAAGTCGATTATTTACAAGAGCATGGTAAGCTCTACTTGCGCTAAATCTGAAGGCTGTTCGAGTCGCCACAGCTTCACTTGATGCGAGGAGATCGGACAAGCGTTTCAGTAAATCTTGGCTGGTGCGGGAGCTCTGGGCTGTTGAGAGTGCATGAGTTATATCTGTAAGTTCTTTTTCCATTTTGCGTAATTGTGGAGAAACATCGCGCGCCAGCGGCAAAGCAAGTAGAGCCATCGTGCGATAGGTTTCGATTTCTAGGATACGCTGAGCAAGGCGGCCGGCTTCTAAAGGCTTTGCGTCTATCACGCGAAGGATAAATTTTGTATAACTACAGTTTTCTGCAAAGAAATCACCCAAAATTTCTGCGTTTCCTTTATCTACGCCAATGACGCAAAGGCTTTGAGGGTTGAAAAACTTGGCAAGCTTATCAACGGCCTGAGTTTGATCGATGACAGCGATCTGCGTTGCGGTAATCAACTTTCCTGGAGGTAGAAAATTTACTTCACCAGTTGTCACTGGATCATCATGCGCAAATGGGATCTGAGCATTTAATCCAGTTGACCACGTATAGGTTGTAAATTCAGTATGCTGCTCCCAGCGTAGCCTCCAGTCGTTTAGAGTAAAATAATGAAACTTTGCATTGGCGGGAGGAGAGGGGATATGATTTTCTTTTGCAAATGCTTCTAAACTAATCCGGTCTCTGATTGCGTCGTCATGCGTTGTGGTAAAAGCATAATGATAAATTCTTCTTGGGGTTGATACTTGCAGAAATGGTCGAGCATGAAGCTCTTCTAGGACAGCTTTGCGGAGTTCGTGATTAATTAGCATTGTTTTTTTACCGGAGCTCTTAAGAGTGTTGCTCATCTTTATAGCGCCTTAATTTTTAATTTATTTCATAAAATCATGGATCGTAGGGACATTTTTGACGGGTAAGCCTTAGCGCTTTTTTTTCACAAGCTGGTAGCCGTCGTCGCTTGTTGTCAAAGACCATTCATGAGTTGTGTCCGCGTCAATTTTGCGACGCAAGCGATGAATATGCGTTTCTAACGTACGCGTAGATATTTCAGGGCCATACCCCCAGATTTCTTGCAGCAATTTTGATTTTTGGACACTGCGACCTGCATCTTGAAGAAGACGATTAAAGATTGCGGCCTCTTTTTCCGTAAGGTCATCTCGGACTCTTTCAGACGGTTGTCGTAACGGAGCAACTTTGGATAGACAGAATTCTATAAGGTCTCTTAATTCATTTAGTCGAAATGGGCGCCTAAGCTGAACAATAGGGAGAGGGTAGGAAAGTTTTTCAGGGCTGATTAAGATAATGGGGCCAGCGTAGCCTATAGCTTGGAGACTCTTGATTTCTGCCGAGACATTGCTTCTGCAGGTCTCTGCATCAAGTAGAATTATATCAGGAAACAGATCCTCGCTTTGTATAAACAACTGAATTGAAGCCGCTGAGTGTAAAACTATGGGTTCAAAGGCGTGACTCTGCTCAATTAGTCGTTTTATTAAGGCGTTATTAGCGATAATGACCATATAAGCGATATTATTCATGGGCTATGTCGAGAACTGTCGTTGTTATGTATGGTCACAGCCAAGGCTTCACTATGGATAAGACATTCTCTCCTAAGCTGAATTCATAAGCAACTATGCTGCTAACTAAACTTTATGTTGCGCGACGTCCGGGCGGGTTACCGCATGAGGGTCGCTTGGTTGCTGGAAACACCTTATTTCCCTGCGCCTTAGGTCGTAACGGTGTCACCTATGATAAGCGTGAGGGGGATGGCGCGACGCCGGCTGGCGATTTTAGGCTTATTTCCTTTTATCTTCGTCATGCCTGTATGCTTCATGCGCCGTGGCGTCTAACACATCCCAGGGATGCATGGTGCGATGATGAAAGCAGTTTTCTATATAATCGCGCTTTAACGCTGCCAACTCAATTAAGTCACGAGGAAATGTGGCGGTTAGATAATCTTTATGATGTCGTTGGTGTAATGGACTATAACCTAAAGCCCGTCAGGCGCTCTCGAGGAAGCGCTATATTTTTTCACATTGCAACCAGTCAGCTGGAAGCGACAGCTGGATGTGTCGCACTGAGACGTGAAGACATGCGTAAGCTCCTCCCTAGGCTCGCTCGAGGGGTGTGCATTTATGTTAGATGATCACGTTGACCCATAATTTTAGATCCAACGCGCACAAATGTGGCGCCTAATTGTATTGCAATTTCAAAATCAGAACTCATCCCCATTGATAATTGGCTTAAATTGTTGCGGCGGGCAATTTCCGCCAACAAGGCAAAGTGAGGCGCCGCCTGTTCATTAACTGGCGGTACACACATTAATCCTTCTATCTTTAAGTTATAGGTTTCTTGGCAAATCTTGATAAGATTATCTGCTTCTTGCGGCAGAGCGCCCGCTTTTTGTGGTTCAGCGCCAGTGTTAATTTGTACGAATAATTTTGGATATTTTTTAATCCGTGACATTTCTTCAGCTATTGCGCGGGCGAGTTTCTCGCGATCAAGGCTTTGTATTACATCAAATGTTTCCACGGCTTCGCGCGTTTTATTGGACTGTAGGGGGCCGATAAGATGAAGTTCTATATTTGGATAGTGCGCGCGTAGACCCGGCCATTTTCCTGAGGCCTCTTGAACGCGGTTTTCGCCAAAGATCCGGTGGCCAGCTTCCAGAAGCGGCTTAATCTCATCAGCGGAAAAAGTCTTTGTCACGCAGATAAGCGTGATGTCTTTTGGGTCGCGATTACTATCTACTGCCGCTAGGGCAAGCGCGGTTTTTGTCGCATTCAGGCGGTCAGTTATGGTCATGCGTTTGGTTACCGCGCATTTCGCTGTCCGGCAATCTCCTCTGAGATTGCAAACTTAGCTTTGACATCTCGCTTGCTGATCGGCATTAACGGTTAGACTCCCTATCTGATTGGATTTGTGCCGCCATGAGACCTGACCGTTATAATTTTGCTGAGTGTGAAAAGCGCTGGCAGAAGATCTGGGAGCAAAATCAAGTTTTTAAGGCTGGGGAGCTCGAAACTGCGCCTAAATATTACGTCCTGGAGATGTTTCCCTACCCTTCAGGGCGGCTGCATATGGGCCATGTCCGTAACTATTCCATGGGGGACGTTATCGCACGTTTTATGCGTGCCCGCGGGTATGACGTTTTGCATCCAATGGGATGGGATGCTTTTGGGTTGCCAGCCGAAAATGCTGCGGCGCAGACCGGCGCGCATCCAGCTCAATGGACCTACGCAAATATCGCCGCCATGCGTACGCAGCTCAAAAGTCTAGGCCTTTCTTTAGATTGGACGCGTGAGATCGCTACCTGCGATCCGGAGTATTACCAGCATCAACAAAAGTTATTTTTAGATTTTCTCAAATCTGGTTTGGTTGATCGTAAAAAATCAAAAGTAAATTGGGATCCTGTTGATCATACGGTGCTTGCCAATGAACAAGTCATAGATGGTCGTGGATGGCGCTCAGGCGCCTTGGTTGAGCAGCGTGAACTGATCCAGTGGTTTCTAAAAATCACGCTTTACTCTGAAGAATTACTTACTGCATTAGATAAGCTCGAGCGTTGGCCTGAAAAGGTTCGGCTCATGCAACGTAATTGGATTGGCCGCTCTGACGGCATGCTCGTTCGTTTTGCTTTGAGCCAACCATTTGATAGCACCTGCGAAATTGAAGTCTTCACCACTCGAGCGGATACGTTGTTTGGGGCGAAATTTATTGCGCTAGCGGCGGATCATCCTTTATCAAAAAAGCTGGCGGCGGAAAGAAGCGATATTGCCGAATTTTGCGAAGAATGTCGTCGCGGCGGAACTTCGGCAGAAGCGATTGAAACAGCTGAAAAGCTTGGCATGGATACGGGACTGCGTGTTGCGCATCCTTTTGACGCTAATTGGACGTTGCCGGTATTCATCGCTAATTTTATCTTAATGGATTATGGCTCCGGGGCGATTTTTGGGTGTCCGGCGCATGACCAAAGAGATTTTGATTTTGCAAAAAAATATTCCTTGGGCGCGACGCTGGTCGTTTGTCCAGACGGCGTTGCGCCTTCAGAATTAAATTTTGACCTTGAGCCGTATGAAGGCGAGGGCAAGTTAGTAAATTCCGGGTTTCTAGATGGGCTAACGGTTTCTCAAGCAAAAGAGGCCGTAGCAAATAGATTAGAAAACACGCCACTGTTTGGCGCGCCGCAGGGTTCAAGAAAAGTTAACTATAAATTACGAGATTGGGGCGTGTCGCGACAACGCTATTGGGGTTGTCCTATTCCCGTTATTCATTGTGAAGCCTGTGGCGTTGTTTCTGTGCCTGAGCAGGATTTACCGGTACGCCTGCCTGAGGACGTCACGTTTGATCAGCCGGGCAACCCTTTGGATCGTCACCCTACATGGAAATATGTCTCTTGTCCTAGCTGCGGCGCGCCTGCTCGACGAGAGACAGACACAATGGATACTTTTGTTGATTCCTCTTGGTATTATGCGCGCTTTGCGGATCCTCACAACAAGCGCCTCCCTGCAGCGGCGGCTTCGCTCAATCGTTGGCTGCCTGTTGATCAATATATTGGCGGGATTGAGCATGCGATTTTGCACCTTCTCTATTCCCGTTTTTTTTCCCGGGCCATGCGCGATAGCGGACATAGCGCGGCTAGCGAGCCTTTTTCAGGTCTATTTACACAGGGCATGGTCGTGCATGAGACCTACAGAGACGCGCATGGCGGCTGGATTTCTCCCGCGAGCGTTCGGCTAGAGACAATAGATGGCGCGCGCAAAGCCTTTCTCATTGAGGGGGGCGCAGAAGTCGAGATCGGTCCCATCGAAAAAATGTCAAAATCTAAAAAAAATACGGTCGACCCTGACGAAATCGTCGCCAGTTATGGGGCCGATACGGCGCGTCTTTTTGTTCTGTCAGACAGTCCTCCTGATCGCGATGTCATCTGGTCGGATGAGGGAGCGCAGGGCGCTTGGCGCTTTATTCAACGGCTCTGGCGCGTTACGGGCGAGCTGGGGTGCGTTGCGGCGGCGCCTGGTGTGATTGCCCCTCAACAGACAGGGGCTGAGGCTCTGGCGCTGCGCCAGGCTACACATCGGGCGATTGCCTCGGTAACGGAAAACATAGAGCGGTTGCGTTTTAATAGCGCCATCGCGCGCATCCGTGAGTTTGTCAATGAATTAACCGAATCCTTAGATAAGGTGCAGGAGGATGGCGTTGGCGCAGATCAGGCCTTCGCCTTTCGCGAAGCTGCTGACGTTTTGGCGCGGTTGATCGCACCAATGGTTCCGCATTTGGCCGAAGAATGTTGGTCTGATTTGGGTCACGGGGGCCTTGTAGCTCTGGCTAATTGGCCAATTGCTGATCCAGGGCTTGTCGCTCAGGCTAGGATTATTTTGCCAGTTCAGGTTAATGGCAAGAAGCGCGCAGAAATTGAAGTTCCGCATGACGCAGACGAAGATACCATTCGCAAGGAGTCTTTGGCGCATGATGCTGTTGTGCGCGCGATGGACGGTAAGCCAGTAAAAAAATTCATTCTCGTCCCCAAAAGGATCGTCAATGTTGTTGTTTAATATAGCCATAAAGCAGCGTGTTTCGCTCGCATTCATCGCCTTAAGCCTATTTATGCTAACGGGATGCATTGAGCCAATGTATGGGCCAAATGTGAATGGCGTTTCTACAGCGACTGAACTTCAGGCCATTGAAGTTGATGAAATCAATGATCGAACAGGTCACTATGTGCGCAATGAATTGATCTATGCGTTGAATGGAACTGGATCGACGCCAACGCCTCGCTATCGACTGAAGGTAACACTATCGGAGCGCGTTCAAACACCTATTTACAACGCCCAAACCGCTTTTTCGAGTTCGGCTACCGTCGTTGTCATTGCGCAATACACGCTTATTTCATTGCCGGATAAGGTTGAGATTTCCAAGGGCTCGACTGAGTCAATCGCCAGCTATGATCGTTTTACAGCGCGTTTTGCTAATGTGCGCGCGTCACGAGATGCGGCAATTCGAGACGCAAAAGTTATTGCTGAGAATATTCGTACGCGTATTGCCATGGATTTGGCGGCGCGGCGGTAAGGCGTCTGCTCGTGGTTGCAATTAGAACAAGAGATGCTGAGCGTTTTCTTTCAGCAATCCCTGAAGATATTTTTCTCTTTCTCGTTTACGGCCCTGATGCAGGTATGGTGCGAGAGCGTGCGTTGAGCATAATTGATAAACGCATAGACGACCGGCGCGATCCTTTTCAATTCGTTCAACTGTCAGGAGATGCAATTGCTTCTGACCCGTTACTGTTGTTGGATGAGGCGAATACAACGCCACTTTTTGGCGGACGACGCGCAATTTTGATTGAGACCACTGGGAAATCAGTTCTTCCCGCGATTAATTCTTTGATCGCGGCTCCGCCTGATGCGTGCGCGATCGTGCTTACAGCTGCTGTTTTGAAAAAGGATGCGCCTTTACGTAAGCTGATTGAAGGCGCGAAATGCAGTGTGGCAATTGACTGTCAGGAAGACACAACACAGGATTTAAATGGACTGATTGATCGTACCTTGCGTGAGGCTGGACTTACAGCGACGCCGGAAGCGCGAGGTTTGTTGCTTAACGCCTTAGGCGAAGATCGGTTGATGAGCAGGTCGGAACTCGCGAAGCTTGTGCTTTATATGTATGGTCGCTCTCATGTAGAAGCTGCAGACATAGAAGCAATTATTGCTCATGCAGCGAGTATAGCCTCTGATCGTATTGTGGCTGCAGCTTTTAATGGTGAGACGGGGGCGCAATTAGAGACCTATTTTGCTCATGGCGGCGATCCTTCAGCCTTAATATTTGGCGCTTTGAGATATCTCATAGCGCTTCATAAGGCGCGGATCTCGATGGAGCGCGAAGGCGGAAGATTAGAGCCAGGCATGAGCGTCATGATGCGAGCAGGTTTTGGTTTTATGCACCGTGGCTTATTAGAAGCTCAGCTTAAAGCTTGGACGGCTTTGCGGATTAATCAATTGAGAGAACCGTTAAGAAGCGCTCAGACGCAGGCGCGCGCTCATGCGGCGTTGGCGCAAATGGAAGCGGAACGAGCATTGTGGCGGGTCGCAAAGATTGCGCGGTCCAAATAAAAATTAGGCTGCGGAGGCAAGACTATCAAAAAGTCCTCTGCCATCAATCCCGCCAACTAACGGATCGATCAGGTTTTCCGGGTGGGGCATCAGCCCAAGGACATTTTTCTTTTCAGAAAATATGCCTGCGATTTCATTTCGAGATCCATTAGGATTTGCCACGCCGCCAAGAACGCCCTCCGAGTTGCAATAACGAAATGCTACGCGGCCATCGCCCTCTAGTCGATCGATCGTTGCCTGATCCGCTTCGTAATTGCCTTCTCCATGTGCAATACAGACCTTTATAATTTGTCTGGCGGCATATTTATGCGTGAAAGGGCTATTCGTTTGCTCGACGCGCAGATGTTGCATTCGACAAACGAACCGCAAATGCGCGTTACGCATCAAAACGCCTGGCAAAAGTCCGCTTTCGCATAGTATCTGGAATCCGTTGCATACGCCGAGGACGAGACCGCCCCGCTCTGCATGAGCGCGTACAGCATCCATAATTGCGGCACGCCCAGCGATGGCGCCACAGCGTAAGTAATCACCGTAGGAAAAGCCGCCAGGCAGCACGACCAGATCTGTTCCCTTTGGAAGCTCGTAATCTGCGTGCCAAACCATTACTGGTTGATGATGCGTGGCCTGTTGCAGCGCGCGCGCCATGTCGCCTTCGCGATTAGATCCAGGAAAAACAATGACGGCTGATTTCATAGAGGCCAGCTCAGATCTCGATAGAATAATTCTCAATAACTGTATTTGCGAGAAGTTTTTCGCAAGCGGTTATTAACTTTTGTTGAGCCTGAGTTGAGTCTTGCGCTGAGATTTCGATGTCAAAGACTTTGCCTTGACGTACGCTTGCGATATCTGAAACGCCTAAAGAGGTAAGGGCGCCTTCAATAGCCTTGCCTTGAGGATCAAGAACGCCATTTTTCAAAGTAACGACTACGCGAGCTTTCATCGAAGATTCCAAAATAAAATGACACGCATTAGTTAGATCGCGCTCTTTAAAGTTTCGACGCGATTTAGTGCTACTATTTCACCAGCTTCGGAGCGCCGACGTTAGCGGGCTCGCCCTCTTGCATGATGCCTAGCCTACGCGCCACTTCTGAGTAGGCTTCAACAAGCCCGCCCATGTCGCGCCGAAAACGATCCTTATCAAGCTTATCATTAGACTTAATGTCCCAAAGCCTACAGCTGTCAGGAGATATCTCATCGGCGACGACAATCCGCATCATATCGCTTTCCCATAATCGGCCACATTCCATTTTGAAGTCGATTAAACGGATGCCGACTCCCAAGAAAAGGCCTGACAAGAAATCATTAACGCGAATGGCCAGCGCCATGATGTCATCGATTTCTTGGGGAGTTGACCAGCCAAAGGCTGTGATATGCTCCTCGGAGACCATGGGATCGTCGAGCGCGTCATTTTTATAGTAGAACTCGATAATGGAGCGAGGCAGTTGTGTGCCCTCTTCAAGGCCTAACCGTTTGGCGAGTGAGCCAGCGGCGACATTCCGAACGACAACTTCCAAAGGAATAATTTCAACTTCGCGGATGAGCTGCTCGCGCATATTTAGGCGGCGGATGAAATGTGTTGGAACCCCAATGCTGTTGAGATTTTGAAACACATATTCCGAGATACGGTTGTTGAGCACTCCTTTGCCGTCAATCACTTCATGCTTTTTGGCGTTGAAGGCTGTGGCGTCATCCTTAAAATGTTGGATTAAGGTGCCGGGCTCGGGGCCTTCATAGAGGACCTTGGCTTTGCCTTCGTAGATGCGACGACGGCGATTCATGGGCGTTAACCGGGGCTTGAGGAAATCCATAGCGATCGGCCTTGGCTCCTTTCGATTTGGTCACGAAGACCCTCGTTAAGGGCGAGGCGCCCTCAAGGAGCGGCGAGAGATTTTCATAACCGGCCGCAGATCGTCCCCGATCTACTCGCTTTGGGCCTAGGAAACAAGCTTTGCGCGGCTTTTCCACTGGATAAGGCTGGCGGCGGCGTTTTGGGAAGCCGAAAACGCACAAAGAGCCCCGCATGTTGAAAGCATTGGCTTTACCATCGAATACGCCTATACCCTTGCTCTGCGGGGGCGTCCCAGGGGCTATCATTGGCCCTGAGCGCCGGGCCAGATAGGCCTAACAACGCAGTTTTATGAACAAAACTTTCTGAGGACGCACATGAGCACTTTCGACCAACGCGAAGAATCGTTTGAAAAACGCTTCGCCCATGACGAGGAGCGTCAATTCCGCGCCGAAGCGCGCCGGAACAAATTGCTTGGTCTTTGGGCTGCAGAAAAACTTGGAAAATCTGAAACTGAGGCTCGAGCCTATGCTGACGCGCTTGTGGCGGCTGAGGTAAATGCTGATGCCTCGGAGCGGGTCTTTTTAAAAGTTAAACAAGATTTCGCGGCCAAGGGTGTCGATCAGTCCGATCATCAAATTCGTCGCACCATGGAGGAATTACTCGCGCAAGCGGTGCAGGAGATTTCTGCGGGTAAGTAATCCTTCGGCATCTATGTTTATCAATGGCAGGGTTTCATTAGGGAGTTGGCGTTAGACTTCGTGGCTGTTTCTCGTTGAGGCAGCTAAAAGTCATGCAATCCCTATTGAATGTCTAGATGTCTCACGTCGCACCGGTCACCTTTCATGCGGACTCCGATCTTGCCGATGCGGCGGAGGATTGGCTGCGTCAACTTGCATGCCAGTATCGTGTTTCAAAACATACGCAGATCGCCTACCGGCATGAAATCTGCGTTTTTTTGGTTTTTTTAACCGAGCATCAGGGCAGGCTGGTTAATTTTTCAGACTTAACGGCCTTAGAGCCAAGAGATCTCCGAGCTTATCTCGCACGACGACGGGAAGAAGGGCTAGGCAATAGATCTTTGTTGCGCGCCCTTGCAGCGCAGCGGAATTTCATACGCTATCTTGAAAAAAGAAAGCTAGCGCGCACAGACGCCTATGGCGCAATCCAGGCCCCAAAACGACTGAAGGCTTTGCCTAAAGCCCTCAGTATTGCCGCCGCCCGTGATCTTGTGGATGCGGATTATCGGGATGATCAAACGGCGCCCGCGTGGATTTTGGCTAGAGATTCGGCCGTTTTGGCCTTGTTGTATGGCGCTGGTCTGCGAATCTCTGAGGCGCTTTCCCTGTCTCGACAGGAGGCGCCAATTGATGGGATCGATCGAATACGCATTATGGGTAAAGGTGGAAGGCAACGTGTTTTACCTGTCATCGAGCCGGTGAGCAGAGCAATCAAAAATTACATAGAAATTTGTCCCTATAATCTTCAAGGGGGACCGCTCTTTGTTGGCGCCCGAGGCGGGCCGCTCTCGCCGAGAGTGATACAATATGTTGTTGCGCGGCTGCGTGGCGCATTGGGCTTGCCAGATAGTGCGACGCCCCATGCCTTACGTCATTCCTTTGCCACTCATCTCCTTGGTCGGGGCGGAGATCTGCGCACGATCCAAGAATTGCTTGGTCATGCGTCGCTTTCAACAACGCAAATTTATACGTCGGTAGATTCCAAGCGCTTATTAGAGGCGTTTCATTCAGCGCATCCTCGGGCGGATTAATTAGTTCTTGATCACTCTATCGGTTCTACGGCGCTTATCTCAATGCCAAATCCTGAAAGCCCGACAAAAGCGCGTGGTTTAGCTGTTGTTGAGCGCAGGCGAATTGAGGAAACGCCCAAATCTTTGAGAATTTGTGCGCCAAGTCCAACATCAAACCATTGACGTTTGCGGTTTTCTTCAGCGTTTTCATTTTCAGCCAAGGTAAAATTGGTCGGCACGCCGGCTGCCCCATCTCGTAGATAAACAAGAACGCCACGGCCTTCTTCCTTGAATCGGGCGAGCGTTTTTCTAATTGTCTGCGCGCCGCCCATGACATCATCAAGTATATCCGCGCGATGCAGGCGTGTTGGCGTATCGCGTCCATCTCCGATGGCGCCAAGCACAAAGGCAAAATGACGTACGTGATCAAATGCGGTTACATAAGCATAGCCTGTCATCTCGCCATATTCTGTTTTGACTGGAAAAACAGCAACCCGCTCAACAAGTTTTTCACGCGCCTGCCGGTAGGCGATAAGATCGGCGACGGAGAGTGTTTTAAGCGCATGTTTTTTGGCGAAGTGGGCAATCTCCTGGCCAGTCATGACGGTTCCGTCATCATTGGCCAATTCGCAGATGACGCCGACAGTGGGTAGTCCTGCAAGTCGACAGAGGTCGACTGCGGCTTCAGTGTGGCCGGAGCGCATCAAGACTCCGCCATCTCTGGATATAAGTGGAAAAACATGACCTGGGCGGACGAAATCTGTTGCGGCCATATTACCATTAGCGAGTGCGCGCACAGTATTGCTGCGCTGTTCGGCAGAAATGCCTGTCGTCAGTCCGTGTTTTACGTCTACCGAAACTGTAAAGGCAGTCCCTAGCGGCGCATCATTTTGCGCAACCATTGGCGCTAGCTGGAGCCGTCGCGCGTCTTCTAATGTCAATGGCGCACAAACAATGCCGCAGCAATGTCGGATGATAAAAGCCATTTTTTCTGCCGTGCATAGCGCGCCGGACATAACGAGATCGCCTTCATTCTCTCGATCGTCATCGTCTGTTACAACGACAATCTCGCCTTGGGCAATGGCCTCAATTGCTTCAGTCACAGAATGGGACAAGTCTTCTCTCCTAGTTGTCCTCTGGCGTATGAGCGATGTGTAAAGCGATCATTAGCTTATTACAAATAGACGCTTTTAAAAGAGCATTAAGCCACGCAATTACACGATTTTTTCTCGCACATGGATGCAAGGATTTTAGTCTTGCGATTTAAGCCTCCATCAATGCCTTTATGTGTGCAGATACTGATCGAGCTAAGTCCTGCGGGGCATAGCCGCCCTCAAGTAGTGAGATGATCCGATTATGGCACCGCCTCTGAGCAATTTCCATAATTCTGAGCGTTACGGTGCGAAAGTCTTCGTCTAACAGTCGTAGGCCGCCTACAGGATCGTGGATATGGGCATCAAAACCTGCGCAAATAAAGATGAGATCTGGGGCAAAAAGATCGAGTCTGGGCAGAATCCGACTCTTTAGGGCATCTTGAAATTGATCGCCGGAATCTCCGCGGCGTAGAGGCGCATTTACAATATTGTTAAAGGCCCCGATTTCATTCAGCTCCCCAGTTCCGGGGTAAAGGGGCATTTGATGTGTTGAGGCATAGAGTGTGTTTTTATCATTCCAAAAAAAATCCTGTACGCCATTTCCGTGGTGAACATCAAAATCAACGATTGCAATTCGTTCGACGTTGTAAAGCGCACGTGCATGCATCGCCGCTATCGCCACATTGTTAAACAGGCAAAATCCCATTGCTTGATTTGCAAGCGCATGATGTCCTGGCGGGCGGGTTGCGACAAAGCTATTGTGCGCCTTGCCGCACATAACAGCATCTGTCGCCGCGATCGCCCCGCCTGCTGAAGCGATTGCGGCTGAAAGCGAATAAGGATTCAGCGTGACATCGTGACCGAGAGGGCTCAGGCCAGTTTTTGGCGTTGCCTGTTCAAGAAGCGTGATCAGTTGGTGTGTGTGGACACGCAGAATGCAGTTAAGTTCTGCGCTTGGAGCTTCTTGTTTGGAGAGGGTGATAAACTCTGGCGCTTGTAACACATTTAAGATGCTGCTGATGCGATCTGGGCGATCGGGCCAGCCAGGTCCTGGATCGTGTAAGAAGCTGCTCTGAGAGGAAACAAAAAGCGTATTTTTGGTCTGCGCTTTTAAATCTTGCGCAGAAATCGTGGCGATAAGACCTGTAAGCGCAGCGCGGCGCGTGATCACCCAATTTGTCCGCGGTGACGTAAGAAGTGATCAGCCAATACGCACGCCATCATCGCTTCTCCTACAGGAACTGCGCGAATGCCGACGCATGGGTCGTGTCGGCCTTTTGTAACGATTTCCGTATTATTACCAGAGGCGTCAACCGTTTGACGGGGCGTAAGTATTGAAGAGGTTGGTTTTACCGCGAATCTAGCAACAATGGGTTGGCCTGTTGAGATTCCGCCAAGAATGCCGCCGGCATGGTTCGACAAAAAGTTCGGTAGGCCATTAGCGCCACTGCGCATTTCATCAGCATTCGATTCGCCAGTGAGCAAGGCGGCCTCAAAGCCGTCGCCAATTTCTACGCCCTTGACGGCGTTAATCGACATCATAGCGGCGGCGAGGTCTGCGTCGAGTTTTCCATAAAGCGGCGCGCCCCAGCCGGGCGGCGCGCCCTGCGCCGTTACTTCAACAACAGCCCCAATAGACGAGCCATTTTTGCGAATATCATCAAGATAATCTGCCCAAAAGCTGGCGGCTTGGGCGTCAGGACAAAAGAATGGATTGCGGTCAATCTCATTCCAGTCAAAACGGGATCGATCAATTTTATGCGGACCGATTTGAACCAGCGCGCCTTTAATTGAGAGATGCGGAATAATTTTTCTTGCGATAGCGCCGGCTGCAACACGAGCTGCTGTTTCACGTGCAGAAGACCGTCCGCCGCCCCGATAATCTCGAACGCCATACTTGGCGTCATAGACATAATCCGCATGTCCGGGGCGATATTTTTGCGCGATGTCGCCGTAATCTTTCGAGCGCTGATCTGTATTTTCAATCAAAAGCGCAATTGGCGCTCCTGTTGTAACCTGTTGTCCATTTGCGCCAATGAAAACGCCTGAGAGTATTTTAACGAGATCCTCTTCGCGGCGTTGTGTCGTGAAACGCGATTGGCCGGGTTTGCGCTTATTGAGAAAGACTTGAATATCTTCCGGGACAAGCGAAATCTGAGGGGGGCAGCCGTCGATGACGGCCCCCAGGGCGGCTCCATGGCTTTCGCCAAAAGTCGTGATGCGGAAAAGATGGCCAAAGCTGTTATGAGACATCAGGCTTTTTAGGCTGGCGTGAAAACCCGGTCAAACCCCGTCCGGGCATGCGGGTTTAGTCTGGATCGTCAAGAGGTTCGCCTCTGAGGATGGCTGGCGTGATAAATTTATGGAGCCTTGCGGCTGCCGCGTTGATTTCTGACCAATTGGTCACATCAAAATCAAGAATCGCCAGTGCGGCTGTGGGATATTTAGACCGCATGAGCTCAAGCTCATGAGGTTCTCCGCTGCCTGCAAGAATTGCGGCCAATTCTCCAAAGCCGGGATTATGGCCAACCGCGAGCAAGGTTTGAACCTTGTCTGGCGTTTGCCGCAGGACTTCAAGAAGGTGTCCTGATGAAGCAAGATAAATTGTGTTCTCAATCAGGTGCGTGACATGAGCAGGAAAAGCCTCAAGTGTTCGCTCAAGGGTTTGTTTCGCGCGGCGCGCATTGGAGGCGACGGCAAGATCGGGGGTAATCCCTGAGTTCGTTAAAAAATCGCCGATACGCCTGGCGTCTTCTTCGCCGCGTCGCGTCAATGGTCTTTCGCGATCCCCTCCGGCGGAATGACGATCGGCTTTGCCGTGGCGGAGAAGGAGTAAGCGACGCATAGAGGCCTTTCTGATCGGCGGGTTTTGGGTTCAGGGCTCATGCTTGTTTAACCTGACGGGGCTATGGCGCAAAGTTCAGTTGAGCCTTAACGGCTAAAATGCTGAGATTCGGGCTGCGATTTATTGTCTCGGCCGGGGCGGAGAAGCGATAACTCTGCTTCGCGCGCACAAGTTCTTGCGGGCGCGAAGGAAAAAACTTGATAGTCTGGTCCTGATAGCAAAGAAGTCTGCTGGCGGAGCGTCCTGAGAAGGGAGATGAGATGCTTAAAATTGCGGTCCAAATGGACCCATTGGAGCGGATCAATTTTGAAGGCGATTCGACCTTTGCCTTGATGTTGGAGGCGCGCCGCCGCGGTCATCAGCTTTGGTATTATACGCCGGACCAATTAGCGCTTGAGGGCAGTCGCTTGATCGCGCGCGCGCATCAAATCGATGTTTATGACGATCCTGCGGGCTACTATCGGCTAGCCGAAGCCAGTGAGATTGATTTGATCGACATGGATGTTGTGCTTTTGAGACAGGATCCCCCTTTCGATCTTGCATATATTACGTCAACGCATTTCCTAGAGCGCATCAAGTCCCGCGTCTTGATTGTTAATAACCCGGAGCATGTCAGAAACGCCCCTGAAAAAATTTTTGTTATGGAGTTTTCTGATTTAATGCCGCCGACCTTGCTCACAAGAGATCGGGCGATGATTGAGAAATTTAGGGCTCAACATGGCGAGGTTGTTATGAAGCCGCTCTATGGTCATGGCGGAGCTGCTGTTTTTAAAGTAGCGCAGCGCGACCCTAATTTTGGATCTCTATTTGATATGTTTTCTACACTGTTTCGAGAGCCTTGGGTTGTGCAGAAATTTTTGCCAGAAGTTGTAAAGGGCGATAAGCGTATCCTATTAATTGATGGCGTAGCTTTGGGCGCGCTCAATCGCATTCCAGCGCAAGATGATATTCGCTCTAACCTGGTAAGAGGCGGTTCCGCCGCGTCTAGTGAGCTTACGCAGCGCGAGAAGTTAATTTGTGATAGGCTTGGGCCTGAACTTAAGAAGCGTGGATTGATTTTTGTTGGGATTGACGTCATTGAGGGGTATCTCACAGAAATTAATGTTACGTCGCCAACAGGCCTTCGCGCTTTAGCTCGCGTCGGAGGACCTAACCTGACGCCGCTTTTGTTTGATGTTATTGAGAAGCGTCAAAAAGATCTGCGTGCTTCACCGTGACGTCGCCAGGCGATATAAAATCCCATATTGTATTTTCCTCGTTAGAAACGCAGGAGAGCTTTGGTGGTTTGCGCGCAGAGTTGGCGTCGAAAATAAGCGACCTATCTGTCGAAATTTTTGATGAGGCTGAGCGAAGAAGTAAAATTGTCGATCTGTTTCGTGAGGCTTTAAATTGCGGTCGACTGTGCGCGCGACGTTATTTGGAGAGCGGTAAAAGAGATGTTCATTGCGCGCAGTTGCTATCAGAATTGCAGGATCAGCTCATCGGGGCAATTTATGATTACGTCATAAGCTATGTGCACGTGGCGGATAACCCGACTTTTGCAGAGCGTCTCGCCATTGTAGCGGTTGGCGGTTATGGGCGGGGTCGATTAGCGCCTGGCTCTGATATCGATCTACTTTTCCTTCTTCCTTATAAACAAACACCCTGGGGAGAGAGCGTAGTTGAAGCCATCCTCTATATTCTTTGGGACTTACGTCAGAAAGTTGGTCATGCGACGCGTTCCGTAGCTGAATGCATGCGACAGATGCGCTCAGATATGACGATCAGAACGACCTTGCTAGAAGCGCGATTTATATTAGGCAATCGCGAATTATTTAGCCAACTACAGGAAAGCTTTGATCGTGAAATTGCTCGCATGGATGCTCGTGAGTTTGTCGCTGCTAAGCTCTTAGAACGTGACGGCCGAGTGCGTCGAGCTGGCGCTTCGCGATATCTCGTTGAGCCAAACGTAAAAGATGGAAAGGGCGGTTTACGAGATTTAAATACGCTTTTTTGGATCGCAAAATATGTTTATCGCGTACGAGAACCAAAAGATTTAGTGGCCGCTGGCCTTTTTACTCAAGCGGAATATCGTCAATTCCAAACATGTGAAGATTATTTATGGAATGTTCGGTGCTATCTTCATTTTGCTCGCGGTAGAGCGGATGAGCGGCTCACATTCGATATTCAGCCGCTCCTCGCAGAACGACTTGGTTATCATAATCGTAGTGGCCTTTCGAGCGTTGAGCGCTTTATGAAACATTATTTTCTGGTCGCCAAGCAAGTTGGCGACCTGACCGCGATTGTATGCGCTGCTTTAGAGGAACGGCAAGCAAAGCCCCGTGCGATCTTTGATCGTTTTTTACAGCCCTTTAGGCGACGACGATCAAAGACGCCTCAGGGAGATTTCATTATCGCGACCGATCGCATATCTATTGCCGATGAAAATGCTTTTATACGTAATCCAGTAAATATTATTCGGCTTTTCTGGCTCGCAGATCATCATGGACTGCCGTTGCACCCAGATGCCTTGCGCGCAGTGACGCGTTCCTTTCGCGCGATTGATTCAAGTTTACGAGAAAATAAAGAAGCTAATCGATTATTTTTGGAGATTTTATTATCGCGCAATATGACGGAATCCGTTCTGCGCCGCATGAATGAAACTGGCGTGCTTGGACGGTTTATCCCAGAATTTGGTCGCATCGTAGCGATGATGCAATTTAATATGTATCATCACTATACGGTTGATGAGCATTTATTGCGTGCAGTAGGCGCGCTTTGCGATTTTGAGGCGGGGCGCGCATCAAAGAGCCACGCGCCGATCGCCGAGGCAATGCCGACAGTGGTCAATCGTAAAGTTTTATACCTGGGATTGTTTCTCCACGATATTGCCAAGGGTCGCAAGGAAGATCATTCAATTGCTGGCATGATGGTTGCCAGGACCTTGTGTCCGCGGCTGGGCTTTACGCCAGGTGAGACAGAAACCGTCGCATGGTTGGTTGAGCATCACCTCACGATGTCAACTTATGCGCAAAGTCGCGATATTTCTGATCCGGCCACCATTGATAGTTTTGCAGCGATCGTTCAGACAATGGAACGTCTCAAACTGCTTTTTGTTTTGACGCTGTGTGATATCAGCGCTGTGGGGCCTGGCGTATTAGACGCATGGAAAGCTCAGCTCTTGCTTGCCCTTTACTGGGAAACAGAGATTGTTCTTGGCGGAGGACATTCCGCCGTCGATCGTAAAAGTAGGGTTGCAGCCTCGATCTCTGAGTTGCGCGCCGCTTTACCGCATTGGTCTGATGCGGAGTTTCTCCAATATGAAAAACGGCATTATCCGGCCTATTGGCTGAAGGTCGATCTAACACGCAAGATCCGTCATGGAGAATTACTGCGTTCGCTAGATGGCGCAAAAGATCCGCTCATTACTGATATCATTCTTGATAAAAAACGCGATGTTGTCGAGCTAACGGTAATTGCTCCAGATCATCGTAGATTATTATCTACAATTGCGGGCTGTTGTGCTGTTGGCGGGGCTAATATTGTTGATGCGCATATTTTCACAACAGCAGATGGATTAGCGTTAGATACAATCTTTTTCTCTAGAGGCTTGGGGTTTGATGAAGATGAGCTGCGGCGCGCCGAGCGGATCGCAGAGATGATCGTTCGGGCGTTGCGAGGCGAGGCGGTTATTGCTGATGCGGTAAAAGCGCGCGCCACAACGCATCTGCCTGTCGCTGAGTTTCCTGTGGCTCCTGAGGTAACTGTCGACAATAGTTTGTCGAACACCTACACTGTAGTTGAAGTCTCCGGCTTGGATCGAGAAGGGTTGTTATTTGACCTCACTAATGCGATTTCCAAACTAAATCTCAACATTGCTTCGGCCCATGTTACAACATTTGGAGAGCGCGCAGTCGATGCATTTTACGTCACTGATTTGACCGGCGCCAAAATTGTCTCACCTCAGCGACAAATCGCAATCAAGCGGCAGCTTTTGGATGTCTTTGAAATTAGACACTTAAACGCTTATAAAAAACAAGAGTCGACTCCGGCGGCTTGATTTCGTCCCGGGGAGCTATGATATCGATGCCTATTGTAAAATTAACATGAAATGGGTTGGGATATGGGTGAGCAGGACGCAGAAAATAATAAGTCAGAAGAGACTAAAGAAATTGATTTGGCATTATCGGGCCAGGCGACAGACGAAACGGCCAGAGTGGATGGGGCGTCAGGAGATGATGTCGCTGCGCTAAAGCAAGAAAACGCTGATTTGAAGGATCGCGTACTCAGAGCTTTGGCTGAGGCGGAAAACATTCGCCGCCGTGCTGAGCGTGAGGTGAGTGAAGCGAAATTATACGGCGCGGCAAATTTTGCGCGAGAGATGCTTACCTTTGCAGATAACTTACGTCGCGCAATTGAAAGCGTTCCTCAAGATGTACGATCTGATCTGACTCCGTCACTTAGCGCTTTACTCGAAGGTGTTGAGCTTACGGAGAAAGATTTTCTTTCTCGGCTTGGGCGTTTTGGCGTCAAGCCAATAGAGGCTTTGGGTGCGCGTTTTGACCCCAACCAGCATGAGGCCTTGTTTGAAATTCCGGATGAAACAAAGATAGCTGGAACTGTCGCACAGGTTGTTGAGCAAGGATATTTGATCAATGATCGGGTATTGCGTCCTGCTAAGGTTGGCGTCGCGCGGGGCGGCCCAAAAAGCTAAATTATCCCAGTTTTTTTCGGGGCTTGCACGAGCTGCGCTGCTTCCCGGGCTAGTTGGCTTGATGCTCTAGATTTGAGGGCATGGAATTCTTCTGCGTGCAAGCAACGATGGTCAGTTCTTTTAGTAAGGATTGTCCGGACAAAGGGGGGATCGGGTTTGAGGATCTAGATACCGCTTCTATTTACCGATTTGGGCGAAGCCGCCTTACTAAAGTTTCATCTTATGTCCACTGATCTGCAAGGCGTGCGTCTCCATCTTAGCGAGAGATGATTGAGGTTTGCTCAGTCTCTTTGCACAAGATGGAGTTGAAATGATTTTCCCGAAAAATTCTAAACAGCTTGTGGGCTTGTTGAATAATGTCGAGAATAAAACGCGGGCTTCTCGATCCTATTTGCTAGGGGCGGTTGCTTCATTGAGCGTTCTTGCCGCTTTAGTGGGGCCAATGCCGGCAGCAAAGGCTGAGATGACGTCGCCAGGGGCAATTTCTGCGCCTGTTTCGCCGCCGTCTTTTGCAGATGTTGTTGAGCGCGTTAAGCCCGCTGTTGTTGCAATTAAGGTCAAGGGAGTTGAAGTAGACGAGGGCGGCGGTGGGCTTTCGGAGATGTCGCCAGATTTATCTCCCGATGATCCAATGTATCGATTTTTTAAGCGATTTGGGCGCCAGGGCGGCAGCCCAGAGAACCGACATGCAACAATGTCGCAGGGGTCAGGATTTATCATTAGTCAAGATGGTTATGTGGTGACCAATAATCATGTCGTTGAGCATGCCACCGAGGTTGAGGTATCGCTCGATAATGGCAAAACCCTCGCTGCAAAGATCATTGGAACGGATAAGCGAACAGATTTAGCTTTGCTTAAAATTAATGACGGTGAAAAATTTCCATTTGTTGACTGGTCAAACGGTAATCCGCGTATAGGCGATTGGGTGATTGCAGTCGGCAATCCCTTCGGCTTGGGCGGCAGCGTAACCGCAGGTATTGTATCTGCGCGAGGGAGAGAAATAGGCGCAGGGCCTTATGATGATTTTCTTCAAATAGACGCCCCGGTGAATAGAGGAAATTCGGGCGGGCCGGCATTTGATGCGCGGGGGAATGTCATTGGCGTTAATACCGCGATCTATTCTCCCTCAGGTGGCTCGATTGGCATTGGCTTTGCGATTCCCTCAGAGGTCGCTCGGGATGTAATTGCTTCTTTGAAAGATAAGGGTGTCGTCGCGCGTGGTTGGATCGGTGTTAAGATTCAAAACATCACGCCGGAAATTGCCGATAGCATGGGGCTGAAATCAACAAAAGGGGCGCTAATTTCGCAGCCTCAACATGGCGCGCCTGCAGAGCTGGCGGGTCTAAAATCAGGGGACGTTGTTGTCGCCCTAAATGGCGAGAAAATAGACGGCCCCAGAGATCTTGCGCGTCGCGTTGCTTTGCTTGGACCCAAAAAATCAGTGGATTTGACCTACTTGCGTTCCGGAGCAGAGAAAACGGTCAAGTTAACGCTTGGATTGTTGCCTGATGAGAAAGAGGCGCGTGCAGATGTTGAAACGGGTAAGGGCGGCGCTGAGGTTGCGGGTTTGGGGGTGGAGGTCGCTCCTGCATCTGAAGCTGGCGCTGGACGCGAAGGGGTTGTTGTGACCGGAATTGACCCCAATAGCACAGCGGCGCAAAAAGGGTTGAGGCAAGGAGATGTCATTGTTGAAGCGGCTGGGCAGGTTGTAAATTCTCGAATTGATCTTTCTTCTGCGATAGATTCGGCGCGAGAGGCAGGTCGTAAATCTGTTCTCTTTCGAGTTAAATCTGCAGATGGTATGAAATTTATCGCCTTGCCAACAAAGGCAGGGTGATGCGCCCGGATTATCTAGCGAGAGAGACGTTTTTGGCGCTCCCTTAGCCTATGATGAGAATGCAGGTCGACGCTCGCGGTCGGCCTGCCGTTTTTATTAAAGCTCGGTTAGAATGTGATTCATGCGAATTCTTATTATTGAAGACGATCGTGAGGCGAGTGATTATCTCGTTAAGGCTTTTCGCGAGCAGGGTCATGTTGCAGACCACGCTTCAGACGGTCTATCTGGCTATGCTAGCGCCCGGGAAGGCGATTATGATGTTTTAATCGTCGATCGAATGTTGCCGAAGATGGATGGTTTGTCGCTGATCTCGAGTCTCCGCAAACAAAATGTTGAGACTCCTGTTATCATTCTCTCGGCTCTTGGCCAGGTTGATGATCGGGTAAAGGGATTGCGTGCGGGGGGAGACGATTATCTTCCCAAGCCCTATGCTTTTTCCGAATTACTCGCTCGAACGGAAGCTCTCGCGCGTCGGCGTGTTGGACCGCGTGGCGAGGAAACGCATTATCGGGTGGGCGATCTCGAGCTTGATCGCCTGTCTCATGAAGTCACCGTGAATGGTCAGGAAATTTTACTTCAGCCAAGAGAGTTTAGGCTTTTAGAATATTTAATGAAAAATGCTGGCCAAGTTGTGACTCGGACCATGCTTTTGGAAAATGTTTGGGACTATCATTTTGATCCTCAAACTAATGTTATCGACGTTCATATTTCTCGTTTGCGAGCAAAGATTGATAAGGGGCGCGAGACTCCCTTGCTTCATACAATTCGAGGCGCGGGTTATATGATAAGAGACTCTGGACGATCATCCTGAATGATCGTGCAGGAGATTAATTTTAGGGGGATCCAAAAGAAAAACATTTAGCTAAGCGAATGGGAGAGCTATAAAAAGCATTAAACTAATTTTTTATGAGTTTCTGGGCTTAGGCTGGTTAGTTCCTGAAATAAAGCGTTCTTGTTGCACGCAGAGTGAGGTTTATCTGATACGAGCGTTTTTTGCAGATCAATTTTTCTATGACCTTTTCCAGAAACATTAGAAAATAAAGCGCCATGAGCTCTAATTTCTTAGTTTGAAAAAATTTATTTGTATGTGCGAAGTGCAATAGATTTGCTAATTTCTAAAGAAAATCTGTAAGTAGGAAATAATTTATATGGAAATACGCGAAAGACGTCTTGGCGTCATAGGCAAGCTATTTAGAACGACGGCGTTTAAACTGTCTCTAGCTTATCTTCTGCTTTTCTCGATTGGCGCTGGCTTGGTGCTGACACGCGTTGGCGCTCGGGTTAAGGAAGTATTAGATGAGCAAATTGAACAGACTGTCGAAGGGGAAATCCGGGCATTATCCGAACAATATGCTCAGGGAGGGTTAAGGGATTTAACGGAGGCTGTGGAGCGGCGCGTTCGTGCGCCAGGTGGATCTCTGTATCTCTTGACCTCTGCTTCAGGCGATATAATCGCGGGTAATATAGAGCCGCCGCGTTTTGCCCCAGGGGGCGGGGATATTCTAATCGAAACGCTTTACCGACGTCGCGGAGAGCTCGAAGAAGCCCATCCGGCTTTAATGCGTTTGTTTCTTATACCGGGTGGTTTCAGGCTATTGATTGGGCATGACATTGAAGATCATCAGGTGCTTCGCGACATTCTGCGGCGAGCTTTGGGCGTATCTTTGTTTTGGTTAGTTTTGGTTGGGTTTTTTGGCGGGTTATTTGTTGCGCATCGTATGCTTGAGCGTGTGGATATTATGTCTGCCTCTGCGCGAAGAATAATGGCAGGAGATATGAATGAACGGCTTGCGGTGAGCGGATCAGGGGATGAGCTTGATCGGCTGGCTGAAAACTTTAACGCAATGCTTGAGCGCATTTCTGTATTGATGGTTGGATTAAAAGAAGTATCGGATAATATTGCCCATGATTTAAAAACCCCATTAACGCGACTTCGCAATCGCGCCGAGTCCGCTATCAAAGATAATAAAGACGAATGGCAAAAAAGAGAGGCGCTAGAAAAAATTATTGAAGAGGCAGATGAGCTTATAGCAATCTTCAACGCTCTTTTGATGATCGCGCGTGCTGAGGCAGGTTATTTGAGCGATAATCTCGCAGCTATAGAAGTCGGCGCAATCGTACGTGATATTGTCGAGATGTATGAGCCTGTCGCGGAAGAGCAGGGCGCGCATTTCAGCTGCAATATTGGCGCTGAGCTAACAGTTAAGGGGAGTCGCGAATTGCTTGGGCAGGCAATCGTTAATCTGATTGATAATGCCCTTAAGTATGGAATGGGCGGCAGCTCTAAAACAATTGATCTCTCTGCAACTCGAGTTGGTGAAACGATAGAAATCTGTATAGCGGATCACGGAACTGGAATTTCGACTTTAGATCGGGAACGGGTCACGGGTCGGTTTGTGCGGTTAGAAAATTCGCGATCTCGTCCAGGGTCGGGTCTGGGTCTTTCAATGGTCGCAGCTATCGCTCGTCTCCACCACGGCGAACTCAGGCTTGCGGATAATGCTCCTGGCTTACGTGTTGTTCTATCGTTGCCGCTTTTACTGGAAAAGCCCTCTCTAGAAACACGGGGGTAAGTTTAGGCTGCCTCTCTGGAGCGAAAGAGCGGCTTAGCCTGATCGGAATGAGCAGAATGGGCGGGTAGCCGAAGCATAGCGACTGTACCGACGCCTCTTTTTGATTTTATGCGTAAGGAGCCGCCATGGAGTTGGCTAATTGACTGCGCGATCGCTAAGCCTAGTCCGGATCCTTTCATGCCATTTTCTAGTAACTGTGTGCTTTGTTCAAATGGACGTCCAAGCTTTGTAGCGATGGTTGGATCAATACCGTGCCCGGAATCTTCAACATAAATTGTATTTATGGTCCCGTGAGCGCGTGCGCAGATACGTAGTGAGCCCCCGGCGTCATTAAATTTAAGGCCATTTGAGATGAGAGCGCTAAGCGCCTTATTGATTGCTTGTGCGTCGCCAATAGAATGCAGCTGATCTTTTACGTCAATTATGACTTTGATATTTTTTGCCTTTGCTCGATCAAGATATGTCTCAACGGCATCTCCGATAAGGTCGCTAATATTTATGGTTTCTTTTTTTAGCCGAACCTTGCCTTGATCGAGCAAGGACATGTCAAGAATGTCCGAGAGAACCTGATTTAGATATGTTCCACCTTTTAAAATACTTTGACAATAGTCGATATATTTTGGTGAGCCAAGGGATCCAAATGGCTCAGCTAACATCATTTCTGAAAAACCAATGATCGCATTTAGAGGCGTGCGAAGTTCATGGCTCATATTTGCTAGGAACTCTGACTTAGCTAAATTTGCTGCTTCTGCTTCCGCTTTCTGATGATGATAATTTTCTGCAAGAGTCGCTAGTTCTTGAGCTTGGATTTCTAAAGTTTGTCTAGAGCGATTTAAATCTCTTACGCTTTGAGTGAGGCGTCGCTCTGATTCATAGAGTTGCGCTTCTTTTCTTTTGAGTGCAGTGATATCAGCTGCTACAGATATATGCCCGCCATCTTTTGTCGGCCGCTCATTTATTTGTAGCCAGCGCCCATCCCGGAGTTGCGCTTCATAGGTATGGGCATCTTTCCCGCTTAATTCTCTAGGAGATGTTTCAATCTGCTTCAGTGGCGCCTTGGCCAGGTTCATTATTTCAAATTTATGCATGCCAATAGCGATCGTCGGTGCGTCTAAGCCGTAGAATTCAATAAATTTTGTATTATAGGCGACAAGACAATTTTGATTGTCCCACAAAACAAATGCCTCAGACGTAGAGTCCATTGCATCTCGTAGGCGCGCATTGGCTAGTTCATTGCGTTCTACGAGTTCGCGGCTTTCTGATGCATCAGCTACAATTCCCACGAGATGTTTCTGTTTGGTTTGGCTATGTTCAATTAATTGTATCCGCGCACGTAACCAGATCCAATTACCGTTAACATGTCTAATTCGAAATTGACGATCTAATTGTTTTTCTACATTTTGAAATTCACTAAAAAGAGAAAAATCTCTGTCGTCTGGGTGAATAAGTTCATTCAGCTGCTGGTAGGATATGTATTGATGGCTTGCTGAGAGGCCCAGTAGTTCATACATGGAATCTGACCAGTATATTCTATTGTTTTGCATATCCCAGTCCCATAGACCGCAACCATTGCGTGACAGCGCAGCCTCCAGCCTCATGCGCATAAGGCTATTTAATTGTTTTGAAACAGAGGCTTTATGATGCTGGCGGATATTGCTTGCAATAAGCAGGTAAAATATTGCTGAGACCAGAAGAAATAATGTCACAGATAAAATTAGAAGCTTATTCCAGGTTGAGACAACGCTGCTCAATGGTTGGCTCATAATCAGTTGGCTGTAGGGCGTAGGTAAGTCGCGTGTGGCGACAATATGCTCGATGTCAGTTAGGTAATCGAGATCAGATGCTTGAGTTTTATCGCTAATAAATGAAATAGATTTGTTTGATTTATTGGCATTATTAAGTGCAAGAGGTGATTGTAGATGGAACGGAAAAGAGGCCGCAATATCGCCTTTTGCGGTAGTAATGATGAGTTGCCGGCCTTGTGATAAAGCTTGAGCTGGTAGGAATTGCTCAGGAGCGATCTGAAACGTCAATTGAGGATTAGATTGAATTTTATCATTAATTTCATGGGCGGCTTGACGAGCTAGAAAATCTAAATTTGAAACAGAGTCTTTTAAAATCTGTTCTCTTGAAGAAATAAGCGTGAATAGAAGAAGCCCGCTTAAGACGATAAAGCTTATGCAGCCGATTGCGATAATTTTTAGATGACGCCAGGTAGTGCAAGAAAGACTACTGTATTTGTCTTGGTCGAAGCACGAACCACTCCAGACATTCTCGGCGTGATTCATGCCTCGCGCTGCATCACGGCGCGTCATCAGATCTCTCCGAAATTAGGCAATCATACGGGCAAAAGGACGCCTACCCGAATCAGCTTCATTCGAATCTCTTCTGAGCGCTTTGTCCAGTCCTTAATTTTAGATGAACGGCTTCATTCTCTTCATCTGCTTTAACCTAGAGCTCGTGTTGCGATATCCTTGAGGTCAGCGGAGAGTTTATCTTGCCCGAGCACTTCCCTGAGTAAACTTTCGATGAGCGCTCTGCGGCGGGGCTCAAATGTGCGCCATGACCGTAAAGAGGAGAGTAGGCGGGCGGCAATCTGCGGATTGAGAGGATCGACTTCTAACACAACGCGCTTGAGCAATGCGTAGCCTGATCCATCGAGCGCATGGAAACTTGTTAGGTTCAAATTTGTGAACGTGCCGATCAACGATCTGAGACGATTTGGATTTTTCATTGAAAAATCAGCATGCTGCATGAGTTGTATCACTCTTTGGATTGTTGCTGGTTCGGGTATCATGGCTTGAAGCGCGAACCATTTATCAATCACTAAATGATCGTCAGAGAATTGCTCATAGAAGTTGGTTAGAGCTTTTTCTCGTGAAGGCCGTCCAATAGCAGCCAGTACTGAAAGAGCAGATAGTCGGTCCGTCATATTGTTAGCTTCTACGAACTGCTTTTCAGCTAGCGTCTCGCCTTTATCTTTATTTCCGGCTGCAATGAGATCGAGCAGCGTAGCTCGGAGAGCGCGGCGCCCTGCGCCAGCCGCATCTGGTTGATAGGGACGAAGATCTTCTAATCGATTGTAGAGTTCTTCCATCTCACCTATCAATGGGAGGCTGACTTCTTCTTTTAGGCTGCGTCGCGAAAGATGAATGATGTCGGGATCCACCTCCTTTTCTATCTCACGTGCGAGATCAAGTTCAGATGGCAAAGAAAGCGTTTGTGCGATAAAGGCAGGGTCGGTGAGACCTTCGCTTATGAGCGCGCGAAAGGCATTAACCAGTTTTCTCGCTTTATGTGGGTTTGCTTTGTCATGAATAGATTTTATGCGACTGAAGATAGCTCTGAGAGCAAGATCTTGCGCGGACTGCCAACGATTAAACGGATCGTCATCATGTAACAAAAGGCGCTCTAGGTCTTCTTCAGTTTGTTCAGTGGTGAGTTTTACTGGAGCAGAGAAGCCTCTTAAAATTGAAAGAGTAGGTTTTGACGAAAGGTTTTCAAATTTTAAAGTTCTTTTTGTCTCGCAGAACTCAATTACACCATTGTTAGTTTCTGTAGGTGTCATTTGACTGCTAGTGAGGCTATATTTATCGCCCGTTTCAGAAATAAGAGCTAGAATGATTGGAATGACAAAGGGTTTTTTTTCCTTTTCATGTGGCGTAGGCGGGGTGTGCTGTTCAAGAGTAAGCGTTAATGTTTTTTGTGTGCTGTTGTACTCGTTTTTTATCGAGAGTATGGGGGTTCCTGCTTGATGATACCAGCGAGAAAAGTCCGTGAGATCTCGATTGGCGCTCTTAGCAAAACACGAGAGAAAGTCTTCTATAGTGGCGGCTGTTCCATCATATTTGTCAAAATATAGATCCATTCCTTCCCGAAACACTTTCTCACCAATCAGCGTTCGCAGCATTCTTATAATTTCTGCGCCTTTTTCGTAGACAGTAGCTGTATAAAAATTGTTGATCTCGTGATAAATTTCAGGGCGGACCGGATGCGCTAGTGGTCCGTTGTCCTCAGGGAATTGAATGAGTCTTAATCCTCGGACATCGCTAATTCTCTCAACGGCGCGCGAGCGCTGGTCAGCTGAAAATTCTTGGTCACGAAATACAGTCAGGCCCTCTTTGAGGCAAAGCTGAAACCAATCGCGGCATGTTATGCGATTGCCTGTCCAGTTATGGAAATATTCATGTGCAATGACTGCTTCAATACCAGAATAATCATGATCTGTTGCAGTTTCAGGTGATGCAAGGACATATTTATCATTAAAAATATTTAAGCCTTTATTTTCCATAGCTCCCATATTAAAATCAGAAACAGCGACAATATTGAAAACATCGAGATCATATTCTCGGCCAAATTTTTGCTCATCCCAGCGCATAGAACGTTTAAGCGCATCCATAGCATAATCTGCGCGCGCTTCTTTGCCATGCTCAACATAAATGGCTAAATCAATTTTTCTTCCGCTCATTGTTTCAAAATTGTCGCGCAATACGCCTAAATCTCCTCCCACGACAGCAAAAAGGTATGAAGGCTTTGGAAATGGATCGTGCCAAATTGCGTAATGCTGATTGGCTTCTACGATCTCGCCACTTTCCATTAAGTTGCCGTTGGAGAGCAGAACTGGCGCGTCGTATTTATCTGCCTGAATTCGCGTTGTGTAGATTGCGAGTACATCTGGTCGATCAAGAAAATAGGTAATTCTTCTAAATCCTTCAGCCTCGCATTGGGTGCAGAAAGCGCTTCCTGAGCGATATAGTCCTGATAGTTGCGTATTTGCAGTTGGATTAATTTCAGTTGTAATTTCTAAAGTGAAGGGATTTTCCGGGGTATGGTGAAGTGTGAAGCTGTCTGGCGTCGCAAGATATTCTTTTTGGTCTAGTAATTTGCCGTTAAGTTTAGCCTCTAGAAGCGCGAGTTCATCGCCATCTAAAATTAAAGTTGTATTAGATGAGCTGTTGGGATTTCGTCTTATGCTGAGTCGTGCGAATATTTTTGACGCTGTGCGATCTAGTCGAATATCGAGATAAACTGCATCAATGAGAAAATCTGAGGGTCGATACTCCGATAAACGAACAGGCGTGTTTGATGAAGGGCGCATATAAACCTCTAGATTAACTCAAAGTTTGAATGGACAGATAAGGCGCAGCAGAAAATAGACGAGGCAGGAGCGTAAATAATTTAACCTGATCAAGGGCAACCATCGAGAAATAAAGCAATTTTTTCTATCGTCGAGCGATCAAGTAGGAGAGGAGCGTGGCCTTGACCCATAACGGTCAGGCTTTGCAAATTTTGGGCGATCCGCCTCATTTCTTCTAAGGTTTCCTTGGAGAAGATATCTGATGTCTCGCCGCGAATAACAAGAAGGTTTACCTTTTTTAGAAAGTCAAATTCACGCCAGAATGTCTCATATTCACTGTCGGGCGTTACAGCATCAAGCGTATGTGAAAGTTCTGGATCATAGCGCAAAACAATTTTACCGTTTTTTTCAATAAATGTGTGGCGTGCGTAGGTTTCCCAGTCATCCCACTCAACGCTTGGGAAGGATGGCGCCATCGACATGCGCATTAAGGCGATTGTATCGGACATGGAATTTAAAGGCGGTAATTTCCCGACATAACGCTTAATCCGCAGCAGGCCATCATTTTCAATTTTTGGTCCAATGTCATTTAGAATTGCAGCGCGAACCAGAGAGGGACTATGGGCGCAAATGCGCATGATATGCATTCCCCCGCGAGAGGTGCCGAGAAAAACGGCTTGAGAAATTTCCGCCTTAGCGAGTATTGCGAAAATATCCGATTGTTCCCTATCAAGCGTATAGCCGCGCCAGTCGCGATCCCAATCTGATTGTCCTCGGCCTCTATAATCTATGGCGATGACGCGTCTGCCGCGGGCGTTGATCTCTGAGGCAACACGTGAAAAATCGTCGGCGGAGCGGGCAAGACCAGGCAGGCAGATGAGGGGTAGGCGCTGGGGGGAAGGGCAGGGATAATCCAAGTAGTGCAGGCGTAGCCCATCTGGGACAGTCAGAAAGCAGCTCTGGGGCGCGCTGTTTGCATCGCTCGTTTGTGTCATTAATCTGCGCTCCTGTGTGTTGTTTTTGTTATTATCTTAATGACTTAGATTGCATTTCTTGGTCATTAACGATCAGCATGGGCTGCTTTCTTGACTTCCCAGAGCGTAGCGGCGAGTTTGCCAGGATTCCAGCTATGCCCTGCGCTTATCGGGATCTCTGGCTCCAGGAATGCTTTGAGGAAATTCGCTTTTACCCATGCGCTCATATCTCGATTTTGAAAAACCTGTCGCGGAACTAGAGACAAAGGTCGAAGAATTGCGCGCACTCGCTGAAAAAGGCGAAGGCGTCTCCATCAGTGAGGAATTATCAAAGCTTGAGGCTAAGGCAGCAAAAGCGCTCACAGATCTTTATGCCACTCTCTCGCCATGGCACAAGATTCAAGTCGCCCGTCACCCTCAGCGACCACATTTCTCAAATTACGTTCAACAGCTGATCAAAGAATTCACGCCGCTTGCGGGCGATCGTCTCTTTGGCGAAGACGCAGCGATTGTTGGCGGCTTTGGTCGCTTTCAGGGTGAAGCGGTCTGCATTATTGGACAAGAAAAAGGTTCAGATACGGCAAGTCGGCTCCATCATAATTTTGGAATGGCGCGTCCAGAGGGTTATCGTAAGGCTGTCCGCTTGATGTCACTGGCGGACCGTTTTGGTCTTCCAGTCATATCACTCGTCGACACCGCGGGAGCGTTTCCAGGAATAGATGCTGAAGAACGCGGCCAAGCCGAGGCGATTGCAAGATCAACCGACGCCGCGCTTGGGTTGGGGGTGCCAAACATAGCCGTGGTTGTTGGCGAAGGCGGTTCTGGCGGCGCTATTGCGATCGCGGCGGCAAACAAAGTTCTCATGCTTGAACACGCGGTCTACACAGTCGCCTCTCCCGAAGCGTCGGCCTCAATATTGTGGCGAGACTCTGCAAAGGCGCAGGATGCTGCGGTGAGTATGAAAATTACAGCGCAGGACCTCCTCAAGTTTGGCATAATTGACGTTATTGTCACTGAGCCCGCTGGCGGCGCTCATCGGGATCCTGCAAGCGCAATAGCGGCTGTTGGTCGGGCGATAGAGACGGAATTGGCTGGCTTGAAAAATTATTCTCGGCAGCAGATCAAAGAGTTACGCGCCGCTAAATTTCTCTCAATGGGCCGCAAGATTGAAGAAAAGCGCTAAAGCCTAACACCGTAATACCTCAGATCGACGGCTCTGCGGTTCGCTTTTTTGACGTACGTGTGACCGCGCTCGCTGATCTTAAGGATTAGGTTACTGCCTGTTAGTTAGGATGAGGGCTCTGGAAATAAGCTCCTTTTTTGAGCTAAAGAATTGGCGCATTATTGTCCGGGGTGATTTAAAAAAAGCGATCCTAAGCCGCACTCAGAATTATGAGGCGAGTTGGAAAGGGTGATAATGTCTTTTGGTCGGATTATTCCTGTCAGAACGATGCTTTACGCGGCTGTTCTAACGCTGAGCGCCTGTCAGGAAGATTTTGCACATCGCGCCCAGGCGCCAATTCCTCCTGAAACCGTTGCCTTAATGGCTCAGGTCGGATCGGATCCACAGTCGCCAATGCTTATCCGGTCGTATAAAAAAGAAGCTGAGCTCGAGATCTGGAAAATGCGGTCGGATGGGCGCTACGCGCATCTCAAGACTTTTCCAATGTGCCGCTGGTCAGGCCAGTTGGGTCCAAAGACACGCGAGGGCGATCGTCAGGTTCCAGAGGGTTTTTATGCGATCTCTCCAGGGCAAATGAATCCTAATTCAAATTATTATTTGTCTTTTAATGTAGGTTATCCCAATCAACTTGATCGTGCGCTGGGTCATACGGGTGGCGCAATCATGGTTCATGGCGCGTGTTCATCGGCAGGTTGCTTTTCTATGACGGACAAACAAATTGCGGAGATTTATGCAATTGCTCGCTCAGCATTTGAGGGCGGGCAGCGAAATATTCAGATGCAATCCTATCCTTTTCGGATGACCCCGGAAAATATGGCAAAGCATCGTCTTGATGCGAATATTTCTTTCTGGAAGCAGCTGAAACAAGGAAATGACCATTTTGAGGTAACTAAGCAGGAGCCGCGTGTAGCCTTCTGCGGCTACAAATATGTCTTTGACGCCACACCGGTAGGCGGTGAGAATATGGATGTCGGCGCCTCATGTCCTTCTTTAAAAACTAATCCTGACATTGCGCGCGCAGTCTCTGAAAAAGAAGAAAAAGACAACGCCAAGATAGCAGAGTTAGAGCGTAGGGGTTTGTCTCCCGTGCGCATTGTGTATCAAGATGGCGGTCAGCATCCATCTTTTGCTTCTCGCGTCGCCGATGTGAGTCGTCCGGAGGCAATCGAACCGCCAGTAGAAATTAAGTTAGAAGACAAATCCCGCCAGACGACTAAACCGCTTGATCCGCAAATTACTCAGAGCGCTTCAGTCGTCTCCCCTGCCACGGCGAGAATGGCTGCGGAACGTCATGCATTGGAAACACAGACGCCCCTGGTGCGGGCTCTAGCATCTGATCCGCGTCGGGACATGTCCGCAGTCGCTCATGAAGTTGAGGCTGTTGCTCAGGTTCCAAAGAAGAAAACAAAGCGCTCTGCCGCGCCAGCTTCCATTGTCAAAAAATAAGCAAGACCCCTGAGTTTAACTCAACGCCGAGGTGGGAGCGGAGTTCATCACACGCTCTTGCGTTATTATAGCCTCGTGTCCTCTCGTTACCGATAAACTGGCCAGGAGCGTCGGCATCAAGAAAAATTGTAACTACCCAGGTTACGAAGTGCTTTAGATTTGAGAGGCGCAGAATTTTGTAGACGGCGAAACTTTATTTTGATTCAAACTAAGGATGGTCATCGAATCGCGGAATA
>Ga0194120_10000721_pt1 | contig 61614 bp, 55 predicted proteins | sample TA2MahCa65mmetaG_FD_148642 | JGI IMG/M metagenome (GOLD analysis project Ga0194120, IMG submission 148642) | Freshwater microbial communities from Lake Tanganyika, Tanzania - TA2015019 Mahale Deep Cast 65m | ecosystem: Environmental > Aquatic > Freshwater > Lake | place: Tanzania: Lake... | reverse complement strand
CCCCGGCTTCCGCCTCGCGCAGTATCCCGACGATCTGCTCTTCGCTGAACCGCTTCTTCACGTCCGACCTCCTGCTTCAGGGTCAGACTCTAGACCGTCCTGAGACTAGTTTCCGGGGGGACGTCGGCGTGTTTTGAACATATTAATCGACTCCATTGGAACGGACGCAGGTAGTTACGCCGCGATGTAGGCGTGCCAGGCGAAGACGCGGAAAGACGCTGCCGGTGTACCCGGCGAAGCGCTGCCGGTCCTAGATCTTCACCCGTAGGTTAAGTCGGCCGCTCTAATTAAGTTCTTAAGCAAGCGGGCCGTCTATCGCGCTAGCTGCCCGAGCCACCCGTCACCGACAACACAGGTTATCGCAAAAAAATACCACCATATTTATGGGTTTTAGCTCTATCGAACCGAAGATCCCGATGCCGTGGGGGCGTGCCGGGGAAAGACCTCTCCTCTTCCTAGTTTCTTCCTAGTTGTAGTCACGGACGCAGGCTTCTAACCCGCGCTCCGCGCCTCTTGGCATCAACTTTGCAGCACCAACTTTGCATTTGTAGAGCTGACCCCCCCACAGCACAGCGTAACGAAGAACAAACCAATGTCGCCGCTCAGAGTCTTTATCGGTTGGGATCCTCGTGAAGATCTTGCCTATCAAGTGTGTCGGCGGTCCATTGAAGCTCACAGCTCTATCCCGACTGAGATCATCCCCATTCGACAAGCGGACATGCGCAGCCGCGGTTTGTACTGGCGATCACCTGATCCGCTCTCTTCCACCGAATTCTCGTTTACGCGATTTTTGACGCCCTATCTCGCCCGTTACCGCGACTGGGCGGTATTTGTCGATTGCGACTTCCTGTTCCGCAAGGACATCGCCGGATTACTCGAGTATCGGGATTCATCAAAAGCTCTCTACTGCGTTAAGCACGACTACGTTCCCAAAGAGGACGTGAAGATGGACGGAAGGAAGCAAACCCAATACCCGCGCAAAAACTGGTCGAGCTTTATGCTCATCAACTGCGGTCATGAGCAGGTTCAGACCCTGATCCCCGACCTCGTGAACAGCGAGTCCGGTCTTTATCTGCATCGTTTCAGCTGGCTCACTGACGATGCGATCGGTTCACTGCCCGTCACCTGGAATTATCTCGAAGGTTGGTACACGGCTGCCGATTGCCAAGACCCGAGCGCCGTCCACTTCACGCGAGGCGGACCGTGGCTTGCAGACTACCAAGATGTGGAATACGCGCGAGAGTGGCTATCCGCGGCAAACAGTGACGTTATGGCTGCCCCGGATGTCGCTCGCCGCAGACAGGTCGGCTACGCAGTTCCGGTCGCGCTGCATTGATAACTACCAATGCAGCACAAATTTTTTCTTATGCTTTCGACTCTCGCATTCCAGCGCAGGAGCCTCAATGTCCTGAGCTTCGCAACGAACGATGCCCGACAAGTCGAGCCATGAAACCCGCGGTAAATTCGACTGCAATGCTGCCATGCACTGACGTAATGGAAAAGTTGCCCAAGGCCGTCGTATTTGATCGGGACGGCGTGCTGATCAAAGATCTCGGCTTTCCACACCGTCTCGACCAACTCCAATGGACCGACGGTGCCCTCGACCTTTTGCGCGAGCTTCGATCGAAAAAGGTTATAGTTTTAGTTGCGTCTAATCAGTCCGGTGTTGCACGCGGCCTGTTCAGCACGTCTGACGTCGATAACTTCAACGAACACATGTCGGCGCAGGCTCGAGCGGCCGGCGGCCAAATCGACCACATTGAGTACTGCCCACATCTCCCGTCTGGCACCCGAGCTCCGTTCAATACCGATTGCCTATGCCGCAAGCCCAAGCCGGGAATGCTGCATGCGCTCATAAAGCGGTTCTCTCTCGATACCAACGAGACTGTGCTGATCGGCGATCGTGACACCGATATGCTCGCAGCGTCTGCCGCAGGGGTGCGAGGGTGGTTATTCACGGGCGGGGACCTGAATCATTTTTTTCGGGATAAGTGCCGATGAAAGCTTTATTACTCGCGGCAGGCCTTGGCTCCCGGCTCAAGCCCCTCACGCAGAGCAAACCAAAATGCTTGGTTGGCATCGAAGGACAGCCTTTGCTTGAACGCTGGCTGCAGATGCTTCACGACTCCAACATATTTTCTCACGTTTATATCAATACTCATCATCTCGCACCTCAAGTTAACGATGTGGTTCAAAACGGTCCATTTGCTGATTGGGTTACCTTGTCTTACGAACCCGAGCTTCTTGGTTCCACGCGAACGCTGCTTCAACACGAACACGCCTTATCCGATGAGGATTTTCTGGTGGCTCACGCAGATAACCTATCGGTAATTGACTGGTCCTCCTTTGCTGCTGCGCACAACCACCGGCCCGCCAAAACCGTAGGGACCATGATGACTTTCGTCACGGATGATCCACATTCTTGCGGCATTGTCGAGACCGATAGTGATGGGACCCTGATTACCATGCACGAAAAGGTCACGCATCCCCCAGGAAACCTCGCGAATGCCGCTATTTATCTTTTCAATCCCGTTGTATTTGAAATCTTTCGGAATCGATTAACACAGCCTCTCAGCGATATCAGTCGAGATTTAATACCGCTGCTACATGGACGATTAACGACATTTTTAAATGATATCTATCACAGAGACATCGGCACTCTGGATTCCCTTAATGCGGCACGAGCAGATTTTAGCCGCCGACCTAATCAACTAGGAGTGTGATCGCATCATGAAGGTATTAGTCACCGGTGCGTGCGGTTACAAGGGTTCCGTTTTAGTTCCGAAGCTGCTGACTTTGGGGCATGAAGTTGTCGCGTTCGATATCATGTGGTTCGGCAATTCATTAGCGCCGCACCCTAGACTTACTGTGATTCGAGGCGATGTGAGAGATGTCGATTCCATTCCGCTTGAAGGCGTCTCCGCGATAATTCATCTCTCGTCAGTCGCCAATGATCCATGTAGCGAACTTGATCCGGCGTTGACGTGGGAAATAACCTGTCTCGCAACAATGCAACTCGCTGACAAAGCAGCGCGAGTTGGCATTCCGCACTTCATTTATGCCTCATCGGGCAGTGTCTACGGGTTGAAGACGGAGCCGCAGGTTACCGAGGATCTCGAACTCGTTCCGCTCTCGGAATACAACAAGACGAAAATGGTCGGAGAGCGAGTGCTCCTCAGTTATTCGAGTCGAATGGCCGTTCAGATTGTCCGGCCTGCGACCGTATGCGGTCTGTCGCCGCGAATGCGTTTGGATGTCACGGTGAACATGCTAACGATGCAAGCGTTTGCAAAGGGTGAAATCACTGTGTTAGGCGGTGACCAGACTCGCCCGAACATTCATATCGATGATATCACCGATCTTTACTTGTTTCTGCTCGAGCGGCCGCACATAACCGGCGTCTTCAATGCGGGATTCGAGAACCTCTCGATTATCGAAATTGCGAATCAAATCGCGGAAGTTTCGGGCGCGAAGATCGTCGTCAAACCTTCTAACGACCCGCGCTCTTATCGAGTCAGCAGTGACAAAATTTTAGAAGCGGGATTTCGACCGAAGAAGTCCGTCAAAACGGCAATAGACGATATTGGGGCTTCTTTTAAGGCAGGAACGCTCAAGGATGAGGATCGCTTTTACAACCTAAAATGGATGCAGAAAACGCTTTACGCAGACGGCGCGCGCGTATGAGTAACCTTAATTTCGTATCGTTCGGCGGAAACTACCTGCAGCGCTTGGAATGGGCGTCTCGACAAATTCCATTACGGGCTGTCGAAGAACTCGCGGAGGCAATGCTCGATTGCTGGCATCACGGCCGTCAGCTCTTCATCTTTGGTAATGGGGGCTCGGCAGGAAATGCGATTCATCTTGCTAATGACTATCTTTACGGCATCTCGGGTGTTCCGGGCAACGCGTTGCGTGTCCACGCATTACCTGCCAATAGTGCCGTGCTGACCTGCCTAGCCAACGATGAAGGGTACGAAGATGTTTTCGCACACCAACTCGCTGTACTCGCAAAGCCGGGTGATCTCGCGCTCGCTCTAAGTGGCAGCGGGAATTCTCCCAACATCTTACGAGCCCTCGAGTGTTGTAAAGAACGAGGTATTCGAAGTTTTGCGCTTCTTGGTTTTTCGGGCGGCAAAGCCAAGGCTTTAGCTGATGTCCCTATCCACATCGATATCGACGATATGCAGATTAGTGAAGATCTACAGCTCGTCGTCGGTCATATGTTGATGCAATGGCTGTATGAGCACCGCGATCAAGTTAAGTAGCGACCGATTCCCGCGCGCGACGCGTGCTGCGATTCTAATCGCGCAGCATCAGCCGCTGGTCGTCGATGAAATCGAGTTACCCGAGTATCTCGATGTTGGCCAGGTGCTGGTCGAACTGGCGTACAGCGGAATCTGTGGCAGCCAGCTCGGCGAGATCGATGGGGTCAAGGGGCCTGATAAGTGGCTACCACATCTTTTGGGGCACGAGGCGGCGGGCAAGGTGCTCGCGATTGGTCCTGGGGTTCGGCACGTCAAACCTGATGACATCGTGGTCGCCCACTGGAAGCCGTCGCTCGGTATCGAGGCCGAGGTCCCTAAGTATCGCTGGCGCTCAAACACGGTGAACGCCGGGGGGGTGACGACTTTCAATCGCCACGCGGTGATATCCGAGAACCGACTGACGCCGATTCCCTCCGGCGCTGACCTGATGACAGCCGCCCTTTTTGGTTGCGCGATTACGACGGGTTTTGGGCTTATCGATAACCGGTCGGATTTACGTCTGGGCGAAGACGTCGTCGTCTTTGGTGCCGGCGGGATCGGTCTCAACATTATTCAGGCAGCCCATCTGGCCGGGGCACGGAAGGTGGTCGCGGTAGACCTGTTCGATAATCGATTAGCCCTCGCGGCCCGTTGCGGTGCAAGTGATGTCATCAACGGTAAAAGTACAGAACCGTGGGCGCGACTCAAAGCGCTCTTCGCTGAGCGAGCGCCTGACGTCTTCATCGATAACACCGGTAAGCCCGAGGTGATCGCACGCGGGTATGACCTCATCAACTCCAGAGGTCGAGTCTTGCTGGTGGGGGTACCTAAGAAAGGGGCGAACACCACACTCTTTACGTTACCTCTACATTTTGGCAAGCACGTGTGCGGTACACATGGCGGTGAAGCGCAGCCCCACCATGATATCCCTCGCTACATGGGTCTCGCAGCGGCACGGAACCTAAACTTCAGTGATCTTATTACCCAAGTCAAATCCTTGACTTTGATCAATGAATTGATCGCAGGAATGCGCGATGGCACGACGGTAGGCCGCTGCATGGTAGATTTATCAGCCGAGGAATTGCGATGACCCAAGCATGTGTCATCGGTTCGAATTCTTTCTCAGGAGCGAGCTTCTGCGCGCATCTTTTAACGCGCGGGATCGATGTGCTGGCACTGAGCCGATCCGCTGAGCCTCATGAGGTCTTTCTCCCCTATCGGTGGAAACCGGCAAAAAGGACATTGCAATTCGAGCAACTCGACCTCAACCATGATCTCGATCGTGTGATGACTCTGCTCAGTGAGCGTAAACCTCGGCTAGTTTTCAATTTCGCAGCGCAGAGTATGGTTGGCGAGAGTTGGGATAAGCCTGACGACTGGATGCGGACCAACGTGGTGACCGTCGCTCGTTTAGCGGAACGCCTAAGGCACGTCGATTTTCTCGATCGCTACATTCACGTGACGACGCCAGAGGTCTACGGTTCAACGGATAGTTGGATCACTGAGAACATCCCTATGAATCCATCAACGCCTTATGCGGTGTCTCGAGCCGCTGGTGACATGTTATTCAAGATTTACCGCGAGGCCTTTGGGCTGCCCGTAGTGAGCACCCGCGCAGCCAATGTCTACGGCGCCGGCCAGCCTCTGTATCGGATCATCCCACGAACGGTGTTCTTCTTGTTGACCGGTCGCAAGTTACAGTTGCACGGTGGCGGCGCCTCGACTCGCTCGTTTATTCATATGGATGATGTCTCTAGCGCAACCTGGAAAATCGCGAACGAAGCGCCTGTCGGAGAGACGTATCACATTTCCACAGACCGAGTTATTTCGATTCGTGCATTGGTGGAGACGCTATGTCGCATGTTGGGAGTAAATTTTGAGCAGTCAGTCGATATTGTGCCTGAGCAGCTCGGCAAGGACAGTGCGTATTGTCTCAATAGCGACAAGCTACGCAAGCTCGGCTGGCAAGATCAAATCGCGCTTGAGGCAGGGCTCACCGATGTCATCGATTGGGCGCGGTCCAATCTTACTCAACTCGAGCAGCAGCCAGACGGGTACATTCACAAGCCATGATCGTGTGTATGCAAAAGATTTTTAACGATAGATCTTCGGGACCGGGAGAGTTATATCATGGGTAAGGAGATTGATCTGCTGGTCAACTACCCGAAGGCTAAGCGAAAACTCGACGAGCGAGCTGCAGGGAAGACCGAGGAGGACCGGACTGTCGCACGTAGGTTTGGTAAGGAGTTCTTCGATGGCGATCGCCGTCATGGCTATGGCGGATTCCGGTACATGCCGCGCTTCTGGCAACCAGTTGTACCGACATTCAGAAACTACTGGGGACTCACGAACCTTAGTTCTGTACTCGACGTAGGCTGCGCGAAGGGTTTTATGCTGCATGACCTTGCAGCGCTTATCCCCGGAATTACTGTGAAAGGTATCGATATATCAGCGTATGCGATCGACAATACCATCGACGATATGCGTCCGCATGTTCAAGTCGGCGATGCACGCCAACTGCCGTTCGACGATAAATCATTCGATGTGGTGATCTCGATCAATACGATTCATAACTTGGAACTTGAAGACTGCGGTCAAGCATTGCGAGAAATTGAGCGTGTCAATTGTGGAAAGGCCTTTGTAACGGTAGATGCTTACCGAAATGAAGAGGAGAGGCAGCGGATGCTCGCTTGGAATCTCACTGCGAAGACGATTCTGTCGGTTAGCGATTGGATCAGGTTCTTCGATGAAGTGGGTTATACGGGCGACTATTATTGGTTCGTCCCATGATACATCTCGACGTTGGTCTTAGGTTACGGTTATTTCGTACTATGCATCGAATCCGCTTGGTCGACGAAGAGATCGCTTCCCGTTACGCTCAGGGAAAAATGCGCTGCCCGACTCACCTCTCTACCGGACAGGAGGGTGTTCCTGCTGCGATTGCTGAATGCCTTCGTCGTGATGATTTCGCTGTAAGTACACATCGCGGCCACGCTCATTATCTTGCGAAGGGTGGAAACTTACGTGCGATGCTGGCAGAGATTTACGGCAAGGTCTCAGGTTGCGCGCGCGGTAAGGGCGGTTCGATGCATCTCGTGGACACATCCGTGGGATTCATGGGAACCTCCGCGATTGTCGGAAACAGTATCCCGATTGGCGTGGGGCTCGCGCTCGCGGCCGATCTTAAAGGTACAGACCAAGTCAGTTGCGTTTTCTTTGGTGATGGGGCAACAGAGGAAGGCGCCTATTACGAGTCTGTAAACTTTGCTGCCGTGCGTAAGCTACCTGTGCTATTCGTTTGTGAGAACAATCTTTACTCGGTCTATAGCCCGCTTTCGGTGCGACAGCCCCTAGGGCGCAGTATCGCGAAGGTCGCTGAGAGTCTCGGTCTTCGCACGCATGTCGGGGACGGCAATGATGCCCTCGGCGTCTACAAGTCGACTGCAGCCGCAGTCGAGGCGATCCGTTCCGACTCACGGCCGTGGCTTCTTGAGTTTTCAGTATATCGCTGGCGTGAACATTGCGGTCCGAACCTCGATAACGATCTTGGCTATCGAACCGAGACTGAATTTGCACATTGGAAGGCGCTTGAGCCTATCTCGCAAATGCGCGACAGCTTAAAAGCGAGCGGCGTTGCTGTTGATGACATCGAAAGGCAAATGCTCGCTGAGCTACGTGCAGAGGTCGATGAGGCGTTTCATTTTGCGGAATCCTCACCATTTCCAAATCGCGAAGAGGCCTATTCGGGAGAGTATGCGTGACCGTCCGTGGAGAAGAAATCAGTGTCGCTGCTGCGATTAACGAAGCCCTATCGGAGGCGATGAGCCAGGATGCGGGTGTGATTTGTTATGGGTTAGGGGCGACTGACCCTAAAAGGATTTTTGGTACCACCGCGGGCCTCGTTGAAAGGTTCGGAAGGGAGCGCGTGTTCGACATGCCAACTTCCGAAAATGCGATGACCGGCGTAGCGATTGGTGCCTCCCTCGCCGGTATCCGCCCGGTGATGACGCATCAGCGACTCGATTTCTTTTTACTCGCACTCGATCAACTCGTTAATGCGGGTGCAAAATGGCATTACATGTTCGGCGGTCAACGGTCGGTTCCGATTACTATCCGACTAGTCTTAGGAAGGGGATGGGGGCAGGGACCGACTCACTCTCAAAATTTACATGCGTGGTTCGCGCACATTCCGGGCTTGAAAGTCGTAATGCCCACAACTGCAGACGATGCCAAAGGCCTATTAATCGAGTCTATATTTGATCCGAATCCCGTCGTGTTCATTGAACATCGATGGTTGCACAGTTCAATTGCAAAAGTACCCCGTGGTAACTATCGGGTACCAATCGGTAAGGCACGGGTGATGCGAAGAGGACACGATCTTACCATTGCGTCGATGTCATATATGACCGTCGAGGCGATACATGCCGCCGAATACCTTGCTCAGCGCTGTCAAGTGAGTGCCGAAGTAATTGATTTACGCACAATTCGACCGCTCGACTGGCCCTTAGTGATGGAGTCGGTACACCGCACGGGTCGGCTGCTGACTCTTGATTCTGGATTTACGACGGGTTCAGTGGCAGGCGAGGTGGTTGCGCGAGTCTCTATGGAGCTCTTCGATAGCTTGAACTGTGCCCCCCGTCGTTTAGCGATGCCCGATATCCCAGAACCAACCAGTCCGGCGCTTACTCGGGGGTTCTATGTTCATGCCGGAAAAATAGTTAACGAAGTACTTAAAATGCTTAATAAGCCATTAATCGATATCGATCGCGACTTACCAGAGGCAACGCCTCACGATGTCCCGGGTACATGGTTCAAGGGGCCATTTTAAAATGTCTGATGTCCGCCGCCATGGCGTCATTGTTGGAGCCAGCAGCGACATTGGCCTCGCGATAGCTCGCGACTGGATTGACCGCGGAATTGCAGTGGTCGGAACATATCGTAAAGAATCTCCTCAATTGTTTGATCTTCGTAGCCGCCTCGCCGGGCTATCAAGATGCGACTTTTCAGACCCCGACTCAATCCGCTGCTTTACTTCTGACGTGGCTGCTCACAAGTTCCAATGGGATTACTTGGTCATATGTCCAGGGACGATGGAGCCAATTGGACTTTTCACTGACGTTAATATTGATGCGTGGTGTACCAGCTTCGAGTTGAATTTCCTCTCGACGATGCGGGTTGTACATAGCCTCTTGCCGCTGCGCGCCTGTCAGAATAAGCCTCTAGTGCTGCTTTTCTCGGGAGCCGGTACTAATAGCGCTCCTCCCTCTTTCTCTGCGTACACCGTGGCGAAGATCGCGTTAATCAAGGCTATCGAGCTGCTAGACGTCGAACTTCCAGACGTCCGTTTTACAATAATCGGACCGGGATGGGTGCGAACTAAGATACATCAAGAAACGCTGCGTTCCGTAGACGCGGTACCGGAAGCGGCTTCGGAGACAACGCGCCGGCTAGAAAATAATGATTTCAATCCACTATCGCGCGTTGTGCAGTGTGTTTCTTGGGCGATGAATGCCCCCAAAGATGTAGTCGGCGGTCGGAACTTTAGTGTCGTACACGACGACTGGGGTACGGCTGCACTCGAGCGACAGCTCCGCGCCGATGTTGGAGCGTACAAACTACGGCGAGCAAGGAACAGGGGGAGTTAGTATGAAAAAAAGCCAGGAATTGCTAAGCGCATTGCTAGCAGCTTTGCCGGAGACTCGAGAATTTCACGCGCGCGATGGGGCTACATATAAGTTACTTAACAACGTCGCTTCGGAATGCGTTGCCAAGCTTTTTGGAAAAAACGGTCCTCACCGTGCATTTATGGAAAGTGCCGGCGAGGTAGTGTTTCCGTATGTCTCGATGGGCACAATAAATTCCACGCACTTATTTGGACTCGATGAGCTAATCATTTTTTCATTCTACGCACGCAATCGTCGCAACTACAGTCGGGTGGCAGATATCGGCGGTAACATTGGGCTTCATTCTATCGTGCTCGCGAAGCTTGGGTACGAAGTGTCGTGTTTTGAACCAGATCCGATGCACCTTGAATTACTGGCGCGCAATCTTGCCGTAAATAATGTTACCCACTGTGTTGAAGTACATAGTAAAGCGGTATCTACCCAGAAGGGATCTCTAGAATTTATTCGTTTGCTCGGTAATACCACTGGAAGTCACCTGGCGGGCGCAAAGAACGCGCCGTATGGAGAGCTAGAAAAGTTCAGCGTGCTTACGGTGCCCGTAGTTGATGTCATGCACGATGTGGACCTCGTGAAAATAGACGTTGAAGGCCATGAACTCGAACTTGTTAAGGTCACTACTGCCGAAGACTGGAAGTCAACCGACGCTATGATCGAAGTGGGTTCTCCAGAAAATGCGGAGGGCGTATTCCGACATCTGGATCAGATAGGCGTAAACATGTTTTCGCAGAAGACTGGATGGCGCCATGTAACCAATCTTGAGCAGGTACCGACGAGCCATCGGGAGGGTTCTCTTTTTATCACTGGTCGTAGCGAGATGAATTGGTCCTGATCATCATGATTAAATTATCAGACTATGTCGCTCAGTTTATCTCGTCGCTAGGAGTTGATACCGTCTTTGCGGTCTCAGGTGGGGCGTCCCTTCACTTAATTCACTCAATGGATGCTTGCTCTCAGATTAAGTTAGTCTGCACGCATCACGAACAATCCGCCGCAATGGCTGCTGATGGCTATGCCCGAGCGAAGGGGAGTATTGGCGTTGCCGTATCTACAAGCGGCCCCGGAGCCACCAACCTAATCACCGGAATTTGTTGCAGCTTTTACGACTCCGTCCCTGTTCTTTACATTACAGGTCAGGTTAGTACTTTTCGAGGTGTAGGTGACACTAAGGTACGGCAGATCGGTTTTCAAGAAACTCCTACGGTCGATATCTGCCGCCCGATCACGAAGTACGTTGTTGGGATCTCTGATCCTATGCGCATCCGCTACGAATTAGAGAAGGCCGTAGCGCTCATGTCGTCCGGACGTCCCGGCCCCGCCGTAATCGATATTCCTGATAATCTGCAGCGAGAGGTTATCAACGAAGATGAACTGGTTCGATTCGACGGTCTTCCGAAAAGGCCGAGTCAATTTCCAGCCGTTATCGAGGTCAAAGCTGGAATTCTTGCTGCTATCGCAAAAGCGTCGCGGCCGGTTGTAATCGCCGGATGGGGCGTCCATGTCGCTGGTATGGAAAAAGAGTTCCGGGAATTTGTTGAGATGCTCAATACCCCAGTCGCCCTAACATGGGCTGCGGCTGACTTATTGCCCGAATCGCATCCGCTGAATATTGGGCGGTTCGGTACTCATGGTATGCGTCACGCAAACTTTTCAGTGCAAAACGCTGACCTTATTATCTCGCTCGGTAGTCGCCTCGATACAAAGGCAACCGGGTCGCCTATTAATACTTTTGCTCGTGCGGCTAAAAAAATCATGATTGATATCGATCCCACCGAACTAGCAAAATTTAAGTCATTCGGTCTTAATTTAGATGTTCTTGTGCAAGCTGATTTGCGCGAATTTTTTTGCGCGTTCAGTGGCGTCGAGCTTTGTCGTGCTGCTTGTCAATCCAGTGATTGGCTCGCTCACATAAATCAGTGGCGAGAAGAATTCAACGGTATTGACTCGTCGATACGCAATTCAAACGACGTAGGCGTAAACCCTTATAAGCTAATGAGGCAGCTGTCTGAGATAGTACCGCAAGACGCGACGGTGATGGTCGATACTGGGTGCTCTATCGCTTGGTCGATGCAAGCTTGGCAATTTCGCGGAAGGCAGCGGCTATTCCACGATTTTAATAATACAGCGATGGGTTGGTCGCTTCCAGCCGCTATCGGTGCATGGTTTGCGAATGGATCAACGGGTCCTCTAGTCTGTGTAGTTGGCGATGGAAGCTTCATGATGAACCTACAGGAGTTAGCGACTATTAAGCACCACGCGGTGCCGATAAAAATAATACTTATCAACAACGGGGGGTACGCCATGATCCGTCAGACGCAAGATCAGTGGCTTGGATCTTGCTATGTGGCGTCGTCAAACGAAGGACTATCCTTCCCAGACTTTGAGGTACTTTCGAAATCCTTCGGTCTCAGTTATACATTAGCAGACTCGGACACTATGTTATTCACTGCCATCCGAGGTGCGCTGGAGACGCGAGGCGCTGTCCTTTGCGAAGTACGAGTACCGCAGAGTGCGCGTGTAATTCCGCAGGTTAAGTTCGGTCGCCCTAATGAAGACATGGAACCCTTGCTGCCACGCAAACTGTTCGATGAGAATATGCTCATCGATCGTATTTAAATAAAAACGACGATACCGTATCTGACTGCAAGATCCTGGCCATGTCCGCTGCCCCTCAAGACGCTGCAAACAGTTGTCAAGTAATCGAAGACCAAGGCACCACTAATACGATGATCTGCGCCAAAGACGGAAATGGGTGCATCTACGACAAAGATTACCATCACGAATATTGCAAGCGACACGGGTAACCCGTATTTGACACTCAAAGCGTAATTTCCACGGGACTTAAGACGCAAGGACGAGTGTGATGACGGATTCAGATTCCTTGCTGACTTCGATTGACGCAAATATTCTTGTTATTTCGACAAGGAAAAAGCCATAAATACTGTTGTATCAGCAAACAGCAAAGGAGCCATTTGTGCCAAGAAAAAAGATAAACGAAATTCCCACACTCGCAAGAACGATCAACGTCTGTGTTCCGATGCTTCTTGAAGACGATGTACGAGACGCATGTAAGAAATATGATTTTTCAACGAGCCGTTTTGTCGCACTGCCACGCGCTGATCGCACGGTTTGGGCACACTCGGACGCGTCACGACCCCGTTCCTGCTGAGGTCGGACAATGGGCTTGGTCTTCACCTCCCGGGCCTTCACGCGCCTCGTGCGCAGTTATGGCCTCAAGCAGGAGTTCATCACCCCGCACTGCCCGCAGCAGAACGGCATGATCGAACGGGTCATCCGAACGTTGAAAGAGCACTGCGTGCATCGTCATCGCTTTGAAACTCAACAACACGCCTCGCGTGTCATCGCAGAGTGGATCCGCTTCTATAACCACCGTCGGTCCCACCAAGCCCTCGGCATGAAAACCCCCGCTATGGCGTATGCTTTAGCGGCCTGAGCTGTGCAGAAAACGGTGGGTCGGTACAGTGGTACCGACCGGAACACTCGTTTAGCTTGGTCCACGGTTTCACGGTCGATCTTCATACAGTTCCGTAGACGACATTTTAGGGACGTCTTTGCCGGTTCATATTTACCGATTGATTTTAATTGCTGTCATCAAAGGCCGGTCGTCATAGGTTTCATTAGACCAGTCGCGCGATCGAAAACGTAGTTAAAGCCGATGCGCCGCCGTCCATTGTGATTGTCTGGCCGCTAATGCAGCCAAGCGCGCCGTTTGCGAGCGACCAAACTGCCCTTGCGATTTCTTCCTGCCGATATGCTCGTCCAAGAGGTGTCGCACGTCGGACGGCGCTGGCTATCGCGGGGTCGGTGATCAGCATGCTTTTCTCATCCCTTACAATTAACCCGGGGGATAAACAATTGACCATGACTTTCGGAGCCAAACGGATCGTCATATAACGGGAGATAGACTCGAGAACAGCCTTTGATACGTGGTAATCCAAGGTTGCGTCGGCAACAGCGACCCGATCACCGAGCACCGACGAGACCAGAACAACACTACTGTTGTCGGCAAAGTTGGGCCCTATAGCTGACAGCAGACGAAGAAGACCCGTATTCACCGCGCTTATGTTATCGATAAATTTTGGTGTGAAGCCCAGTTCATTGACAGTGGGATCCCTCGGTTTACAAGAGGGGACAAGAAAGCAAAGCGACTTAATTTTACTCGAAGCAGACAGAGTGGCTTTCCAATTTATCTCCTGCGATATATCAGCCTCGACCCACTGTACTCTCGAACTACCCATGCCTTGGCACTTTTTACTCTTGTCTACGACTAATACTTCATCTGCAGAGTCCGCAAGAATAAGATTCACTAAGTGATGGCCGATTCCGCTAGCGCCACCAACAATGATATGACGATCAACCATTGGAAAGTCGACTCACGGCGGGAACGGCCTCGACTACTCTGACGTCATAGTCATTTAGTGGTGTTACGAAAATACGCATCATCAAACGTGCTGCGCCATCAGGAGAGATCTGCAAATCCGAGACAGGAACAGACGCGAATCCAGTTGCTATTGTTCCGAACTCGAAAATTGTGATGCCAATATTCCAACCGAGTTTTCTGACTTCGAGTGCAAGACAGTCGGACAGAGCGTACAGGCCCGCTTTACTTGCACAGTAGGCACTTCCACCCAGAAAAGGGAAACGTCGAGATCGACTGCCGATGAAAAAGATACGCGACTGATGCCGATTGAGGTGCGGAAGCACAATCTTGGTAAGCAAAATGCTACTCTGTAAGTTGATATTGATCTGCTCAACGATGCTTTCTACGGATGACTCAAGCAACGGTTTAGTGTTACCTACTCCGGCTGAATGAATGAAGCCCACGAAATCGAATTGATCACTGTAACCGTCTAGCCAGCGAGTAACTGCCCTTGAGTAGCCATTCACCCCGAGATTACAGGCAAGATGCGTGATCCGTCTCGCAAACTTTTCCGGTACTACCGGATAGGTTTGCCCAATACTAAAAACATGATAACCATGCTTCAAAAGTCGGCAAAGCAGCCGAAGACCGAGACCGTTTGAACCACCTGTGACGACTACCGCTTGTTGGATGCTCACCGCAGAGGGTTCCTTGGATACCGAAAATAAGAATCAATAATCGGAGCGCGCATCACGATTCGCGAAAGACCATCGTGGTCTCTGCCGTATGTGCGGAGGAGCCTTGTAATCTCTGTCCTCTGCGATTCATGATGATCGAGCACCCACTCCGATGGAATGTCATGCTGTGCGTCCATGTCAGAGAGCGGCTGCGCTTTGATAATAGACAAAAGCCTCATCGCATCCGATTCGCCTAGTGCGTGCCGAAAGACTATCGGTTCTATCTCGTCAAACGGTCGCACCTTAGAAAGTAAACAATATTCTCTTAAACCACGTATCAGATTAGTTGGCACCGCGACCGATGATAACTGGAGAAATTCATCGAGAGAATTGAAAACAAAATTGTTCAGCATCTCAAAGTCACTGAGGATGACCCTCGCCTTAAAATGTGCAATCTCGTTAATTGATAGCGCTTGGAGGGTCTCCATCGACACTTCGCCGGATATCGCGTTCAGAAGTGATTCGCGTGTCAAAAAAAGACGCGAGTTCATCGAATCGACAAAGTCGGTAAAAATAATTCTCAGCCGATCTGGCAGCTTTTCTGATCTGACTTTGTCGAGCACAAAGGCCATAAAGTCGCCCCAACACAAACTCAGCCCACCTAGTAGTTGTACCACCTCCGTGAATATCTTTCCGTTATGGACTAACTCGACGGTTAACGCACACTTCCGTGCTATTTCATAATCCTTCCGCGTCATGCTGTTGCTCGAGACAACAATCTCTTCATACTCTGAAATCACCTTACTTTCACCTATTAGGTCGTAGATCCCATAGGATCGCGGCATAGGCCGAAAGGCTGTCTCAAAGCCATAGTGATTACGCATCTCTGCATTGTTGAGTTCCGTTTGTGGCAGCAGGATCAGTTGATAGATCCGTACATTAGTAAAACCAGCCCGAATTACATCAATCACAGATTGAAGATGCGACTCCAGAGTTTCGCCTGGCAATCCTAAAATAAGCTCTGTATATGACGTCAAGTTACTTGCCGATGCCTCTCGCGCCGCTTCAGAAAGTACCTCCAGAGAGATGTTTGCGCGCTCAATATTCTTAAGCACATCCTCGTTAGTAGTCTGTAGAGACGCCGAAAGCTGAATCGCACCCCGTAATTTCTTAACGGCCGAGAGAACTCGTGACTTTTGGTTTTTTCCTGTGCTTACGTAGACATTTTTAGGGTAACCAAACTCATCCTGGACGCGGCTAAGTGCGTCTGCGCGTGCGCTATCTTCTTTAAACATCCCGTAGTTTGCATCTGAAAGCATCAAGTCGAACATGCCTACCGCGGTAGCACGCTGAGCTATAAACCGGAACTCCTCAGTCAGCCGTGAGGTACGCTGTTTTACCTTGTTATAATACTCCGCACCTTCAGAGCAAAAAGTGCATTTAAAGGGACATCCCCGGGTGGTGTGTGTTAACGGGATTAATTTACCATCAAAGAATTTATCCATAAGGGTCGTATCGATATACGGCGAGGGTAATTCATCAATTGGCACTCGAGGAGCAAGCTCGCATCTTATGATTCCTTTAGTACGGTCTTTGAAGTGAACGTTTCTCAGTAAATCACCTCGTAGCTTAGTTTCTGTGCAGTCGAAATTATTTTCATGAAGAACTTTAAGTAAGGTGTAGAAAGGAGTCTCACCCTCAAGTACGACATTGAAATCAATGCAATCGCCGAAAGTTTTCCAAAAATGACCGATTTCGTTGTCGCTGAGACCGTAGTTCGGACCGCCAAAGACGATAATCGTATCGGGACTAACGGCCTTAATTGCTCGTGCAAACGCGACTGAAAGCTCTAGCGACCATGAATAATTCGAAAATCCAATAATTCGTGGAATTCCAACGGCCGTAAGTCGTGAGTTTAAGTCTTTGGGATACTTAAATAGCTCAAAGGAAAAAAATGGGCCAATATCACTTTTTGTTACGAAGGCGGCAAGAAGGCCGACACTTAACGGGAATACGTTAGACGATATGGAGTCGCCATGGACATGCGTTAAATCGCATAAAACCACATCTGTAACGGTATTTGGCGATATCGGCTTCGCCTCCGCTCCGGCATGGACGATGCTTACCAAGCATAACCCCTTTTTACTCTACTCAAGCCTTATACATAGCAATAAATAAGCAGGTTTCGATCACTCACGTCCCGATCATTTCACATTGCCTACGTGGTTCGAGCGGCTATGAGTGCTTTCTCAAATCGACTGCAGGCCACAATGCTATAGTCGACTGCAGGCCACGATGCTATAGGCCGATTAAGACAAGACCTGATGGATAGTCAGCAAGACTCATGCCAGACGGGAAGGCGCCTCAGCAAACATCAACATGTTTGAACTAGACCATGAGCCCAAAGAACCGCTAAAAGCGGGAAATAGGTATTTTTTCGCATATTGAGGTACGCCAGTGTTCGGTACCGGAGCACTCAGTAACCGTCAACGGAGCTCTGTGTACACCAAACTCATCGGCAGATTCTCGCAGCCCTTCACGCCCTAACCGGCAATTAATTGCCGGATCGGTGGTGGCCGTCAGGCGAGCTTGTAGGGCATACGACCCTCTTTTTTTAGCCGTGATGGTAATCCCCCCACAGGGGTGTGACCTGCTAGGTGATTTTCGGACCGATTGATTCTTGGGATGATGGCTTTCTCCGGGCGGGAGGAAGCGATGAAGAAGGCAAGGTTTTCGGAAGAGCAGATGGTTCGGATCCTGCGGGAAGCCGATGCAGGGACGGTCGCCGAGACGGCGAAGAAGCACGGCATCTCGGAGCAGACGATATACCTCTGGCGCAAGCGGTTCGGGCAGCTCGAGGCGCTCGATGTACGACGGCTTCGACAACTTGAGCAGGAGAACGCACGGCTCAAAATGACCTGCCTGCATCGATTGATCCAGTCTGATTGTTAGTTTACGCAGCTTTCTGTAACGGTGTTACCTGCATCGCTGCGGGACGTCGAGCCTCTGGCGCCGGAGGTCGGTAACCGAGGGCGCTATGGGGTCGACTCCGGTTGTAGTGATCTCTCCACTGCTCGAGCAGCACCTGTGCTTCACGCAGCGTGTAAAACAAACAGCTCGCCGTTCAAGAGTTCATCCCTGAGCTTCCCATTGAAGCTCTCGCTATTGAAGCTCTCGCAGTAGCCGTTCTCCCACGGACTTTTGGGTTTCATGTACCACGTCTTCGTGCCGAGCCTCTCAAGCCAAGCTCTTAAGCGGCTCGCAACCATCTCGGGCCCATTGTCTGAGCGCAGGTGCGCAGGGATGCCGCGCGCCGTCATCACATCCGCCAACAGCTCGATCACCTCATGTGCACGGATCCGTCGGGCGGCGTAGATCGCCAGTGACTCCCGCGTGTACTCATCGATCAGCGTGAGGATCTTAATCGCCCGGCCATCTTCCCATTCGCGCCATCACGAAGTCCCAACTCCAGACGTGATTGCGGTATTTCGGTCGCAAACGGATACATGACCCATCGCCCAGCCAGAGCCCCGGGCGCGCTTCGGCTGCTTCGGCGGCACCTTCAGCCCCGCTTGCCGCCAGATCCGCTCCACGCGCGTCTGTCCGACTTGCCAGCCCTGCAAGCACAGCAGCCCCGTCACACGCCGATAACCGTAGCGCCCGTACCGCGCGGCGGCCAGCGCAATGATCGACTGCCGCAGCGCCGTCTCATCCGCGCGTGGCTCGGGCACATACCGCACCACCGATCGCGCAACGCCCAGCGCCCTGCAGACCCGTCGCTCTGAGTGCGCATGCTTCATACGCACCAGGGCGACGGCTTCACGACAGCGCGCCGGGCTTAGTAGTTCCCGCGGCGACTTCCTTCAAGATGAGCTTGTCGACCGTCAGAGCCGCCACCGCGCGCTTGAGCCGCGCGTTCTGCGCTGCGAGCTCTCGCAGGCGCTGCGCTTGATCGATCCTCAAGCCGCCATGGCTCTTACGCCAGCGGAAGTACGTCTGATCTGCTACCCCAAGCTGCCTGCTCGTCTCCGCGACCGTCTTGCCCTGCGCAAGCAGCACCTCCGCCTCGCGCAGCCTGTGGATGATCTGCTCCGTTGAAAACTTGATCCTCGCCATCTCCAGGTCCCCTTCGCTCCAATAGTAGGAACCTACAACCTGGACCAATTTTCGAAGGGCAGGTCACACACAGCGCAATGATCATGATTGTAATCTACCGAGATAAGCGAAGCTTGAAAGAAAATTTGCCGGAATCACGAAACCCACTAACACGGAGATCGTCTGATATTCTCCAAAAATCTCCCTACGGTGGAAGATACGTAATCAACCGTTAATAAGCTCGCTTCTTGCCAGTCATATTTTTGCTGGTGATCATGGAAAAACGTTGGCTGGCCTCCACTTTCTATACCAAGAATTTTAGAAACAAATTCACCCTTGGAATACAAACCAAACTTATTGATTAGACCGAAAATAAGAAAAGTGGCTGACGACAACAGTATCGGTACAAAATGCCCACCACTCGAACCAAATGTGGCGTAGGCATTCGTCGACAGTGCTAATCTCAAATCAGCATCCAAAGCGGCTTCCGGACACGCCTCCCAAGAAAAATAGGAGTATTTTTTTTCATTAAGGCAATCCATATAGTCAGGGACTACGATAATTCGATATCCAAGACCTTGTAACTTTTTATAAATTTCATGCCACAGAGATAAATTTGAATCTCGACCTGTATCGAAGTCGGCCGTGCGTAAAGCCATTATAAGTGTATCATTTTTCCCGATACGGTTTTTTGCCCACTTATCAGCGAATTTTGATGGACGGTATATCTGTACGTTACCTCCTTTTTCGTGCACCTTGAGAAGGTACGAGAATAGGTGCGGAAACTCATTCTTATTGCCCGGTGAATAAGTCTCCGGGTATCGTGGCCATTCCAACTCGATATCGTTTGCCCTATATAGGGATATATTTTCGACATCAGGAATTAACCACGGAAGGCGGCATATTATGTTATGCAGCCGCCAATTCTTAATTTCCTGTCCATATTCCTTATCGCGGTGAGACCATTGCCTGAATTCTTTGGCTATCACGTGCACGTCAAACCGTTCAAATCCGGCTAAGCGGCAAGTTGCGACAGCAATGGCGAAATACACTGCCGCATCAAAGGTTATCGGAGCGAAGCGCATATCATAATAGATATGAATTTTTTCTTTTTTTTCACTCATTAAATTATTTTCAAATATTACCAGAGCGGCTTTGATCAGACGCAGATTGCTAAACTGTTAAAGAGGAATGGTTTTCAAAAGCTTTTTTATTCCATAACGTTTCACATCATAACTGAGAAATCGTAACAGAAAACTTGTGACGGTGGAATAAGTTTCCTTTGAATATATTTTTGAGCAACATGTGCAAATGTGTAAGTGGGCGTCGATCAATGAATACTGTTCAGTGTTAGTGACCGTAGCATGACCTAATTTTGTCAGCACTCGGGTCGTTGCCCCGCAGACACAACAATTCATACACCTACCCCCACTTTTCGCAAACGGTTTTTGTTTGATTATGTGAGTCCGAGTCACTGTACTACTGGCGAATACGCTCACTTTACATCCTCGAGAATGCGTATGTTGTTGACTAATAACCGACGGTCCACGTTCGGCCTTGTGATTTTTTCAACACCGTGAAAGGACCGTCCCGTTCGAACAAAAGTTAATAGGCGGTTGGGGATGAAGTTGACTGTGCTTAAATAAACAAAATCTTTAAATTTATAGTGCGGACCGCCCTTACAAAAAAAGTCCGGGTCTTTATGTCGGTACAGGCTCGTACCGAGGTCCTGATACTCTAAATCTTTCGGCATGTAGAACAAAAAGCTGATGAGTCGATGCTTTGCATCAGTATGTGGTCCGATCGCGTAATCGGTGCGATCGCTAACAAGCATCGCATCGCTACGTAGCGGCATCCGCCCATAACGCTCGTAAAGCGCACTCAATCGATTGGCGCACCATGGCAAAAATCTTCTTGTCACCAACTCGATGAACTCTGGAGAGTACATATATTTTCCAAATTCCATCCAAAAAGCTTTTCGCTCTGGATCCATTCGCGCAAACGTATCATCCGTAAAAAGGGCAACCAGTCTTTCTTTGTACTTATCGGCGGTTACCCTTCCGGTTTCCGAAAGTGGCGTCAGCGTAGCTTCCGGCGGGAACATGTCGAGCATGCGCCGGTAGTAGTCTTTGGGGAAAATCTCGTCGATAACCATGTACGGAAACGGATCGGTTTTGATGTCCGAATTAGCGATCTTGTTATACACGTGGTCGAACGCAGCTTTGGCTTCCCCGGTCGATGCGGATGATCCTGGCTGATAGGTGAAGCCTTGTTGTACATCGAGCTGCTGATCCGGTAATCGATCGAAGATGTACTCTGCACAACCCTTAAAGGCGCCTTTTTTTCGAGTCACGAGCTCCACTTGTCGATTGTCGAAGTAAAAACCCATTGACTGAAGGAATTCGACTAATCCCCGATGCTCCTTCAGGTTTGTATTAATTTCGACACATAGAGATCGAACTTTTTTATTCTGAAGCGTCTGCAATGCGCCCTGTACTACTTTATGCTCAAAACCGTCGACATCAATCTTGATGAAATCCGGAACTTCTATTGCGCCGCCGCGTACCGCCTCATCGATTGTCCACGCAGCACAGCCCTGCGTCACAGCAGATGATCGGTGATTTAGATCAAAGCCGACTTCAGCACCAAAGGAGTGGCAAGAGCTGCCACCGTCCCATTTAAACTCCGAAAGGTAAAGGCGATCTAACTTAATTGTGTCGGATAGTGCAACACAATATGGAGTTACGAGCTTCTCGAGTTGATTTAAAACAATATTTTTTGCAAGTAGAGAGAAGTTTTGTGATTCCGGTTCGAACGCATATACGGTGGCACCTTTCGCCTTCGCTCCAAGGATTGAGTACATCCCCACGTTAGCGCCAACATCTAAGAGCACCATCCCGGGCTTTAGACGATCGAGCCAAGCTGTCGTCGCAGGTTCCTTGGTAAACAACGTTTCGACTCGCCAAAAAGCAACCTTATTGGGAGTGAAAAAGGTGATCGGATTCTGGTCATCCACCGCGACCGAGGCCATCGGGCGAAGCGCTTCATACTGATCTAGGTTAATTTTCATAATAGGTACTCACCCTGTCTTACCTCAATGCCAGACGGTTTCACGCGTCGCTGCGAGGTCGTTGTCACTGAGCTTCCACGAGTTATCAGGCAATTGAATTTTATCCACAATTTAGCCGTTGACCTTGTGTTGCATGAGCACGAGCTGTTTCAGCTCCGCTTTGATATCCATCAAAACTGATGCCCAATTCCCAACACTCGTTTGTCGAAACAAACGATGGGCTGGATACCAAGGGGTACGGTTTATATCGAGCATCCACCGCCACTCTGCGGCGTACTTAAGAGGCATCCATGTCTTTACGCCCAGTGCGCCCGCCAGATGCGTCAGTGCGGTATCGCTCGTGAGTACGAGATCAACACATTTCATGATCGCAGCGGAATCGAGAAAGGCACCGTCATCATCAAATGACTCTGGCAACACCATAGGCCGCCGGTTACTGGGTAGGTCTAATAGTAGCTCCGAACCCGCGTGTTTTTGTAGGCTAATTAATTGAACCGAGGGGACCTCGCTCAGTTGCGACAACCAATGTACGGGGTAACTTCGCCCAAACGCTGCTTCATTTTGACTATGACCATGCCACGCCACGGCGATTTTGAATCTGTCGTTCTCTAGGAACTGCCGCCATCGCTCGATTCGGGTTGTTTCGGCGGCAAGGTACGGAATTTCTGCGGGGATAGTGTCGAGCTGGGTCCTCAGCGCAAGTGGCACGCTCATCAAAGGGCAAACGTAGTCGACCTCAGGTATTGACTCTTTTTTACCGATCAACTGGTCAACCCCTCGCACGGTACGCAGTAGTGGGACTAACGGTGTTTGCACCTGAAGAACCACTCGGGCCCCCAATGCTTGAACTAGTTTCGCGTAGCGGCAAAATTGAATAGTGTCGCCAAATCCCTGCTCTGCATATAAAAGTATGCTCTTCCCCTTCAAGCTTTTATCGCCAAGCCATCGCTCGCCGCGAATGTCTTGACGCGGACCCTTTGTCAGCGTCGGATGCAACCGCCATTCATAAAGAGGCCAACCCTCATCGAGTCTGCCGAGTTTTAAGTAAGCCGTTCCCTTACTACTCAACGCCTTCGGATAATTTGATCGACATGCAATTGCGCGGTCGTAGCTTGATAACGATTCTTTGACTCGGCCTAGTTCCTGCAGTATTTGTGCCCGATTAAAGTGAGCCTCTGCGCTCGCCCCATCAAGGGCGATGGCCTGGTCCACACTCTCGAGCGCCTCATCGACTTTACCCACTTGCTTAAGGGCGTCGGCACGATTGATATACGCGTTTACGCACCGAGGGTCGATCGATAACGCCGCGTCGAAATCGGCAAGTGCATCACTCGTTTTCTTTAACTCAAGCAACGCCACACCGCGATGGACAAACGCCGCCGTGTAGTCCGATTTACGAATGATCGCTTCAGTGTAGGCCTCTATTGCGTCGTCCACCCGTTTTGCTTTAGATAAAGTATTTCCTAAATTAAAGTAGGCATCCGGAAAATCTTCGTTTATCGCAAGCGCCTGTTTGAAACAACCTGTCGCTTCTTCCAATAAATTGCTTTCTTGTAACGCATTACCGAGGTTCGATAAATAGACAGCGTTTTTTGGCTCCAAAGCGATGGCTCGCCGGAAATGATTGATCGCATCTTGGTATTTTCCTTGCTGATAAAGCGATATCGCAAGCAGATGCTCACAATCTGATCGAGTCGGGGTTTGCATTAACACCCGACGATAAAGATCCTCAGCTACAGTGAAGTGGCCTCTCTGATGAGCGCTCAGGGCTCTTGAGAATATCTGGGAGTTGAGCAGTCCCGCCATCTCATGACTCACCGTCACCACGTTATTCACCTGTTCCGTTCATTGGCTGCAAAGAAACGATATCGTTAGCTCTTTAATAAAAATCAGCAAATCCTTGTACGCTTGACGATAGCCTCACTCAATTAATTCCTCTGTCGGCATGTAGAACAAACCCCTAGGCACCGCGATCGACTCGCGCGCTAATTTCCTCGCCGATCGCTAACGCTGCCGTGAGGCCAGGAGACTCAATTCCGAATAAATTGATAAGACCGTTGACGCCATGCACAGAACTGTCCTCAATCACAAAGTCTGTAAGCGGTCCATTTATATTAAATATTTTCGGTCGTATTCCTGTATACGCAGGAACCAACCTTTCTCCACAAATCGCTGGGTAGTACTTTGCAATATTTTCAACAAACATTGTTTTCAAAGAATCGTCAAATCGATAGTCAATGTGCGAACGCCAGCGCACGTCAGGCCCAAATTTCGCCTCTCCATTGACACTCAATGTAAAGTGGATTCCTAGTCCATCATTGGCGGGTAACGGGTAGACTAGTCGAGAAAATGGAGGGTTCGAGCCGGATAAACGGTAATAGTGTCCGATAGCGAACCGCGAAATCGGGATTCGATCAGGCGGCGCACTGTCGATTGACCGCGCCACCCTCGGTGCGTGCAGACCGGCGGCGTTGATAACAGTATGAGCGACTATTGGATCTTTCTGCTCTAGGATTCGCAGCGCTATCCCCTGGCTCGTTGCGGCTCCGCCGGTCACCGCGGTTCGGGTGACAAGCTGCCCACCGGCGGCCGCAAAGTCCGCCGAAAGGGCGGACACTAATCCAACGCTGTCGACGACACCCGAACTTGGAGAGAGAAGACTCGCTGACACTTGCAGCGCTGGTTCGAGGCGTTCGCTCTGGTGTTTGTCCAACAACACTAAATCATCGACCCCGTTTGCAATCGCAGTGATTGCAATTTTTTCGAGCGCCGCCGTTTCTTTGTCGTTTGTGGCAACGATAAGTTTGCCAATTTTTTTTATTTGAACACCCCGCTGCTTACAGTATCCGTACAGGAGGCGGTGCCCGCGTCGACACAAGCGGTTCTTTAAAGAGTTTTTTTCATAATAGAGTCCGGCATGAACGACTTCGGAGCTACGAGCGCTGGTTTCCTGCCCAGGCTTTGGATTCGCTTCCAGCACAAACACTTCGCGCCCTGACAGCTGTAATTCACGGGCAATAGCGAGCCCAACTACTCCGCCTCCGATGACGATACAGTCAATAACGTTAGACATGAGGGAACTCGAATAGTTGGTGACGCTCAATCGCACTGACTCGTTGAGAATGTATAAAGACTATTCGGCAATGCGTTGTGGGCCGATGTTTTTACAGAAAAAACGGAGTCGCGAGGATAAATGCTAGGATACCAATCTCGCCTCGATTTTTTGAGGGAGAGGAATCAACGAATTTAATTTAGCGGCAGAAATGGGCCTATTACCCACTCTCGAGACCTGAATAGCTGCAGCGAGACTTCCAATGATGGCGGCCTCGATTGGATCTGCACCCGCCGCCGCCGACAGCGCTGACCCTGCAAGAAAAGAATCTCCAGCACCAGCGGTATCAATAACGGTGCGCCCGAGAGCGGGGATCAGCTCCGGGCGATTCGACTTAAGTTGCCGTGGCGCCAATACCAACACACCCTCCGCCCCTAACTTCACAAACAAATGATTGGCACTGCATTGGGTGTATAAGTCATTCGCTAAAACGACTAGCCCACTATCCTTATCCTTTAAACTGACGCGAGCCTCGTGCTCAGTTGCATATATACTAGTAAGGTCCTTAAATTTGGTGAGATCTCCGATTTGTGATGATGTTTGGCTGTCTGCAACTTTTATACAGGCTGGCTTCCAATTAAGGCTCTTGGATGCGCTGAAAACCCCCTCAGACACAACCCCGTAATTAAAATCCGAAAAAATTAAAACGTCCGTGTCTTCGCAAAACTTCGTGAGATAGCTAATAAGTGCAGATTGAATTTCTCGGGAAATCGAGTCAGATCGAAGATGACTGACCCGGAATACGGTTTTCCCATCACACCGGTAGCGCTGCTTGACCGTTGTCGGTCTCCCAGGATCCTCTGGGCAGATAAACTTTACCCCGTAGTTGTCCAACATCTGGTGCGCATAACGTCCTGCTGGATCGTTACCGGTTACGGAAAATAAGTTGACTTCCGCACCCAATGCTGCAGCGTGAGCGGCAACGATTCCCGCTCCGCCTAAAAACTGAGATGACTGTGTCGGTGTTACCACAATCGTCGGATCTTCCTGCGACATTCCTAGCGCTTCACACGCGATGTATTCGTCGATGATTAAGTCGCCGATAACGCATACTTTTTTTCCAGAAAACCGACTTACCACCTCACGCAATCGCCGGACGCCGATCGATCGTCGACCCATTAGGTCATCCAGCAGCCGGAAATCGACGCTACCGTGAGACTGATTACGGTGCTCCGATAGCTCCGAATCGCCATGACCGATGGACCCAGAACTAAAGATGATCTTTATACCCAAAGATCGTGCTTTTCTTACATCCTCTGACTGAGCATCTTCATGCTCTTTTCCCTTAACAATAACACTCGGTTGAACACGTTCGATGGCGTTCGAGATTGAATCCTCGATCAATACTGCCTCAGAGACACAGCTGAGACTTCTAATTGCCTCTAAGCGCACGTCATCAGACAGCTCCGCGCCACTTGAAATCGCTTTTGATAACACCCCAACAATAAGGCGCTGTCCTTGTTCCCGAGCAAACCGTAAAAATCGAATGTGCCCCGGATGGAGAATATTGAAATCTCCATAAACGAAGCTAGTTCCTTCGTTTTTACCCATGATGATCTCCGTCTCTAATTAGGCGTATTTCACTGCTCGAGTTACTACTTAGTGGACTGATCGGATTCATGGGAAGGCTCTTACGAGTTCTGATTGAATAAAACCCTCCAACGCCTTATCGTTACCCTGCAACGACTCAAGAAGGCTCTGTACTAGATCAAAGCGGAACGCAAAACTATTTCGGTCCTCGCACGCCACAAGTAATTCAAAAGACTTAAACAAGCACGCAGACGCGTATTGCGCACCAGTTGATCGCAAGGTCAGCCCAAGTTTGTACCACGCGTACGGATTCTCTGGCTCTGCTTCCGTCCATTTCAGAAGGATGTTCTGATTGCGAACCAGTTTTCTTTTATTTTTTTCTCCTGAAGAATATCCGTAATGATGGATCGAAACAGAAGCCGTCTCTACCGAGACATTAGGGTAGAGACGATGAATGCTCGGGGTCACTGATTCATGAATGGGATTACAAAAACAAATCCCCGAGCCGTTTCTAAAGAGCCGAATATCTAGGTGTGTATCTCGGCGATTGTTCTGCAATACGCTGTGGATCGGAACCATGTAGGCAATGCTTGAGGAATCGCGCTCCAACGATTCGAAAAATGTATCGACGGCGACACCCGATGCCAATTCTTCATCGCAATCAATCGAGAGTATCCACCGCCCCGTACAGTGCTGCAGGGCGGCGTTACGTGCTGCTGAAAAATCATCTACCCAGGGAAAGTCAATAACTATTCCGCCAATTTTTTCTACTATTTTTTTTGTTTGATCACTCGAGCCGGTATCGACGAATACTATTTCCGAGGCAACCTGGCGGACCGACTCAAGCGCTGCCGTAATACATGATTCTTCGTTTTTTCCGATCATCGCAACGCTGAGCATAAATTGACCTCACCACACTCTCACACAGTCAACACAAAACACCTTTTAAAAGCACCGCTTGCGCCCGTTTAGGTAATGTGTCTTCTTTGGTATACCGGGTCTGCAGACAGTGCCACGCGGTAAATTGACGACAACTCTTTGGCCGCTTGATATGTCTCTTGAAGTAGCTTACGAAGGATATTGTCGCGTTCAGAGTTACCTAAAATACGCTTTCGGTCAGTGTATTCATTTAATTCGATAAGCTTGTCATTAATTAGAAAAGAGACTTCTGGGCAACGCTTACTATGCCGCTGGATCTTGGCCATTGTCCTTTGTAGTGCGTCACCCGTAAATTTCTTTGAGGTAGCTTTTTCACACGCATCCAATACCTTGTCGATATTCTTTTTACGTTTTGCGAAGACGGAATAGAGTTTTGTCGAGGGGGTCTTTGACACCGACGGTAGAGCATCAACTAGCGTATCGATATTAGGCTTTACGGGGGCGTCGTCACGCAGAGCATTGATGTTTTCGAAGGGAGCCCCAGCAATTACTGCTCCTTGACGACATAGATTTCTGAATTCAACAATCTTTTCGGAGGATAGCTTGGTAATACGGGCTTCCACCCACTCGCGAAATTTGATCATTTCGAGACTGGCGCGTACGCCATGCCCATCGTTCGAGGGCACTAATTGCAGTTCTCCCTCACGAAAATGACTATCGAGAGGCTGCCGCGTATAGGAACGACCGTCGGCTGCCACCGTGAACTGATCGCCGGTGCCTGCACCCTTTCCGTATAATCGATTTGCAGGAAAGCCGAAATCAGTACCCGCCATATATACGCGGCGGCACCCCGTCAGCACAGCTAGCTGAATTGCGCTATGGATGGCGCTGCCTGACGTACCAATAACCGGAACGTCTACAACGTTCAAAGCTCGAAGCAACTCTATCGGTAGATCTGAGGCGACATAGGGGAGCAGCGTGCAGTCGTCAATCGCCGCGACTAATTCATCATGTGAAGCCACCTCAATCAGGAATCCGCCAATTCGACTCAGGTCTACTCCTTCCATGTGGCGGACCTTCTGTTTTGGGTCCAAGCACACTACGAAATCCGGTGCTATGCCGGCTGCTACAACGGCTTTGAGTGCTTTGAACGCACATATCACGATTAGATTTTTTTGCCTCTGAGCAATTGCCGGTAGTAACTCATCAAGCGATGGACCCGCACCGATCACCACAGCCGAACAGCCTAAAAGCGAGTCTTTTAACTTGAGCGCGTTTCGCCCCACCCTCGCGAGCTTAAAGATATTTTTTAGTAACTGTGTAGTCCATAACGGAGCCATCAAAACAGTAGTATTCCGCCCTACATGCAGGAGTTTAACCCGGCGTTGAATTTGCTCTGAATGCATGAGGACTACCAGGGGAGCCGCATCGGGATTTAGATAGTGTGCTCGCTCAGGTCTTACGGTACGAATGTTAGGGAGATCTTCAAGTTTGTCTTGAAGCTGCATTTCGTCCATTTCCCCAGATTCGTCGACTTTTGAAATTTCGCCAATATCTATGACACGAGAAAATCGGCGTTTAATTAACTGCTTTTTCAGCTCGCCAGCTCGACTGCCGCCGACGAAAAATATGTCGTTGTCCGGATCCGCTGCGAGACCGCAAGTTTTTTCCAGATACCGAACGTCCGCCGACAAATCGGCGTTGTCCATCCAGCCAAGAAGCAAAGCTTCGTTTTCACGGGATTTGAGAGTCTTTTCTAAAAAAACAACCGCATCTGCCGTTTCCTCGGAAGAAAACTGACGTCGGTCCTCAAACGTTGGTGGGGGTAAGGCGTTCATCGCGACTCGCCGACGGCGAACGTCATCTAACTTATTTAGCTTTTCCTCAATTGATACCTCCCCTGTTGCTGCCGCCATAAAAAGGTACTGTGCATCGAGATACTGATCCGCGGTTGCAATGCGTGGTGTCCACTCTGTTGTATTCATGACATCACTTATTCAGATTTCCGCTGGAAAGAATTCTTCAAACGTTCGGAGGTTGCCTTAAATTCAGAAAGGACGGTGTTCAACGTCGAAAATTGCTTCTCATATTGTTCTTGAATCGACTCGATATATTTATCGAGTTTCGATTGTTTGGTGGCGACAAGCGTCTTACGATTTTCAAACCCGGCGGTCATCGCCTTGATGACACCGGTGCTTTTTAACATTCCAGCGGCAGCAATCGCGACATCTCCAGCAAGTCCACTGTCAAGCAGTGCCGCGGTCGATGGTGACTCGCGGTTATTTGACAATGCTTTGATGACATCGTCAGGGGCTGACTCCATCGCCGCCGTCAGTTTAGAATCATCAAATTGCAGCACGCCGTTTCGATCGAATGAAACGCCGAGCGAGTTAAAATGTGTGACAGCGCCGCTTTTACTGGAGGATTCTTTGATGACTTTGGCTCGTAAAGCGGTGTAGATCCCGCGCGCACTACTATCGGCTTTAAGCGTCCCCGAAACGTCATCGCCCTCAACCGCTGGGCCCGTTGCACGCTTCACCAAATCGGACAGCAAGTTGAAGGATGCGACGAAATTCTTCACGTTACTGACCAGCGCCGCGCTATTGGCGGCTACCGTGAGATTGACCGTAGTGGCAGATGCCGTTTTTTTTAGGCTGAGTGATACGCCACTGATCGCATCCGTCACCGTATTCGATGAGCGCTCGAGGGCGATATTATTAACTGAGAAAGTTGCATTGGCAGCAGCGTTATCGGTGGGTTTTGCAGCGGTTATTGCCCGGTCCAGGCCAAGTTCATCCCTGCCCGCGACCCCAGCGTCCGTGGTCAAAATCGAAAAGCCGTTTTTGGTGCCACTTTGTCCTTGGATCACTATAACGTACGGACCCGTACCTCCTGCCGCCGTTTTTTTATCAACTAAGGTCGCCTTGAGCTTATTGTTGGTGGCGATCGTACTCGCGTTGATCAGCGAGACCACCGTCGCAGGCGTGGATGCTGCCGGGATCGTAACAACATTCTCGGCAGCGGTTGCTGAGGTGACAAACCCGGAAGCCCCCGCTGCAGCCGAGAACGTCAGTGTTTGGCTAGCCGTCGTGGTGAAAGAACTCGCAAGTTCGTTACTGCTTCGACGTTGCGAATCGGCGAGCTGGGTCACCGTCACCGCATAGTTACCCGCGCGTGCCGCCCCGGTACCGCTTGACGTTCCAGTGATAACGGCGGTGTCGCCGGAGGATACGGTAAGTTGATTAAGTTTACCAAGGCTACTGATTTCAGTTGCGGTGGTTTGAAGCGTTGAAAGCGCCTTACTGACCAAAGCGGTGGTGGAGATGGCCACCTCAGCTTTTTTTTTCTCGACGTCAATGAGCTTTTGCCGTGGCGCTTTTGTGGCGGCAACGAGATTCTTGACAAGTTCCTGTGTATCGATATCTGTTGCACCCAGACTTTTTATGATATTGGTCGAAGCCACGGGCTTATCTCATCGTTTCCAGCAAGGATAACTGTGACATTCGGCCCATTAGGCTTTGGGTTGCTTCCATCAGCAACTGCTGCTTTTGTAGTTGTGCTAACGCCGCGGCAAAATCAAGTTCCTTGATCGAAGCGAGGTTCTCTTGAGCGCGGATCGACGTTTCCCGAGCTAGACGTTCGCTTATTTCTAATCGTTGCTGAACGCCACCGGTGCGCGCGATCGCAAGCCCAATATTGTTTGCGATGTTCTCCGCATCCATCAGGCCCTGTGCGCGTTCCGCAAGGTTTCCGGTTGTGTAGGCTTTTCCCAGTTGATCGAGAAGCGCAAACATATCGACCGTCTTGCCGTCCTTCTTGACCGACTGCCATACCCCAGGACCCGGAACCGTGGCATCCTCATAGCCGACATCATTAACCCGAACCCGCAAAGGCGTGCCGGAGCCAAGATACGCGACCGAACCGTCGGCCTTGATTTCATAAGGTGGTGCACCGCTTCGGACGCCACCGAATACATATCGGTCATCAGCGTCTCTGGCATTTGCCAGATCGACGAGGGAGCGTTTGAGACTGGCCATCTCTTCGGCATAACTATTTAAAATCGTTTGCGACGTTTGCGAGTTAGCGCCCTGAAAAGCGATCTCTTTCAGCCGATCGGTAAGTTCTGCGGCGACCTCCAGTGCCCGCGCCTGGGCATCAACACCCACTTTGACTTTCGAGACCGATTTCGCGTCAGCATCGAGTGTCTTCAGCCGACTCTCGATCGCTTGAACCCGCCCGACAAGATCCGCCGCCTCGGCGGGACTTGCATACTTGTAGCCCGTCGACAGCTGCCCCTGCAGAATTTTCATTCCCTCAGCATTTTCCGAGAGTTTGTCGGTCAGCTGCTGATAGATCATCGAGGTCGAAACACGCATGGTCGTTATCCTTAAAAAATTACAAACGCTGCATCAAGGTATCGAAGAGGCGACTTGCGGTCTGAATGATCTGCGCATTGGCCTGATACGCCTGTTGATAACGCAGCAAATCCGATAATTCTTCGTCGAGGTTAACGCCCGATATCCGATCACGGCTTTCGCGCGCTTGATCAAACACGACTTTTTGGGCGTCTCGACCGACTTCGGCCTGAACCGTCAAGACACCGATTTTATTGACGAGATCTTCGTACTCAGATTGAACCGTTTGACGCGAGGGGAGAATCTCGCGATCAAATTGTAGTTTAGCGATCAATGCAATGACGCGGTTGTCACCTTTCGCATCATCATTGGGCAAGATCGTGAACGAATCACCATCGCTCGGGATAGCCTTCAGCGAGATCGCCCAATTTCCATAACGAACGGCTCGCGATGTGGTATCAAACTTCTGTTGAGCGACCACCGTACCCGTGCCCTCATCGATGAGCGAGTAGTTTCCACCTTCGAACTTCAGCCTGTAGGTTCTTTTCTCAGGCAACCACTTCGCTGGCAGTTGACTTTCTTGATAGGTGCCCGATAACGATATCGCGGTCGAGTTACCCTCTTTGTCAACGCCAAAGAGCAAGAAATCCTCTGCTGCCGACTCCTGCATCACAAAACCAGACCGAAAGCCAAGCGCACCAAGCACAGTACGGGATACCGGATTGCCTGCTACATCAGTCGGTTTAACATCGAGCGAGATGGACTCTGAGTTGAAGTACGTCTTTGTTGTCAAGCCGACGGTGTTCAGATCAATCGAGATCGGGTTCCCCTCGCTCCCTGCGGTATTGGTAATCACGAAGGTGTTGCCACTCTTCGTCGCAGTCACGGCAGACTTGGCCGAATTGATAAAGCTGGCGAGTTTCGTTGAAACGGTGGCGGCTGTAGGTGTCTGAAAGAAATATTCCTCTCGCTCCGTCAAGCCGAGGGAGTTTGCTCCGATCTTTAGAAAATTATTATTCTGTAGAGTGAGGCCGGCATCTTTGACTGCAATAGTCAATTTTCCATCGGTGAGACTTGCATTGAAGACGGCCTCGCCAGACACTAATTTTGCATTAAGTTTGTCTCTTAGATCAGCCAAGTCAGTGAAGGAATATTTATCACCATTTAAGGTGATAAAATTATTGTTAGCAGCCAGTTGGGATGTGGAGATTCGCACCCGCCACCCCGCCGAATACTCCGCACCGTTGATCACGAGCGAGGCACGATCCTCATTGACCGTGTCAATCTCACTCACGTCAAAACGAACGTCATTATGCGCAGTCATTACTAACGAGCCGTTATCGGCCTTTCGTGCGATGACGCCAAGCGATGGGGTCCGCGCGTTGATTGCATCACGGATGGTCTCAACGGAGTCACCGGTGTTGACGAGGATTTCCTGACCATTCAGTAAGAGTGTGTAGTTCGCCGAGGCGGCTGCGACGGCCGTTGACCCCAGTAAACGAGCCGGAGTCAAAATGGGCTGGCCGTTGACATCGACTTGGCGACTGCTGTCAGCGTACACGCCGCGGCTATAGGCCAAGCCAAGATAGCTCGATATTGGAGCGGTCACCGGCGAGGCGCTCGAGAAATTAGATCCAGCGAATCCGCCTGAGGTCGCGCTCAACGTGTTGGTGACCGCGATCGAGAACGGAGGGGATGATGATTTTGAGTAAAAGGCCAGCGTGCCGTCGGCCGCCGTACCACGGAAAGCAATCCCTGCAGCCGCTAAGGTCCCTGCACCGGTCTTTGCCGCCTCCGTAGCCAGAGCGGTGTCGATATTCGCCGCGGTGAGGGTTGCGCCGACCGCGGGCGTCAGATCTAGTGCGACGGTTTGACTACCTTTGCTTAACGTAATGAGGTATTTCTCCGTGTTACCCGCTACGGCAGATCGTTTCGCGACCGTCCACGCCCCACTGACAGCGGTCGTTGGGCTGAATTTGTTGAGATAGCTGTCTGAGTAGGTCGCTCCGGCGTAGAACCCGTATTTTTCATCAACGATGGTTGCCGCCATCTTTGGTCCGGAGATTTGCCGGCCGTCGCGGGTAAAGACGGCAAGCGCAGAGTCCTCCCCAATCGCCGTCGACAGCGCAATCTTGGAATAGCCGGCCGGGATCATCGCGATGGGACCGGTTCGCGCAGCAACGACGGTGTCTTGATAAGGCGCGATCTGCTCTTTCTCGCCTGGAGTGAACGTTTGTTCGCTGATCGGCGTCTTTGGTTTCGGTAGCAGCTCTGCAAGGGGGCGAACAGCCGGTGTATCGCGAGGAGAACCCAGTGTCATTTCGGCCGCGGTTGCACCGGTGTTACCCGCATCCGCTCGAACCGCCAGCTTCCCGGCGCTGGCGACTTGTGACCCATCTTGTATCAGCGTTTTAAGCGTAGCCGATGGGTGGTTTTCCGGAGCGATTCGGAAAGTATCGCCATCGCGAGCGGTCCCCTGCACTACAAACTTAAGTCCCTCAAACACGATGGAGCTGCCCCCTGTCGTGGTGGCACCGGTACTTTTATTTTTAACTTCCCACTTGTTCAGAGCGACGCTGTACTTCATCTCGTAGGCGGTTGATTTCACCGTCTCCGAATCGACGACGGCGACACTGAGGCGTGCAGAGCCCCCATTAGCCGATCCATCGACGACGAATTGCGGTCCCACGTAGAAGAGGGCTTCTCCGGGGCGTCCCGCCGAATCGATGCCCTGCTGATGAAGCTTATTCACCGCCCGACCGAACGCGAGTGCAAGCTCATCGAGCTTATTGATCGCGGCACCGAGTCCTTCGCGTCGAAAGCCGATCAAACCTCCGATCAGCCCCGAGCGGATACTCGGTAGCACAACCGGCTGACTTTTCGCATCCAGTACGAATTCGGCCTTGCCGTAATCGTACGGATCAAACGACGCCGACATCAAACGCGCTCGGCCGTTCTCCACCAGGGCTACACCCGCAGCACTCGGACCGACATAAATGCTTGCCGCCCCGCTTGGGTCGATCACGACCGTGACGTCGAGGTGCTTCGAGAGCTCGCGGATTGCGTTATCGCGCTGATCGAGTAGCTGCATCGGCTGCGAGGCTGCCGAGGAACGCTTTGACAGTTGTGTATTTAAAGATGCGAGTTGTGCGAGTAGTGTATTTGTCTCACCGACCGCCTGGTCAATCTGTGCGCGGGTACCCTCATCAAGGTTCGCTGCGGTCGACGCCAACGCGCGAAATCGAGCAGCGAGCCCCTCGGATCTCGCCAAATATCCGGCTCTTGCGCCCGCTGAAGCCGGGGATGCTTCGAGCTCTCGCGCACTATCGAAGAAATCCTGGAACGCGCTGTGGAGCCCCGCCTCGGAGCTACCGATCGCATTTTGCAGTGCCTGTAGCTCCTTCAGCATCCCCTGCTCGGCCTCCAGCCCGGAGGTCGCACGCTGAAGGTTCTCTTCGGCAAATCGATCGTATAAGCGTTGTACCTCAGCAAATCGGACACCCGTACCGATGCTGATCGTCGCAGAGCTATCTTGGTCCGAGGAGGTCAGCACCGCGCGCTGGCGCACGTAGCCTTCGGTTTGCAAATTCGAAATATTGTTACTGGTCGTCGCGAGCGCGCGCTGATACGCACTCAGCCCCGATACACCAATGCCGATAAGATCCGACATTTCAGCGTTTCTCGAGATCAAAACCGCGCTGCTTAAGGGCAACGTCGGTCGGGACCGCTACGGGCGTTTTTCCAACACTTGGAACTGCAGGCGCGAGTTTGGTCAGTTGCTGCTCAATGAACGGTGCGAGGCCAATACCACCGGCCTTTGACATCGCCAGCGCAATTTGTTGATCGAACATCTGCTCGTAGGTTTCCATCGTATCTGACCCGAGCAGACCGCTACGATTGACCGTCTTGCGCATCTCCTTGAGCATGATGTTCAAGAACAGCGACTCAACCTGTTGGGCAACGTCCTTAGTCGCCTCCTCCGGACGTGTACCGGCCTTGGCTTTCAGATCGGCCAGCGAGTTGAAGTCGAACCAAGATGAGGGGTGACGGACGTCCATAATGATTAGATGACGATCAGCTCTGCCTGCAATGCACCGGCTTGTTTGAGTGCCTCGAGGATGGAAATCAGTGCGGTGGGTGAAGCGCCGATCTCGTTGACCGCATTGACGATCTCTCGTAACTCCGCACCAGGCCTAAAGAGCACCATCTTCTTGTTTTCCTCGCTAATTGACACATCTGCATTTTGAACGGGCGTGGTAGTACCCCCGCGAGAGAGGGGCGCCGGCTGACTGACTTCGTTGGTCGCCTCGACCGTCACCGTGATATCGCCTTGGCTGACCGCTGCCGCCTTAACTCGCACGTTCGAGCTGATGACCACGGTTCCGGTGCGCGAGTTCACGACTACTCGCGCAGGCGGATCCGAGGCGTCAATCTCAAGTTCTTCAAGCATGCCGACGAAGGCCACGCGATCTTCAGGCGCCATCGGTGCGCGCACCTTGACCGAAACGGCATCGGTGGCTGCAGCGGTGCCCTCACCAAACTGCGTATTGATCGTCTTCATGATGCGGGCACTCGTTGCAAAATCGGGCGACAGGAGATTAAGCGTCACGTACTCGCCCACATTAAGCGGGCCTTCGACCTCTCGCTCGACGAGGGCGCCGCCAGGAATACGCGCGGATGTCGACACCCCGACGGCCACCGAACTGCCGGCGGCATCGGCTGAAAATCCGGATGCCGCAAGTGGGCCCTGCGCCACGGCGTAGGTCTGACCGTCTGCACCTCGCATCCGCGTCATCAGGAGTAGACCGCCACGCAGACTCTTGGCCAGGGCGATGGCGGCAACATTGACGTCGACCTTTTGTCCCGGCTTTGCGAAGGCAGGAAGCTCGGCCGTCACCATCACCGCGGCGACATTCTCGACCTTAAAATCCTTGACGGCAGTCGGATCAAGGTCATAGCTGGATAAGGGGCCATCGACCGACGCGCCCATGCGGGCGAGCGTCTCGCGAAGCGTCTGGATGGTAAAGGAGATATCTTTACCATCACCCGTGCCTTGCAGACCGACGACGAGTCCGTAACCGATCAGCTGGTTTGGTCGCGCGGCGGACAGCGCCGCGATATCTTTTATCCGAGCCGCTTCAGCCGGCATGAATCCGGCCGACCAGAAAGAAATGAGGGCAACCGTCAAAAAATTGAAACCACGATTGGAAAAAAACATGATGCGGTTCCTCAAAACGGCCACAGTTTCAGCAGCGCACGGTTCATCCATCCTGCGCGACTGGCATCGGCCAGTTCGCCTCTCGATGCAAAGCTGATATCGGCATCGGCAAGACGTCTTGAGCGCACCGTGTTATCCGGTTGGATATCCATGGGTCGCACGAACCCGGTCAGACGAATCAGTTGAACCCCTCGGGTCAGCTCAAGGCGCTTATAGCCGCGGATAGCGAGTAGTCCGTTGGGTAACACCTCGGTGACCACCGCGGTGACTGCCCCTGAGATTTTGCCCGCTTGTTCAGCCGTACCCTCGCCCTTAGATTCAATGGCGCTTTCGCCAGGCGTAATATCCGCCGCCCAGGCACTGCCGAGCCGCCGGTTCAGATCGTTAAGAGCGTTAGGGGTTAGCGCCGTCGTCGCTGAGTTTCTCGATGCATTGTTCGATGCTGAGCTTGAGGCAGAGACCTGCTCATCGATCAAAACGGTGAGGATGTCGCCGGGCTTTCGCGCACGATCCTGGCCAAGCAGACTGTCCTGACCCGCACGCGAAAAAATCGACCCATCAGCCATCGGCGCTGCGGGCATTTGCGAGGATGGGATGAACACCCGCTCAGGCGGGATATCGCGAAAACCAATCTCAGCACACCCCACAAGCAGCGACGAGAGCGCCGCCAAACCCAGTGTTGATCGCTTCACTGATCACCTCTTTAGAGGTTATTGTTAGCAAAGCGCAGCATGCCATCGACCGCCTCAATCGCCTTCGAATTCACTTCGTAGGCGCGCTGCGTCTCGATCATGCTGACCATCTCTTCAACGACGTTGACGTTCGAGCTCTCAAGAGCGCCTTGAATCAACTGTCCGTTACCCTGCTGCGAGGGGATCCCTACCTGCGGCGGACCACTCGAGGTGGTTTCCCGGAAGAGATTTTCACCGATTGCCTGCAGGCCCGATGGGTTTAAGAAGCGCGCAAGCTGAATCTGTCCGATCGTTTGTGCCTGCGCTTCGCCGAAGGCTTGGATCGACACCGTGCCATCGGTACCGATCGTGATCGTTTGCGCGTTCTGCGGGATCGCCAGTTCTGGCTGAAGTCGGTAGCCACTCGAGTTGACAAGCACGCCCTCGCCGGAGATCTTAAATCCGCCATCGCGGGTAAAGGCGAGCGTCCCATCAGGCTGAAGGATCTGGAAAAATCCCTCGCCGCTAATGGCAAGATCAAACGCATTTTGCGTTTGGATCAAATTACCTTGCATATGCAGTTTCTCAGTCGCAACGACTCGCGTACCGGTACCGAGCAGTAATCCGGTCGGCGCGGCGGTATCCGCTGACGTCTGCGCGCCGCCCTGTCGTACGTTCTGGTAGAGCAAATCTTCAAACGTTGCACGATCACGCTTAAAGCCCGTCGTATTGACGTTCGCGAGGTTGTTCGCAATGACCGTCATACGCGTCTGCTGTGCATCGAGACCCGTTTTTGCGACCCAAAGGGCTGCTTCCATTGTATTACCTTCCTTCGATTACATCGGTTACGTGGACAGTCGAGCGAGGTTCTGACTGCGCTCTGCTAAATCGCTGGCCTGCTTTAAAATTTTTACCTGCATTTCGTAGCGACGACTCATACTGATCAGGTCGACCATCGACGAGAACAGGCTGACGTTACTACCTTCTAAAAACCCTGCCTGTACCGCAGGAACGGCCGCCGCCGCAAAGGGCTGAGCGTCGATTGATTGATACAGCCCGTCGGGGCGCAGCGCTACTTTTACAGGATCGCTCTCGACCACCTGGATACGAGCGATCGGCTGAAAGATCACCGCTTCACCACCGATCTGCTTACCGAGCACGGTGCCATCAGGACCAATCTTAATTTCAGTAAGTTCGGGAATTTCAATCGGCGTGTTTGCATCACTTGCGATCCGCTCGCCAGAGCCCACTCTCAAGAGCCCCCCCGAATCAACCATCAAATCGCCACGTCGCGTATACGCCACCTCGCCAGAATCCGTGAGTACAGCGAGAAGCTGCGTTCCATGCACCGCGATATCCAGCGGCCGACCCGTGCTTTGTATGGGTCCGTCTGACAGATCAATCCGCTCTTTTACTCTAACGACGGGAACAAACCGGCTACTATATCCGGCACCGTCATAGCGGTAAGTCTCCGTTGCCGCAGCGAACTCCTTCTTAAATCCTATCGTGCTGACATTGGCAATTTCATTGGCGATTTGCCGCACACGAAGATCGGTGAGTCGTTGCCCACTTAGTGAGGTAAAAATCAGCCGATCCATGTCAGTGCCCTACCCTCACCTATTAACCACGGATGTTGACGATCGTGCTGGTGAGGTTGGTGGTCGTTTCAATCGCCTTCGCGTTGGCCTGGAAGTTGCGCTGTGCTGTGATGAGGCTCACTAACTCTTCTGTCAGATCCACGTTCGCGCGCTCGAGCGCACCACCTTGGATCGTACCGTAGCCGTCCGAACCGGCGACGCCAACGACGGCCGCACCCGAGCTTGAGGTCGCGACGTAGTTGGCGTTACCGATCTGCTTCAAGCCGTTCGGGCTCGCGAAGTTTGCGAGAATGAGCTTCCCGAGCGCCTGCTGCTGACCGTTCGTGTAGTTCGCTCGGACGGTACCGGCGGAGTCGATGCTGATACCATCGAGACGTCCGGAGGTGAAACCGTCCTGCGTGAGTGACAGCACCGAGAAGGGCTGAGAGAACTGCGTCGAGAACTTACCGTAGTCGACGTTCAGCACGATGAGGTCGGCACCGTTCTGCGGATCGAACGGGGTGTATTTCGCACCCTCTTTCGGCGAGATCAGCTTACCGGCGGTATCGAACGTCAGCTGCCCCTTGGTCAAATAGATTGGCGCGTAGTTTGGCAGGGTCTCGGGCTTACGCGTGGTTTCCTTGCCGTCTTTATCGATAAAGAGAAGGTTACCGTCGACATCCTTCGCCTGCTGCAGCACCGTCACCTTCGGCACACTACCGCGGACCTGCGTCGTCACACTCAAACCGAAGTTTGGGTGACCGTTGACGTTAATAAAGGACTCCTCAGATGTGGTACCGGATTTGAAAATGAAACGCGAGTTATCGGCATCAAAGGACACTTTAACGCCGCCGACCGATTTACCGCTCGCCGCAGCGATCGCATTAATACGAGTCTCAAGGGCGGTCGCAAAGGTGGCGCCGGTATAAGCGCCGGCTGGAATGCGGAAGGAACCATCGAGACCATCGACCGTCACGTTGACGGTGTTGTCGTTTGCCGTCACTGAGAAGGTGCCGCTGATGTCAATACCCGCCTTGCTGCCCGTTGTGACCGCTGTTTTTGAGGCGAGACCGGAACCAGCCGTCCTCGTAATTTCGGCAGCGAAGGTGTCTGAGATACCGAGGAGATCTGCGGCTCGCGTGTTATCCCCCACCGATACCGTAATCAGCGATCGCTCGCCCGTCGTACCGGAGGAGAAAACAAATTTTCGTTGGTCCTTCAGATAATCGACTTTGATGCCGTATCGCCGCTGATCTTCGTTCTGAATCTCATCGCCGTTCGGCAACAACTCGCCCGCCCGGAACGTGCCCTGTGTCGTACCCGCGCCAACCGATACCAGCGCGAGCTTGGCCGGGAATCCGAGCACTTCGTTGGCTTTTTCTGTGGTGCCATCATTCGAGCCGGTTACGCCGAGACTCGCAATTTTAAAGGTGTTATCTCTGGGTTTGAATGTGAGTGTACGAGCTTTCGGATCGTAGCCAACTTTGAGGATTCCGGCGCCTATCGCATCGTCGACTTGTTTTTGGATCGCCAGTACAATGTCATCCGACTCACTGACTGCATTCGGACGGTAGTTGGCGTTTGCGGGCAGTCGAAGCCTGATACCACCGACCAACGCCTCTTTAATAGTTTTGTTACCCGACACATAGGTCGAGTTAGGCGTAACATCTCGAGTCGAAAGATTTGTACCAGTAGTCGGATCCGTCTGAGTTTTAAATAAATCACTTAATGTGCTTGTACCCTCAACAAAGGTGGCATACAGATTGAACTCCGCCACCTTCGCGTCGAAGTCGCTGGCAGTCGAAGCGTTCACGCGGATTTTTTTATCATCACCGAAGCGGACGTTAATCGCTTTTGTCAACTCGGCCGCGAGCTCGGTACCGCTTAACGCCTTACCGCGCAGGCTGTCCGCAAGATTGATCGCCACCGGATCTGAGTCGTCGACACTGATTTTAAAGAGGCTCGTATTTTTGAGTCCCTTTCCTGTCGCGGCGGTCGAGCCTATGGATACCGTAGCACTTGACGAGAAGTCGGCCCCGGCAAATCCCCCCGCCACGGCGCTTAACGTATTGGTGACTAAGAGTGAGAATGGCGTTGAGGCAGTATCCGTTGAGAAAAAGGCAAGGGTGCCATCGACCGCCGTACCGGTAAAGGACACCCCGAGGGCGCTCAGAGTCCCCGCCCCGGTCTTTGCTTTCTCAACGGCAAGTTTTGTGTCAACCGCCGCAGCAGTCAGCTCTGCACCTACAGCAGGTGAAAAGTCCAGCGTGAGATCGGTCCCACTCTTCGTGAGCTTAATCGTATATTTTTCGGTGTTACCGGCGGTGCTTGACCGTGTTGCGTTGGTCCAGGTGCCGCTTGAGGTGGTACTGGCCCCTGATCCGCCGATGGTGATCTTGACGTTGTCGGTGCTGCCGAAGTCAAAGCCGACGTCGTTACGGTTGATGATTCCTCCGGTTAACTTAGCCGGCTTGGAGTCCACCTTGGTCGTCTGCTCGTTAAGGAAATAGAGCGGGTGTGGTGCCCCGGCGTTAAACGTCGGATCAACGGCCGTCGGATTAGTGGTCTGCTGACCGAACTTGTCGATGAAGAGACTCTCGCCCTTATCGGTCTTGGCATTCAACAGCGCAGGTTTAATCTCGCGGTCACCGACGAAAATATAGGTTTGCCATTTGTTCGATGGATCTTCCACGGTCGCATTTGACACCTTCACGTAGTAGATCGTCGCAATCGAAGGGTTACCGAGAGAGTCGAACACTGTGATCGAGGTCGATCGGTTGAAGGTGTTTGGATCATTTCGATCAAATCGATATACCGCGGCGCCGCTGATGAATCGAGCCTGCTGCGGAATGATTTCCGCATCGGCGGGCAAATTCACACCCAGGTCAATCTTTGATGACGCTCGCGGCAAACCCGCCGTGCTCGGCAGCTGTAGCGACTTTGCGGAGCTCAAACCGGTTGCCACCACCGATCCGTCGTCGTTGACTGGGAAGACTTGGACGAACTGACCAGAGGAGTCGACGACGTACCGGTCGTTGTTGACGCGGAACGAGCCATTTCGCGTAAACACCGACTGGTTAGAGGTCAGGTTGGGTTTCAGCACGAAGAAGCCTTGTCCCTGAATGGCCATGTCGAGCGAGTTTTGCGAGAACGCCACGTTTCCTTGCGAGAACTCCTGTGCCACACCTTTGAGCAGCACGCCCTGACCGATCGATCCAGAGGCGTTCTGCAAGGGCGAGGTGGCGAAGATGTCACCGAATTCCGCACGCGCCTTTTTGAAGCCGACAGTGCCGACGTTCGCGATGTTGTTACTCACGATGGAGAGTTCGGATTTGGCGGCGTTAAGGCCAGTCAGCGAGGTATAGAAGGACATATGAAGTTTTCTCCGACGACTTTTAAAGTGCGCTCATCAGCGCATGGTGCTCACTTGTGAAAGCGGAATCTGTGTGCCGTTTTGCAGGTTCAAGACGATCTCCTGACCCCTCATCGACACGCTATTGACCGGGATATACAGCAGCGCTTTTGCCGCGTAGGTTTTGCCGCCGCGACTGACACTGACATCCACTTGGTAGCGACCCGGGAGCGCATTAACCCCCCCAGGAAGCGCGCCATCCCACGAGAACGGGTAGTCGCCCGCACCTACGGGCCCGAGCTCGAAGGTTTCCATCACTTGTCCGATGGAATTTCGGATATACACGACGGCGCCATCCACAGGCTCCGTCAAGCGAACCGCGCCATCGAGCGTTTTGCCCTCGACGAGTTCGCCGTAGTTACCGCTAGAGAGTACCGATCGTCCGATCAATGAGCCACTAGATAGCATCCTGCTACTGGCCATCTGATCGGAGAGACCTTGTAATTGCTTAGACATTTCCCCAATGGAATTGACGGTCGAGAATTGGGCCATCTGGCCCAAAAACTCACCGTTTTCCATCGGCTCAAGCGGATCTTGGTTCTTGAGCTGTGCCATCATGAGTTTGAGAAACTCAGCCTGGCCCAACGAAGTGGAGCGCTGAACTTCCTTTTGCTTTTCTGCTTCAAGGCTCAAGACACCCGGGGGTAACGCGGAGCGGCTCGATGAAGGAATGGTGGTGCTTGGCATACCCCGATCCTTACTTCGTATTCATATCGAGGGTACGCATCATCAATTCGCGAGCCGTACTTGCCGTCGTGATGCCTGTCTCATAAGCGCGTGAGGCATCGAGCATGTCGGTGATTTCTTCAAGCGGATTCACATTCGATCGATAGATATAACCATCGGGGTCTGCCAAGGGATTATTCGGATCAAACACCTTCGCATTGACACCGGTTTTTTCGCTGATCTGTAGGACATTGACCCCAAACCCGCTCTGCAGCTCGCTTGCGGTTTGCTCGAGCACGGTCGCAAAGACGGGACGCTTGGCCCGATACGCTTGGGCTTCGGAGCTTGCCACCGTTTCAATGTTTGCGAGGTTCGAGGCAACGGTGTTGAGCCGCACGGTCTGTGCGTTCAGTGCACCACCCGCGAGCTTAAGAATGTTCGTAAGTGACATCGACGTCCTCCTGTACTATGCGGCCTAATCGCCCCGATACGCCTTGCGCATTCCAGAGAGCGCGCCCTCGGTGAAGCGCAACGCGGCCAGATAGCGCCCCGCAGCATCGCCATAGGCAGCTTCTTCAATGTGAGTCTCCACGGTATTGCCGTCACGAGCCGGCGCGAGCGGAACACGAAACATCAGTGCTTCCCGCGTAAGTTGTTCGGACGACTCGACGTGCTTGATGTGGGTCACAGCCAAACGCATGTCCTCACCTGCATCGGCCAGCGCGCGTTTAAAGTCCACATCGCGCGCCCGATAATTGGGAGTGCTCGCGTTGGCAATATTTCCGGCGATCACCTCCAGACGACGCGCTTGAACAGCGGCGGCGGTGGGAAAGACCCCGAGTGCTTTGTCAATGCTCGACATCGACTTACGTTGCTCCTAAGCCAAAAGACACAATGTGCGCAGAGTCTTCAGCAAGACTTGTGCCAAGCCGTCAGGCGCTTGAGAGGTGCGCTGAATGCGCGATGTCAACGACCCGCCGCACAGATCAGTTAAGCGAAAGAGCCGGTTTTTTCCTGTTAATGCCGCATACCCGCGCTTGCACCGGGGTGTTCACTCCGTGTGTTGATAAACGCCACTAAGGCGCGGTACGCACTCAACGCACCGGCAAGTTTTCGTTGGCTCACGTACTTCAACCGGCAAAGGGTTGCCGGAACGGCGAGCCTCGCCACAGCGGTTGTTTTTTTAAAATTGCGTACCTTGAACCTCATGGACACCACAGCCGAGCTATTGAGTGGGCTGCAAGGGCGGCGTCCTCTACGTTCACCTCGCATCGCGAAAAAAGCCGAAAAAGCCGCTGCTTTTAAATAGCTCACCTCAGCTTGGCATCACTGACGGGCGAGGCCCCCCGTGCGTCGGTGCCATGCAACATTGTTCGGTTCGCAGACTGCTGGCCTGAACTTTGCTTCGTTTCTGATCGCCGGCTGACTGATGCGTTGGCCGGCGGTTGGCACGTCTCGTGCATAGCCTGAGTGGGTAGGATTTTACCGACGATATTTCGACGGAGACCGTACATGCCTCTTACGATCAATACCAACATGGCGTCCATCCAATCGGAGCGCGCCCTCGCGATGAACCGCGGCAACATGGAGACCGCGATGCAGCGGTTGTCTTCGGGCAAGCGCATCAACTCTGCTTTGGATGATGCATCTGGCCTCGCCGTTGCCAACCGGATGCGCAATCAAGTCGAAGGTCTGAACATGGCGATCCGTAACGCCAATGATGGTATTTCGCTCTCCCAGACCGCCGAAGGGGCGATGGAGGAGCTGCAGAATGTGTTGCTGCGGATGCGCGAGCTCGCGGTCCAGGCCTCAAACGGCACCTACACCGACGAAGATCGCAGCTACATCGCCGCCGAATTCGATGAACTTATGAAGGAGATGCGCCGCGTCTCTAACCAAGCTGCTTGGGATGGGGATGTGCAACTGATTGCCGAGGGCGCCAAGCCCCAGCAGGTGCAGGTCGGTGTTAATGCCGCCGAGTACATTCAGATTCCGCTGCAGTCGCTCACGATTGAGGATCTAAAGTTATCCGCCAAGAAAGACGTGGTTGCAGAAGACGGTACGGCTATCGATACCTTCAAGTTTCATGATCTGACTAGCTCCACCGAGCCGAAGGTGGCCTTCGTCCCCTCGAGTTGGACGCGGGGCGTGGATAGTCCTAAGGCTCTGAAAGACATCACGTTTACCGACATTCCGTTGCCCAATTTTGAACTGAAGCTGTGGAATGGCGCACGAGATTCCTCCGGTAGTCCAGAGGGGCTTTCATCCTCCGTTAACCTGCTAAAGGTAGCGGGCGCGGCATCGGTTCTGGACCTCATCACACGGCTCAAAGCTCATCCGAATTTCGACGCGACCACGTGCGACATCCAATTCTCCGCCGGCGAGCTGAAGGTCGTGTGGAAGATTGCAGGTCAGCCAAACCCAAGCTCGTCACTCATCATCACAAACCCGCCCGGCTCGACAACACCTGTCACCATCGGCGCGGGTGCCCACTCAGTAACTTACGGCTCAAACACGGTCAGCGGCGTGGCCAACGATCTGACGAATTACCCAAAACACTTTGAGCAGGACCTTAATCTCAGCGCTTTAACCTTTTATCGTGACACGATCCCGAAGTCGGCCGGTAATTTCTTCTCCATCCAGATTGGCGATCGCGTACTGACTGCCGATAATGCGGTTGACGTCGCGGATCTTGCCGGCAAACTTATGGCGGATTCGGACTACAACTTCGTTCGCGATAAGGTCGGACTCGGGCAGAGTAAAATCGATTTATTTGACATCTACGATGTCGCGGCCAATAAGAACTGGGACGGCAGCGCACTGACGCAAACCCTCGCTGCAGCCGCGATGGGATCGATCTATACAGATACGGGCGGTCAAAATGGTACGACGGCTAATGCGCTCTACGTGAAAAAGGGAAGAACCGGCAGCACCAATAGTACCGCGGAAAATGCGAAAGACAAAGTGGCGGGTAATGTCAGTGGACGGTCGATTGATCAAGCGGAGAGCGATGCGGCAACTGGCGAAATTTTCGCGAAAAACTACAGCGTTGGTGGCTCGGCTAAGGTTTATAAAATTAAGGGGACTGGCGCTACGACTGGCTTTGCCGGCAATGTCAGCGGTGAACTCGTTACTCAAACCCGCACTAAGGCCGCGATCGGGGAAATTTATTATAATTCAACCACTACTACATACGCCATCAAAACTGATGGCGCGGATTATGCCGCGGATATCGCCCATGGTAGCGGGCCAGGAGGCGCGATCACGTTGGCACCATCGTTGGTCGATCTAGATACCGTGGCCTTACTCGCCGAATCAAAAGCCCGTAAGCAAAAGCTGGTGATCAACTTCGGTGAAAATGCGACCGATCGGGCCTGCATGTATCAATCGCACCATAACGTGGCGATCACCGACGCCCAAAGTGCCATCTCGGCGCTCGACTACGTCGATGCCGCGGCTAAGGTGGTCAACGAGGCACGGGCGCGGATGGGTGCGACGATGAGCCGCATCGAGTTCACGATCAACAACTTGATGAACCTCGTTGAGAACACCGAAGAGGCCAAGTCCCGCGTGCTCGATACGGATTATGCGAGAGAGTCGGCGGAGCTTGCGAAGGCGCAGATCCTCGCTCAGGCCGGCACCGCGATGCTCGCGCAGGCGAACCAGTCGCAGCAGTACGTTCTTAACCTCCTGCGTCAGGGCTGACGCAGGGTTTTTTGATCGACACTCCATGACAGGGCGCTATGCGTAAATTTCTCGCTTCCCTGTCCGTCTTGCTGCCGCTGTGGGCGGGGGCCGCCGAGCCCTTCTCGCTTGCGGAGGCGGCAGAACGTTTCGCCGAGCGCAGCGCCTCGCTGCCTGAGGGCAGCGTTCAGGCGCAGTCGATTGATCGCAAAATACCGCTCGGCAACTGTTCCTCCGGGTGGGTGTGGTCATTCCCAAACGAGGTACGCACCACTGTGCAGGTCTCCTGTACGGCCTCAGCCACATCCACCCGGCGGTTCGTCGCCGTGCGGTATCCTTCTACCGACAGTCGGACGGAGTCAGCGTCCCCTTCAGTAACTACGCAGAAATATTTTCTTGCGGCTAATCGCGATTTGCCGATCGGTGCGGTGCTGAGTCTTGAGGACCTCGACGTGGTGGCGATCTCGCCGAAAGAGCGCGCGTTCAGCTCAACGCTTACGGACCCTGCAGCCCTCGTCGGCCTGGCCCTGACCCGCTCAGTCCGTCAGGGTGAGCCTCTCGGACGGGCCGATGCGCGCAGCGTTCAACTTATTAAAAGAAATACCCCTGTCACTGCCTGGTCATCGTTCCCCGGCGGGCGAGTCATCGCTAAACTGACGCCCTTGCAAAATGGTAAAGTCGGTGAGTGGATCGACCTTGAAAATGCCCAAAGCGCTCGCCGGCTGCGGGGTCAGGTGCAAGCCGACGGCACCGTGAAGATCCACGGGAGCGGGTCAATGGGATCAGCCCCTCAAGCCATGACGACTCGGGTCGACTAGCTCATCGAACAGTGGGAAAGGTGCGTGGTCATGACGATCGATAAACCCTATATTAATGGGAACTCCTCCCCTCCCGAGGGGCTGGATCAAAAACTCGCTCGGCTCGCCCCCCGTCGGGTTGCCGCCGGCAAGCAACAGGCGGCGGCCCCGAACCCCACCCCCGTGCCGCGCTCGGAGACGGCCGCGGCGTTGGATCCGGTGCGGGTCTCGAACATGTCCCGCGAGCTGTCGGCCGCGTTCGGCCCGAACGCGTTGGATGAGGTGTTCGATCAGGATAAGGTTGAGAGCATTCGCCGGGAGATTCGGGAAGGCCGTTTTCCGATTGATGAAGAGCGGCTGGCGAAGAAGTTCCGGGAACTCGAACAAGAACTCGGGAATCTCGGCGCTTAATCAAGCGCACCGCCTATGACGAACGCTGCCACCCGAACACCGAGCCTTCAGAGCCTCGGTGATCTGTGCACGCGGATCTGTCGCACTCTCGATCATGAGCACGCGGTGCTTCGCGGATCGAACGGACTGATTGGCCGCGGGGTCGATGATCTTGAGCGCATCCAAGCCGAGAAATCAGAGCAAATTGAGCGGCTCGAGTGTTTGGCAAAATCCCCTGAAGCGTTGGATGAGGCGCGTGCATATCCTGAGCAAGCGCAAGGCGTAAGAGAGAAGATCGAGCGCTGCAAGGAGTTACAGTATCGCAATCATCAAGTCTTCAGCCGAATCGTTGCGGTACAACGCCGCATTCTGACTGCGCTACGCACCAGTGATGAAGACATCAGTCTTTACGATCGCGCGGGCCGCTCCCGCGACTACGGACTCGGGCGCCTCGCTAATCACGCTTAATTGCGCGCGTTGATCAAGCGCTGAGTCGGCGCGGTCTGAGGATTTTGCGGTTGCGGTGCGCTCCCGGCTCAATCCCCTGCCCCACGCGCTCCTGGCAATCCCACCACTCGTGAGCCGAATCCGTCGCGGCATAGTCGGCAAAGCACGGCGTGCCGAGTGTGTAGTGAATCAGCTTGGCTTTGGGATTGAAGTGATACTCGGTTTCGAGCCAATTCCACTCGATCGGCAGCTCGCCCACAAGATCATCGGTTAGCCAACCAAATCGATGTAAAAACGAGCCCGGTTTAGTCTCAACGAGCTTTGGTGTCAGGACCCGGTTGGCGGGATGGCTACAGTTCCAAAGGATGACGCTCGACCAGTTTTTGCGCGGATAGTTTTCGTTCTTGTTCCCGAGATACTTCGTTGTCGCCTTCGTTTGATACTCGTGCTTGACCACCTGAACGGCCTTCGACTCGTCAAAGAGCTCAAGGAGTTCCCGCACATCTGCGCGACAGATCATATCGCCGTCGGCGAACACCGCAGGTCCCTCGAACCCTTGCAGAAAAGGCGTCAGAAACCTCGAGTAAATGAATGCATTACTACCGTCGCGATGGGTCTCTGAGTAAAAGCGTAAGGTCTCGACCGCAAGGGGGAGGAATTGAACCGGGATAGAGCTGCGCTCAAGTACGCTCTGGCAGAACGTGTGGTACGCCACTGCTTCGCGTTGATCGAAACCGACGATCAGGGTGAGCGGTCTCATGAGGATCTCGGGGTGCTGACACAGGACGCCACTATTAGTCAGCGTTTTTCGGGAAAACTTGAGTCCTGAATAGCCCCCATTTCCCGCAGGTCGCGCCCGTTCCTACGGTATCGGTTGTCCCGGCGATTGCGCCTGATCAGGCTCCCGCCCTTCCATCCAATACACCCACGACAGAACGACCGCGACAGCCCGATAGACATCGGGCGGGATAACCGTATCGAGGGGCAGCTCAGATAATCTCGCGGCCAACACGGCATCGCGCATCACGGGAACGCCCTGCCGATGCGCCTCGGCAACGATTTCCTGCGCCATACGCTCACGACCCGTCGCTACGATGAGCGGCACCGGATTGCTGCCATACTCGAGCGCGACAGCCCGATCTTCACGTGAGGTCTTCATCCTCGTGCGCTCACACCCGAATCGAATGAAGTTGTCCAGGATCTATCGGCGAGGCCGCATCCTGTTGTGGTTCGATCACTGACCATCGCGAGAGATTCAGTCCGGCATCGCGTAATCGACGGGATAGTTCGCTCTTTGACTCATCCCATCGGGTCTGCTGATTGGCAGTATCCGTGAGCACCGTGATTCCGACCCTGGCGCGTCCTACTTGCTCGATTCGGATATCGATCTCGCCGAAAGGCAAAGAAATACCCACAAGTCGCATCTGCCACGGCTGCTGCGCATCGTCGCGACGTCCATCTCCACCCGAGTAATCGAGCGATTTTTGCGGCGGACTTTGATCAAGGGTGATCCACCAGCCTCCGAGCCCATCCGGTGACGGAAATACAAACGAAAGGACTGCGCCACCGCTCCGGTTGGCGGTTGTGGCCGCACTTTGCAGACCGACGAGATCATCGAGCGCCGACCAGGCTTTGGCAGCGGCCGACCCCTCACGACGAGTATCGATGATCTCTAGCAAGCGTCGTTTCAAATCGGTCACCGGTACCGGTCGACGCTCGCGCAACTGCGACTCAAAAAATAGACCCGAATGAGCGAGCGATGCGGCCAAAGATTGCATCCACGCGGCCAGTCCAACAGAGGACGAGCTTGACGATAGACCGCGTGTAGCGGCAGCCGAACCGAATGAATGTAATACCCCGTCGGGGCTCAGCAACCAACCCACCAAAGAATTCGGCAGATGCAAACGACCGGACAACGCTTTCACCGGATTTAGCCCCGGTCGAGGCGACATCAACCCCGCGACCGGGGGTACTGCAGTCTCAAGGACCTTCGCTGTCTTGTCCGACTGCGCCACCTCGCCAGACATCACTAACGCTGCCGGTGCAGGGGCTCCGCCTACTCGGGCTACCGACGTCCCGGCGAGCGGGAGCAACGGCACAAGCGTCAGTGCACCACTTAAGTCGCGGGCCACCTGCATCGAGAGTCGAGAGTATTCAGAAACTCCGGGGATCGGCCGACTAGAAAAGAAGTGATCGCCAATTTTCAGAAGCATTTCGTCATTCTGAAAACGGACGCTCGCGGTCAGTATTGACCCGGCCTCCCATCGCCCGGCACCGCCGATTGTTTTCGGAACGGCGATCGCAAAATTGGTCGCTGCGACCAACTCGGGGTCGCGCGGCAAGGGCAACGGGGGCGGTAGTCCGACGGGGCTAAGCATCACTTTACGAGTCGTCCCACGACTCCTTAGCTTGAGCGACGCACAGAGTATAGTGTGAGGAGTTAACGAGTAGCGGTCATGAGACTCAAAATCATCTTTCGCCCGGTCCTTCTCCTGTGTTGCGTCGTCGCTTTGATTTCGCCCGCCACTTGGGCTGTTGATCCTGCCGACAAAGGACGAAAACCGATACCGAAGCCTGACCCTCGTGCGCGCGATGTTCCAGAACTTGTGTGTACGGGCGATCGCACGGTCACCATCGTCAACAGCACGCTTGAGACGAAAACCGAGGACTCTCCCTTGCGGCTGCGTATCGCGGGTAACTTACTGTACCTCGGCGAAAGCTCGGCCAGTGAGCGTTTCTTCGCGACCATCCATCGGGTGGCACGGCGACGCTGGGCATCGGGCACCGCTACCCTCATCCTCGATGAGGCGCTGGCCGCAGGTGTCTGGACAGATCTTACGCTCGACGTCACACGAACCCGCGCCTTACGTTGTGAACCCTTCGGTGCCCTGTCACGACCATGACGCGCGGCGGATCTTGGGTGAGGCTGACCGCAGCGAGCGTGCTGCTCGGCGCGTGCGGGGGCGGGAATGGTGGCGGTGGCAATCCTCCGGTGAGCGCTCTCCCACCTCCGCTCTTCGGTACGAACGTTGATTTTTCGCTCGCAGGCGTGTCGTACTCCACGCCGACCGTGTTGGGTACGACAAGCTCGACCGGCGGATACACGTATCGCTGTAATCCATCGTGTGAAACTTTGGCGTTCTCCATCGGCCCCATTACCGTGGGTACGGCGATCGGCGCCTCGACAATATCTGTGACGGATTTTCAGGACGGTATTGAAGGCGGCTTACTCTCCTTGACGACCATCCGCCGAGTGCAATTTCTGATGGCCCTTGACGGTGACGCCGATGTCGACAATGGGATCGCGATCCCATCGGAGCTCGCCCCGTCGCTCGCTAATCGATCACTGAACTTCAATGCCACTTCCTTCGATACCGATCTCGCCTCACTCATCGACTACCTGAAGGGCGACGGTCGTCTTTCTTCGAGCTATCGAGCAGGGATGCGGATTCCATCCCCGGCAACCGCTCGAGCCATCGCCGAACAGGCCGAGGCTTTGGCCCGTGGCGTGCTAGTCGAGTCACCGACTTCCGCATCGCTGCCCGTCAGTGAAATCCGAAAATACGTGCTGCGGGTCCCTGATTCCTCCCTGATTCCGTACTCGGGAAACGCCTCCTCGCTCAAAAGTGCGTATCCGCGCGGACTGCGCCCGGCGCTCGGCGCCGGATTGTCGATCGTCTCGGGTACACCCGGCGCCTCGCTACAACTACGTACCGTTAGCTCGCGGGGTATTTCGGTTACGACACCAAAATATTTTGATGGTGTATCGACCCGCGTAGCCGAGCTACTGCTTAGTAATGCTCCGACGAGCCTACCTTCCGTCGGAACGATTACTTTGACGCCGACCTCAGCCGATTTAGCGTCGCTGACCGCTTTGAAAACCGCTGACGGCGCGTCGTACTCGGGTCGTCCGACCCCGAACGAGGCCTCTGGCAGTGACGGTTGGCGCAACCTCGATGAGAATCTGCAACCTCGATCACCGGAGTTCGACCAGCGTGGTCTCGATCCGGCGGGTGTGGCCGAGGGCGACACCGGCACGTACTGGGCCTGTGATCGCCGCGGACCTTTTCTCCTGCAACTTGATGCTCAAGGCCAATCACTGCGGCGACTCGGACCGGCCGGTGACGCCGGGGCTCTGCCTGATGTGAATCGACGACTCCCCTCAATACTCGCGTCACGTCAACCGACGCTCGGGTGCGGCGGCGTTGCCGTGCGCGCAACGAGCGGAGAGGTCTTATTTGCGCTGGGTGCGGCACTCAATGTGAACGGACAAACCGAAAATTCAGCGAGGCTGATACGCCTAGTGGGGTTCAATCCGCGCACCACTGCCGTGCGGCAGTTCGCGATACCGATTCGCACTGGCGAGTTTTCGCTGCGGGTACTTGACCTTGAATCTTTGAGCGAAGATCGCGTACTGGCGCTCGTGCGCTATCGCGAGTCGAGCGCAAGTGGCCCGTATCGGTGGGAAATCCGCACGATCGACCTCACCAATGCCACAGAAATTTCATCTCGGGCGCTCACTGCGGGACCGAACAGTGGACTTGCGCTCGAGTTCGGATCGGCTGCGGAAATTGAATCAAGTGGCGTCAGGCTCGCAAGTTTCACCTCACTCGTCGAACTCGGTGCCCTTGGCTGGATCACAGAGTCCGTCGAGGGGCTTGCACGAGGCAACTCCCAGACACTCATCGTCATCGGACAGAGTAATGGGGGCGTGACAGGCAGGGTTCGCGGCGGCGACGCCTCGCTGTCAGTAGCCGAACATCAGGTCGATCGAGACGGCTTGATCACACCGCGCGCGGCTGGCAGCTCGACTCCGCCCGTCTTCGAACTTAGCCCCTCTTCCGTCGAGGCGCGTCAGACCTTGATTTGGTCGCTTCAGCTGCGCAGTCCGGTAAACTGACTCGACTCGGACATCCGGGGATCATTTCAACTTAATGCATTCCTCACCGCCGCGAAGTAGCGCGGCGCAAATTCTGTCGGCTTCCTCGCGGCTATCAAGCTGCAAGCGTAATCGATGGAGCGATGAACCACGCAGCGGCATGGCGTCGATCACCGGAGAAAGATCGTCAAGCTCGGCAAACGAACGCTGCAAGAAGATCCAGCCCTTTCTGGCAGACGATCTTGAAGAAAATGCTCCCAACTGCACGAAATGCTTTTCTGCTAGCGGCGGCGTATCGACCGCCTTGGGTGGTTGAGGGGTCACAACGGCCGACACTTGAGGCGCGGCGACTATCGGCGCTTGGGGCGGAGCGACTTCGGCTGTCGCCTCACTGGCAGCGCTTGTCAGCTCGTCGCGGCGGCGAGTGGCGAGCTGACTCCAGACGCCCTCGGGATGGATCGCCAGATATTTCGAGTAAGCGTCAGCAGTATTTTCACGTCGAGCGACACTCCAATCGCGCTGGTCGATGAGCGCATCGCGACGCGCCCGCGCCTTTTCGGCATGTTCGCTTTTGGGGTTACGTTCGAGGAAGGTCGCATACGCATCGGGGGTGTCGGTGCTGACGGCGGTCTCCCAAGCTTCGTCTGGCTGGCTGCAGGCGGTAACCGCAACAAGACAGAGTAAAAGTAGACCCGCTTGAAACAATCTAGATACGTTAACCATCAGGAGACGGACCCCGGACCCCGAACCACGCATCTCTAGATTATAGCCAAGGCGCTTCGCTTTGGAGCACGGCTGTTATTGGGCGTGGTCAGGCAGAAACATTATAAAGTGTGCGGTGATCATGGTGCCTTAGCCGGGTCAGGACCGAGGAGAACTCTCGATGAACAGTCAAAGCGGTAAGCTGCGCGGTAAGGTCGCGATCGTCACCGGCGCAGCCAGCGGTATCGGCAAGGCGATCGCTGCGCTCTACCTGAGCGAGGGCGCTTGCGTAGTCGTCAGCGATCTACCCGAGCGCGGACTGACGAAGCGTTTTTTGGATCATCCGCAGGCTCGTGCCGTCGAGATCGACGTGACCGCCGATGAGGCCCCTCAGCAGATCGTCGAAATTGCGACGCGTGAATTCGGCGGCCTCGACGTTTTAGTAAACAACGCCGGGATCGCTCTTGGTAAGCAATTTGAGGAGACCACCGACGAGGAATTCGACCGGATCATGAATATTAACGTTCGGTCGGTTTTCCGGATGACGCGCGCCGCGGTACCACACCTGAGAGCGCGTGGTGGAGGCAGCGTAATTAATCTCGCGTCGATCATGTCATCCACTGGTGGGCCCCAACTGTCGGCATATGCGACCTCCAAGCACGCGGTGCTCGGTCTGTCGCGCGGCATGGCAGTCGATCTCGGTAAGTACGGGATCCGCGTTAACGCCCTACAGCCCGGCTCGATCTGGACCGGGATGTCGAGGCCGTTCTTCGAAGACCCAAACTTCCGCAAGTACTGGGAAACGAAGGCGCCGATGGGTCGCATCGGCGATCCGATCGATGTGGCGGTGGTCGCGCTGTTTCTGGCGACGGACGAGGCTAAGTTTGTGTCGGGTGCCGGAGTCGCGATCGACGGGGCTGCGGGTGTGAACTTCTAACAGCTGTGCCAATGCAGCTCGGTTCTACCCCGCACGGGTAAACACCGATCACTTTATCGCCTGTGCGTTGAATTCTCGCCTCGCGAGGTCCCTTCGCTCAACCGGCGGGTAAGACCGGCCCGCTTGGATATACACCCGCGGAGCAAAGAATAATGGGCAGCGGAAACTCATAATTTCCTTCTATATTTCAATCGCTTAGAGATTTCACCCCATTAATAATAACTAAGTAAGTAAAGATCTGTGCTTTTGACGGGTGTCTTGCCAGACAGGGGTTTTCGCATCGGAACAGGCGGCCGGTTTTCAGCAACCGACTGACGGCGAGAGGGTTCCTTAATTGATGACTCCGCGGCGCATGCTGGACGTCGGTGATCGACCTGATTACCCTCGCGGGATCATGAATCCGTATCTTTTCATCGTCCCCGTATTCTTGCTCATGATCGCAACCGAATATTGGGTATCGCGTATCAGGGGGCGTGACCTATATCGATTCCAGGATACGGTGACATCGCTCAATGCCGGGCTCGTAAGTCAGTTCATCAACATAATGGGCGGCGCCTTCAGCGTGTACATGTACTCGCTTTTGGTGGCGCAATTTGGCGTTCTCAGCTGGGATACGAGTCAACTCTGGGTTTGGGTTCTCGCGCTAGTGCTTTACGATTTTTGTTACTACTGGGTGCATCGGGCCGGTCATGAGGTGAATTTGTTCTGGGCATCCCACGTGATTCACCACAGTAGCGAGGATTTCAATCTGGCAACTGCGCTACGCCAATCGGCGACTGGTTTTTATTTCAAGTGGGCATTTTATTTACCGCTAGCGGTGCTCGGTATACCCACTCAGGTCTTCGTTGTGGTTGCGCTTATCGACCTGCTTTATCAATACTGGGTGCACACGCAGTTAGTCGGTCGCTTGGGCATTCTGGAACGATTCCTCGTGACGCCGTCAAACCACCGCGTGCACCACGGGCAGAACGATTACTGTATCGACAAAAATTACGGAGGGATCTTCAGCATCTGGGATCGACTCTTTGGCACCTATGCCGATGAGCGGCCTGACGAGACGGTCATTTTCGGCGTCCGCAAGCCACTGCGTAGCTGGGACCCTGTCTGGGCAAACATCCAGCATTACTTTGTCATCGGTCGACTCGTTCGTGCCTCACAATCTTGGCGAGAAAAACTCCTCTACGTGTTTGGTCCGCCGCGCAGCCCTGTGCATCTTGAGGCAGTTGGCGAGACGCCCTTTAAATCTGCCGAGTTCGTACCTTTTTCAACCCCGTATACCTCAAGGATGAAACACATCGGTGGCGCCTCGACCGTTTTTGGCACATTCATGTTGATGTTGCTCTACCTTGTTGCCGCCCAACTTTCGATCTGGCAGAACTTGGCCTATTCCTTTTTGATGCTCGGACTTTTCAGTTTTGTGGGGCAGCTTTGGATACGCCCTACGATGATGGGATCGACCCGTTAACACCCTTGTAATCACTGATGCAATTCTGTTTATCGTCACCGCGTACATAGCGATTTTCTCCGCAAAAGTACCCTTATTTAGGCTCGCGGCCGTCCTGTTTTCGATTGCGGCATTTTTAGGTACTTTGCGATTTTCAGATTTTTACGTCGCTGAGTCTCCGCACAAGTTTTTTTCGATGCTTGTTGGAGTGGCGGCGTTTCCAGCGTTACTCATTTCGATCAAACTTCACAACTGGAAATCAATCCAGACTTCGAAGGTGTCGCTGATGATTCTTCTTAGCCTCGCAGCGATCGGTGTGCTGATCGTGACAGCGACTGGGTCTAGGATATATCTCGATGCTTGCGCCCTCCTCTCGGTGTTGGGTATTGCTTATGTGTATGGGAGCAAGCGTTTTATTCCCGGAGTATTATCCGCCGTATTGATGCTGTTTGGGCTCGTATGCTTTGCTACAAAAATATCGCTGGTGCCCGCCTTACAGCCTGCGGACATCCTGCACCTCACACTGGCGCTTGGATGGCTCGGCGTGAATAGAGACCACAGTTTATTAACAACCAGAATAGGTTGAAATTCTGAGCCGTAACTTCCTCGTTTTAGTAGCCATATTTTTAAAATTAGTTTTAGTCGCTTTGATTGGGAGTTACCATGAAAAACCTTTGAGCATGGGATCATCCCCTTCGCGCCTACGATTTCGCTTGCGGCTGCGAGAGTGTCTTGCCTCAACTGCGATCTACAAAGCACCACTTCTCTTTTCCATCCTGCCATGCCCGCGGCCCGTAGCGACGACGGCCATCGTGATGCTTGCCGGAGAGCGCGATCATGTGGTCTGATGGTGATGGCTCCCAAGTCATGCGCTGACAGTGCAGCCGCGGTGATTGCCCCATGATCGCGGTATCGCTGCGATGGAGTCTCAGGATCGCCTCCGTGCACCGACTGCTGCACGAGAGGGGGTGAAGGATGTGCCTCACCGGAATGTGACAGGTCTACGCATGCGACAAATGCTGCTTAAAATCCATCTGTGGATAGGCCTGATCGCGGGCAGTTTGCTGCTCCTCATTGCGCTCAGCGGCAGCCTGCTGGTCTTTCGTGCCGATATCTACAGCCTGCTACACCCGGCGCAATTTGAGATCGAGCCGCGATCCGAGATGCGTCCCGTAGACGACTGGGCCGCCACCGCGCGGGTGGCGACGCCGGATAAGATCCTAGCGCGCATTACGCTGCCCGAGACTGCCACCGATGTCGCACTTGTCCACATGCAGGCTCTAGGCGCGCGCAATCTAAAGGAAGCGAAACTTGAGTCTGTGCATATCGATCCTTACCGCGCCCGCGTGTTAGGGACCCGCAATCCCGACGATGATCCCATGTGGCGAGTGCAGGACTTTCACTACGCATTTTTTTCGGGTGCTGCGGGGCTCAAGTTCAATGGGCTGGTTGCAATCACGCTCACGTTGCTGGCGTTATCGGGTCCGGTGCTTTGGTGGCCGGGTTGGGGTCGGCTGGGTGCGGGCTTTCGCGTGCGAGCGGAGCCGCCCCGTGCGAAGTGGCGTGACTTGCATGCGCTCACGGGCATCGTCGCGGCAGCCGCGCTTGTGCTCATCGGACTGACGGGCATCTACTACGCCTATCGCGACACAACCACGGCGGTCGTGACGCTGGTCAGCGGCAATGCGGCGCTGCCGCAACCCTGCCGCGTACGGTATGCCCGTTTGCCGATTTCATGGTGCTCGACGCCCTGAGTCCGTCAAGCGAGGCTCGGCGCATCCGCAGTTCATACACGGTCGTGAGACTCTCGAGGTACGACGCCGTCGAGTCGAGGCCATGAGTCGAATACGCGATCTCGTGGAGCTTGGAGTGCGTGGTGGCTTTATCGAACGGCGTGTACCCGGTCGCCGGCCCATTCAAAAAACCAATCGTGCTGGAATACAACGTGGCGGCTAGTTAAAGCTAAACAACGCTCCGTAAAGCGTTACAGCCAGGTTATCTCGCCCTCCATACAAACCCTAAAGCGTCCAATCGACTCTCCTGATCGACAGTCAACCGACCTCGCTGCTTGAACTGTCGCTGGCGTCCCACCCACTCCCCCAATCGAAATCCGTCCTGAGACTTGTATGGCCGAGGAACTAGAGTCGTCCCGTACTGATCTACATATCGCAATAGTTCCGAAAATCCTAATTCCCACATCTCCTCGTACGGATCCCAAATGAATCCAATAGAGTTTAGTCTCTCGATCTGCTCGCTTGTAAGTCTTTCCCGCCGCGCCCTCTGAACAGTCACCCACGAGCCCAGTGTAATGCCATCCGGAGTGACGTATGGTCGAGGGACCATCACTGACGAGAACTCTTTTTGATAGCGCACAAGGGCGGCAAAAGCGGCCTCCCATTGCTCGACCAACTGGTTCCATACAAACCCAATATCAGACAGTCGTTTGACCTGTGCTTCACTCAATCTCGATCTATTCTGCCGCTGCTTTCCGATCCAACTTCCCAGGGCGTAACCGTAAGAGTTTTTAAAACTTCTCTGGACCAAGCAGTCTCCATATTCCGCTTTGTACATAGTTAGAGCGATGAACCCTTGCTCCCATTGGCCCTCGAATGGATCCCAAATAAATCCTATCTTGTTAAGTTTTTCCCTCTGGGTTTCTGTTTTATTTTTCTCACCACTGCGCTGCTTTACCACCCATCGACCAAGCTTGTTCCCGTATTGATCCTCATAAGCCACAGGGACAAGGCAATCCCCGTTTAACTTACTGTATTGAAGTAGTCTTCCGAACCATTCATCCCAACTCGATCCAAGCGTGTCTACAAGCTTGGTCTCTACGCTCTCAACAACCCGGCTAAGCTCGACTCGCGGGCCGATCATCATCACCTTGTCACTCAGCACTCGCGGCTTGAACGGCTTACCCTCGCCGCGCGCTTGACGGGCTTCGCGAATCAAATCGACGAGCTCTTCATCGTGCTCCTGTAACGCGTTGAGCACGTCCGCAACAGCATCAAAACGTTCGCTTTTGATAGCATCATCAATCGACTCGCCTTCGATTCCAAGAAAAAGCGGCACAAACACATACCCAACGGTCTTCTTGGTCTCTCCTCGGGGCTTACGCATGGCACGACCGACCGCTTGAGCGATGTCTACTCGGCTCTGTCTGGGGTCAATGAAAGCCACCATGTCTACGGCGGGTATGTCGACGCCCTCGGTCAAGCACCGAGCATTCGTGATGATGCCTTTCGCCGACTCGGCAAATGACTTGATGAGTTCGGCTCGGTCGGAACTCTGCTGCTTGCCGTTAACGTGACGAACTTCAAACCCGTCTAGGAACCGCCCGATACCACGAGGACTATTGGAGGCAAACTCATCGGCAAGCTTCACGCGGCTATGGAACGTTATCGCCTTGGTGGCCCCGGTCTGACCAATGGCCTGTTGGAGGGCTACGAGGTTTGAGACCCACCGGACATCGACCTCATCTCCATCGACAAGCGTGATTCCGTTCTTCCTCGCGAAATCATCGACAAGATCTTTATCGACAACAGAAATGACAACCTTGTAGGGGCAGATGACGCCTTTATCCGCCGCAGCCTTGAAAGACAGCGTGTGCGCCCGAGGCCCGTAGACTGCCGGGTCATCCATCGACTGAACTTTGTACTCGCCGTCTTTATCGCGCTTACTGCGGATATCGATGTGTCGCGGGGTCGCCGTAAAGAAGAGACGCTTAATGATCGGTATATGGTCATCTGACAAAGCGCGACTGAACTGCCCGCCCGCTAAACCCGTTGTCTTGTGCGCCTCGTCGAAGACAGCGATGTCGAACGCAGGGAGACCCTTCACCCCCTCCGCCACCACGTCACTGGACTGATACGTACTGAATACGACTCGCACGGCGTCATCTGACGCAGCCAAGAACCGGTTTACTGTTGCGGGATCAGTGTCGACTCTGAACCCGACGTCGGAGGTATCCAACTCTAGAACATCTACGCCCTTCGCGACCGTAATGTCAGAGCACACACAGATGAACGAGAACCGACCACCCCAGCTGTGATGCCTCGACCATTCGCGCACCGTTTGCTGAACTAAGGACAGCGACGGCAGCAGCACCAGCACGGTCTTCGGCTTCGCTTGCTCGACAGCCCATAGGGCAACGAGAGTCTTACCCGTACCGCACGCCATCACCACCGTAGCGCGTGAGTTGGTCTCGAGCGACTTCGCAATATCTGCAAGAACCTGTGTCTGATACCTAGGGTCTGGCTCCGCGCGTTTACGCTCAACCGGCTTTCCGATGATCCAAGACGTGATCTCGTTTAGAGCTTCGGGTGTGAGAAATACAAAGTCCTGCCGACTGACCCATCGGGTTCTGGCTACGGCTTGATGGGCTAGCGTCGCTGCATTCGTGAAGATGACCCGGTCAGTGAATCGCTCAGTGAGACCAAGAAACGGCGCAACCTCTTGATAGGTCAGATTGGGCTTCTGACGGTATTTGACCTGATAGGCGACGTGGGTGCCGTCCGTCGCTTCGTAGATGCCATCGATACCAGTTCCATCACTCGGCAGGTTGTAACGCTCTCTGAGTGCTAACGGGATCGACCCAACAACCCAGTGTTCCTTACATTGCGCGATTGATTGGGTAGCTAGGTAGCCCTCGATGAAGATCTCGAAGACATCACCACGGTCTTTTTCTTCGGCGATTTGATTGATGCGGGATTCAAACTCCACAAATGACGGAAGCCCATCAAAGACCCCTGACTTACTCCATTCGC
>Ga0194120_10000720_pt1 | contig 61757 bp, 69 predicted proteins | sample TA2MahCa65mmetaG_FD_148642 | JGI IMG/M metagenome (GOLD analysis project Ga0194120, IMG submission 148642) | Freshwater microbial communities from Lake Tanganyika, Tanzania - TA2015019 Mahale Deep Cast 65m | ecosystem: Environmental > Aquatic > Freshwater > Lake | place: Tanzania: Lake... | reverse complement strand
GCTCGCGCAGCAGCAGCACCCCGCCGTCGCTGCTCGCGTGCTCCGCGTCGAACCGGCCCACCACGGGCCGTCGTCCCAGCGGCGAAAACTCAAGCTGCGTCGCGCTACACTCTGTCTGCACAGGTCGGCCCTTTCTGTTGGCCCGTTTTGTCTTGCAACTCAACGGTTAACAGAAGTCAGCCGGCCTGTGCTCGTTTGAGTGGTGAGAAATCCAGGCTAGTTGCAAAACCCCCGATGACGACCATCAAGCTGTGTCGCGGGAGCCCACGGTGCCGGACATCGAGATCCACTGGGATCATCTGGAAGAGGTTTCGGAAGCACAGAAGGCTGAAGCTGAGGCGCGGCTCCGCGCTCTCGCGACACAGCACGACGACCTGCTCTCGCTGCGCGTGAGCGGCCGCTACTCCGCGCATCACCGGCGCGGAGACCGCGAGGTGCGGATCGTGGGCAAGGCGAAGGGGAGGGATCTCTTCGTCTCGCGTTCGCGTCCGGAGCTCAGCCGCGCGCTGCACGACGCGGTCGACGCCTTCGAGCACGAGGCGCGAAACCTGCGCTCGCGACGTGTCGCACGTCCGCCGCAGCGGCGTGACTCTCCGCCTCACCTGGGTCTGGTCGACCGGGTGCTGGTCGGCGAGGGCTACGGCTTCATCGTCACCGACGACGGACGGTCGGTCTACTTCCATCGCAACGCGGTCTCCGGCGGGCTCGCGTTCGAGCGGCTCGAGGAAGGGCAGCGGATCCGCCTGAATCTCGAGCCCGGCGAAGAGGGACTGCAGGCGACGGTCGTGCTGCCGGCGCCGCCCGACACGCCGTCTCCCTGACTCGAGCCGCATGGTCCGGCCGGCTCTCTCGCTCCTGCTCGCCGCCGTCGCGCTGCTCCCGGCCTGCATCGTGGGCCGCTACAGCGAGGGCGAGACGATCGCGGACGAGCAGATCCCGCGGATCGTGCCGGGCGAGACGACCAAGCGCGAGATCTTGGACTGGTTCGGCTCGCCGGAGCGGTTCAGCGAGTCCGCGTTCGTCGAGAAGTACCTGACGGATCAGGAGCTGGTGCCGGGTCCCGTTCTCGACCTGCCGTTCGCCGACGTGCTCGTGTACCGCTTCACCGAGGGTCGGCTGCGCGGGATCGTGATGATCCTGTTCAACCACATCCGGCTCGACGTCGCCAGCGACACGCTGATCGTCTACTTCGACGATCAGGACCGCGTGCTCTACTACGGCTGGCGCAAGGGCACCGATGTCCTGCGCTAGCACGCTCGGCGTGCTGCTCGCGCTCGCGCTCTCGACCGCGTGCACGATCGAGCGCGCCTACATGGGCAACGAGTTCGAGGGCCCGCCGGACGGGCGCATCGTCGTCGGACAGACGACCAAGCGCGAGATCCTCGAGCTGCTCGGACCCCCCGATCGCATCCAGCGCCAGTACGACGGCGACGTCTTCGTGTACGCCTACGTGCGCAGGAACGCGACCAGCATCACCATCGAAGAGCCCCTGTTCACGAACCTGACCATCTTCTCGTACCAGAAGTCGCAGGAGAAGAGCGACCGGATGGTCGTGCTCTTCGACCGCGCCGGCCTCGTCCTCGGCCTGGGCTTTCGCCGCGGCACCGAGCAGCTGGAGCGGTTCTAGCCGCTCAGTCCTTCCAGTTTTCGACGAGCTCGAGCAGATCGAAGGCGGAGATCACGCCCACGAGCTGCGTGTCGTGCGAGACGAAGACGCGGTGGATGCGGTGCTCGCGCAGCGCGCGCGCGACCAGCGGGATCGGCGTCTCCGGCGCGACGGTCAGGACCTCGACCGTCATCACGTCCTCGGCGCGGATCTCGCGGAGCCGATCCTGGAAGTCCTCGGGGCCGGAGGCCCAGTCTGGAGAGGAGTAGGGCAGCAGATCGCGAAAGTAGTCCTGCGCGACGCGGCCCGAGTCGTGCTCCTCTTCGACCGCGCGAATCAGGTCGGTCGAGGTGATCACGCCGAGCAGCGTCCCGTCGTCGTCGACGACCGGAGCGCCGCTGATCTCCTCTTCCGTGAACAGCCGGTGGACGTCGAGCAGCGGCGTGGAAGGCCCCACGCTCACGATGCCGGTCTGCATCACGTCTTGCGCCTTCGGGATCATGCTACGGTCCTCCTCGAGATTGGGCTTGCAGGGGGCGTGCCGCCAACGGCACGGAGCTTGCGGGTTCGGGGACGGGATGTCAGCCGACGACGATCGCGTTGAGCCGCTCGAGCCGGGGCTCGTCGCGGGTCTTTCGACTCGCGAGGCCTATCCCGAGGACGCGAGCGCGGCGCTCGGCGTGCAGCAGATCCAGACGCACCTCTCGCACGTGTTCCTCAGCGCCGATCGCGTCTACAAGCTGCACAAGGCGGTGCGCTTCGGCTTCGTCGACTTCTCGACCCGCGCGAAGCGCAACGCGGACTCGCTGCGCGAGCTGCGCCTGAACCGCCGCCTGGCGCGGAGCGTGTACCTCGGTGTCGCAGCCATCGAGCGAGCCGATGGGACGCTCCGCCTCGGGCCGCTTCGAGAGGACCTGGCCCCGGCGCCCGTGGGGGGTGCGATCGCGGAGCACTGCGTGGTCATGCGGCGCTTGCCGGAGGGGCGGGACGCGCTCTCGATGCTGGAGCGCGGCGCGCTCAACGAGGCGCACGTCGACGCGATCGCCGCACGGATCGCCGAGTTCCACGCCGCGAACGGGCTCGGCGCGCCGGCTCCGTTCTCGCGCGAGGCCTGGCTCGAGAGAGTCGCGGCACCGGTGCGCGAGTCCTTTGGCGAGGTCGGGCGCGACGGCGTCTTCGCCACGCGAGCGCGCGCCGCGGGGGCGATCGCCGAGTCGGTTCTCGCCCGCGACGCGCAGCGCTTCGAACGCCGGCGCCTCGCGGGACGCGTCGTCGACGGGCATGGCGATCTGCACCTGGCGCACGTCTGGTTCGAGCGCGACGACGAGGCGCCGCTCGCGATCGACTGCCTCGAGTTCCGCGACGACTACCGCCAGATCGACGCGGCCTCGGAGGTCGCGTTCCTCGCCATGGACCTCGAGTACCGCGGGCGTCGCGACCTGGCCGAGCGATTCCTGCGCCGCTACGCCGAGGCGAGCGACGATTGCGATTTGTACGGGGTGGTCGATTTCTTCACGGCGTACCGCGCGGCCGTGCGCGCGAAGGTCGCCTGCCTCGCCGCGCGCGACGCGGCAGTTCCCTCCGCGCAGCGCGCGCACGCCGAGTACAGCGCCGAGCGTCACCTCGCGCTCGCCGAGGGCGCGCTCGCGGAGCCGCGGCCGGGAAGCGTGGTCGCGATGGCGGGGATCGTCGGGAGCGGGAAGAGCAGCGTCGCGCAGGCGCTGGCCGACGCGACCGGCGGGGTGGTGATCGCCTCCGACCGGGTCCGCAAGCGCCAGGCCGGGATCGAACCGACCGCGCGCGGTCACACCGAGATCTACACCGAAGCGCGTACCCGCGCGACCTACGTCGGGCTGCTCGAGCGCGCCGTGCCGGTCGTCCGCTCGGGGCGACTGGCGATCCTCGACGCGACCTACGCCCGGGCGAGCCTCCGCCACGAGCTTCGCGCCTGGGCCTCGAGTCACGGGGTCGCGAGCTTTCTGATCGAGGCGACCTGTGCGGAGCCGCTCGCGCGCGCCCGGCTCGAGAAGCGAAGCCGCGCCGGAAGCGATGTGTCGGACGCTGGCCCCGAGCTGTACCCGTCGAGCGCGGCGGGCTACGAGCCGCCCGATGAATGGCCGGCCGCGCTTCGCGCGCGGGTTCGCACCGACGAAGACGGCTGGCGCGCGGCGGTTTCGGACGTGGCGAAGCGCTTCGGGCTCGGCCAGCCGGTCGCGCGAATCGCGGGCGGAGCGGATTCGCGATGAGCGCGCCGGCCGAGCTCACCCGCGTCGGGCCGGCGGAGTTCCAGCTTGCCAAGGGCTACCGCGAGGGAATGCGCGTGCCGGTGCGGATCTTCGCGACCGAGAAGCTGGTCCGCGCGATGGACGACCAGGTCTTCGTGCAGGCCGCGAACGTCGCGACCCTGCCGGGCATCGTCGGCTCGAGCCTGTGCATGCCCGACGCGCACTGGGGCTACGGCTTTCCGATCGGCGGCGTCGCGGCGATCGATGCCGAGCACGGAGTGATCTCGCCGGGCGGGATCGGCTTCGACATCAACTGCGGAATGCGGCTGGTGCGCTCGGACCTGGTCTGGGCCGAGGTCGAGCCCGAGATCGTGCGGCTGGTGAACGCGCTCGCCGCGCGCGTTCCCGCGGGGGTGGGCTCGAGCGGCTTCGTCTCGCTCACGCGCGCCGAGTTCGGCGACGTGCTCCGCGAGGGCGCGGGCTGGGCTCTGCGGAAGGGCTTCGGCAGCGAAGAGGACCTCGCCTGCACCGAGGCGCGCGGCTGCTTTTCCGGCGCCGATCCGGAGGCGGTCTCGGCGAAGGCGATCGCGCGCGGTCTCGATCAGCTCGGAACCCTGGGCTCGGGAAACCACTACCTGGAGATCCAGCTGCTGCGCAGCGAGGGCGTGTTCGACCGCGATCTCGCGAGCGCCTTCGGGCTTTCCGAGCCCGGGCAGGTGGTGCTGATGTTCCACTGCGGAAGCCGCGGCTTCGGCCACCAGGTGGCGACGGACTACCTCGACCGCTTCCTGCGCGCGATGCCAGCGAAGTACGGCCTCGAGGTGATCGACCCGGAGCTGGCCTGCGCGCCGTTCGGCTCCGAGGACGGCCGCGCCTACTACGCAGCCATGTGTTGCGCGGCGAACATGGCGTTCGCGAACCGGCAGGTGATCCTCCACCGCATCCGCGAGGTCCTCGCCGAGGTCTTCGGGCGCGCGCCCGATGCGCTCGGGCTGCGCACCGTCTACGACGTCGCGCACAACACCGCGAAGCTCGAGACGCACGACGTCGGCGGCCGGCCACGCCGGCTGCTCGTGCACCGCAAGGGCGCCACCCGCGCCTTTCCTCCCGGGCACCCGGAGCTGCCGGCTTCCTATCGCCGCACCGGTCAGCCCGTGATCATCGGCGGCAGCATGGAGACCGGCTCGTACCTGCTCGCCGGCGTCGCGTCGGGGAGCGCGAGCTTCTACAGCACCGCGCACGGCAGCGGCCGCACGATGAGCCGCACCCGCGCGCGCAAGCTCGTGCGCGGCGGCACGCTGCAGCGCGCGATGCGCGAGCGCGGCATCGTCGTGCGCGCGGCATCGATCGAAGGACTCGCCGAGGAGGCGGGGCTCGCCTACAAGAGCGTCGACGAGGTGGCCGAGGCGACCGAGCTCGCCGGGCTCTCGCGGCGTGTGGCGCGGCTCGTGCCGGTCGGGAACGTGAAGGGATGACCGGCGACGAGACGTTCCGCTTCGTCGACGACGTGACCAGCGATCTCACCTTCGAGGCGCGCGGCGCGACGCTCGCTGGCGTGTTCGAGGCGGCGTCGGAGGCGCTTCTCGCCGCGGCGGTGGAGCGGCCGGAGGCCGTTCGCGAAGTCGTCGAGCGGCGCGTCGAGCTAGTCGACACGCGTCTGGACTGGCTGCTGCGCCGCTTCCTCTCGGAGCTGGTCTACCTGCTGGACGCGGAGCACCTGGTCTTGCGCGCGCGAAGCGTCGAGGTGCGCGGCGAGGCGCCCGAGCTCCGGCTCGACGCGGTCCTGGTCGGAGAGACGTTCGACCGCGAACGGCACGTCGCGGCCAACGACGTCAAGGCGGTGACCGCGTACGGCCTCTCGGTCGCTCGCGACGAGCGCGGCGAGTGGCGCGCGCGCGTCACGCTGGACGTTTGAGCCGCTAGCGCTCCCAGCTCACGCGCAGCAGGTCTCCCTCCTGGGCCCAGGGCGCGTGCAGCGTGCCGCGGTAGGACTTGAACAACGCGACGCCGATCGCGTGCGCGAGGTGCACGTCGGTGGTCGTCACGACGATCGCGTCGCCCGCGTCGCGAATCTCCATCAGCCGGTTCAGCGGACGCACGGCCTTCTCCTTCGCCTCCAGGTTGCGCACGACGCCGAGCAGCTCCTCGCGGTGCGACCGCGCGAACTCGCCGCGCAGCGTGAGCTCGCCCGCGGGGTACTTGTCGCGGATGCGCTGATCCGCGGGGCAGACCTCGCGGCGCGTGCCGGTGGGTTTGGCCACGGCGGCCCAGCGCCAGCGCCCGCCTCGGAAGATCGCCTTGCAGTCCGGACACACGGTCACGTCGGGAAGTTTGGTCGCGACCTTCTTCACCTTCTTGCGATAGGTGTCGCCCTGCGCTTCACGGCGCGCGGGCTGCGGGCGTCCGCCGCGTTTTCCGGCCAGCTCTTTCTTCGGCTGCTTGCTCTTCAAGTCGCTTGCTCCTGTTCCACTAGGTCATGTCGGGCATGCCCGGTCCGCGCTCGGCCGGCTTCTCCTCGATCTCGGTCAAGGTGCCTTCGGCGAGCAGGAGCACACCGGCCACGGAGACCGCGTTCTCGAGCGCCGAGCGCACCACTTTCGTCGGGTCGATGATACCCGCCTCGATCAGATCCACGTAATCGCCGCGCGCGGCGTTGAATCCCAGCGCGCCGCTTCCCGCGCGCATCCGGTCCACGACCACGCCCGCATCGAGGCCGGAGTTGACCGCGATCTGGCGCGTCGGAGCCTCCAGCGCCCTGCGCAGGATGCGCGCTCCGGTGGCCTCGTCTCCGCTGCACTTCGCCTCGAGCCCGGCGACCGCGTCGATCGCGCGAAGCAGCGCGAGTCCGGCCCCGGGCACCACCCCCTCCGCTACGGCGGCCTTCGTCGCGCTGATGGCATCGTCGAAAGCCTCCTTGCGGCTCTTCATCTCGGCTTCGGAGGGCGCGCCGACGCGGATCAGCGCCACGCCGCCGGCGAGCTTGGCGAGCCGCTCCTCGAGCTTCTCGCGGTCGTAGTCCGAGGTGGTGGCCTCGATCTGCCGGCGCAGCTCTTCGCAGCGGCCGGCGATCGCCTTCGGGTCGCCGCCCCCGCCGATGATCGTGGTGTCGTCCTTGTCGATCACGATTCGCTTGGCGTGGCCGAGCTCGGTGAGCTCGAGGTTCTCGAGCTTCATGCCGAGCTCCTCGGCGACGAGCGTGCCCCCGGTCAGGATCGCCATGTCCTGGAGCATCGCTCTGCGCCGGTCGCCGAAGCCGGGCGCCTTGACCGCGCAGGTCTGCAGCGTGCCGCGAAGCTTGTTCACGACGAGCGTCGCGAGCGCTTCGCCCTCGACCTCCTCCGCGACGATCAGGAACGAGCGGCCCGCCTTCACGATCTGCTCGAGGAGCGGCAGCAGATCCTTCATCGACGCGATCCGCTTCTCGTGCAGGATCACGTACGGATCCTCGAGCACCGCCTCCATCTTCTCGGCGTCGGTGATGAAGTACGGCGAGAGGAATCCCCGGTCGAACTGCATGCCCTCGACCACCTCGAGCGCGGTCTCGGTGCCCTTGGCCTCCTCGACCGTGACGATGCCCTCGGAGCCGACCTTCTCGACCGCTTCGGCGACGAGCTCGCCGATCGAGGTGTCGCCGTGCGCCGAGATGGTCGCGACCTGCGCCTTCTCGCGCCGGCTCGTGACCGGCTTGGAGATCGATCGCAGCGACTCGACGGCGGTCTTCACCGCCTGGTCCAGCCCTCGCTTCAGATCGATCGCGCTCGCCCCCGCCACCACGTTGCGGACGCCCTCGGCGAAGATCGCGTGCGCGAGGATCGTCGATGTCGTGGTGCCGTCTCCGACGGCCTCGCCGGTCCGGACCGCGGCCTCGCGCAGCATCTGGGCGCCGAGGTTCTGCTCCGGGTCGGGCAGGGCGATGCGCCGGGCGATCGTGACTCCGTCGTCGCAGACGATCGGCGTGCCGAATTTCTTCTCGATCAGGATCGACTTCGATTTCGGGCCCAGCGTGACGCGGACCGCGTCGGCCAGGGCCGTGACCCCGGCGAGTATTTTCTCTCTGGCCTGGTCCCGGAAGAGCAGTTTGGTGTGAGCCATGCGCCAACGCGGAGCAATCGGCGTGCCCGGGGCAGCCACGCTCCTTGCGGCCGATTGACTCGCTCGTGAGCCGTGCGTACACATTCGCGAGTACGAGTGCGCAGGGCGCGGGTGCGAGACTGGCTCGCGGCTTGCACCTGCATCGAGCCGACCAGCTCCACAGGAGGACCGAATGAAGATCCAACGAGGAATCGTGGTGTCACTTGCCGCGCTTGCACTGAGTGTCTCCGCATGCGCGACGAGCGGAGACATCGAGCGTCTCGACGCGAAGATCGACGCCCTGTCCAAGAGCACGGACAGCCGGATCACCGCCGCCGAGCAGCGCGCTGCTGCGGCCGAAGCTGCGGCGAAGGCGGCTGCGGCGCAGGCCCAGGCCGCGGCCGCCTCCGCCGACGCATCCGCGCGGAAGACCGAGGCGATCTTCAACAAGTCGATGACGAAGAGCGGTCGCTGACCGCTTCGGTCACTCTGCGGGCTTGAGTCTTCCGATCCGGACTGGTGCGCCGCGTGCTTCCTGGATCACGCGGCGCACCAGGTCGTGATCGATCGAGCTGCCGTCGACCACGCCCAGCGCGTCGAGCACGATCAGCTCGACCAGGGTGGCCTGTGGCGCATCGGGGGCGAGGTCGTACTCGTCGCGATGCGCCTCGAGATAGAGTTCGCCGTCGCGCGTCCCGAGCTTCACCGGCTGGTACACCAGCCGGATTCGCGTGCCGAGATTCGTGCGATCGAAGAGCGCGCGCATGTCGTCGTTGTACAGGCGGATGCAGCCGTGGGTCGCGATCCGTCCGATCGACCAGACGTTGTTCGTGCCGTGGATCCCGTAGCTGCTCGAGCCGATCGTCAGCCAGCGGTCGCCGAGCGGGTTCTCGGGACCCGGAGGCACCACGGCGGGAAGCGCCGGATTCTCGGCGCGGATCGACTCCGGCACGTTCCAGTGCGGATTCATGCGCTTGCCACCGACGCGGAACTCGCCCACCGGGGACGGGTCCTCGGCGTCGCCGATCGCGATCGCGAGCACGATCGGCCGCAAAGGATCGACGCTGAAGTCGTACAGGCGCATCTCGGGAAGGTTGATCAGCAGCCCTTCACGCGGCGCGTTGGGCAGGATGTACTCGGTCGGGAGCGAGACGCGCGTTCCGGCGGGCGGCACCCAGATGTCGACCTCGGGGTTCAGGTTCACGACCTGGCGGAAGCCGAGTCCGTCTCGCTCCGCGATGTCGAGAAGCGTGTCTCCGCGCTCCACCACGACGACGCGCGGCGCACCGAGCACGGGCTGCAAGCTCGCCGCCGCCTGATCTCGCGCCGCGCCGACGAGCAGCGGCAGGAGCGAGACGGCGATCAGCGCTCGGGATCGTCGGGGATGCGGATTCCCGAGAGCGAGGGCGCGCTCGTCCAGCGGTCCTCGTCCGAGTCGTAGCTTCCGCCGCGTCGCTCGGCGCAGGCGAAGCAGAGCACGGAGTCCTCGCCGAAGGCGAAGCCCCGCTCCGCGGCGCGAGAGATCTGCGCTCCGCAGTCCGCGCAGGCGACCTGATCTTCCAGTTCCTCTCGGTGCGTCATGCGCTCGCTCCTCGTGTTCGCATTTCGTCTGCCCGGCCGCCATTCTACGCAGCGCTGCGCGCGCAGCGAACGCAGACCGCGGTGCCCGGCAGCGCGCGAAGTCGAGCGACCGGAATCTCCTTGCCGCACGACTCGCAGTGGCCGAGCCGACCCTGCTTCGCACGGAAGAGCGCGTGGTCGAGCGCTTCGAGCCTTCGCGCGGAGAGCGCGGCGAGCGGCTCGTCGATCAGGCGTTCGACCGAGTGCGCCGCGCGCTCGGCTTCGTCCATCGGCACCTCGCGCATCTCGCGCGTGGCCTCGAGCTCGATCTGCTGCACGCGCCCGAGCTGCCGGAGGATCCGCGTCCGCTCCGCGCGCAGCTCGGTGACCAGGGTCTCGAGCTCCTGCACGCGCGAATCCGGTCGCCGCGCGGAGCCCGCTTCGGTGCCGCCCGCGAGCGAGCGCAGCACGTCCGTCTCGGAGAGGATTCCCACCAAGCGTCCCGCGTCGACGACGGGCAGGCAGCCGATGCGGAAGCGCGCGAGCGTGCCCGCAGCCTCGGCGACGCTCGTCTTCGGCGTCGTGGTGAGCGGGCCGTGGGTCATCACCTCGGCGACGCTCAGGTCCCGCGCGCCTTCGCGCTCGTCGACGCTCGGAGGCCGGCGCAGGCTGACCGAGAACGGAAACGCGGCGCGCAGGTCGTCCACCGAGAGGACGCCGATCAGGCTCCCGCGCCGGTCTACGACGGGCAGATGGCGGATTCCGGAATCGATCATGAGATCCAACGCCGCGAGCGCGGCGGCGTCCGGCTCGATCGTCGTCGGCCCCGGGGTCATCAGCTCGGCGACGCTTGGCATTCTGCTCCTCCTCGATCGTCGTGACGTCGTGTCGAGCAAGCGCCGTACCGGGCCGCTCGCAGCGGGGGGAACGGGTCGACGGAAGGAAGAGACGATTTAGCACGATCCGGGACGCGAGTGCACACGCGCACCGGGTCCGGCTAGTCCCGGGTCGCGACCTCGGAGCTCGCGCTGGGGCGATCCTGCATGCGCGTACTGCCCGCGCCGCGCTCCTTCGAGTTCGCGGATCCGGTGAGCTCCGCGATGCGCGCGAGCACGCGCTGCAGGTCCTCGTCGTACAGGTAGAAGCCGTTCCAGGATGCGCAGTAGCCCTTGCCGAGCCGCCGGATCAGAGGTGATTTCGTCGTCATCCCCTCGCGCATCGGCGAGGCGCCACGGCGACTGTCGCTCGAATCAGTAGACGACGTGCGCCTCGAGGTGGCCCGAATCGGTGCGGACCACGACCAGCCGCGACATGCAGGGCATGCAGTAGACACGGTCGCCTTCGCGCAGCTCTCGCGTCGAGCGGATCACCACCTTGCAGACCGGACAGATCACCTCGTTGGGGGCGAGCGTGTCGCCCGGGCCCGTCTGTCGCCGGTAGAAGCGCCGGTACTTCTTCGGCACCTCGTTGAAGCCGGTATCCTCGAGGATGAAGCGCTGTCTGGGCTTTCCGGACTCGTTCTCGGCTTCTCGGAGTACGGTGTCGTTCACGACGTGAACCCCAGTCGCTCGACGGTCTCGAGATAGTTCCGTCCCAGCTCCGGGCGCTCCTCGCGCGGGACGTCGAGCTCCGCCAGCATCTCCTCGAAGGTCTCGAGCACGAGCGGGTCGAGCTCTCTCTTGATCTGCTGCAGCCGCGCGCGAACGTGCGGTGTCGCCGAGAGTCGCCGTCCCAGATCGTTCTCGCCGAAGCCCATGTGGCGTCGCTCGTCCTTGATGATGCCCTCGAGCAGCTCGCGCGTGATCGGGTCCGCGTTGCGCGCGTGGGTCTGGAAGGCGGCGAACTCCATCGCCTCGAGGATCACGTTCTGCGCGAAGATCCCGGCCTCCCAGTCCTTGCCCGCGACCAGCTCGAGCAGCCGGCGCCGGAACGCCTGCAGCGAGCGGGTGGCGCGGCGCTGGATCTCGGCCTCCGGGTCCTTCACGCCCAGCTCGGCGAGCCGATGGATCAACACTTCGAGGTGTCGTGCCTCGTCGACGACCTGCGTGGCCAGGAAGATCTTCGCCTGCCGGTTCGGCGCGAAGCCGATCAGGCCGCTCGCGCCGTCGAGCGCGGCGGTCTCGCCGATGCAGTAGTTGCAGAGCACGGTGATCAGACGCTCGCGCCGGTCGGGAGGGAGCTCCGACTCGGGCGTGCCCGGCCGATGCCCGTATTCGGCATCGGCCAGGTAGCCCTGGATGGAGTGGAACCAGAATTCGAACGAGTGGACCTCGTCGAGAAACTCGTCCGGCGCGAGCGTGTGGACCTCTCGACTCACGGAGCCGCCGGCGTCTGGTACTCGAGTCCGAGCCGGTCGAGTCGGATCTTGAACTCCCTGAGGACCGTGCTGGCCAGGAGCTGCTCCATCTCGGCGGGCGCGAGGTCGGCGAGGTTCGCACCCTGCCACTCCATCTTGCCGGGCGCCGCCCCGGTGAGCTCCCGCTGGCGATCGCCGATGCGCTGCTCCTCCTCGAACGCCTTCGTGTTGCGTCGGAACGCGTCCGCGAAAGTGGCGAGGATGTGGTAGCTCATGTCCTTCTGCATCTTCTCGATCGCCGGCTTCTTGTGCGGCTCCTCCTTGAGCAGCGAGCCGATGCGGTTCTCGCCGAAGCCGACGTGGCGCCGCTCGTCGGCGATGGTGCCCGCGAGCGTGTGCGCGAACTTCGGGTTCATCTCCTTGTTCACCGCGTGCTGCATCTCGAAGACGCTGAACGCGAGACCCTCGAGCACGATGTTCTGACCCACCACGCCCGCGACGAAGTCCTTCTTGTCGACCTTCTCGAGCAGCACGCCCGCGAACGCGACCAGGTGCGGAGAGGCCATCGCCTTGATCACGTCCTCGAGCTCGGTCTTCTTCACGCCCAGGTCGAAGAGCCGCTGCGTGAAGATCTCGACGTGGCGCGCCTCGTCGATCGTCTGCGTGGCGAGGAAGCGCTTGCTGGCCTCGTCCGGCGCGGCGTTGATCAGGCCCGAGGAAGCGGCCAGCGCAGCGCGCTCACCGACGACCAGCTGCACGGTGCCGCGGATCGCGTCCTCGCGCAGGATCGGATTCTCGAGGATCGAAGCCGGCTCGGACTCGGAGCTTGCGTGACCGAACGTGGTTCCCTCCAGGTATCCCTGGGGGCAGGACTCGAGCCAGTTCTGGATCGAATAGGCGGACAGAAAATCGGACATCGGGGAGCCTCCTGCGCCATTGGCGCTGACATCTTTGTCAGTCCCTGTGCAACCTACGTGCCCCTGGCGCAGGGGCGCTGATTCGAATGTTACAGGACATCCGTGCGCACAAATGTCCCGGATCGATGGTGACATTTTGGCGCTTTCGTTGTCCTGCGCCCCGCCGTCAGCCCTCGAATTCCTCTTCCGCGTCGGCCTCGGGCCAGACCACGAGCACTGCAGGCAGGCCCGCTCGCGCCACCCGGTCGGTGACCCGGCCGGGCCATCCGTCGCGATTGCGCTCGGCCCCCATCACGACCAGATCCGCGCCGATCTGCAGCGCCACCGCGGGGATCAGGTCGGAGGCGTCGCCGCGCCGGGCGTCGATCCGCACCGGCACGGTCGCGTCCAGCTCGGCGACCAGGCGCTCCAGCTTCTCCGGTGCCTTCTCCGGCTCGAGGTCGACGTGGTGGGCGTTGGAGGCGTAGCCCGCGCGAGGGAGCACGTGCAGCACGGTCAGCTCCGAGCGTTCGGCGTGCGCGATCCGCAGCGCGAGCTCCAGCCACGGCGTGGCGCGGTCCGGGTACTCCTGCGCGACCAGGATCGTCTTGAACTCGCCGGCTGGCTTCGCCTCCCGGACCAGGAGCAGGGGGCAGCCGGGCCGGCGCAGCACGCGATCCGCGACGCTGCCCAGCACGAAGCGGCGCAATCCGCGCAGACCCACGGCGCCGAGCGCAACCAGGTCGACGTCGAGCCGCTCGCGAAGCGCCAGGATCTCTGCGGCGGGCGGACCCTCGACGACGTGGGGCCTCACGGCCTGCGGAGCCAGCTCCGCGGCGAGCGAGGCGAGCTCGGCCTCGATGTGGGCGCGCGCCCGCGCCGGGTCGGGCGTTCGCAAGAGCAGCGCGTCGAGCGGCTCGTAGCCGGTCACCAGCTCGGGCCCGCGCCGGATCGCGTGTGCGAGCTCGAGCTCGGCGTGCGTGCGCCGCGCCAGGCCCGCGGCGGCGCGTGCAGCCGCGCGTGAGGTTTCCGAGAAGTCCGTTCCGACGAGAACTCGCCGCGGAGGCCAAGTCATGCGCGGAGCCCGTGCAACGCCCGTACCGCGCGGGGCAGGCGCGTCGCGGTCCGGGAGCGGGTCGCGAGGTCACGCGGATCCGTGCCTGGGGCGATAGGCTACAGGCTGCGCGGATTCGTGCGATCCGCTGCGCAAACGAGGGGGGACTGCAACTTGCACCGCGACGGCGAGGTGGAGGCCGGGGGAAGACGAGCGATCGGGGAGGGCCCCGCGCGGGAGCGCGCGCTCGATTCGTTCTTCTCCGAGCGCCGCGCTCGCGCGGGCGCCATGCGGATCTGCCGCGGCACTTCGTGTCGCGTGACGCCCGGTCGCGCCGCGGCCGCCGCGGTCGACCCCTCCGTCGCGATCCACTGCGCGGGCTACTGCGATCGCTCGCCCGTGCTTCTGCACGCGGACGGATCGGTCTGGTCGCACGGAGGAGTCGCGCCGCTCGATCCCCTGCCGGAGATCCGCTCGCTCTCGCGGCGACCGATCGTGACCGAGCGGATCGCGGTCGGCGATCACGGCGAGCTCGCGCGCGCCCGAGCCGCTGGCGTCTGGGAGATGCTCGAACGGGCGGTGCGAAGCGAGCCGGCGTCTCTGCTGCGAGCGCTCGAGGCGTCGGGAGAGCGAGGTCGCGGCGGCGCGGGCTTTCCGACCGGCGCGAAGTGGCGCCACGCGGCCGGCTCGCCGGGCGCGGAGAAATACGCGATCGCGAACGGAGACGAGGGCGATCCCGGGGCGTTCATCGATCGGGTCCTGCTCGAGAGCGATCCGCACGCGGTGCTCGAGGGGCTGGCGCTGTGCGGGTACGCGATCGGCGCGCGACACGGAATCGTGTACGTCCGGTCGGAGTACCCGCGCGCGGCCGAGCGCGTCCGTCGCGCGATCGCCGAGGCGCGCGGCGCCGGGCTGCTCGGACCGTCGGTGGCGGGTAGCGACTTCGCCTTCGAGGTTCGCGTCGTACTCGGCGAGGGCAGCTACGTGTGTGGCGAAGAGACCGCGCTGATCGCGGCGCTGGAGGGGCGGCGCGGCGAAGTGCGCGTCCGTCCGCCGTATCCGACCGCGCAGGGCCTGTTCGGCATGCCGACGGTGGTGAACAACGTCGAGACGCTGGCCAACGTGCCCTGGATCGTCCGACACGGGCCGGCAGCCTACCGCGAGCTCGGCACGCAGGCGTCGAGCGGCACCAAGGCGATCTGCCTGAACGCCGGTTTCGCGCGGCCGGGAGTCGTCGAGATCGAGTTCGGGCTGCCGCTTCGCGAGCTGATCGAGCAGGTGGCGGGCGGCGCGCGCGCGGGTGGACGGCTCGCCGCGGTGGCGGTCGGCGGGCCGATGGGTTCGGTCCTGCTTCCGGACGAGTGGGACGTGCCGGTCGCCTACGAGAGCTTCCGCGCTCGAGGCATCGAGCTCGGCCACGGCGGCCTGGTCGCGCTTCCGGAGGGAACCGATTTCCGCGCCCTCGCAATCGACTGGCTCGAGTTCATGGCGGACGAGTCGTGCGGAAAGTGCGTGCCGTGCCGCGTCGGCTCGCGCCGCGCGCACGAGCTCGCCGGCCAGGATGCGGACGCGGCCGATGCGGAGCTTCTGGCCTTGCTCGAGGTGGTCTCGGCGTCGAGCCTTTGCGCGTTCGGGCAGAGCATTCCTGCGCCGGTGCGGACGATCCTGACCCGACTGGATCGCGGCGCCGCGACGGGCGCGAGGCGGCCATGAGCGCGGCCCGGGCGCGAATCGACGGCCGCGAGCTCGAGCTCGTCCCGGGCGAGACGCTTCTCGACGCGGCCGCGCGGCTCGGGATCGAGATCCCGACCGTCTGCCACCTTCCGGGTCGGCCGCCCGACGGCGGCTGCCGCGTGTGTCTGGTCGAGGTCGCGGGCGCCAGTCGGCCGCTCGCCGCCTGCCATACACCGGTTCGTGACGGAATGGACGTGCGCACCGCGACGCCCGCGCTCGAGCGCCTGCGCGCCAGCGTTCGCGCGCTCGCGGACGCAGGACGGCCGAGCGGCCCGAGCGAGCTCGGCCACCCGTACCTCCGCTTCGACCCATCGCTCTGCATCACCTGCCGCCGCTGTCTGCACGTCTGCGAGGACGTGCAGGGCCAGTTCGTCTACGAAGTCGAGGGGCGCGGCAGCCGCACGCGTCTGATCTTCGGCCACGACGACCGCTACGCGACGAGTCCGTGCACGTCCTGCGGCGCGTGCGTCGAGGTCTGCCCGACCGGCGCGCTCTGGGACCGCGACCTCGAGCGGCCGGCTCCGCGCGGCGAGCTTCGCACCACGCGCTCGACCTGCGGCTACTGCGGCGTGGGCTGCCAGGTCGAGATCGAGGCGGACGCGACCGGCGTGCGCCGGATCCACGGCGCGGCGCTCGCTTCCGTGAACCGCGGGCACCTGTGCGCGAAGGGCCGCTACGCGCACGGCTGGCGCGAGAGCCCGGAGCGGCTCACGCAGCCGCTCGTGCGCAGGGACGGGCGGCTGGTGCCGATCGGCTGGGACGAGGCGATCGATTTCGCCGCGCGCCGGCTCGACGAGATCCACGCCGCGCACGGCGCCGATTCGATCGCGGCGCTGACCTCTTCGCGCTCGACCAACGAGGCGGCCTATCTGCTGCAGAAGCTGTTCCGCAGCCGGTTCCGCAGCAACAACGTCGACTGCTGCGCGCGCGTCTGTCACGCGTCCACCGCGCAGGCGCTGCGCCAGGCGACCGGCACCGGCGCCGCGAGCGCCTGCTACGACGACATCGAGCAGGCGCGGCTGATCGTCCTGGTCGGCGCGAACCCCACCGAGGCGCATCCCGTGATCGGCGCCCGTCTGCTGCAGGCGGTGCGGCGCGGCGCGCGCCTGGTCGTGATCGACCCACGCCGCACGGAGCTCGCGTCGATCGCCGACGTCTTCGTGCAGCTTCGTCCGGGCACGAACGTGCCGCTGCTGAACGCGCTCGCGAAGCTTCTGATCGAGAGCGGACGGATCGACCGCGGCTACCTGGCCGCGCGCACGGAGGGATTCGCGGAGCTCGCGGCGCACGTCTCGCGCGGCGACGTCGCCGACGCTGCGACGATCTGCGCGGTTCCCGAGCCGGTGATCCGCGCCGCGGCGCGCGAGATCGCGCAAGCGCGAACCGCGCTCTTCGTCTCGGGCCTGGGCACCTCCGAGCTCACGCAGGGAACCGGCTCGGTGCTCGCGCTCGCCAACCTCGCGCTTCTGACCGGCAGCGTCGGCCGGCCGGGCGCGGGACTGCTGCCACTGCGCGGCCAGAACAACGTGCAGGGCAACGCCGACATGGGCGGCATGCCCGACCTCTTCACAGGCTATCAGCCGCTGGACGATCCGGCTGTCCGCGCGCGCCTGCAACGGCTCTGGGGCGCGCTTCCGCCGACGACGCCGGGAAAGACGGTGCCCGAGATGCTCGCGGCCGCGCACGAAGGCGCGCTTCGCGGCCTCTGGATCCAGGGCGAGGACATCGCGCAGAGCGATCCGAACCAGCACCACGTCGAGGCGGCGCTCTCGCGGCTCGAGTTCCTCGTGATCCAGGAGATCTTCCCGTCGGAGACGCAGGCGTTCGCGCACCTGGTTCTCCCCGCCGCGGGCGTCTTCGAGCAGGACGGGACCTTCACCAACGCCGAGCGGCGCATCCAGCTCGTGCGCGCCGTCGCATCTCCGCCAGGCTCGGCGCGGCCCGACTGGCGCGTCATCATCGATGTGGCGAACGCGCTCGGCTGCGGCTGGTCGTACCCGACACCGGCCGATGTCATGGACGAGATCGCGCGCGCTGCGCCACGCCTCTGGGGCGGCGTGTCCCATTCCCGTCTCGAGCCGGACGGGCTGCAGTGGCCGTGTCCGGAGCCGGGCCATCCCGGCTCGAAGCGACTGCACGTGGACGGCTTCGCCCGCGGACGCGCCTCGCTCACCCCGGTCGACTACGCGGTCAGCCCCGAGGACCGGGTCGAAGGCTTTCCATATCTGCTGAACACCGGGCGCGTCCTGCAGCAGTACAACGTCGGGACGATGACACGGCGGACGCCGAACGCGGAGCTCGCGCCGGCGGACGAGCTCGAGATCCACCCCGACGACGCCGCGCGGGAAAAAATCGCTGACGGCGATCCGGTCGGGATCGAGAGTCGCTGGGGCCGGCTTCGCGCGCGCGCGCGCGTCTCGACGCGGGTTCGTCCGGGCATGCTCTTCCTCTCGTTCCACTACCCGGAGACGCACACGAACCGCGTCACCGGCCCGTGGCACGATCCGGTTTCACACTGTCCCGAATACAAGGTAACCTCGGTCCGATTCGTCTGAACTCTACAACCTCGGAGGGTGACATCGTGAGAGCAGGTGCGAGCTTGATCGTCGGGGCAGCGGTACTCGGGCTGGCGCTGGGCGCACTTGCGCAGGAGTCACCCACCGCGCAGCGCGGTCAGAACCTCTACGAGCAGTTCTGCATGGACTGCCACGGCTTGAAGGCGCGCGGCGACGGCGTGCTCGCGGAGGACCTGAAGGTCGCGCCCGCGGACCTGACGACGATCGCGCTGCGGCGCAACGGCGTGTTCCCGGACCCGGAGATCCGCGAGATCATCGACGGTCGGCGCCGCGTGCGCGCGCACGGTCCGCTGAACATGCCGCTCTGGGGCAAGGAGTTCGGCATGAGCGCCGCGTCCGCGGGCGGCCCGATGGAGCAGGGGACCCGAGACCGGATCGATGCGGTCGTCGTGTACCTGAAGTCGATCCAGAAGAAGTGAGGTCCGAGTGAACCTTGCTCATCTCGTTCGACGCGCCGCTGAAGGGGCGCCCAAGACCGAGAGCTGGCGACCGAAGCCGACGAGAAGAGGCTCTCGGTCGCGGACGTGACGTCGTACGAGCCCGTCTTCGCGGTCGCCGATACGATCCGCAAAGAGATCTGAGCGGCGCCCGCGGCGGATCGGGAGACAAGCTTGGCCGATGCCCATTCCCCGCGCGAGATCGCGCGGAAGGTCGAGATCCTGGGGGTCGCGAAGACGCAGAGCCCCACGCTCTCGCTGCTGCTGCTGGCCGTCCTGGCCGGCGCCTTCGTCTCGCTCGGCGCGCTCTTCTTCACCGTCGTCGTGACCGGGAGCGGCCTGGGCTTCGGCATCACCCGCCTGATCGGCGGCACGAGCTTCAGCCTCGGGCTGATCCTGGTGGTGGTGGCCGGTGCCGAGCTCTTCACGGGAAACAACCTCCTCGCGATGGCCTGGGCGAGCGGACGGATCCGCGCGCGCGAGCTGGTCCGCAGCTGGCTGCTCGTCTACGCGGGAAACGTGATCGGCTGTCTCGGAACGGTCCTGCTCGTGCTCTGGGCGGACGTCGCGAGCCTGGGCGGCGGCGCAGTCGGGGAGACCGCCCTCGAGATCGCTCGAGCCAAGGCGGGTCTCTCGATCGGGGCCGCCTTCGCACGCGGAATTCTCTGCAATGCGCTGGTGTGTCTTGCGGTGTGGCTCGCGATGGGCGGGCGCAGCGTCGCGGATCGGATCCTCGCGATCCTCTTCCCGATCACCGCCTTCGTCGCGATGGGATTCGAGCACTCGATCGCCAACTGGTTCTTCCTGCCCTTCGCCCTCGCGCTCGACGGCCAAGGGTCCGTGTCGTGGATCGGTGTCGGTCGGAATCTAGCGGCCGTGAGCGTGGGGAACGTGGTCGGCGGAACTCTGCTCGTCGCGGGCGTTTACTGGGTCGCCTACCTGTGGAGCGGGGCGGCTCCGAGCGAGCGCAGCTGAGCTACGGCACGGAGTGCCGGTAGAGCAGCCAGAGCGCGGCGAAGTAGGCGATGGCGATCAGCGCGCTGTCGGGCTCGAGCATGGTGAAGCGCCGCCTGGCCCGGTAGGCGATCGCCGCGAGGCCAAGGCTCATCAGCACCACCGCGAACAGACCCGAGAGAGCGTGACCCGGGTCGAGCGCGGCGAAGAGACTGCCCGGCTGGGCGAGATCGAGCGGCAGCAGGATGGCCATGTTGATCGCGTTGGACCCGAAGAGATTTCCCACGGCGAGGTCGAACGATCCGATTCGGACCGCGGCGAGGCAGGTCACGACCTCGGGAAGGGACGTGGCGAGGCCCACGAGCGCCGTGCCCACGAACGTGTTTCCGAGCCCGCTGATCTCCGCGATTCCGCACGCGGACCACGCGAACGCCGGCGCCGCCGCCAGCACGGCGAGCGCGGCCAGCGCGAATCTCCGCAGCGGCCGCTGAAACGACTGGCGGGCGGGAGCCGGCGCGGCTCCGTCCCGCATGCTCTGGCGGTAGACGGCGCGCGCCCCCGCCACGTAGACGAGAAAGATCATGACCGAGCCCGGGGCCACGCCGAGGATCGCCGTCGCAGGCCGGGTGAGGACCAGCACGGCCGCGAGCGCGTTCAGCACGATCGCCAGAGCCGCCGCGAGCGCGTGGTCGAGCGCTGCGCGCTGCAGGACGCCGCGCCGCGGGGGGAGCAGGTCGATCAGCGCCAGGATCAGCATGTTCGCCAGGCTCGACCCGAACAGGTCGCCGATCGCGAGATCGCTCGCGCCCATCCGCACTGCGGCGACATCGGTCGCGAGCTCCGGCAGCGAGGTCGCCCCGGCGAGAAGCACCGACCCGATCCAGACGCGGCCCAGCCCGCTCGCCTCGGCGATCTCGTCCGCGCTCCTCGCCAGCGCGGTTCCGGCGAGCATGATCGCCGCTCCGCTTGCGAGGAAGACGAGCAGGTACGTCATGCGTGACTCCCGAGCCGGACTCGTCGCGCGTTCCGCCGCGCGTAGAGCTTGCGGATCTCCTCGACCCAGAGTACCAGGCTGCCGACGACACCGAGCGCGACGACTTCGGCCGCGCCGATCGGGACGGTGTGGAAGACCCGGGCGAGCGGAGCCCAGAAGATGACCCCGATCTGCAGCAGATTTCCGGCGAGAAGTCCGGCGAGAAGCCAGGGGTTCCGCAGCAGGCCGAGCGCGAAGGCCGAGTTCGACTCGGAGCGGCAGTTCAGCACGTTCCACCACTCGCAGATGGCGAGAAGCGTGAAGGTCTCCGTGCGGACCAGCTCCACAGGCACCCCTGCGGCCGTGCGCGCAACGAACCAGCCCAGCGTCGAGACCACGATCGCTGGCACGATGAACCCCATCCGTGTCAGCAGCGAGCGCGAGAGCAGCGGCTCGTCGGGCGAGATCGGGGGCCGGCGCATCTCGTCGCCTTCCGCCGGCTCCATGATCAGGTTCACCGTGATCAGGCCCTCGGTGACCAGGTTGATCCAGAGGATCTGCACCGCGGCGAACGGCGGCGGGAAGCCGCAGAGCAGCGCGAGAAGCAGGACCGCCACCTCGGCGGCCGAGCACGAGAAGAGCAGGAGCACGACCTTCTTGATGTTGCGGTAGACGACGCGGCCCTCTTCGACGGCCGCGACGATGGTCGTGAAATCGTCGTCGGCGAGGACGATCTTCGCGGCCTCCTTGGCGACCTCCGTGCCCGAGACGCCCATGGCCACGCCGACGTCGGCCTTCACCAGCGCCGGCGCGTCGTTCACGCCGTCGCCGGTCATCGCGACCACCTCGCGCCTTTGCTGGTACGCGGCGACGATGCGCAGCTTCTGCGCGGGGTGGACGCGCGCGAAGACCGAGATGCGCTCGATGCGCGCGGAGAGCTCGTCGTCGCTCATCCGCTCGAGCTCCGCGCCGTCGAGCGCCTCGTCGCCGGGCCGCGCGATGCCGAGCTCCGTCGCGATCGCGACGCCGGTCGCCTTGTGGTCGCCGGTCAGCATCACCGGCCGGATGCCGGCGTCGCGACAGCGCGCGACCGCCTCGCGCGCCTCGGGGCGCGGCGGGTCGATCTGACCCACGAGCCCGAGCAGCGTGGCGCGGCCGCGAAAAGCGCCGAGCCCCGCGCGGCCGTCGATCTGGGCGCGATCGACCACGGCCAGCGCGAGTACGCGAAGCGCTCGCTCCGCCATGCGCTCGGCTGCGCTCTGCAGCTCTCTCCGCGTCGCGTCGTCGAGCGGGGCGTCCCGACCGTCGCGGCGAGCGGCGCCGCAGAGCTCGAGCACGAGCTCTGGAGCGCCCTTCAGGATCACGCGCGAGTCGCGGCCGGGCTCGCCGTGCTGCGTGGCCATCATCTTCGCGGCGGGGTCGAAGGGGATCTCGGCCTGCCGCCTCGCGCGCGCGCGAAGCTGGTCGGGAACGACGCCGCCCTTGATCGCGAGACCGAGCAGCGCGACCTCGGTCGGATCGCCGATCGGCTGCCAGACGTGCGCGGGCCCGCCCGGCCGCGAGAGCTGCGCGTCGTTGCAGAGCACGGCGGCTTCGAGCAGCGCGAGCAGCGCGGGATCGCGAGCGGAGTCGAGCTCGCGCCCGCCGTGGAGGATCCGCCCCTCGGGGTGGTATCCCGCGCCGGTCACCGAGAGCTCGCGCCCGTCCGCGAGCGCCACGGCGGTCGCCGTCAGCTCGTTTCGCGTCAGCGTTCCGGTCTTGTCGCTGCAGATCACGGTGGTGGAGCCGAGCGTCTCGACCGCCGACAGTCGTCGCACCACCGCGCTGCGGCGCGCCATGCGCTGCACCCCGACCGCGAGAGCGATCGTCATCGCGACCGGCAGGCCCTCGGGGATCATCCCGACGATCTGGCTGATCGCGACCATCGCGATCTCGCCGATCGGGACGCCGCGGACCCGTCCGAGCACGACCACGAGCGCTAGGACGATCGCCGCGGCGCCGATGATGGCGTTTCCGAACTGCGCGATGCGGCGCTCGAGCGGGGTAGGCTCTTCCAGCGCGGATTCGGAGAGCGCCGCGATGTGGCCGACCTCGCTGGCCAGACCGGTGGCCACCACGACCGCGCGCGCGCGGCCCGCGGTGACGTGCGTGCCCGCGTACACGAGATTGCGTCGGTCCGCGAGCGGCGTGTCGCACGCGAGCGGAAGCAGGCTCTTCTCCACGGGTGCGGATTCGCCGGTGAGCGCGGCTTCCGCGATCTGGAGCGCGGCGCCCAGCAGCAGTCGGGCGTCCGCTGCGACGGCCTCACCCGCCTCGAGCAGGAGGATGTCTCCCGGTACGACCTCGCGCGCCTCGATCAGCTTCTCGCTGCCGTCGCGGATCACTCGCGCCCGCTGCGTCGCGACCCGCCGCAGCGCGGCGAGCGAGCGCTCGGCCCGGCCCTCCTGGAACGCGCCGACCGCGGCGTTCAGGAGCACGACCACGCCGATCACCGCCGCGTCGCTCCGGTGCCCGAAGGCGAGCGCGAGCCCCGCCGCAGCGAGCAGAAGGTAGATCAGCGGGCTCTTGAACTGGCGCAGGAAGACCGCGAGGAGCGAGCGGCGCTGGGGTTCCGGCAGCGCGTTCTCGCCGAACCGATCCAGGCGGCGGCGCGCTTCCTGGGTGGCCAGCCCGGCCTCTGCGTCGGATTCGAGCGCGGCCACCGCCTCCGCCGCGCGCAGCGTGTGCCAGCGGCGGTGCACGGCCTCGTCCACGTGGTTCGCCTCCCTCGGCTTCTGTGTACCCACACCCGCCGCGCACGGCTAGAGTGGACGCGATGGCGCTCTCACGCTGGCGCGACGTCTGGCGGCGCTTCACGGGGCGGGGCGCGTACCCGCACGAGCTCGCGTTCCTGCTCACGATCCCGCTGCGCCGGCTGATCCAGCCGCCGGGCGTTCTGCTGCGGCGACTGGACCTGCGGCGCGAGTCGAACGTGCTCGAGATCGGCCCCGGTCCGGGCTATTTCAGCGTCGCGGTCGCGCGGGCGGTTCCTTCCGGGAGGCTCGTGCTCTACGACCTGCAGCGCGAGATGCTCGCGAAGGCGCGGCGCCGGCTCGCCCGCCATCGCGCCGCGAATGCGGCCTTCGTGCAGGGCGACGGCGCGCGCCTCCCGTTCCGCGCCGGCTCGTTCGACGTCGCGTTCCTCGTCGCCGTGCTCGGCGAAGTCCCCGACCCGGAAGGCTGCATCGAGTCAATGCGCCGCGTGCTGCGGCCCGGAGGTCTGCTCTCGCTGACGGAGACGATCGGCGACCCCGACGCGCTCACGCAGGATCAGGCGAGGGCGCTGGTCGAGCGGAAGGGATTCGAGGTCGAAGCCGTGTTCGCGGACCGCGCCGGATTCACGCTGAACGCGCGGTCCCGGTCGCAGCACCCGGGATGATCTCGAACGTCGAGATCGCGGACGCGCTGTCGCGGATCGCGGATCTGCTCGAGACACAGGACGCGGACGGCTTCCGCGTGCGCGCGTACCGGCGCGGTGCGGAGCGCGTGCGCGCGACACCAGAGCCGATGGCTGCGCTGTACGAGCGCGGCGGCGTCGCGGCGCTCGACGCGCTGCCCGAGATCGGCAGGAGCCTGGCGAGCGTGATCGCGGAGCTCGTTCGCACCGGCCGCTCGTCGCTGCTCGAGCGGTTGGCCGGGCAGGTCTCGCCCGAGGACCGCTACACGACCCTGGCGGGGATCGGCGAGGAACTGGCCAGGCGAGTGCACGCGGAGCTCGGGATCGAGTCGCTCGAGGAGCTCGAGCTCGCGGCGCACGACGGCCGGCTCGCGCGGGTTCCCGGCTTCGGGGCGCGGCGGGTGCGCGCGGTGCAGCAGGCGCTGGCGGGGATCCTCGGGCGCGAGGCTTCGCGGCGAGGCAAGCGCGTCGCGGAGCGCGAGACGCGGCCGGAATCGCGGCCCGACGTCGCGACACTTCTCGATGTCGACCGCGAGTACCGGCGCAAGGCCGCTTCGCACGCGCTGCGCACGATCACGCCGCGTCGCTTCAACCCCGGGAAGAAGGCCTGGCTGCCCGTGCTTCACACGGAGCGCGCGCCCTGGGCCTTCACGGCGCTCTACTCGAACACCGCGCGCGCACACGAGCTCGGCACGACGGGCGACTGGGTCGTGATCTACTTCGAGCGCGATGGACGCGAGGGGCAGTGCACGGTCGTGACCGAGCGCAGCGGTCCGCGCGCGGGCCAGCGCGTCGTTCGCGGGCGCGAGGCCGAGCGTCCCTGACCGGGCCGCGGCTACGCGCGCTTGCGCGCGACGGCGAAGCCCACCAGGCTCGAGCCCGCGAGGAACAGGATCAGCGAGCTCGGCTCGGGGATCGGATTGATCACGATCTGATCCTGGCGGTTCGCGTGGCGGGCCCAAGTGGCGCGGGTCTCGAATTCGTCGAGGCCGCGCGACTCGAGCTCGCCGAGGAAGTCGCGCGCGAAGTTCATCACGCCAGCGCTCGCGCCGCCCCTCGCGAGCGAGAACCCGCCGCTGAACAGATCGTAGTGACCCGGCGCGTCGCCCATCACTTCCCAGATCGCGACCTGCAGGCCGGCGATCGCGGTGGATCGGCTCACGCCCTGGGCCGATGCCTCGGCACCGGGCGCCAGGAGCGCATCGAACTGCGGCCGCGCGAACTCGACCAGCCAGGCGCGCGGAGCACGCTCTGGCTCAGGTCGGCCTGGAGCGTGTCCCAGCCGGTCGAGGTTCCCGCGCCGATGTTCTGCGCCAGGTCGACGCAGTAGGAGAACCCGTCGCGCCCGTCGTAGGTGACGTCGAGCTCGGCGGTGTTCACCCAGCCGGTTCGCCCGGCGCTTCGCACGTTGACGCGCTCGCCGAGCGTCCAGCCGTGCACGGTCATCGACGCCGCGTTCGCATCGCCGGCGGCGAAGCCGGCCAGCACCACGACTGCGCTGCAAAGGCCGAGATTCCGCACCCACGTGACCATCCGCATGTCCAGCTCCCGTTTCAGGTGGGCGAGACCGGCGCAACACGTGTGCCGCCGCGCGGCGCGCGCCGCGTGCGTCCCGCGCCCGAGTGAGTGGAAGTCCGTGGGAGTCGCGGAAAACCGGCAGACGATCCTGCCGATCGGCTGCGCATCGCTTGCGCGCGACTCAGTGGCCGGGCGGCGCCGTGAATCCACCCAGCAGCTCGCCGATCCGACGCGCGAAGTCGATCGTCGTGCGGTCTTCCAGGTACGGGCCGACGATCTGCAGGCCGACGGGAAGCCCGTCCCGCGTGCGGCCGATCGGCGCGACGCTGGCGGGGTTCGCGCAGAGCGTCGCCGGCGAGATCCACGCCAGAAGCTCCATGTAGCTGCGCGCGGCGGAATCCACGGCGATCGAGCGCGCGAACATCGGCTCGCTGTGGTCGTGCGGGATGGCCGGCACCGGATTCACCGGCATGAGAAGCACGTCGAACTCGCGGAAGAACGCCGCGAAGCGCGCGCGCAGCCGGGCGCGCGCCTCGTCCGCGCGCGACCAGTCGCGATGGCGCTGCGCCCCGCCGCGCGCCATGCGGCCGAACGCGCTCGGGTCGTTCGGGTTCGCTTCGACATGGCGGACGAATGCCTCGAAGACCGCGTCCGGGTAGGCGGCCATCATCGCGCCCCAGAGCAGATCCTGGTAGACGGGGACGACCTCGCCGAGGCGTTCGAACGGCCGGGCCTTCTCGTTCACCTCGACGCCCGCCGCGCGCAGCGCCCCGACCGTTTCGCGAAGCCGGTCACCGACCGGTGTAGACACGGGGAAGTCCGGGTCGTCGAGCCACGCAGCCACGCGGTAGGAGCGAAGCTCGGAGTGGCGCGGAGCCGGCAGCGCGAGCTGCCAGGCCCGGGCACGATCCTCGCTCGGGCCCGCGAGCACTCCGAGCGCAAGGTCGAGGTCCTCGGCCGAGCGCGCCATCGGGCCTGCGACGGCTAGATCCATCTCGGCGAGCGACCCCGGCGGTCCGGGGATGTGCCCGCGCATCGGCACGATGCCGTGCGTCGGCTTGTGGCCGAAGAGGCCGGTCCAGTGACACGGCGTGCGGATCGAGCCGCCGATGTCGCTGCCGAGCTCGAGCGCGCTGAGCCCCGCGGCGAGCGCGGCCGCCGCGCCGCCGGAAGAGCCTCCCGGCGTGCGCGTCGCATCCCAGGGATTGTTCGTGGTGCCGAAGACCGGGTTGTAGCTCTGCACGTCCCCGGCGAAGACGGGGAGATTCGTCTTGCCGAGGATCACCGCGCCGGCGCCGCGCAGGCGCTTCACGGCGTCCGCGTCGGTCGTGGGGACGTGATTCGAAAGCCCCGGCGAGCCTGCGGTCGTGCGCACGCCCGCGGTCTCGAAGCTGTCCTTGATCGTGATCGGCAGCCCGTGCAGCGGCCCGAAGGACTCGCCGCGGTCGAGAGCCGCATCGGCCCGCTTCGCGGCGTCGCGCGCTCCCGCAGCGTCGAGCGTCACCACCGCGTTCAGGCGCGGATTCTGCTGCTCGATCCGCGCGAGAAAGAGCTCGAGCAGCTCCCGGCTCGAGAGCTCGCGGCGTCGGATCATGGCGGCCAGCTCGGTCGCGGAGCGGAACTGCGGCTCGGTCATGTCTCGATCTCCTTCTTCAGGACTTCACGACGTCGGGCGGGCGGCGCAGAAGCGGAACCAGCGGGATCATGAGCAGGAACAGGACCAGAATCACGAGGTAGCAGTCGCGGAAGGCGAGCACCGCGGATTGCGCCGTGATCGTCCCGTCGATCAGCTCTCGCGCCGCGCCGAGCGCACTGCTCGGGTCCAGCCCGCGCGAGGCGAGCCCGCCGACCAGCGACTGCATCCGCTGCTGCGCGACGACACTGAACGGAGTCACGGCCTCCGCCAGGTAGGCGTGGTGCAGAACCGCGCGGTGGTCGACCAGCGTGGCGAGGATCGCGATCCCCATGCTTCCGCCGGTCTGCCGGAACAGGTTGTAGAGCCCCGCCCCCTGCAGCATCTCCTGCGGCGGCAGGCTGCGCAGCGCCGAGGTCGAGAGCGGCACGAACATCAGGCCGAGCGCCACGCCGCGGCCGATCTGCGGCCAGAACAGATCCATCGTTCCGGACTGCAGCGTCCAGTGGCTCATGGCCCAGAGCGTCGGGATGAACAGCGCGATGCCCAGGCCGAAGAGCGGCCCCGGTCCCGTGCGCCAGAGCAGGCGTCCGGCGACCGGCATCATGAACGCGGTCGCCAGCGACGACGGCGCGATCGCCAGCCCCGACTGCCACGAGGTCCAGCCCAGGACCTGCTGCGTGTAGAGCGGGAACAGGAAGACGCTGCCGTAGAGCCCGACGCCGAGCACGGCGCCGCAGACGCAGGCGACGACGAGCGCGCGGTGGCGCAGCACGCGCAGCTCCACGATCGGATGCTCGACGCGAAGCTCGTGCCAGACGAACAGAGCCACGCAGAACGCGGCGGTGAGCGCGAGGGCGACGATCAGCTCGCTCTCGAACCAGTCGAGGCGGTTGCCGCGCTCGAGGAAGGTCTGCATCGCGCCGATCCCGACCACGAGCAGGACGATGCCGAGCCAGTCGGTGGTCTCGGCGCGGCGCACCCAGCGCGGCTCGGGCAGATGGCTCCAACACAGATATGCGGCGAGCAGGCCCAGCGGAATGTTGACGTAGAAGATCCACGGCCACGACCAGGCGTTCGTGATCCAGCCGCCGAGCGTCGGGCCCAGGCTCGGCCCCAGCGTCACGCCCATGCCGAAGACCGCCTGACCCATCCCCTGCTGTCGCGGCGGGAACGTCTCCATCATGATCGACTGCGACATCGACATCAGCGCGCCGCCGCCCAGGCCCTGGATCACGCGGAAGATCACCAGCTGCGGCAGTGTGGTCGCGAGCCCGCACAGGAACGACGCGGCGGTGAAGATCAGGATCGAGCCCACGAAGTAGCGGCGCCGTCCGAAGCGCCCGGCGAGCCAGCTCGTCATCGGGATGATGATGACGTTGGCGATGATGTAGCTCGTCACGACCCAGGAGATCTCGTCCACCGTCGCGCCCAGGTTCCCCATCATCGAGGGCAGGGCGACGTTCACGATCGACGAGTCGAGGATCTCGAGGATCAGCGCCAGCATGACGCCGAAGAGCATCAGCCAGGTCCGAAGGCCCATCTTGAACTCCGCTGCGGGCGCGGAGGCGGCGCTATCGGACGCGGACACTCACGTGAACCGAGAGGCCGACGGCCAGGGAGTCACCCGGCCATGGTGAGTCGGGCGCGGCCGCAACGTCGGGGGCATCGCGCGCGGGCTGCGGATCGAGCGCGATCCGCACCGGCACGCGCTGCACCACCTTGGTGAAGTTGCCGGTCGCGTTGTCGGGCGGGAGCAGGGCGTATTTCGCGCCGGTCGCGGGCGAGATCGATTCGACCCGACCGCGCCAGGTGCGATCGGGAAACGCGTCCACGCGGATCTGCACCGGATCGCCCAGGCGCATCAGGCCGACCTGCGTCTCCTTGAAGTTCGCGGTGATCCAGTTTCCCGACTGCGCCGCGAGCGCGAGCAGCGGCTGGCCGGGCGCGACGTTCGCGCCGCGCTCGGCCGACTTCCGGCCGATCACGCCGTCGAACGGCGCCTTGATCTCCGTGTGCGCGAGCGCGAGCTCCGCCTCGCGCAGCGCAGCCTCGGCCTGGCGCAGGGGCGCGTCGCCGCCGAGCGCGGCCCGCTCGGCGATCTCGCGCTGCTCGGCCGCGTGGACGTCCGCGATCGCCGCGTCTCGGGAGGCGACCAGGGTCTCGAGCTGCGCGGTGCTGGCCACGCGCTGCGCGAAGAGCCCCCGCATCCGCACCAGCTCCTGCTCCGCGTGCAGAAGCCGGACCTGCGCCGCGCGAACCTGCGCGGCCGCCGCGTCGGCCGCCGCGCTCGACTGCGACATCCGGTTTCTCGCCGCGTCCACGTCGGCGCGGGCATGTGCGACGCGGGCATCGTAGTCGGAGGGGTCGAGCCGCACGAGCACCTGGCCTTCGCGCACCCGCGTGTTCTCGTCGACGAAAACCTCGGCGATCTGGCCCGAGACGCGCGGGGACAGGAAGACCATGTGCCCCTCGACGAACGCGTCGTCGGTCGTCTCGTAACCGCGGATCGCGACGAACCAGTACGCGACCACGCCAGCCAGAGCGAGCACCGCCGCGCCCGCGACGATCTGCCGAGCGCCGATCCGGCGCACGGGCTCGCTCGTGGTGAGAACCGCCTCCGTCATCTCCGCTTCGCCTCTCGCCTCTTGCGCGCGGTGGCCCGCGGTGTCGTCGGGACTGGCGCCGCCGCACGCATGCCATCGAGAAAGACCGCCGTGTAGGTCTGGGCCACCTGCTCGGGCGACTGCGGGTACGCGTCGCGCTGGTTGAAGACCTGCCGGATGATCAGGTGGTCGACGACCATGCCCAGGAACGCGCGCGCCGCGAGGACCGGGTCGTGCCCGCGAAACGCACCCTCGCGCGCGCGCCGCGCGATGTACCGGGAAAGGAACTCGCGAAGCCGGCGCATCCGCGCCTGGTAGAACGGCTGCGAGAGCTCGTGCCCCTCGAGCGCCGAGTAGAGCAGGAGCCGAAGGAACGACGGATCCGCCTCGACCGTCTCCAGGATCCCGCGCGCCAGCCGCATGAAGACCTGCTCGTCGTCGCCCGCGCGCGCGAACGGCTCGAGCGCCTCGATCGCCTCGGGCAGCGCCATGCGCTCGTCGAGCAGCGCCACGTAGATCGCCTCCTTGCTCGGGAAGTGGCGATAGAGCGCGGCCTCCGTGATCCCGACCGCCGCCGCGACGTCGCGAGTGGTGGTGCCGCGGAAGCCGCAGTTGCTGAAGCAGCGCGCGGCCTCGCGCAGGATCTGCCCGCGGCGCTCGCCCGAGTTCGGGCGCGAGCGCGGGGCGTCGAGTTCGGGGGGCAGGGCAGGCATTAGTAAGTATTTACTAACAGAGCGGATCGCGCGGGGTCAATCGGGGCTCGTGTAGATTGGCGGCGGATCTGGAGGGACGGTGACGGAGCTGCGCATCGGCACGCTAGGCAGCCCTCGCATGCTGCGCAGCCCGGTGGACGAGCGGCGGTCGCTGCTCGCGCGCGCGGCCGACGCGGGCCTCGATCACCTCTTCGTGGCCGACCACGTGAGCTTCTTCGACGGACGCGGAATGGACGGCCTCGTGGACGCCGCCACGCTGCTCGCTTCGCACCCGTCGCTGCGCGTGTACGTCGGGGTGTACCTGCTCGCGCTGCGGCATCCGCTTCCGGTCGCGCGCCAGCTCGCGAGCCTGGCCGAGTCGGCGCCCGGCCGGCTGATCCTCGGCGTGGGCGTCGGCGGCGAGGATCGCCACGAGGTCGAGATCTGCGGCGTCGATCCGAAGACGCGCGGGCGACGCACGGACGAGTCGCTCTCGGTCCTGCGTCCCTTGCTGGCCGGTGAGCTCGTGACCCACCACGGCGAGTTCTTCGACTTCGACGCGGCGCGGATCCTGCCCGCGGCTCGGCGGCCGGTGCCGATCACGATCGGCGGGCGTTCGGACGCGGCCGTGCGCCGTGCGGGCCGCTTCGGCGACGGCTGGCTCGGGGTCTGGTGCTCGCCGAAGCGCTACGCGGAAGTCGTGCGCGAGACGGCGGCGATCGCAGCCGCTGCCGGTCGCGGCCCCGTCGACTGGCACCACGGCCTGCAGGTCTGGACCGCCTGCGATCCGGACCGCGACCTCGCGCGCGCGCGTCTGGCCGCGGCGATGGAGGACATGTACCGCACGCCCTTCGCGCGCTTCGAGCGCTACAGCCCCGCGGGAAGCGCCGCCGAGATCGCCGACTTCCTGGCGCCGTACGTCGACGCCGGCTGCCGCGAGTTCAACGTGATGTGCATCGCCGAGAGCGACGAGCGCGCGATCGACGCGGTCGCCGAGGTGCGGCGCCGGCTGGTCTAGGCGAGCTCTCGTTCCGCCTTCAGAAGCGCCCAGCCGTCGGGCACGCGCCAGGGATCGCGCTGCGTCGGCAGCACCACGCCGTAGCGATCGGGCTGCTCCTCGAGCAGGCTCCAGCCGTGCGCCACCAGCCGCCCGTCCTCGAAGACGACCGGCACGAGCTCGCCGCCGCCGGTCGGCCGGCCCTCTTCGTCATGCGTCGGGTAGCGGAGCATGATGATCCGCACGAACGGCCCCGAGCGCGCGCGGCCGCACATCCAGCCCGCGACGTCGACGGCGAGCGGCCCGCCGCCGTAGATGACCGCTTCGAGCACCGCGCTCTGCATGCTCGGGCTGACCCGCGAGCACGCGGCGGCGACCTCGGCGGACGGCGGGCCAGCAAGAGCCAGCTGCGAGCCGAGCGCCAGAAATGCGGCGACGGCGATCCCGATCGTGCGCGAGCCCATCCGTGTCTCCCCTTGCAGTCGTGACTCCATCGATAGCAAACGACGTGCCCGCTCTCACTCAGACCCAGCGAAGCAGGATCGCGGCCACGCGATCGACCAGCCGCTCGAAGACGCCGCGGCGCGAGAGCGCATCAAGGTCGATGGCGCGTGCCCGCGAGATGTCGGCGTCGATCTGCTCGCGAAGGCGTTTGGCGAGGCCCGGGTCGTCCAGCACCAGGTTCACCTCGTAGCTGTGCTCGAAGCTCTGCCGATCCAGGTTCGAGCTGCCGACGATCGCCCAGCTCTGGTCGAAGCAGGCGAGCTTCGCGTGCATCATCTCGGCGTCGTACTCGTGCACGCGAACGCCGGCTTCGAGCAGCTTCGGCAGCACCGCGCGCGAGGCGCGCCGGAGCGACGGGTGATCCGTGCGGTCGCCCGCGAGCAGCAAGGAGACCCGCACGCCCCGCGCGCTCGCCTCGGCGATCACCTCGAGCACGTTGCGGCCCGGCGCGAAGTAGGGAGAGACGAGACGAACCTCGTCGCGCGCGCCGCGAAGCGCAGAGACGAGCAGATCGCGCGTGCGCCGCCGCCGGTGCGCGGGGCCGTCCGAGAGCACCGCGCAGCGCACGTCGCCCGCGCGCGGCCGTTCGCCCTCGAGCAGCGCGTGCCAGGCGAGCGCCGGGCCGTCGGCGCGGAACCAGCTTTCGAGGAAGACGGCCTCCAGATCGCGCACGCACGGGCCTTCGACGCGGACGTGGGCGTCTCGCCAACCGCCTGCACTGCCGACTCCCGAGAGCCCGTGGACGTACTCGTCGCCGATGTTCAGCCCGCCGGTGAACGCGACCGCGCCATCGACGACGAGGATCTTGCGGTGATCGCGGCGGCGCGGAGCGAAGCGCGGCCAGATGCGCGCGAGCGGGTTGAACGCGACCACGTCGCCGCCCGCGGCGCGCAGAGCGTCGAGCTCGCGCTCGTCGAGGCCGAAGGAGCCGAAGCCGTCGTAGAGCACGCGGACCTCGACGCCCGCGCGGGCGCGCTCCGTGAGCTCGGCGAGGAAGCTCCGGCCGATCGCGTCGGCGCGCAGGATGTAGGTCTCGAGATGGATCCGCAGACGCGCCGTGCAGATGGCCGCGAGCATCGCGGCCAATCCAGCGCGGCCGGTCTCGTAGAGATCGACCCGGTTGCCCTCGGTGAAGCGCAGGCTGCGGTCCCGCATCAGCTCGGCGATCGCCGCCGGGCGCGGAACCAGGCCGTGGCGGCGAAGCGGGGAGCTCAGGCGATTGCGACGGCGCTTTCCCCGCGACACCCGATCAGAGTAGCTTGCGAATGTGGCGGTACGCCTCTTTGATCTCGTCGGCCAGGTTCCGGGCCGCCTCGCCCACGTCGCGGAGCGCGCCCTTCGATTCCCTGCCCACCTGCTCCAGCCGCCCCTCGAGCTTCTGCCAGCTCGCCTCGGCCGCGGCGAAGCGGTCGCGGGCCTCCTTGCCGGCTAGATTGAGCTGCACGCGCAGCTCGTCGCGCAGGGTCTTCAGCGTCTCGATCTCGTCCTCGAAGGCGCGTCGGTTCTCCGCCATCCCTGGTTCTCCTTGCCTGTTCGCTGTACTCGATAGCATCGCGCGTGCCAGCCACGGGCCGGCATCGAGCGGGAATGACTCTTGCGATCTGCGACGCGGTGTCGCGCGAAGGCGGGATTCGTGGCGAATCGTCCCGCCGGGAGGAAGTCTGTGCCAGCAGGAGGTGCCTCGATGCGCTCGCGCGGGATCATGGGCGGGAGCTCGTGGCGGATCGGTCGCGTCTCGGGGATCGACATCGCGATCGACCAGAGCTGGCTGCTGATCTTCCTGCTGATCACCATGTCCGTCTCGACCCAGCTCGCGGAGTCCGCCGCGCAGCCGAGCCCGGCCGCGCGGTGGCTGGCCGCGGCCCTGGTGGCGATCGCGTTCTTCGCCTCGATCGTGCTGCACGAGCTCGGGCACAGCCTGGTGGCGCAGGCGCTCGGCATCCGCGTCCGCTCGATCACGCTCTTCCTGTTCGGCGGGGTCGCGCAGCTCGAGAGCGAGCCGCGAAAGCCCCTGCACGAGATCGCGATCGCGCTCGCCGGACCCGCCATGAGCTTCGCGCTCGGCGGGCTGTTCTGGTGGCTCGGGGGGGCCGCCGGCGAGTCGACCCTCTCGCGCGATGGGCTGCTCTTTCTGGGACGGGTGAACCTGACGCTCGCGGTGTTCAATCTGGCGCCGGGCTTTCCGCTCGATGGCGGGCGCGTGCTCCGCGGCGTGGTCTGGGCCGCGACCGGAAGTTTCGCGCGCGCGACCCGGATCGCGTCGGGCGCGGGCGTGGCGATCGCCGGGCTGCTCATGCTCGGCGGCGTCGGCTTGGTCTTCGCGGCGCGCGATCTCTTCGGCGGGCTCTGGCTGGTCTTCCTGGGCTGGTTCCTGTTCTCCGCGTCGCGAAGCGCGGTGGGCGCGATCGAGGTCGAGCGGATCCTCGGGGCGGTTCGGGTCCGCGACGTGCTCGAGCCGGTCCGACACGCGACCGTGTCGGCCGACGACGGGGTCGCGGCGCTGCTCTCGGCGCAGATCCTGCGCTCGGGCCTGCGCACGCTCTGGGTGGTCGATCCCTCCAGCGATCGCCTGCTCGGGATCGCCACGCTTCGCGAGCTCGCGGGAGTCCCGCCGGAGCGGCGCGCGGAGACGGCGGTCGGAGCCGTGATGCTCCCGGCCGAGCGCGCGACGTCGGTCTCGCCTGGCGACACCGCGCTGGTCGGAATGCAGCGGCTGGCGGCCGCGAACGTGAACCAGCTTCCGGTGCTCGAGTCCGGGCGGCTGGTCGGCGCGCTCACGCGCGAGCGCCTGCTCGGGCTGCTGCAGGCCGGGCTCGTGCTCGGCGAGCCGCGCGCGCCCGGGGCGGCGCGCACGTGATCGCGAGCCTCTCGTTCCTGGGCGCGGTCGGCACGGTCACCGGCAGCCGCTTCCTGGTGCGCGCGGGCGGAAGCTCGGTGCTGGTCGATTGCGGACTCTTCCAGGGGCTGAAGGCGCTGCGCCTGCGCAACTGGGAGCCGCTCGGCGTGGCGCTCGATTCGATCGACGCGGTCGTGGTCACGCACGCGCACATCGATCACATCGGGTATCTGCCGCGCCTGGTGCGCGGCGGCTTTCGCGGGCCGATCTACGCCACGGCGGCGACGATCGACCTCGCCGAGATCATGCTCGCCGACGCCGCGCACCTTCAGGAAGAGGACGCCGAGTACGCCAACCGCAAGGGCTTCTCGAAGCACACCCCGGCGCTTCCGCTCTTCGACACGGAGGACGCGCGCGCGACGCAGAAGCTGTTCCGGGCGCTGCCGCTACACCAGAAGGTGGAGCTCGGGCCCGGGCTCTCGGTGCGGCTGCGCAACGCCGGCCACATCCTCGGCTCCGCCACGGTCGAGCTCGCGATCGGCGGCAAGCGGCCGCACACGGCGGTCTTCTCCGGCGATCTCGGCCGGGTCGATCCGCCGCTCCACTACCCGCCCGAGGGCTACCCCGAGGGCGCCGACACGATCGTGGTCGAGTCGACCTACGGCGACCGCAACCATCCGCCGCGCGAGCAGGTGCTCGCGGAGTTGGCCAAGGTGCTGAAGGGCACCTTCAGGCGCGGCGGATCCGTGCTCGTGCCGTCGTTCGCGATCGACCGCACGCCCGGCCTGCTCTTCGCGCTGCGGGGCTTGATCCGCGCCGGCGAGATCCCGAACGTGCCTGTCTTCGTCGACAGCCCGCTTGCGCTTCGCGGGCTCGAGATCTACCGCGCGCACACGGAGCTCTTCGACGCGGACGTGCGCGCGCTGATCGCGCGCGGCGAGGATCCGTTCGACCCGGGAAGCCTGCGCATCGCAGCGACGTCCGACGAGTCGCGCGCGATCAACGCCTGCCGCTTTCCGTGCGTGATCCTCTCCGCGAGCGGAATGGCGACCGGCGGTCGCGTGCTGCACCACCTGGCGCAGCGCTTGCCGGAGCCGCGCGACACCGTCTTGTTGGTGGGCTTCCAGGCCGAGGGAACGCGCGCGCGCTCGCTCGCGACCGGCGCGAACACCGTGAAGATCCACGGCCGCTACATCGGCGTGCGCGCCGAGGTGAAGACGCTCGACGGCTTCTCCGCGCACGCCGATTCCGCCGAGATCCTCTCCTGGCTGCGCACGTTCGGGCGCGAGCCGCAGACCGTCTTCGTCGCGCACGGCGAGCCGAGCGCGTCCGAGGCACTCGCCGCTTCGATCCGGCGCGAGCTCGGCTTCACCGCGGTGGTGCCGCGCCTCTTCGAGCGGGTCTCGCTCGGATGAGCCGCGCGCTGCACCCGATCATCCGCGCGGTGCTCGGGCTGCTCTCGCTCACCGCGTTCGGGACGCTCGGCTACATGTGGATCGAGGGGCTCGGCCTCCTCGACGCGCTGTACATGACGGTGATCACCATCGCGACCGTCGGTTACGGAGAGGTGCAGCCGCTGCAGCCGGCGGGCCGGATCTTCACGATCGTGTTGATCGTGAGCGCGGCCAGCACGGCCGCCTATCTGTTCGCGCAGATCGCGCAGGCGCTGGTCGAGACCGGCCTGCGCGAGGTGCTTTCGAGGAGAGCCATGGACAAGAAGATCGCCGAGCTCCGCGACCACGTGATCGTCTGCGGCTACGGACGGCTCGGCCAGGTGGTCGCCGAGGAGGTGGCGCGAAACGGGGTTCCGCTCGTGATCGTCGAGAGCGATCCGGCGAAGGAGACGGCGCTTCGCGAGTCGGGCTACGCCTACGTGCTCGGGTCCGCCGCATCCGACGACATCTTGATTCGCGTGGGAATCGCGCGCGCCCGCGCGATCGTCGTCGGCACCGGCTCCGACTCCGACAACGTCTTCATCACGCTCTCCGCGCGCGAGCTGAACCCGAGTCTGCGCATCCACGCCCGCGGCGAGAGCGACACCGCCCTGCGTCGGCTGGAGCAGGCGGGAGCGCACCAGGCGGTCTCGGCCTACCACATGGGCGGCCGGCGGATGGCGAACGCGATCCTGCGCCCAGCGGTGGTCGACTTCCTGGAGATCGCGCGGCCGGGATACGGCGACGAGGTCGATCTGGAGGAGGTCCGCGTCGCCCCCGGCTGCGCGCTCGCGGGCGAGACCGTGCGCGAGCTCGAACGTCGCGCGCCGCGCCTGCGCATCGTCGGGCTGAAGCGCGGCGACGCGCGAATCGAGCTGGTGCCGGACGAGAACACACAGGTCCTCTCCGGCGACCTGCTGGTCGCGATCGGCGACCGCGAGAGCCTGGCGAAGATCGCGCAGCTCGCCGCTCGTCCCTGAGACGAGAGTGCGCGCCGCGTCGTCATTCGCAGGGTCCGGTCGCGGACACCGCGACGACGGCTTCCACGGGTGGATCGGTGTCGGGTACCCGAGTCTGCCCCTACCTCGTTTCGCGGGTCGAAGAGCTGCGAGCGGTATCAGCGGTCCGGCATCCGGTCGCGAGAGAGCATGCGAATCGTCTCGGGCGACGCGCCTGGGCCAGGGACGGTGCGCAAGTCACGGCGCGTGAGCAGAGCCCCCTGCGCGTCGGTGACGCGCAGCTTCGCGATGCGCCGGCCTGTCTTGCGGTCGCGCACGATCACGGGCTCGTTGCCGCGGCCGAAGACCCACTCGTCCGACCACTCGCGCAGCGCCGTAAGCACGGTCAGCAGCGCCTCGCCCTTTGCGGTCAGCCGATACTCGAAGCGCTCGCCGTCGCTGCCGACGTCGACGCGCTCGAAGATGCCGTGCTCGACGAGGTGCGCGAGCCGTGCGGAGAGGATGTTCTTTGCGATGCCTAGGCTGCGCTGGAAGTCTCCGAAGCGGCGCGCGCCGAAGAAGGCGTCGCGCACGATCAGCAGGGTCCACCAATCGCCAAACGCCTCCAAGGCCCGAGCGATCCCGCAGTTCATCCGGTCGAAGCGCTTGCGGCTCATCGAACACGGAATCTAGCGATTGTTGGTTGCATCGGGAGGCCGCGCCGTAGCGCCCGTGGCTACCACGGCTCGCAGAAGGGCCGGACGACCACGTCGAACGCCCAGGTCGAGCGGTCTTGGTGCGCAAGGCTGAACGCAACCTCGGCGATCGCGCTCGGCTTGGCGAAGAAGTCGTCAGGCTTGTCGGGAAATCGCTCGCGCGCCCACGGAACGTCGATCACCGCGTCGATCGCCAGATAGGCGACGTGGACGCCTCTCGGCCCGAGGGCACGAGCCATCGACTCCGCGAGCACGCGCTGAGCCGCCTTCGTCGGCGCGAAGCCAGCGAAGGCGGCTTTGCCGCGGTAGGCGGACGTGTTGCCCGTGACGAGGATCGTGCCCGCGCCCGCGTCGATCATGGCAGGAGCAACGGCGCGGGCAAGGTGCAACAGAGCCATGACGTTGACTGAGAAATTGCCTTGGAGCACCGCGGGTTCGATCTGTTGGAAGTCGCCCCAGGCGCCGCCCACGGCGTTGTGGATGAGGACGTTCACAGGACCGAGCTCGCGTGAGATGCGCGCCGTCGTCGCGGCGACCTGCGCCTCGTCCGCGACGTCGCAAGGGAAAGCGGTCGCGCCAGGCACCTTCTCTGCGAGGTCCTGCAGCCGGCTCTCGGTCCGCGCGAGCATCGCGACTCGATAGCCGCCCTCCGCGAAGCGCCTCACCAGCGCGCTACCGGTACCCGGACCAACCCCGGCGACGAGACAAACTCGATCCGACATGGCGCCCTCCTTCAACCCGGCAGGTCAGGGTCGTGCGTACTCTACGGCTATAGGTTGCATAATGCAACCAGATGATCTACAAGGATCCGAGGAACCCTGGGAGAGAGACGATGTCCGAGTGGAAGTCCACCGCCTGCATCCTGTGCGAGTGCAACTGCGGCATCGAGGTTCAGCTCGGCGGCGATGACGGGCGCCGGTTGGTGAAGGTGCGCGGCGACGACGCGCATCCCGCGTCGCGCGGCTATGCGTGTGAGAAGCCCTCGCGTCTCGACTTCTACCAGAACGGCCCGCACCGACTGACCAAGCCGCTTCGGCGTCGGGCGGATGGCACGTTCGAAGAGATCGACTGGGACACGGCGATCCGCGAGGTGGCGGCGCGCTTTGCGGCGATCCGCGATGAGCACGGCGGCGAGTCGATCTTCTACTACGGAGGCGGCGGACAGGGCAACCACCTGCCCGCCCTGTACGGGCAAGCGACGCGCGCGCTGCTCGGATCCGTGCACACCGCGAACGCGATCTCTCAGGAGAAGACCGGCGAGTTCTGGCTCGCGCGGAAGATGGTCGGCGGCTTCTCGCGCGGCAACTTCGAGCACTGCGAGGTGGGGCTGTTCCTGGGCAAGAACCCGTGGTTCTCGCACGGCATTCCGCACGCCCGCATCACTCTGCGCGAGATCGCGAAGGATCCGAAGCGCTGCCTCATCGTGATCGATCCCCGGCGCACGGAGACCGCTGAGATCGCCGATATCCACCTTCAGGTGAAACCAGGCGGTGACGCTCCTGCTCGCGGCGATGATCGCCGTGATCGTGCAGGAGGAGCTGGTCGAGCGAGACTGGCTCGCACGGCACGTCGACGGCCTCGAGCAGGTGCTGCCGCACTTCACGTCGCTCGACGTCGCAGCACTCGCGGCGAGGAGCGGCGTGCCCGAGGAACGAGTGCGCGCGGCCGCGCGGCGCATCGCGGCGGCAGAGAGCATGGCCACCTTCGAGGACCTCGGTGTGCAGATGAACGTGCACTCGACGCTCGTCTCGTACCTGCACAAGCTGCTCGTGCTTCTGACCGGGAACTTCGGCAAGAAGGGCGCGGAGTACCGGCCGACTACGCTCGTCCCGTTCGCCTTCAACGGCGAAGAGAACGGCACGACACCCGTGACTGGCTCGAGGATCATCGGAGGCCTCACGCCCTGCAACGTGGTCCCCGACGAGATCCTCACGGACCACCCCAAGCGCTTCCGCGCGATGCTGGTCGAGAGCGGCAATCCCGCGCATTCGATTGCGGACGGCCCGCGCATGCGCGAGGCGCTCGCGGCTCTCGATCTCGTCGTGGTGATCGACGTCGCCTTCACCGAGACGGCGCGCCTCGCGGACTACGTGCTGCCGGTCGCGAGCCAGTTCGAGAAGGCCGAGGCCGTCTTCTTCAACTTCGAGTTTCCCAAGAACTACTTCTTTCTGCGCAAGCCGCTGATGGAGCCTTTGGCGGGCCTGTTCTCCGAGGCCGAGCTGCACGCGCGGCTGGCCGAGGCACTCGGCCAGCTCCCGAACGAAGCCGTCGCGACGCTCCGCGAAGCGTGGCTCGAGAGTCGAGTCGCCTTTCGTTCGAAGTTCTTCGAGCTCGTCTCCGAAGACAGGCGGCTGCTCGCCATCGCACCGGTGTTGGCCTATCGGGCGATCGGCGATCTCCTGCCCGAGGGCCTCGCGGAAGGCGCGGCCGTGTGGGTGCTCTTCCAGGTCGTGGCGCCCACGCTCGCAGCGTCGCTCGCGCGCGCGGGATTCAAAGGCTCGCCGTCAGAGGCGGCCGACGCACTCTTCGACGCGCTGCTCGCGAGCAAGAGCGCGATCACGTTCTCGGTCGACGACTGGGAAGAGAGCTTCGCCCGGGTTGCCACGCACAATGGCCGCATTCAGCTCGCGATCCCGGAGCTCTTCGACGAGCTCGACGGCCTCGCGAGCGAGCCGGAGCGAGTGGACGCGGAATTCCCGTTCGTCCTCTCGGCCGGCGAGAGGCGCTCGTTCACCGCGAACACGATCATGCGCAATCCTGATTGGCGGAAGAAGGACCGCGCCGGCGCACTGCGCATGCACCCGGACGATGCGAAGAGCGCCGGCGTCGAGCAGGGGGGGCGCGTGAGGGGCACGACCCGGCGCGGCAGCGCGGAAGTCCAAGTCGAGCTCTCGGATCGGATGCAGCCCGGGCACATCTCGCTGCCGAACGGGCTTGGTCTCGATTTCCCGGATGCGAGCGGCGGGCACGTCGCGACGGGCGTCTCACCGAACGAGCTGACGCGAAGCGAGGATCGCGACTGGGTCGTTGGCACGCCGTGGCACAAGCACACCCCGGCGCGCGTGGAGGCGCAGTGACCACACCCGAGGCAGGAATCGGCGAGTCCGCACGCCCACCGTCCCTCCGCATCTTCTCGTATCTGCCGAGCCCGCGGCTCGCCAAGGCGACGATCGCCGCGCGGCTCTGCGGTGTCACGCTCGACGTGCGCGGCGCGGCGCCGCGCGAGCTCGCGGGCTGGCTGTGGGATTTCGATGCGCGCCCGCTGAACGAGAGCGACGCCTCCGTCGGCACCCAGCGCGACGCTCGCACCGGATTCGCAGGGACGTTGCACAAGACGGATTCGTTTCTCGCCGCGCATCCGTTCGGCACGGTGCCTGCCGCGTTCAGTCCGGACGGGTCGATCGGGGTGTTCGAGTCGAACGCCATCGCGCGCGCGGTCGTGCGCCTCGCGCCGGGGCCCACGCGCCTGTACGGCGACGACGCGTACACGGCGTCGCGGATCGACGCGTTTCTCGACGCGAGCCTCGTGTTCGCGCGCGACGTGCAGGTCTACCTGCTGAGGCTCGCCAACGGCGGTGTGAAGCCGCCGACGCACGAGCGCACGCGCGCGGCCCGCGACGCCTATCTCTCCGGCATCGAGCAAGCGCTCGCGCCAGCGCGCGCGTTCCTTGTCGGCGACGAGCTCACCCTCGCCGACATCGGGTTCGCTGCGGAGCTCGCGCTCTCGACCGTCGAGCGCGCATCGCGGCGCGTGCTCTCCGCTGCGTCTCTCCCGCCGCTCTTCGACGCGTCGCTCCGCGCGACGTTCCCGCGCTCTCTCGCGCACTTCGCGCGGCTGTGCACGCACCCGGCGTTCGCCCCGGACCTCGCCCCCTACCTGGAGAAGCTCGATGCGCGAGATGACTGAATACGAAGGGAGTCACTCATGAGTGAGAAGCAGGAGTTCGAGATGCCCGCGGCGGGAATGCCGAAGTGGATCCGCGACCATGTGGAGCTCTACCTCACCGATCCCGAGAGAGCTCGGCTGTGGGATTCGACCATCGGCGGTGGCCCGGGTCCGCTGCCGACGCTCCTCCTGATCGCGCGGGGAGCGAGGAGCGGGAAGCTGCGGCCGCTGCCGCTCCTCTACCAGGAGATGGATGGGAAGTACTTGCTGATCGGCTCGAAAGGCGGCGCGCCGAACCATCCTGGCTGGTACGTGAACCTGAAGGCGAATCCGGAGTGCGAGATCCGGGTCGGCGCGAAGCGCATGCGCGCCCGAGCGAGAACGGCGAGCGGCGACGAGCGAACGCGAGGCTGGAAGAAGATGGCGGCGATGTATCCGCCGTACGAGAGCTATCAGAAGCAAGCAGGTGCGCGGCAGATCCCGGTCGTGGTTCTCGACCCGATCGGCCCGGCATGAGCAACGGGGTGAGGCCATGGATGTGAGCGTGGAGTTCCACTTCGACTTCGGATCGCCCAACGCCTACCTCGCGCACCTGGTGATTCCGGCGCTCGAGAAGCGCAGCGGTGTGCGCTTCGCCTACGTGCCGGTGCTGTTGGGTGGCGTGTTCAAGGCCACCGGAAACGTCTCGCCGGCGGTGTCGCTGCGCGGGGTCAAGAACAAGCCGGAGTACGAAGCGCTCGAGACGCGCCGCTTCCTCACGAGGCACGGCATCACGCGCTTCACTCCCAACCCGCATTTTCCGGTGAACACGCTCCAGATCATGCGCGGCGCGGTCGCGGCGCAGCGCCTCGGCTGCTTCGAGCGCTACGTCGACGAGGTCTACCGACACATGTGGGCGGACCCGAGGAAGATGGACGAGCCCGAGGTGATTCGCGCCGCGCTGCTCGAATCCGGGCTTCCGGCAGATCCGCTGCTCGAGCGCGCCGCCGATCCCGACGTGAAGCAGGAGCTGATCGCGAACACCGACGGCGCCGTCGCGCGCGGCGTGTTCGGCTCGCCGAGCTTCTTCGTCGCTGGCGAGCTGTTCTTCGGGAAGGACCGCTTGCGCGAGGTCGAGGAAGAGATCGAGGCGCAGAAGCGACGATGAAGCTCGGGACCTCGCTTCGCTTCCTGTACCCGACCGGCGCGCACACCCACGCACTGTTCAAGCAGATGCTGGCGGCGATGCCGCCGGGCGGCTTCATCGAGCGACCGCTCGGCGCGACCGACACGGGTGAGCAGGCGCGCAACGTGCTCGGGGTCGCGGCGGCGGCGCGTGCGGCCGGCCTCGATGGCCTGCTCTACGGCGACAACCACGCGGTGCCCGCGGAGTTCGCGAACTCGTTCGCGCCGATCCCGACACTCGCGCGGCTCATGGCCGTCACCGGCGAGATGCCCGTGGGGCTGGTGCTGCTCGCGCCGTTCTATCACCCGATCGTGCTCGCCGAGCAGATCGGGACGATCGCCGCGTTCGCGACGGCCCCGCTGATCGTGACGCTCGCGAACGGCGGCCGCGCACAGGCCTTCGAAGCGTTCGGGATCCCGATGGCGAGCCGCGCGGCCCGGCTCCAGGAGCTGGTGGCGATCGTGCGCGCGCTGCTCGCCGGAGAGCGCGTCACGTTCCACGGCAAGCACTTCCACCTCGACGGAGTGAGCGTGAGCCCGCTTCCACGCGTTCCCGTCTCTATCTGGATCGCGGGAACCGTACCGGCCGCTGCGGAGCGAGCGGGCCGCATCGGCGACGGGTGGCTGACCGGCCAGAACGCGACGCGCAGCGAGCTCGCGCAGCAGATCGACGTCTATCGCGAGGCCGCGGCGCGCGCCGGCCGTCCTGTGCTGTCGGTGCTGCGGCGCGACATCTACGTCGGTGAGAGCGACGCCGAGGCGGAGGCGACCGTGGGGCGCGTGCTCGCCGAGGGCTATCGCGGCACCGGGATCGAAGAGCTGCTGGTGGGCGGGGCGAAGAGCGTCGCCGAGCAGCTGCGCAGCTATCGCACGCTCGGATTCGAGTACGTGATGGTGCGCCACATCGTTGGCGAGCACGACGCGATGCTTCGCTCGTTCGCACGCATCGGGAGGTCCCTGATGCCCGCGATTCGGGAGCTGTGAACAGGCGCTGCGATAAGCGCGCCCAAAGGAGAGGGACCGATGACCGACTCACCGCAGATCCGCACCGAGGTCGACGGCCGAGTGTTGAAGATCGTCGTCGACAACGTTCGGAAGAAGAATGCGTTCGTGCCCGAGATGATGGTCGCACTAAGCCACGCGCTGACCGAGTTCGATCGCGACGACGAGCTGTGGGTGGCGGTGCTGTGCGCGGCGGGCGAGCACACCACTGCGGGCCTCGACATGACCAAGTTCTTCGGGCCGACCGCGACTCCGGTCGAGTCTCCGGTCGATGCGATCGACCCGTTCGCGCTGAAGCGGCGCACGCTGAAGCCCGTCGTGGCCGTCGTCCAGGGCATCACCTACACGATCGGGATCGAGATGATGCTCGCTGCCGACGTCGTGATCGCGGCGGACAGCGCGCGCTTCTGCCAGATGGAGTCGAAGCGCGGCATCGCGCCGCTCGGCGGCGCGCACTTCCGCTTCCTCACGCGCACTGGCTGGGGCAACGCCATGTACCACCTGATGTTGTGCGACGAGTTCGACGCCCAGCGCGCGCTGCAGATCGGGCTCGTGCAGGAAGTGGTGCCCTACGGAAAACACATCGACCGCGGGATGGAGATCGCGCAGGCGATTGCGAAGAACGCGCCCCTCGGCTTGCGCGCGATGAAGGAGGCGGCGCTGCGCTACATCGCCGCGGACGAAGCGGCGGCCATTGCGGCAATTCCCGCGATCAGCGCGCAGGTCATGGGCACCGAGGACGCGAAGGAGGGCATCCGCTCCTTCGTCGAGCGCCGCGAGGCGCGCTTCTCCGGTCGCTGACCGGGGGGCCTCGAGTGGGCATGACGAGCGATACGGCGCGCGAAGCGCTCCAACCCGACGGATTCGAGCGCCACACTCGCTCGAGGAGAGATCGAACATGAAACCCGTGTGCTTGGTACTGGGAGCTGGTGCGGGCATCGGCGGAACGGTCGCCCGACGCTTCGCTCGAGAGGGCTATCACGCGTGTTTGTGTCGGCGCAGCGACTCGGCGGGACTGGATGCGTTGGTGGACGCGATCAAGAGCGACGGGGGCTCGGCCACCGGCTTTCTCCTGAACGCAATCGAGGAAGGCTCGATCGAGGAACGAATTGCCGCCATCGAGGCCGACATCGGTCCCATCGAAGTCGTCGTCTACAACCTTGGCGCCCAGATCGGCGAGAGAGCGTTGAAGGACACGTCGGCCAAGGCCTTCGAGACGGGCTGGCGTATGGGGACGTTCGGTCTGTTTCGGCTTGCATCGGCCGTGTGCCCGCTGATGCAAGCGCGGGGCAAGGGAACGATCCTCGTGACCTCGTCGACCGCGGCGATGCGTGGGAACGGGGGTCAGCACTCGCACGCCGCGGCCATGGGAGGACGGCGCATGCTCTGCCAGAGCTTGAACGCGGAGTTCGCGTCGAAGGGCATCCACGTCGTCCACATCGTGATCGACGGCGCCGTGGATGCGCCCGACACGCTGGGAAAGATGCTCGGACCGGAGAAGTTCGAACGGCTCCGGGAAACCCGAGGCAGGGAACACGACGGGCTCATGCTTCCCGCGCAGATCGCGGAGACCTACCTCCACCTCGCGAAGCAACACCGATCCACGTGGACGCACGAGCTCGACCTGAGAGCGTTCTCGGATCGTCCATGGTGGAATCATTAGAGGGGCGCGACACATGACGAAAGACGTTGCACTCATCGTGGGAGGGGGCCCGGGCATCAGTGCGAGCTGTGCTCGGCTGTTCGCCAAGAGCGGAATGCAGGTCGCCATCGCCGCCAGGACACCCGACAAACCGGTTCTGCAGAACCTGGAGAGGACGCACGGCGTGCGCCGATACGCGTGCGATGCCAGCGAGCCCGCGGCAGTCGAGCTGCTGTTCCAGAACGTCGCGCGTGACCTCGGGACTCCCCGGCTCGTCGTGCACAACATCGACGGTCGGGTGGCCGGCATATTTCGCAAAGGCATCACCGAGGCCGACCCGAGCATGGCGCTCGAGACGCTTCGAAACTCGGCCTTCAGCGCATTCCTGGTCGGCCAGCAGGCCGCCCGGCTCATGCGCGAGAACGAGCCGGGCGCAAACGGCGCGAAGGGCACGATCATCTTCACGAACGCAAGCGCGGCGCTGAAGGGGTTCGCGACGAGCGGGGCGTTTGCGATGGCGTGCCAGGCCAAGTCGGGACTTGCTCAGAGCATGGCAAGAGAGCTGATGCCCCAGGGCATCCACGTCGCCAACGTGCCGATCGATGCCGCGGTCGGATGGACGCACGACGACGGTACCCGCGCGCACCGTCTGGCAGGAACGGCCGTCGACGACAACATGGCCGACCCGGACTGCATCGCGGAGACCTATCTGCAGCTGCACCGCCAGCATCGCTCGACCTGGGCGTTCGAAGTCGTGCTTCGACCGTGGGTCGAAAAGTGGTGACGACGGAGACTTCAGCGCTTTGCCTGACCGCACGTTCACCGAACTGTCTTCCGGAGGTACGAGATGAGGACCCGCATCACCGAGCTGTTTGGCATCGAGCGGCCGATCATCCAGGGCGGCATGCATTTCGTCGGCTTCGCAGAGCTGGCGGCGGCAGTGGCCAACGCCGGTGGGCTCGGGTTCATCACCGCACTCACCCAGCGCTCGCCGCAGCGGCTCGCTGAAGAGATCGCCAGGTGTCGGACGCTGACGAGCAAGCCGTTCGGCGTGAACCTCACGTTCTTGCCGGCCGTCGTACCGCCCGACTATCCGGGCTACATCCGCGCAATCGTCGATGGAGGTGTGAAGATCGTCGAGACGGCCGGAAACAACCCGCAGAAGTGGCTGCCGGTTCTGAAGGAGGCGGGCGTCAAGGTGATCCACAAGTGCACCTCGGTGCGCCATGCGCTGAAGGCCGAGTCGATCGGCGTCGACGCGCTCAGCATCGACGGCTTCGAGTGCGGCGGGCATCCCGGCGAAGACGACGTCCCGAACTTCATCCTTCTGCCGCGCGCTGCCGACGAGCTCGGGATCCCCTTCGTAGCCTCGGGCGGCATGGCCGACGGTCGGAGCCTCGTGGCGGCGCTCGCCATGGGCGCCGACGGGATGAACATGGGGACTCGCTTCATCGCCACCCAGGAGGCGCCCGTGCACGCGCGGGTGAAGGAGGCGATCGTCGCGGCCAGCGAACTGGACACACGCCTCGTCATGCGTCCGCTGCGCAACACCGAGCGCGTGCTCACCAACGCGGGCGTCGAGCGGCTGCTCGAGAAGGAGCGCGCGCTCGGGTCGACGGTGAAGTTCGAGGACATCGCTCCCGAGGTGTCGGGAGTCTATCCGCGGGTGATGCTGAACGGCGAGATGGATGCGGGCGCGTGGAGCTGCGGCATGGTCGCGGGACTCATCCACGACGTACCCACGGTCCGGGAGCTGCTCGACCGGATCATGGAGGAAGCCGAGACTCTGATCCGCAAGCGTCTCGCGCGAGCCTTGGAAGCCGCGTGACCCCGGAAGGGCGTGCCTCTGTGGCCGTCGACGTTCGATCCGCCCTCGCTCACACAGACTCCATGCCGCAGGACCGTCGACCGACGTAGAACTCCGAGAGGCGCGCTACCATGCGGCGATGAACCGAGACAGGGAGACCCGATGAGCGAGGTGCGCCTCACCGAGCTCGCGCCTGGCGGGGGTTGAGCCCGCAAGCTCGGCGCCGAGGACCTGGTCCAGGTCCTTCGCGGGCTCGCGCCCTTCGATCACCCGTGGGTCTCCGGCGAGGTCGGACCCATGGAGGATGCCGCGCTCGTCTGCCCGGAGAAAGGCCCGGGACTCGTCGTGACCGTCGACTTCATCACGCCGATCGTCGACGAGCCGGAGGCCTACGGGGCGATCGCGGCCGCGAACTCGCTCTCCGACGTGTACGCGATGGGCGGCGAGCCGATGGTGGCGCTGGCGGTCTGCGGCTTTCCGGACGATCGGCTGGCGAAGGACGTGCTCGCGCGGATCTTCCGCGGCGGGCGCGACAAGGCGGCCGAGGCCGGCTGCGCGATCGTGGGCGGGCACACCGTGGTCGATTCGGAGCTGAAGTACGGGCTGGCCGTGATCGGCACGGTCGATCCCGAGCGCGCGCTGCTGCAGACGCGTGCGCGCGCGGGCGACAAGCTGGTGCTGACCAAGCCGATCGGCACCGGGATCGCGGCGCAGGCAATCAAGTCGGGGATGCTGGCGGCGGAAGATCTCTCGCAAGTGATTGCGCAGATGAGCCAGCTCAATCGCGCGGCCAAGGACGCGGCGCTCGCCTGCGGCGCGCACGCGGCGACCGACGTGACCGGCTTCGGGCTGCTCGGCCATCTACACAATCTGGCGTCGGCCTCGGAGCTCGCGGCGCGCGTGCGGGCGTCGGCCGTGCCGGTGCTCGAGTTCGCGCGCGGGCTCGCGCGCGCCGGGAAAGTGCCCGGCGGCACGCGGCGCAACCTCGCCTGGGTCGAGAAGGCGGCGAGCTTCGCTTCCGGGACTGCGGACTTCGAGAAGCTGATCCTCTGCGACGCGCAGACCTCGGGCGGGCTCCTGATCGCTTTGCCGCCGGAGCGCGAGGCGGAGCTGCTCGCGGATCTCGCGCGGCGCGGCACGGCCTGCGCGGCGACGATCGGCGAGCTGGTTCCGGGCGCGGCCGGGGCGCTCGAGATCGCGAGGTGACTCCGCGCGGCTGGCTCGGCGCGGTCTGCGTGCTCGCCGCGGCTTCGGGGCAGGCCGCGGCCGGCGATGCGCTGCCGCTCTCCTCGGCCGAGGTCGCCTCGCGCTGGCACGGACGGCTCGCCACGCGCCACTTCAGCGCGAAGGTTCGCATGCAGATGGACCTGGGCGGGCTGCTCGAAGAGAGGAGCATGCGCGTGTACCGCGACGACGAGGGTGGCCGCGGCGAGCGCGTGCTGATCCGCTTCGACGCGCCGCCGGACCTGCGCAACGTCGGGCTGCTCTACCTGGAGCACGCGGACCGGCCAAACGACTACTTCCTGTACCAGCCCGCGGTGAAGCGGATCCGCCGGCTTCCGCAGTCGATCGCCGACGACGACGTGTACGGGATCGACCTCGAGTTTCTCGGCTTCGGCATCGCGCAGTCGGCGCCGACCGAGCTCTCCGGGATGACCCGCGAGACACTCGACGGGCGTCCGGTCTACCGGCTCGCCGAGACGGCCAGCCAGCCGAACCCCCGCTTCGAGACCCGGAGCACCTGGATCGACGCTTCGAGCTTCGTTCCGCTTCGCACCGAGCACCGCCGCGGCGAGAGACTGGTCCTGGTCGCGGAGACGCTCGAGGTCGTGGACGTGCAGGGGGTGGTCACGCCGAAGCGCATGCGCTTCCAGAAGCCGATCGAGCGGCGCGAGGTGCTCCTGTACGTGGACGCGGTCGACTACGAAGCCCCGATCGCCGACGAGCATTTCTCCGCGCTCGCGCTGCTCAAGGCGCAGGCGCCGAAGTAGAATGGCCGCGTGGCCAGAGCCACTGCTGCGAAATCCGGTTCGAGGAAGCCGAGGGCGAAGTCGGCGGGCGCGCGCAAGCGCCTTTCGCCCGCCAAGGAGAAGCGCGGTCTCGAGGCCGCGGCGGCCCCATCCTCGGTTGATGCGCCGGAGCTGGCTGCGCTCGCCGGGCAGGTGCACGCGGCCGGGGGCGCGGCGATCGGCGCGTACCGAGATCCGCTCGGCTCGCACCCGCTTCTGCTCGCGGTGCTGCCGCTCGACGCGATCGAGCCGACCCCGTTCCAGCGCGATCTCTCGCCCGCGCACGTGAAGCGGCTGGCGCAGAAGATCGACGAGGCGCGCGCGTTCCTCGACCCGCTGATCGTCGTGCGCGGAGCCAGCGGAGGCTTCTGGACGCCGAACGGGAGGCACCGTCTGGCCGCCGCGAAGCTGCTCGGAATGCGCGCGATCACCGCGCTGATCTCGGACGACGAGGCGCTCGCGTTCAAGATCCTCGCGCTGAACACGGAGAAGGCGCACAACACCCGCGACCGCAGCCTCGAGGTGATCCGCATGGCGCAGGCGCTGGCCGAATCGCGGCCGCGCGCACGCGAGGCCGAGTTCGCAAGCGAGTTCGAGCTCGCGCCGTACCTGACGCTCGGCCTCTGCTACCAGAAGGAGTCGCGCTTTCCCGGCGGCACGTACCTCTCGTTCCTGCGCAAGGTCGACCGCTACTCGCCGAAGTCGCTGGCCGCCTCGCTTCGCGAGCGCGAGGGCTGGGCCTCGCGGCTGCTCGAGATCGACCGGCTCGCAACGAAGGCGGTCGCGAAGCTCGCGGCGCGCGGCTTCCGCTCGCCGTACCTGCGCGCGTTCGTGGTCGCGCGCATCAACCCGGTGCGCTTCGTCAAGCTGAAGAAGGCCGAGACGGGGCCGGCGATGGCGATCGGCGCGGCGCTCACGCGCATGACCGCGAGCGCCCGAAAGTTCGACCCGGACGCCGTGCGCGAGCGCGACCTGCAGCTCGCGGCCGCGGCTTCGGGCTCGGCGCCCGACGCGGAATGAGGCGCGTACACGTGTTCGTGTCGGGGCGCGTGCAGGGCGTCTTCTTCCGCCGCGCGACCCACGCGCAGATGCGCTCGCTCGCGCTCGCGGGCTGGGTGCGCAACCTGCCCGACGGGCGCGTCGAGGCGGTCGTCGAGGGGAACGCGGCGCGCGTCGAGCTGGCGCTGGCATTCCTGAGGCGCGGACCGCCGCACGCGAGCGTGTCGAGCGTCGAGGTGATCGACGAGCCGTGCACCGGTCTCGAAGGCGAGTTCGAGCTGCGGCCCTAGGGCGACGCCTCGGTTCCGGCTCCGCTGAGCTCGACCGAGGCTCCGCCGCCGCCGGTCAGCATGAGCGTCCCGGTGCGCGAGCCGGTCGCGCTGGGCGTGAAGCGGACGCGGATCGTCGCCGTCTCGGCGGACTCGGGATCCAGCGAGTACTCGATCGAGGTCGCTGTGGGGAAGAAGGCGAAGTCGCTCGAGCCGCTGAGCGTGGCGGTTCCGGTTAGAGCTCCGTCGCCCGGGTTCGAGATCGTGAACTCGATCGTCTCGGAATCCCCGACCGCGACATCGGGAAATTCTCCGGCGGTCGGATCGACCGCGATCTCGGCCACGCCCCCGACACCGGTGAGCGTCACCGTCGCGCCGCCCGCGCCGCCGGCGACGCGGAACACGATCTCGCCCGAGTATGTCGTCGCCTCGCTCGGATCGAAGACCACCGAGAGCCCGAATGCCGCGTCGCCCGCCTCGAGATCCGAGAAGGCCGTCGGGTCGACCAGCGAGAATGCCGCTTCGCTCCCGCTCGGGAGCGCGGCCTCGCCCGAGAGCGATCCAGTGCCGATGTTCTCGACCGAGATCACGTAGAGCCCGGTCTCGTCGAGTCGAACCGCGCCGAAGTCGATCGCGAGCGGTGTGACCGAGAGGATCGGCTCGACCGCCTCGTCGAGCTTTCCGCTCGCGCGCACCTGCCGATCCGCCGCGAGCTCGAGATCGAGCTTCGGCGCCGTGCCCCCGGTCGGAACGCGAAGCCGGCCCTTCGCGATTCCGCTGCCGAAGTGGGTCGAGTCGTCGAGCAGGCCGTACACGCGCTGGTTCGGGCCGAGCATGAGCCGCCCCGCGATGTCGACGGCCGTCTCCTCGATCCGGTCGATCCGGGCCGGGCCGGTGCCCGTGAAGTCGTAGGCGGGCACACCGAGCCCTGTGTTCGTGCGGACCGTGAGGTCGTAGATGCGGCTGCTCACCGATTGGCCGCCGAGCTGTGCGGCGTCGCTTCGGCCGCTCAGCACCTGGAACGCCGCGGGCGCGCGCCGGCCGTCGACGATCACGCGCAGGGCCGCCACGCTGTCGCTCGCGACCGTGCCGCGAAGCGCGAGCCGCGCGCGCGAAGGGCTGGGCTTTCCCTGCAGCAGCGCGAGCACGCCGACCGGCGCGCCATCGTCCGGGTCGACGAGCTCGAGCTCGCCGACCACGTTGCCGCGCGAGTCGAGCCCGATCGTCTGTCCGGCCGCGATCTCGAAGAAGTCGCCGAGCGCGCGTGAGAAGCCGAAGCTCGGCTTGCCGGTGAGCTCGACGTCCTCGACCCGGTAGGTCGCGAAGCTCGGCTCGGAGAGCTGGATCAGGAGCGCGCCGGCGTCCTGGCCGCCGAGCGAGAACCACCAGGTGCCCGCGAGGCTCTCGTAGCTCTCCGTCTGCGCGCGCGCCGGCCCCGCGCAGAGTGCGACCCAGAGCGCGACCAGCGCGGCGGCGCGAATTCCCAAGCGCGGCTCTCCCGGACCGACCGGGCGGTCTCGCGCCTAGCATGAACCGCCGGGCGTGAACCTGCACGGCATGCGCTTGATGCCGTGGATGAAGTTCGAGCGCAGCATCTCGGGCGCGCCGCTGATCTCGAGATCCGGAAGGCGGCGCAGCAGCTCGCGGAACACGACCGTGATCTCGCGCCGCGCCAGGTTCGCGCCCAGGCAGTGGTGCGCGCCCGGTCCGCCGAAGCCGACGTGCTCGTTCGGCGCGCGCGTGACGTCGAAGCGGTACGGCTCCTCGAACGCGGCCTCGTCGCGATTCGCGGAGTTGTACCAGAGCACGATCTTCTCGCCCGCGCGAAGCTTCTGGCCGCCGAGCTCCGTGTCCGCGGTGACGGTGCGGCGGAAGTGGATCACGGGCGAGGCCCAGCGCACGATCTCCTCGACGGCGGAGGGCGCGATCGCCGCGAAGTCGCCCACCCACTTGCGCCGCTGGTCCGGGTGGTCCGAGAGCGCCTTCATGCCGTGGCTGATCGCGTTTCGCGTGGTCTCGTTCCCGGCCACGACGAGAAGCACGAAGAACGACGCGAGCTCCTGGTCGGAGAGGCTCTCGCCGTCGACCTCGGCGCTCAGCAGCTGCGAGGTCAGGTCGTCGGTCGGGTTCTTGCGGCGCTCGATCGCGAGCTCGTTCATGAGCTGCGCGAGCCCGCGCCCCGCGTCGAGCGCCGCGATCAGCGGGCTGGTTCCCGGAGTCACGTACTCGGGGTCGCCGAGGCCCAGGATGATGTTGGTCTGCTCGAAGACGAACCGAGTCTGGCTCTCGGGAATGCCCATCATGTCGCAGATGATTCCCAGCGGAAGCGGGGCGGCGATCATACCCACGAAGTCGCACTCGCCCCGGTCGATCACGGCGTCGATCAGCGCGGTGGCCCGCCGCTCGACGTCGTGCTGCAGGCTCGCGAGCGCGCGCGGCGTGAAGCCCCGCGCGACGATCCGCCGCAGCCGCGCGTGGCGCGGGTCGTCCATCGCGATCATCGAGCCGAAGAACTCGTTGAGCTCCGCCGGCAGGTCGACGATCTGCACGCCCCTGCCCGAGCAGAACAGATCCGAGCGCCGGCTCGCGGTCAGCACGTCGGCCATCCGCGTCACCGACCAGTAGCCCGGCCCCTTCGGCAGCGGGATCTCCGGCGGCGGCGTGAACTCCTCGTGAAACGACATCGGCCGCTCGCTCCGAAGAAGGGCGAACGCGCCCTCTCGATCCTCGGCGGGCGCGTTCCAGAACTCGGGGTCGTCGAAGCGGATCTGGTCGACGCTCGCGGGAAACCTGGGCTCGAACATGGGGGGAGACTCCTTCTTCGCGGACCCTGCGGGTCGCAGTGCTAACGTGCCCAAAGGGGAGGGCGCCCTGATCAGGATGATCGTCGACGCGGACGCGTGTCCGGTGAAGGAGGAGATCTACTCCGTCGCCGCGCGCCACGGCGTGGCGGTGACCCTGGTCGCCAACTCGAGGCTGCACGTCCCGGCCCGGACGCGCGCGGAGATGGTGGTCGTCGACGGCGCTCCGGACGCGGCCGACGACTGGATCGCGGAGCACGTACGCAAGTCCGACGTGGTCGTCACCGCGGACATTCCCCTGGCCTCGCGCTGCCTGGCCGCGGGCGCGCACGTCCTTTCCGGCAACGGCCGGGTCTTCACCGAGGACTCGATCGGCGGGGCGCTCGCGACTCGGGACCTGTTGCAGAGCCTTCGCGATTCCGGCATCGCCTCGCGCGGCCCGAGCCCGATCAGCGCTCGGGACCGCTCGCGCTTCCTCTCGAAGCTCGACGAGCTGCTCTCGCGAGTACTGCGCGAGCGCTGATCCGGTCGCGGTCTACGGCTTCTCGCGCGTTTCGGGCCAGCGCAGCGATGGCAGGCCGTCGAGGCTCGCGGCGTTGTGCTCGCGCTGGTACGCCACGAGTCCCGCCTCCTGCTTGCGCTCGGCCCACTCGATCATCTGGGTGCGCTCGCCCTCGAAGCGCATCAGCGGCACGCCGTAGCCGCAGGAGTCGCTGATGCGCGAGACGTCGACGCGGACGATCGCGCGGATCCCCGGCTTCGCGTCGAAGCGCTCCAGCAACTTCGCGAACCCAGCGTCGTTCGGCTCCAGGATCTCGCTTCGCCCGTGCAGCCGCAGGATCTTCGGCGGGCCCTCGAAGGCGCAGAACATGATCACGACGCGCCCGTTCTGCCGCGCGTGCGCGATCGTCTCCGCGCCGCTGCCGACGAAATCGAGGTACGCGACGCTGGTCGGGCCGAGGATCCGCAGCGTGTCGAGCCCCTTCGGCGAGCAGTTCACGTGCCCGTCGGGGCCGTTCGGGGCGCTCGCCACGAAGAAGATGTGCTGCTCGGCGATGAACGCGCGAAGCCTCTCGTCGAGCTCGGGGTAGACCTTGGCCATGGGGGCACTCTAGCGAAGGCGCGCGTCCGCCGCGGGGCTCGGGTCGGGGGCATCGGCGCGCCCGAACGTGGCCGCGACGACGTCCGTGCACAGGATCTCGCCGAAGACCAGGTAGGTCCAGCGCTCGCGCACGCGAACGCTGGCGACGTAGCGATCCCCGGCGCGCTCCTCGATCAGCGCCATCGCGCGCGGCAGCCGGTCGTTGGTCCACAGGGGCAGGAAGATCAGCACCTGCGCGCCGCACTCGGTCACCGCGTAGTCGATGCGGTCGTCGGGGTCGTACGCGACCGGCTCGCGCGGACCGAGCTGGGCGGGCGTCCCGGCGCACGCGCAGAGGAGCCACGCGAGCGGAAGCATCGAGAGCGTCTTCGCGAGCCGCGCGCTCATCGGATCGCGTCCCCGCGCAGGGTCGCGCAGCGGCGGCTTGCCAGACCCCAGTAGGACCAGCTCTCCCGCAGCGTGACTCCGACCAGACCGGTTGCGCCCGGAACGCTCGCGATCGCCTCGGAGCGCGCGCGCACGAGTCGATCCTTCGCGCCGAACTCGAGGAACTGGTGCCAGGGCAGGGCCAGGAAGTAAGTCGCGCAGCCCCTGCCCTCGGCCGGTCCGAGCTTCACGTAGCCGGCGGGCGGAAGCGGCGAGAGATCGACCCAGCCCGACGAGCACGCCGGAGTCGCGGCCAACGCGGCGAGCAGGATCAGACGAAGCGCTAGAAGCCGCACTCGACCGCAGCCGTGTTGTAGTTCGAGCCGTTGTGGACGCCGCCGAAGATGTCGACCAGGCCGAAGACGCCCGACCGGTGTGAGATCACCAGCCCCAGTGTGCAGGCGCGCGCGCGCTCGTTGCGGATCACGTCGCCGATGTTGAGGTCGATGCTGATGTCCAGGTAGTTCAGCAACTTCGAGGTTCCGTCGTCGTGGCGCTCGTCGTACTCGCGCTCGATCTCGGGCACGCGCCAGGCGTAGGAGAGCCCCTCGCCGAAGCCGATCCGCGTGCTGACCACCCGCTCCCAGGGAAACGGCCGCCAGTACATCTTCAGGTACGCGGTCTGCACGAAGGCGCTCCGACCGCCTCTCTCGCCGGTGCCGTGGAGCTGACCGCCGAGCCGCCAGGCGAAGTCGATCGGCCAGTCGCGCCAGTCGTCGACCAGCGGGCGCCCGATGTCGATCCCGATCAGGCCGGCGTTCCCGCTGTCGACGTCGAAGTCCCCGCCGACGATCTCGCCCAGGCTGCTGTCCGTCCCGTAACCGGCGTTGATTCGCGCGGTCCAGGCGTCGCGGAACCAGACCTCGCGCTCGCGCACGGGAATCACCGGGACGTCGGGCTTCACCAGGTAGAGGCCGGGATCCGGGGCGAGGCTCACTTCGGGTGGGTCGTCCTGTGCCAGGCCGACTGCGGGCTGCAGGAGAAGCCCGGCCAGCGCGAGCGCGGTCACGACGAGCCGCTCCAGAGACGGGAGTCTTTGCACGGGCGATCCAATACCACGCATCGTGCGCGCGGTCACGCCTTTGCTTCTATTGCCCGATCGCCCAAGTGCTCTGCGACTGCAGCCGCTCCATGAAGCTCGTCTCGTAGGCTTCCTCGGGCGTCTCGCGCACCAGCCGGTCGAGCACCTCCGCGTCGGCGCCGACCAGGATGCGCCAGCGTTCCTCTCGCACGCCGTCCAGGATCACCTTCGCGGCGGCCGCGGCGGTCATCGGCGCCGCGTCGCGGAAGGCTTCGCCCAGCATCTGCAGGCCCTGGCGGATCTGCTCGTTCGAGGCCGCGCCGACCGCGAGCCCCATCCGCTCCATCCGCTCGCGCGCGTCCTCGAGCTGCGCGTCGCTCATCTCCTTGGGGTCGCGACCGAGGATGCGGCTGGAGTTGATCACGATGCCCGTGCCGATGTGCCCGGGCATCACGAGCGAGACCTTCACGTGCGGCGCGTTGTTGCGCAGGTCGTTGATCAGCGCCTCGGTGAAGCCCTTCACGGCGAACTTCGCGGCGCTGTATGCGGTGTGCGCGGAGCGCGGGCCGAGCGACGCCCAGAAGCCGTTCACGCTGCTGGTGTTGATCAGATGGGCCTCGCGGCTGGCGAGCAGCATGGGCATGAACGCGCGCGTGCAGTAGTACACGCCGCCCCAGCACACCGCGAAGGTCTTGTCCCACTCCTCGCGCTCGTCGAGGACGAAGCTTCCGCCGCCGCCGATTCCCGCGTTGTTGAACAGCAGGTCGATGTGCTTCGCCTGGTGCTGCTCGGCGACCGCGGCGCGGAAGGCGATCACCTGCCGCTCCTCGGAGATGTCGACCTTGTGCGTGGTCACGCGCACGTCGGTCTTCGCCGCGGCTCGCGCGAGCGATCGGGTCTGCGCCATCGACTCCTCGTTCACGTCGCAGAGCGCGACGTGGCAGCCGTCGCTGGCGAGCGCGATCACGAGCTCGCGCCCCATCCCGCTTCCGCCGCCGGTCACCACCGCAAGCTTGCCGCCAAAGCTCTTCATCAGGATTCCTCCCCGGTTTTTCGCCATGCTACCGCGTCGGGAGGATGCGATGGCCGCGGGCGGGGCGAGGATCGCGATCAGCGGAGCGTCGGGCCTGGTCGGTCGCCGACTCGGCAAGGCGCTCGAAGCCGATGGGCACACGCTGCTCCGGCTCGTGCGCCGCGAGCCGGCCCGGCGCGGCGAGGTGCTCTGGGATCCCGCGAGCGGCCGGCTCGATCCCGCCGCGCTGGAGGGGATCGACGCGTTCGTGCACCTCTCGGGAGAGAGCATTGCCTCGGGGCGCTGGTCGACCGCGCGCAAGCGCGAGATCGTCGAGAGCCGGACCGTGACCACGCGCCTGGTCTCCGCGGCGCTCGCGCGGCTGGCCTCGAAGCCCGTGCTCGTCTCGGCCTCCGCGATCGGCTACTACGGCGACCGCGGCGGCGAGTGGCTGGACGAGACGAGCCCCCCCGGCCGCGGCTTCCTGCCCGAGGTCTGCGTCGAGTGGGAGCGCGCCTGCGACGCTGCTCGAGCGGCCGGCCTGCGCGTGGTGAACCCGCGCATCGGCGTGGTCCTGGACCCGTCGGGCGGTGCGCTCGCGGCGATGCTCCTGCCGTTCCGCTTCGGGCTGGGCGGCAAGCTCGGCAGCGGCTCGCAGTACGTCGCCTGGATCACGCTCGACGATCTGGTCGGCGCGATCCGACACTGCATCGTGTCGGAGACGCTCTCCGGGCCGGTGAACGCCGTGGCGCCGGCGCCGGTCACGAACGCGGAGCTCACCACCGCGATCGCGCGGGCTCTGGGCCGGCCCGCGTTCCTGCGCGTGCCTGCTACGGCGCTACGCCTCGCGCTCGGAGAGGCCGCCGACGAGCTCCTGCTCGGCGGCGCGCGCGTCTCGTCCCGGAAGCTCGAAGCGAGCGGCTACGAGTTCCGCGATCGCGACGTCGATCGGGCGCTCGCCCGGCTGCTCGGCTGAAGTCGCGCGCGCGTCAGTGCACGCCGACGCCGGGGACCAGCGAGCTCGGCTCGATGCCCAGCGAGCGAAGCGCCTGCTCCCACATCTTCTCGGCGGGCGTGTCGAAGATCAGCGCGGGCGTGACGTCGGCCGTGAGCCACGCGCCCTGCGCGAGCTCGCCCTCGAGCTGCTGCGCGCCCCAGCCGGCGTAGCCGGCGAAGAAGCGCAGCCTGCGCGGCGGCTTCTCGACCAGCGTCCGAAAATGCTCGGGCGCGGTCGACAGCGCGATCCCGTCGGACACGTCCACCGTGCCCTCGCCCGCGATCGCGGCGCTCGGCTCGTGCAGCAGCCAGCCGGACTCGGGTGAGACGGGGCCGCCGATCCAGAGCACGGCCTCCGGATCGCCGCGCCAGCGCAGGCCGAGCGGCGACATCACCTCGATCACCGGCGTGTCGCTGGGCCGGTTCACGACGATTCCGAACGACCCCTGGTCGTTGTGCTGGACCATCAGCACGACCGCGCGCGCGAAGTTCGGGTCCTCGAGCTGCGGCATCGCCAACAGAAGTCCCGGCGCGATCCCGCTCGTGCGCATTGGCGCAGTCTAGCCGCGCGCCGATCCGCTCGCCCGGTCGATCGCGGCGTGGATCGCGTCCGAGAGCGCACAGACCGCGCGCATTCCCGACATGGATTCGGCCAGGCCGTTGGAGAGGATCGCAGCGGCGACGTCGCGGCCCGGATCGCCCCAGCCGGTGTTCACCAGGAAGTGCCCGGCGTGACCGAACGTGCCGGGCGTGGCGCGCCGTCCGCAGTCGTCCACCGATGGCAGCACGTGCTTCAGGTGCATGCCGAGCCCCCAGGGCATGTCGCGGAGCATGGTGCGGTCGCGCGTTCCCACCACGTGCGGGAACGTCGCCGTGCGCACCATCTCGGGCGAGAGGATCCGTCCGTTGCAACCGCGGCCGCCGTCGAGGAGCGCGCGGTAGAAGGCGGCGAGCGTTCGCGCGCGCGCGATCCCGCCCGCGCCGGGAATCACCGCGGCGTGCGTGCGCGGATCGCTCCAGTACGCGGCCTCGCCCGCGCTCGGCGCGCCCTTCCGGTCGCGGGTGCGCACGGTCATCGGCGGCCCGGCCAGGTCCTGCGGGCGCCCCAGGCAGAACCCGTCGCGCGGCACGCCGAGCGGCTCGAGCACGCGCGCGAAGAGAGCGTCGGCGAGCGGCCGCCCGTCGAGGCGCTGGATCAGCTCGCCGACGATGAACCAGGCCGAGAGCGGGTGGTAGCCGCGGTCGGTGCCCGGCTCCCAGAGCGCCGGCATGTCGCAGACGAAGGCGAGGCTCGCGTCCCAGTCGCGCGCGATCCGGAACAGCGCCTTGCGCGTCTCGGGCGCCGAATCTGGAAAGCCACCGCGGTGGGAGAGCAGGTGCAGGATCGTGCAGCGCTCCTTCCCGTGGGTTCCAAACTCGGGGATGTGCTTGGCGACGCGGTCTTCGAGCGCCGCGCGGCCCTCGTCGACGAGCTGAAGCAGCGCGACCGCGACCAGCGGCTTGGTCGAGCTCCACAGCACGTACGTCGAGTCGACGTGCGCCGCCTCCCCGAGCGCGCGCTCGAAGACGAGCTCGCCGCGGAAGTCGACCGCGACTTGGAGCGACGGCCGCAGGCCCGATTCGATCTGGCGCGCCATCTCGCGCTCGAGCTCCGCAAAATCCGGCTCCATCGGCCGCGCATGATACTCTGCGGGCCATGGAGCTTTCCCTCTACTACGACTACGCGTGTCCCTGGGCGTACCTCGGCAGCTGTCGCGCGGAGGCGTACTTCCGCGACCTGGGGGTCGAGATCGAATTCCGGCCGGTGCACCTGGCGCGGCTGAAGGAGCCCGGCGTCGGCAAGCCGCCCGAGCTCGGCCCGCGCAAGCAGGCCAACGCGGTGAACGATATCCGCCACTGGGCCGAGGCGATCGGCGCCGAGATCTCGCCCGACGCGCGCGCGCTGTACAAGTCCGACACGTCGCTCGCGCTCCGCTGCGCGCTGGTGGCGAAGGACCAGGGCCGCTTCCGCGAGTTCCACTACCCCGCGTACCGCGCCCGCTGGGCGCGCGCACGCGACCTGGCGCAGGAATCGGTGCTCGAAGAGCTGATCGCCGGCGCCGGCCTCGACCCCGACACCGTGCTCGCGCGCGCGCGCACGCCCGAGCTCGAGGCGCGCCTCGAGCGCGAGACCCAGACCGCGATCGAGCGCGGCGTCTTCGGCGTGCCGACCATCTTCGTGGGCGACGAGATGTTCTGGGGCAACGACCGCTTCGAGCTGGTCCGCTTCTACGTCGAGAAGGCCGCCGAGCGCCTGTAGTGGGCGCGCCGCGCGAGTCGTGAGCGACCCGACCCGGAGCCACTGGGAGCGCGTCTACGAGTCGAAGCTGCCGAGCGAAGTCTCCTGGTACCAGCCGGTCCCCGAGCGCTCGCTCGAGCTGATCCGCGCGACCGGCGAGCCGCTCGACGCCCCGATCCTGGACGTCGGCGGCGGCGCGTCGACCCTGGTCGACCATCTGATCGCCGCCGGTCACTCCGATGTGAGCGTCCTCGACATCGCCGCGAACGCGCTCGAGCACGCGCGCGAACGCCTTCGAGACGCGGCCGCGCGCGTCACCTGGATCGAGGCCGACGTCACGCGCTTCGAGCCGAAGCGCGCCTACGCGATCTGGCACGACCGCGCGGTCTTCCATTTCCTGACCGACGCCGCCGACCGCGCGCGCTATCTGGCGGTGCTCCGCGCTTCGCTCCGACCGCGCGGCCACTTCGTGCTGGCCACGTTCGGCCCCGAGGGCCCCACGCGCTGCAGCGGCCTTCCGGTTCAGCGCTACTCGCTGGACGAGATCGTCGCGCTGCTCGGTCCCGGCTTCGCGCTTCGTGCGCACTTCCTCGAAGACCACCGGACGCCTTCGGGGGCGCTGCAGCAGTTCCTCTACGCCCGGTGGCAGGTCGAGTAGACTCCGATCCCCGGAGAAAGAGATCTGTGAATCACAGCGAGATCGTCAGCTTCATCTGGGGTGTCGCGGACCTGATCCGGGACACCTTCAAGCGGGGCAAGTACCAGGACGTGATCCTGCCGCTCACCGTGCTGCGACGTCTGGACTGCGTCCTGGCGCGCACGAAAGACACGGTCCTCGCCAAGCAAGCGGAGCTGCGGGGCAAGAAGCTCGAGAATCTCGACCCGCAGCTGCGAAAGATCGCGGGCTTCGCGTTCTACAACACGTCGCGATAGGACTTCGAGAAGCTGCTCGCCGACGCCCCGCACCTGGCGGCGAACCTGCGAAACTACATCGCCGGCTTCAGCGGGAACATGCGCGAGGTGATCGAGAAGTTCGACTTCGACAACACCATCAGCAAGCTCGACGAGGCGGGGCTGCTGTTCCAGGTGCTCGAGCGCTTCAAGAACATCGACCTTCACCCGGACGCGGTCGACAACCCGACGATGGGAACCGTCTTCGAAGAGCTGATCCGTAAGTTCAACGAGGCGCTGAACGAGAACCCGGGCGAGCACTTCACGCCGCGCGACGTCGTGCACCTGATGGTCGATCTGATGCTCGCGGGCGACGAGCCCGCGATCCGCGCCAAGAAGGCGATCCGCACCGTGTACGACCCGTGCTGCGGATCGGGCGGGATGCTGATGATCACCAAGGAGCACATCACCGTCGGCCTGCGCAAGAACGGCGACGTGCTTCGCCCCGCGATCAATCCGAACGCCGACATCCATCTGTTCGGGCAAGAGAGCGTTCCCGAGACCTGGGCGATCGCGAAGTCCGACCTGTTCATGAAGGACCCGACCGGCCGCGACGCAGACCACGTCGCGTTCGGCAGCACGCTCTCGAACGACCGCCACGCCGGCCAGAGCTTCGACTACCTGATCGCCAATCCCCCGTACGGCAAGGACTGGAAGCGCGACGAGGATTCGGTGCGCGCAGAGCACGAGCGCGGTGCGGC